>Ga0116109_1000123_pt1 | contig 19182 bp, 17 predicted proteins | sample June2015DPH_8_10_2_FD_89718 | JGI IMG/M metagenome (GOLD analysis project Ga0116109, IMG submission 89718) | Peatland microbial communities from SPRUCE experiment site at the Marcell Experimental Forest, Minnesota, USA - June2015DPH_8_10 | ecosystem: Environmental > Terrestrial > Soil > Wetlands... | reverse complement strand
TCGCCCGCTTGATGATATCGATGTCCGACTGCGCCACGTTGATGCGGCCGTCGTCCTTCGGCACGGTCAGACGCGTGTCCTTGGTGATCGGATTTTCGATTTCCTTCACCAGGTGAGGCTTCATCACGACACCGTTGTTGGCGAGTGTGGCGACCGCGTGAGCAAGTTGCAGGATGGTGAACGAGTTATAGCCCTGGCCGATCCCAAGACTGATCGTCTCGCCTTCGTACCAGCGCTGCTGTTCGGGCTTGCGGTAGGCTTTGCGCTTCCATTCGGTGGAAGGAAGAATGCCCTTCGCTTCACCGGCAATGTCGATACCGGTGATCTGGCCGAAGCCCCACGGCTTCATGAAATTGGCGATCGCGTTGACGCCGAGATCGTGCGCGAGCATGTAGAAATACGTGTCATTCGACACCACGATCGCGCGGTTCATGTCGACCCACCCCTGGCCCGAGCGCACGTCGTTGCGGAACGTGTGGCCGCCGAACGTATAGAAGCCCGGATCCTGGAAGCCCCAGCTCGGCGTGCGCTTGTGCAGGGTCAGTGCGGCAAGCGCCATGAACGGCTTGTAGGTCGAGCCAGGCGGGTAAGTGCCGTGCAGCGGCCGGTTCAGCAGCGGGTGATCGGGCGAGTTGTTCAGATCGTCCCAGGTCTGCTGGTCGATGCCGTCCACGAACGAATTCGGATCGAAGCTCGGCGCCGACACGAACGCGAGCACGTCGCCGGTCGACGGTTCGATGGCCACCAGCGCGCCACGTTTGCCCGCAAAGGCCTGTTCGGCGACCTGCTGCAGGCCGATGTCGAGCGACAGCACAAGGTTGTTGCCGGGCGTGGCCTGAGTGCGCGACAAGGTCCGCACCGGCCGTCCGCCAGCGGTCACCTCCACTTCCTCGAAGCCGGTCTGGCCGTGCAGTTCGGTCTCGTAGCTCTGCTCCACACCGATCTTGCCGATATAGTCGGTGCCCTTGTAGTTGTTCGCATCGAGGCGCGGATCGTAGTGATCCGGATCGCTGTCGTTCTGGTCGCTGGCTTCGTCGATGCGGTCCTGATCGCGCTGCGAAATCCGCCCGATGTAGCCGATCACGTGTGCCGCTGTCTCGCCGAGCGGGTACTGACGGAACAGCCGCGCGCGCACTTCGACGCCCGGGAAGCGGAAGCGCTGCGCAGTGAAGCGCGCGACTTCATCGTCGGTCAGGCGGGTGCGGATCGGCAGGCTCTCGAAGTTCTTCGAGTCCTCCTGCAGCTTCTTGAAGCGGCGCCGGTCGCGCGCGTCGATGGAAATGACGGTCGCGAGATTGTCGATCACGTTGTCAAGCGTGTCGTTGAGCTTCGAAGGCGTGATTTCCAGCGTGTAGGCGGAATAGTTCTTCGCCAGCACGACGCCGTTACGGTCCGTGATGATGCCGCGGTTGGGCACGATCGGCGCGACCGAGATGCGGTTCTCGTCAGCCTGCAGCGAATACTTGCTGTAGTGCCAGACCTGCAGGAACAGGAAGCGGAACACGATCAGCCCGAAGCAGACGAACACGAACAGGCCCGCTGCCGCGACTCGCAGGCGGAACTTCGAGAGCTGTTGCTGAGTGTCCTTGAATTCGGTCATGCGCTTGGTCAAAAGGCCGCAAAGCGGCCGGAATCATTGGGTGGCCCGCCGGCGGTGGCCGGGAGGCAAGAGCGGTGCAGGGCGAGCCGGCCGGGGGAGCGCGTGTTTCGCGGGTTCAAGGAGGGGCTCGGCGCGCGCACTGCGCTAAATGGGGCGGGTGTCGTCCGGATCGGCCGGACGGCGCTGCGGCATCAGCAGCAGCGCACTCGCAATGGGCCAAAGCGCGGCTTCGACGAACCCGTCGATCAGGTAACCCCAGCCGGGAAACGCTGCGCCCATCAACAGCCGGATCACGAATGGCACGAGTTGCGCGACCACGAATAACGGCATCACCGCGAAGGTCTGCACGCCCATTGGCATCCACAGGACACGCCGATGGATCGTAATCGCTCCGTACGACAGCAGCGTATACGCCAGCGCATGCTCACCTAGCAGGCTGGCATTGTGCACGTCCATCAGGATACCGAGCAGGAACGCGATGCCCATGCCGACCTTGCGCGGCTGGTGCACGTTCCAGAACAGCAGCACCAGCGCGACGAAGTCCGGCACGCCGATCAGGCGTCCCCACGGCATCAGGTTCAGCAGGAACGCTGCCGCAAGGCTGAACGCGATGAAGTAGGGGTTGACCGGCTGCAGGATGTATTGAGGGCGGTTCACTCGTCGATCCCTCCCGTGGCCGGTTGTTTGGTGGCCCCTGCGGCCGGCGCTCCGGAGGCCGTCCGTCCGGTAGCGGCCCTGATGGCGGCCAACCGTTCGGCAGCCGCTTTCTTCTCAGCGGCCTGCTTCCTCTCGGGGCTCTTCTTTTCCGCTGCCGCCGAAGCCGGCTTGGCTGCCGAGGCCGACTTGGCTGCAGCAGCGGACGCCGGCGCTGGCGCGGCAGCTTTGGCATTCTTATCCGTGGTTTTTTCCGCGGGTTTCGCGCCCTTCTTCGCCTTGGCGTCTTTCGCCGCGCTGGCCGCATCGGGTTCGTCCGCCGGACGCGGTGGCACGTTGTTCAGATAGTGCAGCACCAGTAACTGGCGCGCGCCGCGCGCCGGCGCAACCGGCAGGCAAACCACGCGTGCGAAAGCCGTATCGGCTTGTTTGTCGACCCGCACCACCTTCGCGACTGGCAAGCCCGGTGGATAGGTGCCGTCGAGGCCACTCGTCACCAGTTCGTCGCCGGCCTGCACGTCCGCGCTGATCGGCACGAAACGCAGGTCGAGCGAATCGCCCTTTGGCGTGCCGTAGATCACACTGCGCAGACCCGTACGCACCACCTGCACCGGCACGGCCTGGTCCTTGTCGGTCAGCAGCGTCACTTCCGCCTGCATTGGGAAGACGCGCGTCACCTGGCCGATCACGCCGTCTTCATTGACGACCGGTGAGCCATTCTGGATGCCTTGCTGCGCGCCACGGCCAATGATGACCTTCTGCGTGAACGGGTCGCGCGTGTCGTACTGGATTTCGGCGGGAATCGATTGCGTGGTCATGCGCTGCGAGAGTTGCAGCAGCGAGCGCAGGTGTTCGTTCTCAGCGCCCAGTTCGGCCGCCGTATTGGCCTGCAGCGAGAGTTGCAGGTTCTTCTTGCGCAGCACGTCATTCTGGCCGCGCAGTGTGGCGCCGGTCACCGCCAGATCCGCGGCGCCCATGAACATGTCGCGCGGCACGAGCGCGGCGCGCTGCAACGGATAAAGACCGGCTCCCAGCACGCCACGAACGATCTCGAGCGTCTTGAAGCGCGCATCCGAGATCAGCAGGGCGAGCGCCAGCAGCACGAAGAAAATCAGCCGTGCGAGTGCGGAGGGGCCTTGCTTGAACAGAGGCGGCGGACTGTATTCCATGGTCGGCGCCGGGGGCGTGAGCGGTTGGTCTAACTTCGGCGCGAGAACGCGTGCTCAGCGCGCGGCGGCTGGATGTACCAGCCCAAGACAGGCCGGCCCGAAGAAGGCTAGCCGTCCGATCCGCGCTGCTGACATGGAGATGAGCTCTCGCTTACTCGTACGAGAAGATGCTGCCGAGCTTGTCCATGCGCTCGAGCGCCATGCCCGAGCCACGCACGACGCAAGTCAGCGGGTCTTCGGCGACGAGCACCGGCAGGCCGGTTTCTTCGGCAAGCAGGCGATCCAGGTCGCGCAGCAGTGCGCCGCCGCCTGTCAACATCATGCCGCGTTCGGCGATGTCGGCGCCGAGTTCCGGCGGCGTCTGTTCGAGTGCGATCTTCACCGACGACACGATCTGGTTCAGCGGATCGGTGAGGGCTTCGAGGATCTCGTTGCTGGAGATCGTGAAGCTGCGCGGAATACCCTCCGACAGGTTGCGGCCCTTCACTTCCATTTCCTTGACTTCCGAGCCCGGGAACGCTGAGCCGATTTCCTTCTTGATTGCTTCAGCGGTCTGTTCGCCGATTAGCATGCCGTAGTTACGGCGGATGTAGTTGACGATGGCTTCGTCGAACTTGTCGCCACCGACACGCACCGAACCCTTGTAGACGATGCCGCCCAGCGAGATCACGCCGACTTCCGTCGTGCCACCGCCGATGTCGACCACCATCGAGCCAGTGGCCTCCGAAACCGGCAGGCCGGCGCCGATTGCGGCAGCCATCGGTTCTTCAATGAGATAAACCTGCGAGGCGCCTGCGCCGTGAGCCGCTTCCTTGATGGCGCGGCGTTCAACCTGGGTTGAACCGCACGGCACGCAGATGATGATGCGCGGCGACGGCGAGAACATGCGCGATTCGTGAGCTGTCTTGATGAACTGCTTGATCATCTGCTCGGTGACGGTGAAGTCGGCGATCACGCCGTCCTTCATCGGGCGGATCGCCTCGATGTTGCCCGGCACCTTGCCGAGCATCTGCTTGGCTTCCTTGCCGACTGCCTGGATGGTCTTCTTGCCGTTGGGACCGCCTTCCTGGCGGATGGAAACGACGGACGGTTCGTCGAGAACAATACCTTTGCCACGCATATAGATGAGCGTGTTGGCGGTTCCGAGGTCAATCGCCAGGTCGTTGGAGAAGTAGCTGCGCAAAAAACCGAACATTCAAAATCCTGTCTCGCTTGGGGCCGTGCCTCGCAAAGAATGCGCAGGGCGGCAGCGGAAAAAATAACAGCTTCAACCGGGCGGATGCTGCGCCACAGAGGCCTGAAGCTGCGAGGGAATCTACCGGAGGCCGGAACAAGGTCTGGCATTTATCTCTGAATCATTTACGGCAAATGACCAGAAAGCCCTTGGTAAGTCGGTCCGGGTTTGGGTCGAACGCGTAATGATACCTTATAATTTTGCTTGATTTGAAGGAAACAGTTGGCGCTTTTTGCTACCGCTGGCCCCTTTTTCGAGGGGTTCCTCCAGTGTCGTAACCCGCTGTCACAGCATTGTTTTTACACACTGTGACAGTCCATCACATTTTCCGGTGACTGCATGGCTCTGACCCTGACCGATGTGAAGCGTATCGCGCATCTTGCGCGACTCGAACTGGCTGATGCCGAAGCTGAGCATACGCTTGTCCAGCTCAATGATTTTTTCGGCCTTGTCGAGCAAATGCAGGCCGTCGACACCAAGGGCATTGAACCGCTCGCCCATCCGATCGAGCAGATCGAGGACGTTGCTCTGCGTCTGCGCGAAGACGCTGTGACGGAAATCGTCCAGCGCGGCGAATTCCAGCGTCCTGCGCCTGCCGTGCAGGACGGGCTGTATCTGGTGCCGAAGGTCATTGAATAAGAATACGGATTCGGCGCGCAGTGTCAGTTGGCCTGCGCGTCCCGCTCTCAGGAAAACGCCGGGCCGTCCCGAGTTTTCCGCCCCGCAGGAAGTCCCCTTGTGGGATTGCCCCCTTGGGGGGACTGGCGCGAAGCGCCAGGTTTGGGGGCGCTCTTCCCAGGAAAACCGCAATGCATGAAAAAAGTTTGACCGAACTGCGTGCCGCCCTCGCTGCGAAGCAATGCTCCGCAGTCGAACTGGCGCAGCTCTATCTGAAGCGGATCGACGCAGCCCACAGCCTGAACGCCTTCGTCCAGGTCGACGCCGATCTCACGCTAGAGCAGGCCAAAGCCGCCGACGCCCTGCTGCACACCGGCCACGCCGGTCCGCTGGTCGGCCTGCCGATCGCCCACAAGGACGTGTTCGTGACGCGCGGCTGGCGCTCCACCGCCGGCTCGAAGATGCTCGCCAATTACACGAGCCCGTTCGACGCGACGGTGGTCGAGCGTCTGAAGCGCGCCGGCATGGTGTGCGTCGGCAAGACCAACATGGACGAGTTCGCGATGGGCTCGTCCAATGAGAACTCATACTTCGGTCCGGTGCAGAACCCGTGGGACACGAAGGCGGTGCCGGGCGGTTCGTCAGGTGGCTCCGCCGCGGCCGTGGCCGCGCGTCTCGCGCCCGCTGCCACCGGTACGGATACTGGCGGCTCGATCCGCCAGCCGGCCTCGTTCTCGGGCATTACCGGCATCAAGCCCACGTACGGCCGCGTGTCGCGCTACGGCATGATCGCGTTCGCCTCCTCGCTCGACCAGGGCGGCCCGATGGCGCAAAGCGCCACGGACTGTGCGTTGCTGCTCAACGCCATGCACGGTTTCGACGAGCGCGATTCGACCAGCCTCGTGCGCGACGACGAAGACTACACGCGCTATCTCGGCCAGAGCTGGTCCGCCGATGGCGCGGCCAGTGCGGCGGGCAAGCCGCTCGCCGGCCTGCGCATTGGCTTGCCGAAGGAATACTTCGGTGCGGGTCTCGCTGACGATGTGCGTGCCGCCATCGATGCTGCATTGAAGCAATACGAAGCACTTGGCGCCACGCTGGTCGAGGTAACGCTACCGAAAACCGAACTGTCGATCCCCGTGTACTACGTGATCGCCCCGGCGGAGGCATCGTCGAACCTGTCGCGTTTCGACGGCGTGCGTTACGGCCACCGTGCCGCGGAGTACCGCGATCTGCTCGACATGTACAAGAAGTCGCGCGCCGAGGGGTTCGGTCCGGAAGTGAAGCGCCGTATCCTCGTGGGCGCCTACGTGCTGTCGCACGGCTATTACGACGCGTACTACCTGCAGGCGCAGAAGATCCGCCGCATCATCGCGAATGACTTCCAGGAAGCGTTCAAGCAGTGTGACGTGATCATGGGGCCGGTGGCGCCGTCGGTGGCGTGGGATCTGGGCGCCAAGGGCGACGACCCGGTGCAGATGTATCTGGCCGATATCTACACGCTGTCGGTGAGCCTCGCGGGCTTGCCCGGCATGAGCGTGCCGTGCGGCTTTGGCACGGGCGCGACCGCGCAGCGTCCGGTCGGTCTGCAGATCATTGGCAACTATTTCAACGAAGCTCGCATGCTGCAGGTTGCGGATGCGTTCCAGCGCGCAACCGACTGGCATCGCCAGGCACCGGCAGGAGTGTGAACACATGACCAAACAATGGGAAGTCGTGATCGGGCTCGAGACGCACACGCAACTGTCGACTGTCTCGAAGATTTTCTCGGGTGCCGCCACGCAGTTCGGCGCTGAACCCAACACGCAAGCCTGCCCTGTGGACCTGGCCTTGCCAGGCACGCTGCCAGTGATGAACCGCGGCGCCGTGCAGCGCGCGATCGAATTCGGCCTCGCCATCGGCGCGACCATCGCGCCGCGCAGCATCTTTGCCCGCAAGAATTATTTCTACCCGGATCTGCCGAAGGGCTATCAGATCAGCCAGTACGAAATTCCTGTGGTGCAAGGCGGCACGGTCACGATCCAGGTGCCGGCCAACGAGAAAGCCGGTAAGGAAGCGTACGTCAAGACCATCAACCTGACGCGTGCTCACCTCGAGGAAGACGCGGGCAAGTCGTTGCACGAAGATTTTGCGGACATGACGGGCATCGATCTGAACCGCGCCGGCACGCCGCTGCTCGAAATCGTCACCGAACCGGAAATGCGCAGTGCCGCGGAAGCCGTGGCCTATGCGAAGACGCTGCACACGCTCGTCACGTGGCTCGGCATCTGTGACGGCAACATGCAGGAAGGTTCGTTCCGCTGCGATGCGAACGTGTCAGTGCGGCCGGTCGGGCAAAAGGAATTCGGCACGCGTGCCGAGATCAAGAACCTGAACTCGTTCCGCTTCCTCGAAGAAGCGATCCAGTACGAAGTGCGCCGCCAGATCGAACTGATCGAAGACGGCGGCACGGTGGTGCAGGAAACGCGTCTCTATGATCCGGACAAGCGTGAAACGCGTTCGATGCGCAGTAAGGAAGACGCACACGATTACCGCTATTTCCCGGACCCCGATCTGATGCCGCTGGTGATCGAGCGGGCGTGGGTCGAGCGGGTGAAGGCCGAGATGCCCGAACTGCCCGTCGCGATCCAGCAGCGCCTTGTGGACCAATATGGCCTCACGCCTTATGACGCGGTCGTGCTGACCTCGAGCAAGGCGATGGCCGCGTACTACGAAGCGGTAGTGGCGAAAGTGGGCACCGCGCAGGCGAAGGTGGTGGCGAACTGGTTGATGGGCGAAGTGTCGTCGCTGTTGAACCGCGAAGGTCTCGACATCGCTGATAGCCCGGTCTCCGCAACCCAGCTCGCGCTGCTGCTGCAACGCATTGCCGACGGCACGATTTCGAACAAGATCGCGAAGGAAATCTTCGTGGCGATCTGGGACGAAAAGGCCACCGACGAAGCCGCCGCCGATCGCATCATCGAAGCGAAGGGTCTCAAGCAGATTTCCGACACGGGCGAGCTGGAAGCGATCATCGACGAGGTGCTCGCGGCCAACCAGAAATCGGTCGAGGAATTCCGCGCCGGCAAGGAAAAGGCGTTTAATGCCTTGATCGGCCAGGCGATGAAGGCCACCAGGGGCAAAGCAAATCCGCAGCAGGTCAACGAACTGCTGAAGAAAAAGCTGTCCTGACGATGTGATGCAGTGGCCGTTGCGCGTGCGTGGTTGAGTGCGCGGCTTCGGTCCTGACGGGCTGTTGCCGAACGAAAGTAGGGCAGCGGCCCGTTTCGGTTTACTGAGGCGCCGCTATAGCAGACATGGCGGACACTGGAGCCATCCATGGCGAAAAAACCGGAACTCGACGATTTCCGCGTGCCGTATTTCGACGGCAAGAAGATCGCAAAATTCGCGCTCGCCGATTTCGATCCGGGCGAGAAGCCGTTTTCGACAGGCACGAAGGACAGCGACCGCCAACGGCTCACCGCCATCGGCGCGCGGCTTGACGCGCTGCAGGAGTGCCTGCATGCACAGAGCATGCAGCGCGTGCTGCTCGTGTTGCAGGGCATGGATACGAGCGGCAAGGACGGCACGGTGCGCGGGGTGTTTCGCGACGTCGATCCGCTCGGCTTGCGCATCGTGCCGTTCAAGGCACCGACGCCTGCCGAACTGGCGCACGATTTCCTGTGGCGCGTGCATTCGCAGGTGCCGGCGGCCGGCGAACTGACGGTCTTCAACCGCAGTCAGTATGAGGACGTGCTGGTGCCGGTCGTGCTGGGTCAACTGAACAAGGACGCCTGCGAGCAGCGTTACCGGCAGATTCGCGATTTCGAAGCGCTGCTGGCCGAAAACGGCACGACCATCGTCAAATGCATGCTGCATATTTCGAAGGACGAGCAGCGTGCGCGTCTGCAGGCTCGCATTGACGATCCCACCAAGCACTGGAAGTTCGACGTCTCGGATCTGGAGGCGCGCAAACAGTGGGATCAGTACCAGGCGGCGTATCACGACGCACTGGCGGCGACCTCGACCCCCTACGCGCCGTGGTACATCATCCCGGCCGACTCGAAGACCCATCGCAACGTGATGGTCGGCGAGCTGCTGCTGCGCACCCTGGAAAGTCTGAAGCTCGAGTACCCGCCCGCGAAGGAATCGCTCAAGGGCGTGAAAGTCGAATGACGTGAACGGCGGTTTCCGCTCCGCATGGAGCCGAACCGTGAGCCATGAACCAACAACGGATCAACAAGAAAGGAACGACATGCTGCGTGTGATTACCGCCAACCTGAACGGCATCCGCTCTGCGGCCAAGAAGGGATTTTTCGAATGGTTCGGCGACCAGAAGGCGGACGTTCTCTGCGTGCAGGAAATCAAATGCTCGCAGGACGACATGACCCCCGAATTTCTCGCTCCCCACAACTTCACGGGCTACTTTCAGCATGCGGTGAAGAAGGGCTACAGCGGCGCGGGGGTGTACACGCGTCACGAGCCGGACGAGGTGGTGATCGGCTTCGGCAGCGAAGAGTTCGATCCGGAAGGGCGCTATGTCGAGTTGCGCTTCGGCAAGCTGTCGGTGGTGTCGGTGTATGTGCCGTCGGGGTCGAGCGGCGAAGACCGCCAGCAGGCGAAATTCCGCTTTATGGACGAGTTCATGCCGCACCTGGCTGAGCTGGGTCAGGACCGGGAAGTGATCGTGTGTGGCGACGTGAATATCGTCCACAAGGAAATCGACATCAAGAACTGGAAGAGCAACCAGAAGAATTCAGGTTGCTTGCCGGAAGAACGCGAATGGCTGACCAAGCTGTTCGACGAAGTAGGTTACGTCGACGTGTTCCGCACTCTGGATCAGCGTCCCGAGCAGTACACGTGGTGGAGCAATCGCGGTCAGGCGTATGCCAAGAACGTCGGGTGGCGGATCGATTATCAGATCGCCACACCAGGCATCGCCGGTAAGGCGAAGCGCACCGAGGTGTTCCGCGACATCAAGTTCAGCGACCACGCGCCGCTGACGGTCGACTACGACCACAAGGTGAAGAAGTAAGCGGGAAGCAGGCGCTCCATTCGTGGGGCGCCGTGATCGGCGTTGGTGCCAGCTACGCTGGCACCATGCGAATGGCGTTGATGTCAGACAGGCCAGCGCCGCGCCAGCCGCTTGCCATCTGCAGGGCCGCTGCGCTTCCAGTCGTTCAGTCGCCGCGAACCGGGACGCGCCGTGGGCGGCCGATGTTCGCATAGTCGGGCAGCTCATCGACGGTCTTGCCGATGGCCTTCGCGTAGAGCTGCAGCATGTCCGGCAGCCGTTTCATGATGTCCTGACGGCGTGCGGGCGTGTACGGATGGCCGTAGATAAAGCCCTGATTGCGACTGCTGTGCGTCGCCGTCGCCAGTTTGTCCCACAGCGTGATCGCGGCGCGTGGATCGTAGCCGGCGCGTGAGGCGATGTCGCTGCCGATCACATCGGCTTCGATTTCGTCGGTGGGCGTGTATTTCATCTCGAGCAGTTGCGAGCCGATGCCGAGCGGCGCAACGCCAAGATCGGCGAGCCCGAATAGCTGCGGAATCGTACCGGACGAATCGAGTTGCGCCGCCTGCTGCTCGCCGAGGCGCTCCCGTGCGTGCTCGCGCAGCGCATGGGCGATCTCGTGGCCCAACAGCATGGCCAGTTCGTTGTCGTTCAGACGGACACGGTCGAGGATGCCGCTGTAGATCACGATCTTGCCGCCCGGCAGACAGTACATGCGGATATCCGGCGAGCGGATCACCGCGATCGCCCACTTCCAGTTCTTCGCCCGCTCATTCCACTTCAGTGAATATGGAATCAGCTTTTCGACGATCGAATGCACGCGGATCACGCGCGGCTCGGTGTCGGGATAGAGGCGGTCGGCGTGCTGGGCGCCGTAGACGATCTGCTGCAATTCGTCCGCGGCCTGAGCTTCCAGCACCGGTGACGGAATCAGATTGCGGAACACCGCGTAGCTGCCGAAATGCAGTTGCTGGGCCGGCGGCGAGTACGGCGGTGGCCGGATGTCCGTGGTGGACGAGGCCGGGGTCGGGTTGCTGGGGCGAGCTGGCTGCCCGGCGGTCAAGGGAGGATTCTGAGGCGCGGCTGGGCTGGAGCTGGCGACGGGCGCGCTGGCTGTACTGCTAGCGTTTGGGGTCGTGCTCGCGCTTTTGCTGCCGCTAACACCGCTGGCACCGCTCGCAGCGTTAGCGGTGTTCGCAGCGTTCGCAGTATTCGATGCCGCGGTAGAAGGGGTTTCAAGAGGCGCAGCGCTGGGCGCAGACTTCGCAGCGGGCGCGCTCGCCGGCACGGCGGCACTGGCCTGCACCGCGGGCATTGCAGTGGCATACACGCTCCACGGCGCCGCAAGCGCACTGGCCGCGCAGAGCAGCGCGAGCGCTGCACGCAGCGCACGCCGCGCGCGGCCCGCAGCGGTCGCCACCGTGGACACGCTCGCGTGCGGCGGCTTCGACGCCCCCATTTGCCGTCCCGCGGACCCGTTCACGACCGCAGTCTCCACGGCGCGATACGCAGCAACAGCAGCATGCCAGGCAGCGCCAGTGCGGTACAGGCGAGGAAGTAGTCGAACCAGCCGATCTGCGCGACCACATAGCCGCTCGCCGCGGACGCCAGCGTACGCGGCACCGACGCGAGACTCGTGAAGAGCGCGAACTGGGTAGCGGTGTAGCGCGGATCGGTCGTGCTGGCGATATAGGCGGTGAAGGCCGCCATCGTCAGGCCGGTTGCAAAGGTTTCGAGGCCGTAGACGAGCGCAAGCGCGACCGAGCGCGGATCGAGCTGCACCATCCAGTCGACACCGAACACGGACAGCAGCTTTGTCACGCCCTGGCTCATAAACACAGCGAAATCGTAGATTGCCGTGAGGCCCGGCGACGCAGGCCCGAGGTGCGCAAGCCACGCGAAGCCGAGCGTCGACACCATCTGCAGGATGCCGAACACCCACAGCCCGCGGCCGATGCCAATCCGCATCATCCAGAGGCCGCCGACGATCCCACCCGCGAGGCTCGCCCCGAACGCGGTGGTCTTGGCGATCACGCCGATCTGCGTGCGCGAATAGCCGATGTCGAGGAAGAACGACGTCGACAGGTTGGTCGCCATCGTGTCGCCGAGCTTGTACAGAAAGATGAAGCCGAGCACGAACAACGCGCCGCGCCAACCATCGCGCAAAATGAATTCGCGGAACGGTTCGACGATTGCTTCGCGCAGGTTTTTCGGCGGGGCGCCGTGCACTTCGGGCTCGCGCACCACGAGCGTCATGATCATGCCCGGCACCATGAATGCGGCCGTCACGATGAACACGGTGGTCCACGGCAAATGGTCTGACAGGATCAGTGCGAGCGAGCCCGGCACCAGCGCGGCAATCTTGTACGCGTTGACGTGCACCGCGTTGCCGAGTCCCTGCTCGGTATCCTTCAGCAATTCACGCCGGTAGGCGTCAATGGAAATGTCCTGGCTCGCGCCGAAAAACGCCACCAGCGCGGTGAGCGCCGCGACCGTCCAGATCGAATCGCGCGGCGACACGAAACCGAGCGCGGCGATTGCGCCGGCCACCAGAATCTGCGTGACCAGCATCCAGCCACGCCGGCGTCCCGGGCGCCAACCCGGCAGGCGCGGCACGTAGCGGTCCATCAGCGGCGCCCAGACGAATTTCCACGTATAGGGAAACTGGATCAGCGCAAACAGGCCGATTTCCTTCAGATTGACGCCCTCGGAGCGCAGCCACGCCTGCACCAGATAGACGAGCGTGAACAGCGGCAATCCGGACGTGAAGCCGAGAAAGACGCAGATCAACATGTGCGTATTTAGAAACGCACGCCAGCCGGTGTGTTCGACGTGAGCGGTAAGTGCGGGCGCCTCGTGCGGCGGGTTCGACATGGGTGTGTGGCGTTAGCTTTTCTTGACGCGATAGACCGCAAGACTACCACGCCAGTTCGCCCCCCAACGCACCGCCTGGCCGCCGTGCAGCACGACCCGGTCGAGAATTTCGATGCCCACCTCGGGCGCTAGCGCCTCGAAATCCTTGATGGTCAGCACGCGCACGTTCGGCGTGTTGTGCCACTGATACGGCAGCGATTTCGACACCGGCATGCGGCCTTTCAACACCGAAAGCCGGTGTGCCCAATAGCCGAAATTCGGGAACGATACGATGCATTCCTTGCCGACCCGCACCGTCTCACGCAGGATCGCCGCGGTCTGGTGAATGGTTTGCAGCGTCTGCGAGAGGATGGCGAAGTCGAAACTGCCGTCTTCGAAGAGCCGCAGGCCGTCTTCCAGATTCTGCTGGATCACGTTGACGCCGTTCTTCGTCGCGGCGAGCACACCGGCGTCGTTGATCTCGATGCCGTAACCCGACACTTCGAGTTCCTCGGTCAGCGTCGAGAGCAGCGAGCCGTCGCCGCAGCCCAGATCGAGCACCGTCGCGCGCGGTTCGACCCAGCGGGCGATGGCGCGGAAATCGGGGCGCAGCGCAAGATAATCGAGAGCGCGCTGGTTCATGCGTTCACCTCGGTGGCAATACGTTCGTAGTAGGCGCGCATCAGGTTGTGATAGCGCGCGTCGTCGAGCAGGAAGGCGTCATGGCCGTGCGGCGCGTCGATTTCTGCATACGTCACTGTGCGTTTGTGATCGAGCAGCGCCTTCACCAGTTCGCGCGAGCGCGCCGGGGCGAAACGCCAGTCGGTCGTGAAGCTCGCGATCAGGTATTTCGCCGTCGTATGCGCGACGGCCTTGGTCAGATCGCCGTCGAAAGCCTTGGCCGGATCGAAATAGTCGAGCGCGCGGGTGATCAGCAGATAGGTGTTCGCGTCGAAATAATCAGCGAACTTGTCGCCCTGATAGCGCAGATACGATTCCACTTCGAATTCGACGTCGAAATTGAAGTTGTACGCATCGAGGGCGCCCTCTGCGCGGCGCAGCGAACGGCCGAATTTCTCGGCCATGTCGTCGTCGGACAGATAGGTGATATGACCGATCATGCGTGCCACGCGCAGCCCGCGCTTCGGCTTCACGCCGTGCGCGTAGTAGTTGCCACCGTGGAAGTCCGGGTCGGACAGGATCGCCGAGCGCGCCACCTCGTTGAACGCGATGTTCTGCGCGGAGAGTTTCGGTGTGGACGCCACGACGATGCAATGGCCGACGCGTTCCGGATACATCATGCTCCATGCGAGCGCCTGCATGCCGCCTAGGCTGCCGCCCATCACCGCAGCGAAACGCGTGATGCCAAACGCGTCGGCGACGCGCGTCTGCGCGTTCACCCAGTCTTCCACGGTCACGACCGGGAAGCTCGCGCCGTACGGAACGCCCGTGGCGGGATTGATGCTCATCGGGCCGGTCGAGCCGAAACACGAACCGAGATTGTTCACGCCGATGACGAAGAACCTGTTGGTGTCGAGCGGCTTGCCGGGGCCGACCATGTTGTCCCACCAGCCGATGTTCTTCGGGTCGTCCGCATAGACGCCCGCCACATGGTGCGAGGCGTTGAGAGCGTGACAGACGAGCACGGCATTGCTGCGCGCAGCGTTGAGCGTGCCGTAGGTTTCGACCATCAGGTCGAAACCGGCCAACGAGCTGCCGTTCTGCATGAGCAGCGGCTCGGCGAAATGCATTTTCTGGGGAGCGACGATACCGATTGAATCCATTCATTCCGCCTTCTACAGGGACGGCTAAATGGTGTCGGCAAGGCACGGAGAAGGACGATGTGCGCGGCTGACGACCTCTTTAGCCGCATTTATAGTGAACCGCTGGATGGAATTCCAGCAGGTTCGCGCGCCCGCAATCGAGTCAGCAAATCGGCGCGTCAGTGTCAAGAGTCAGGCGCAAAGTATAGCGGAAAATTCGGCGCAGCAACGCCGGACGCGGGTGGGTGCAGCCCGGCGCGTGAGCGATGAGCCGGACACTCACACGCCCGAGCGATGACGGAAGCGCCGCAACTGGATCGCCGCGAACAGCATCAGGAATCCGTAGAAGATCGCGTAAGTGCCGATCAGCCAGATCAGCGACAGGGCCCCCGCGCCCGGATACGCGAGAATGAACAGACCGACGGCCGCTGACAGCAAGCCGGACAGGCCGATCACCCACGGATGCGCATTGGCACGGCGATACTGGATCGCGTAGATGATTTCGAAGATGCCGACAGCGAGCGCCCGCGCGCCGATGATCATCACCAGAATGATGGCCGTCTCGTTCGGCCAGAAGAAGGCAATCAACCCGGCAATGACACCAATGAGCCCGACGAACGCATAGGTCCAGCGCCGCGTGCCACCACCGCGTACGCCGTAGATGAGCGCAAAAGCGCCGTCGACGATCGCGTAAGCGCCCCACACGAGCGCGAGCGTGGCGATGGTGAAGCCGGGCCAGGTGAAAGCAAGGATGCCGAACAGAATGGCGGAAACGCCACGGATGGCGAGCCATCCCCAATGGGCGGAGAGTCTGTGAAGACCCTGCGGCAACGCAGACAGGACAGGACGGTTCATGGCGCGCTTACTCCCAGTGTTCAGGACTTCGACAGGACGTGCAGCCTGCGCTATGCGAAGCAGATAGTCATGCGCAATGCGTATGACTGAAGTGGACTACTGAAGAATCAATCTTAACTGAGCGTCGGCGTGTTCGGCCGGATTGCGTGCGAAGCCGCTGCGCACATAACGATGCCAACGGCCGACGATATAGCTGAGCAGCAGGTTGGCCCGTACGACGGGATCGTAGTCAGTCGGCAGCGGCACGACTGCTGGATTTTGCGCCGGTGTCCCGGTCTGTACGTTGGCATCCATCAGGGCGAGTCGCAGGCATTGCTTGAGCGAAGCTTCAACCCGTTCGAGCATCTGGTTGACACGCTCAGTGAGCCGTTCATGCTCGCCCACCAGGGCCTCGCATGTCAGCACGCGCGTCATGCCGGGATTTTTCGCAGAAAAGTTGAGCAGCATCAAGGCTATGGTTCGTGCCTGCAGCACGCCATTCGGTTCTTTCGCCGCGATCTGGTTGATCAGCCCGAAGATGGATTGCTCGATGAATTCGATCAGGGCCTCGAACATTTGCGCCTTGCTGGCGAAATGCCGGTACAGCGCGGCTTCCGATACACCGAGCCGCGCGGCGAGCGCCGCGGTGGTGATCTTTTCGTTTTTCGGCGCCTCCAGCATGGCCGCGAGGGTCTGGAGGATATGCACGCGGCGCTCGCCCGGTTTCAGGCGGGTCGCGCGGGTACTGCCCGTGGCTGGCGGTTCTTCGGTTACGGCTTCGTCATGCTTGTGAATCGGTTGCATGTCTGTCGTCCCTTCAGTCGCACTGAGCGTGTGCCCAATCTGAGTGATTTTAACGAACGGATGCGCTTGTCGACATAGTGCGGTCGGCCAGTGCCCGGCAAGCGGCCCGGAATGCCGTCCACACTCACCTGGCTTGGCAAATGGCCGGTGATCCACACGGTACGGATTCCCAGCCTGCGGTAGTTCTTCAGATGCGAGCGCGTGTCTTCAACGAGGATCGCATCGGCAAGCGGCACATGGGCGTCGCGCATCGCACGGCGCAGCATGCCGGCGTCGGGCTTGGCGCGCCAGCCGCGCCGGTCGCGCATGTGTTCGATGGCGATCACGCGCTCGAACAGCCGCTCGATACGCAGTTCGGCGAGCACAGCGTGCGCGTAGGCTTCCGGAGCATTGGTCAGCACGATCTTGCGGCCGGGCAACGCGGCGAGGAGACGCGCGAGGCCGCGCTCGCTGCGCACCATCGAAGGCAGATCGGCGAACGTATGCACCACCTTTAGAAAGTCGTGCAGGTCGATCGGGTGATGACGGGCGAGGCCCAGCAGCGTGGCGCCGTAACGGTCCGTGTACACCCTGCGCAGGCGGTCGGCCTCCTCGCGTTCCACTTGCAGCGAATCGATGATGTACTGCGTCATTCCCCGGTTGATCGCGGGGAAAATCGAATGCGACGCGTGGTGCAGCGTGTTGTCGAGATCGAACAGCCACACCGGACCGCCGCCCGCGATGTGGGGCCGACGGCGTTTAGCGTGTCTCGAGGGGAAGGTGCGCATGATGACGGGAAATCAGACCGGGTTCGTGCCGCCGCCGTTTGCAATGAACGAGCGGGTGCCTGCAGTCCATCATGCGTGCGGCGGAAGCAAAAGGGAAGGATAGGGCGCCACGGCGGATGCGAGGCCGGGTGCCTGATACTGAGACCGCTGCAGCGAGGCGAAGGGAAACACCGGGCGAGCGGTAAATGCCAGCCGCAACAGGCAGCTCATCCGCGGGACGCGCTGCCTGGCGAGGCATGCTCAATGGGAGCGGATCATGGTGCCGAACGGCTGTTCGGTCAGGATTTCCAGCAGTACCGAGTGTTCGATACGGCCGTCGATGATGTGTACCGAGCGTACGCCGCTCTTCGCCGCGTCGAGCGCCGAGGAGATCTTCGGCAGCATGCCGCCGGAGATGGTGCCGTCGGCAAACAGCGAGTCGATCTCGCGCGCAGACAGGTCGGTGAGCAGATTGCCTTCCTTGTCCATTACGCCGGGGATGTTGGTCATCATGACGAGCTTTTCGGCGTTCAGCACGACCGCCAGCTTGCCCGCGACCAGATCTGCATTGATGTTGTACGACAGACCGTCTTCGCCGAAACCGATCGGCGAGATCACCGGAATGAACGCGTCGTCCTGCAGCGCTTTCACGACCGCCGGGTTGATCGCCTCGACTTCGCCGACCTGGCCAATGTCGACGTACTGTCCTGGGTTGTCGCGATCCGGCATCAGCATCTTGCGCGCGTGGATCAGGCCGCCGTCCTTGCCGGTGAGACCTACTGCGTGGCCGCCGAAGTGATTGATCAGCGTGACGATGTCCTGCTGGACTTCGCCGCCGAGCACCCATTCGACGACTTCCATCGTCTCTTCGTCCGTGACGCGCATGCCCTGGATAAAGGTGCCCTGCTTGCCGATCTTCTTGAGCGCCTGGTCGATCTGGGGACCGCCGCCGTGCACGATGACCGGATTGATACCCACCAGCTTCAGCAGAATGACGTCGCGCGCGAAGCCTTGCTTCAGGCGCTCTTCGGTCATCGCGTTGCCGCCGTATTTGATGACCACGGTCTTACCGTGATACTGGCGAATATAGGGCAGCGCCTCGGCCAGAATTTCAGCCTTCAGGGTGGGGGCGATCTGCGAGAGGTCGGGAATTTCGGACATGGCGGCAGGGCTCAGGCACGGAACAGTTGAAACACGGCGAATTGTACAGGACTGGGGCGGTGCAACAGGGTTTTCCATATGTGTTCTGGCGACGGGCCGTGCCGTGCTTCCGCACTGCGCCACGGACGTTGCGCGCACGCCACTCCCAGGGCGGTTCCGCGGTCATTTACGGGGGATTTGCGCGGGGTTCGGAGGCTATGGCGAAGCGGGGCTTTCAGGCGGCTTGCCGGACGTGGCATCATTTCCTGACCGGATGTCCGGTAACTCATCCTGGATTGCCATGAATCCCCCCGCCGAGCAGGTGCATGCAAAGAGCGCGCGCTGTCCGAGTTGCGGCAGCGCGTTCGACTGCGCGATGCATGGGCAGCCGTTCGGCTGCTGGTGCAAGGCGATGCCGGCGTTGTCCACAGACCGGCTGGAGCCGGCCCGCCGCTGTCTATGCCCCGAGTGCCTTGCGGCTGAGATTGCCCGCGTACAGGCGGGACGCACGACCGGTGGTGAGGCGGGCTGAGAGCCGAGATAATTTGGTGGCAGCCAGTTGGTGCGCCGCCGGGCTTCGTTACCAGCACTACGGTCGCAGGCTGTTGCGCCGCCGGGCCTCGTTACCGGCACTACGGTCGCAAGCTGCTGCGCCGTGCGCCGCGCCGTCCTATCGATGCTGATCGGCTAGCGCATCCAGATTCCGCATCACCTCATCGAGCACCGGCGTCCAGTCGCCGAACTGGCGTTGCCGGTACAGCGTCGCGCTCG
>Ga0116109_1000122_pt1 | contig 19268 bp, 17 predicted proteins | sample June2015DPH_8_10_2_FD_89718 | JGI IMG/M metagenome (GOLD analysis project Ga0116109, IMG submission 89718) | Peatland microbial communities from SPRUCE experiment site at the Marcell Experimental Forest, Minnesota, USA - June2015DPH_8_10 | ecosystem: Environmental > Terrestrial > Soil > Wetlands... | reverse complement strand
GGCTCTGGCACAGCTGGCCCGGCACGCTCCTCCTATATGGAGCAGCCGCCCTGCATTTTTCGCTGGCGCTACGCACGATCTATGGGCGTCGCGACTGGGGGCTACCGCCGGCGGAATGGGTTCGTCTCTGGGCGGGCCTGAGCCTGCCGCTGCTGCTGATCCGGCACGCAGTCTCTACCCGCCTTGCAGCGTCGCTCTATGGGTTCGAACCGAACTACGAGCGCATCGTAGTATTGCTGATTACAAGCGGCACGCAAGGCTTGCAACTTGCGCTGCTTGCACCCGGATGGTTACACGGTTGCCTCGGACTGTGGCTGCGTTTGCAACACTATCCGGGTGTGCGCCGCGCGAAGCCCGCGCTGCTTGCTGTACTGGTCGGCATGCCGCTGCTGTCAGCGGCAGGCTTCGTGCGGATGAAACGAGCCGTCATCGCCATGCGTGCCAGCCTCCCCGCACCCGATCCAAAACTGCTTGACCATCAGGTATCGCTCGACGCGTGGCGCCACAACCTCCTCACCTTGTATATATCGCTGGTGATCGGTGCCTTGGTGGCCGGCCTGTTACGCAACTGGCTCGCGGCTCGAACGTTACGCGACATGGCTTGAAACAAGCCGAAGCCTCGGTCCTGCGTTGAAAGCTGAGCGATATCACACCGATCGCTTACGCGTTGGCTGGACTCCTGCCTACGGCAAGCGGATCGACATAATCCTCTGCGTCGATGTCGTACCCCGACGGCTCCCAGCGGATCGCCAGCAACACCAGCAGCGAAGTCAGCGGCGCAATCGCGATCACCCAGAACACTTTCGTCCCGAGCGCAGCGGCGAGAACCGGAAACAGAAACAGCGAGACCGTCGAAGCCGAGCGCACCAGCGTCTGGTTGAAACCCACTCCGATCCCGCGAATCGAGGTCGGATAGCTGAGCGACGCATAGGTCATCGAATGCGATCCCGGCCCGAAGCCCTGCCCGAACAGATAGCCGCCCAGCAATAGAATGGCCAGCACGACGAGCACACCGCTGCCCGGTTTGCCGATCAATGCGAGTCCGATCAGCGAGGCGAACTGTAGCGAGTGTCCCAGCACCGTCATCTTCCATGCGCCGACGGTCGGTGCGGTGCGCACACCGATCAATCCTCCGACAAAAGCAAATACCAGATTCAGCGTCAGCGCTGCGATGATCGTCGTCAGCGGGCCCTGATGAAAGAAGCTGGTGATGATCACCGGCAAGCCGAAGATGATCGCGTTATAGCCGAATGAAGACGCAGCGCCGATGGTGGCGGCGAGAATCGTGCGGCTACGGTAGGTCTGGTTAAACAGCACGCCATAGTTGCGCCACGACGCTGCACGCGGTGCCTTGACCGGCGCAGCGCTTTTCTCGACCACCGCATCCACTCCATACGAACGTTTGAGAATGCGCGCGGCTTCGTCCAGATCGCCCTGATTCGCGGCCCACACCGGCGACTCGCTGATGTAGCGGCTGCGCACGAGAATAATCACGATGGCTGGCACCGCACCAAAGGCGAGCGTCAGGCGCCACAGCCAGCCCAGGTGATGTTCGGGCAGGATCGCATACAGCCCGAGAATCAGCAGATAGCAGGTGCTGGTGGCCGCATACCACGCCGGGCACCACGCCGCCACACTTGCCGCCTTGTTGCCCTTGCCCGCCACACGTGAAAACTCCGCCAGAAACGCCATCGCCACCGGCAGATCGAGGCCGACACCGAAGCCCATCAGAAAGCGCGCTCCGCCAAGTACCCAGGCGTTCGGCGCAAGACCCGCCGCGATGGCCGCGACCACGAAGAACAGCATGTCGGCCATGAAGACGCGATAGCGTCCGATCCGGTCGGTCAGATAACCGCCGAAGAGTGCGCCGAGAATGGCGCCAAACGTGATCGCGGACGAAACAAAACCCACCTGTACCGGCGAAAGCGAAAATTGGCGCGCGATGTCCTTGATGCCGTACGCGAGCGAAGTCAGATCGTAGGCATCCAGGAAGACCCCACCCAGGGCAATGGCAATCACGATGCTTGCGTTGCTTCCTTTCGCGGCGCCCGCGTTGACGATGCGCGAGACGTCCTGAGCGGAGCGGATGACGGCCGGACGGGAAGCACTTCCGGCCCCCGCTTGCGTGTCGACGGGCGTCGACGGAAAGGTAACGGTGGACATGAGGTCGGATTTCGCACGAGTAGCTGAAGCGTTGCATGGTAGCCATGCGCGCCGGATCGGCAAAACGACGAATTTATATATGCAAATCTGCACTTGCCCGGTAGCTCGCTATCGCAATCTGCCCGATAACCTAAACAGCAAAACGCGGATAAGCATCTGAGGATTCGTTATTGGAGCGCCCTCATGCCCATTCTTATACTCAGTCACGGTCAGCACTCGCCAGCGAAGAGTGCCAAATCTCCACTGCAGGAATGTCTAAATGAGCCTACGTCCTTTGCATGATCGCGTCATCGTCAAACGTCTCGATCAGGAGACGAAAACATCCTCGGGCATCGTGATTCCCGAGAGCGCCGCCGAAAAACCTGACCAGGGCGAAGTGCTCGCCGTCGGTCCCGGCAAGCGCGACAGCGACGGCAAGCGCATCGAACCGGATCTGAAGGTCGGCGAGCGCGTATTGTTCGGCAAATACTCAGGACAGCAGGTCAAGGTCGACGGCACCGATCTGCTCGTACTGCGCGAAGAAGACATCGTCGCCGTAGTCCACCAATAAGGGAGCATCACAAGATGGCAGCCAAAGAAATCGTCTTTAGCGACAGCGCACGTTCGAAACTGGTCGAAGGCGTGAACCTGCTCGCGAATGCAGTCAAGGTCACCCTCGGTCCGAAGGGCCGCAACGTGGTGCTGGAGCGCTCGTTCGGTGCACCGATCGTAACCAAGGATGGCGTGTCGGTCGCCAAGGAAATCGAGCTGGCCGACAAGCTGCAGAACATCGGCGCGCAACTGGTCAAGGAAGTGGCATCGCGCACCAGCGACGCTGCCGGCGACGGCACCACCACCGCCACCGTGCTGGCCCAGGCTATCGTGCGTGAAGGCCAGAAATACGTTGCGGCAGGCCTCAATCCGCTCGATCTGAAGCGTGGCATCGACAAGGCTGTGATCGCCGCCATCGACGAGCTGAAAAAGATCAGCAAGCCGACCACCACCAGCAAGGAAATCGCCCAGGTGGCGACGATCTCTGCTAACGGCGAGGAATCGATCGGCCAGCGTATTGCCGAAGCGATCGACCGCGTTGGCAAGGAAGGCGTGATTACCGTCGAAGATGGCAAGTCGCTCGAGGACGAACTGGAAGTGGTCGAAGGTCTGCAGTTCGATCGCGGCTACCTGTCGCCGTATTTCATCAATAACCCGGACAAGCAGGTTGCCGTCCTCGACAACCCGTTCATCCTGCTGCACGACAAGAAGGTTTCGAACATTCGCGATCTGCTGCCGGTGCTCGAACAGGTCGCCAAGGCGGGCCGCCCGTTGCTGATCATCGCCGAGGACGTCGAAGGCGAAGCCCTGGCGACGCTGGTGGTCAACAATATCCGCGGCATTCTGAAAACGGTAGCGGTCAAGGCGCCCGGCTTCGGCGACCGCCGCAAGGCCCTGCTCGAAGACATCGCGATCCTGACCGGCGGCCAGGTCATTGCCGAAGAAACCGGCCTCACGCTCGAAAAGGCCACGCTCGCTGAGCTGGGCCAGGCCAAGCGCGTCGAAGTGGGCAAGGAAAACACCACGGTGATCGACGGCGGTGGCGATCCGAAGACCATCGAAGCGCGGGTGAAGCAGATTCGCGTGCAGATCGAAGAAGCAACGTCGGACTACGACCGTGAAAAGCTGCAAGAACGCGTGGCCAAGCTGGCCGGCGGCGTGGCAGTGATCAAGGTGGGGGGCGCGACCGAGATCGAGGTCAAGGAAAAGAAGGACCGCGTCGACGATGCGTTGCATGCAACCCGTGCGGCGGTCGAAGAAGGCATTGTGCCGGGCGGCGGCGTGGCGCTGATTCGCGTCAGGAACGCGATCCTTAATCTGAAAGGCAGCAACGCAGATCAGGACGCAGGCGTGAAGATCGTGCTGCGTGCACTTGAAGAACCGCTGCGCCAGATCGTCTCGAATGCCGGCGAGGAAGCCAGCGTGGTGGTGGCGAAAGTCTCCCAGGGTAGCGGCAACTTCGGCTACAACGCCCAGACCGGCGAATACGGCGACCTGGTTGAATCGGGCGTGCTCGATCCGACCAAGGTCACGCGCACGGCGCTGCAGAACGCGGCTTCAGTGGCGGGCCTGTTGCTGACGACCGATGCGACCGTGTACGAGGCGCCAAAGGATGCCGCACCGGCAGCGACGGCGGGCGGTCCGGGTGCTGGAGGCCCGGGCTTCGACTTCTAAGGGATAGGTTTGTACGCCGCTGATTCAGCGGTCTTCAGAAACGATCATGCCCGCCTCGCGCGGGCATGATTGCATCGATTCGATCCGAATCGTCTATAACTGCTTGGAAGCATCTCGTCGGTTTAGCCAGCGTGGGAATCTGCCTGCGCGACGTGCAAGCCATAAGCGGCCCGCGGCGTTGGCCCATCCGGGCTGACCGGACGGGGCGCTTTGCGACGGACCTGGGTACTGACTGGAGCAGTCCGACACGCGGCAGCGTCGCCGTCTTCCAGCCAGCTTTTGTTTCTTTCTGGATAGAGCCATGACCACATCGAATCCCCGTGCTGCGGAACATCCGATCGACAAACAGTTCCTTAACCGCTGGTCGCCTCGTGCCTTCACGCAAGAGGCCATTCCAGAGTCGACGCTTTTGACGTTCTTCGAAGCGGCGCGCTGGGCCCCCTCTTCCTTCAACTCGCAGCCGTGGCGATTCGCTTACGCACGGCGTGACACCGAGCATTGGACGCGCTTTCTCGGCTTCCTCAACGAGTTCAATCAAAGTTGGGCGAAGCACGCGGCAGCCGTGGTGATCGTGTTGTCGAAAAGCACCTTCACGCCGCCTGGCGGAAACGCCGAAGTGCCCGCGCCAACGCACTCGTTCGACACGGGCGCGGCGTGGGGCTATCTCGCACTACAGGCGAGTCTCTCGGGATGGCACGCACACGGTCTCGCGGGTATCGAGCGCGACAAGATCCGTCAGGAACTGGCCGTCCCCGACGTGTATTCGATCGAAGCGGGTATCGCAATCGGCCGGGCCGGCGACAAGAGCGCGCTGCCGGAGGCTCTGCAGGCCCGCGAAGTACACAGCCCGCGCAAGCCGTTGGCTGAAATTGCTGCCGAAGGCCGTTTCGTTCCATAACGGCGGCGCACACTCTCGCGCATGGGGGCTCGCGAGTCCAGCCTGCATGCGCGTCAATTGCGGACTTTTCTGTCCGATATATTCGGAACCTCAGCCTATTTTTCTTATCCCGGTCCATCCCTACACTGTTCCTCAAGGTCGAAAGCCCGCTGTAGATCAAGCGTCACCGGCCACTCAATCGCGAGGAAATCATGTCCAAACTTCATTCCGCAGTCAAAGTTGGTCCCTACGAATTTAGCCATCGCGTGGTGCTGGCGCCGCTCACCCGCATGCGTGCCGAAGAAGGCGCCAAGCCCGGGCCGCTGATGGCCGGGTACTATGCGCAGCGCACGTCAAAAGGCGGCTTCCTGATCAGCGAAGCCACCATCGCCGCGCCGAACGGTAACGGCTACCTCGGTGCGCCCGGCCTCTACGACGACAGCCAGATCGCCGGCTGGAAGCAGGTGACCGACGCCGTGCACGCCAAAGGCGGCCGCATCTTCCTGCAGCTTTATCATGCCGGACGTCAGTCCAACAGCCAGTTGCAGCCGGGCGGCGCCAAGCCGGTGGCACCGTCCGCCGTGCCCCACGGCGGCGTCGCCTACACCGAAGCAGGCTGGATTCCGAACACGCCCAGCCGCGCGCTGACCATTGCCGAAATCGCCGGACTCGTCGAAAGCTTCCGCACTGCCGCGATTCGCGGCATGGAAGCCGGCTTTGACGGCGTCGAATTGCACGCCGCCAATGGCTACCTGTTCGATCAGTTCTTGCAGGACGGCAGCAACAAGCGCACCGACATCTACGGCGGCTCGTTCGAAAACCGTGCCCGCTTCCTGATGGAAGTCACACAGGCCGTCATTTCGGTGTGGGGCAGCGACCGTGTAGCCGTGCGGCTTGGCCCGAGCGGCACCTGGGGCGATATGTCCGACAGCGATCCGGAGGGCCTCTTCACTTATGTCGCAAAGGAACTGGCCAAACTGAAGCTGGCCTACCTGCACCTGATCGAGCCGCGTGTGCTGGGCAACGTCGATGACGACAGCAAGGATCCGGACCCGGTCGCCGCGCAGTTGATCCGCCAGCACTACAACGGCACCATCATCGCCGCCGGCGGCTTCAAGGGCCACACGGCTGAAGCCATCCTGCAGGCAGGCGACGCCGACCTGGTCGCCTTTGGCCGCGACTTCATTGCCAATCCGGATCTGCCCGAACGCCTGCGCCTTCAGTTGCCGCTGAACCCGTACGACCGCCCAACCTTCTTCGGCGGCACTGAAGTCGGCTATACCGACTATCGGGTCTATAGCGAAGACACGGTAGCTGCGTAAGTGGATTGTGTGCCTGCGCGATCGGCGCCTGCGACAAACGTCGCAAGGCGCCATGTGCATCAAGCGTCTACACGATCTCCGCCGTCTGACGACGAAAACTCGCCGCGGCGTGCCGCCCGGGCAGCAGATCACCCTCATCGAACAGCTTGTTCCTTAAGGTGCCCTCACCATAAGCCGTCTTGTACAGCCCACGGTTTTGCAACTCCGGCACGACCAGATCGATGAAGTCCTCGTAACTCTCAGGCACGACGGTGCGGCTGAGATTGAAGCCGTCCACACCGGCTTCCTCCACCCACGCCTGCAATTCGTCCGCCACCTGTGCAGGAGTGCCGACGATAGCCGGATAACGGCCGCCTAGCTCAAACATTTCGAGCAGCTTGCGACGCGTCCAGCCATGCTGTTTCGCGGTGCGTGTCGCCGATTCGATGGCGTTGGTGGGCGCGTAGTCGACCGGTGCGTCGAGATCGTATTGCGCGTAGTCGATGCCGGTGCTGGCCGCGAAATGGGCCAACCCTGCTTCGCGGCTCGCATAACGCAAGTAGTCCGCGTATTTCTCACGCGCCTCGCGCTCAGTGGTGCCGGTCACAACTGCTGCCCCCACGAATACCTTGACATCGTCCGGTCGCCGCCCTGCCTGCACCAGTTGCTCGCGCAACGTGCGTACCGTCTCGCGTCCGACCGCGCGGTTCGGCGGCGAGATAAACACGCACTCGGCGTGCCGTGCCGCGAAACGCTGGCCGCGCCCGGAGCTGCCCGCCTGGAATAGCACCGGCGTGCGTTGCGGCGACGGCTCGGCGAGGTGGTAGCCCTCGACGTTGTAGTAGCGCCCTGCATGCTTCACCTGATGCACCTTGGCCGGGTCCGCATACACGCGGCCCGCCTTGTCGCGCAGCACCGCGTCCTGTTCCCAACTGCCTTCCCACAGCTTATAGAGAAGCTCGAGATACTCGTCCGCGCGCTCGTAACGCTCGTCGTGCGGCAATTGCTCATTGAGCCCCATCGCCCGTGCGGCGCTGTCGAGATAGCCAGTCACGATGTTCCAGCCAATCCGCCCTTGCGTCAGGTGATCGAGCGTCGAGAAACGGCGTGCGAGCAGATACGGCTGCTCGTAGGTGAGATTGACGGTCACGCCGAAGCCGAGGTTTTCGGTGACAGCAGCCATCGCCGACACCAGCAGCGTGGGATCGTTGACCGGCAACTGGATCGACTCGCGCAACGTGACGTCCACGTTGCGTTGGTAGACGTCATAGACGCCGACGATGTCGGCCAGAAACAGGCCGTCGAACAGTCCGCGCTCTAGCGTGCGCGCGAGGTTGGTCCAGTACGGCAGCAGACGGTAGTCCGTGGAGCGGTCGCGCGGATGCGTCCACAAGCCATGGTTGATATGGCCCACGCAGTTCATGTTGAACGCGTTGAGCAGAATCTGTTTCTTCGCCATCACAAGGCTCCATGCCGCGGCGGCAGCTTGTCGTTGAGGTAGAAGTTACCCACCGCATGATACTTCCAGCGCACCGGGTCATGCAGCGTGTGGGTGCGCGCATTGCGCCAGAAACGGTCGAGTCCCAGTCCATCGAGTGTGGCGGCCGTACCGGCGAGCTCGAACAGGCGCGAGCCCGCGTCCAGCGACGCGGTGGTGGTCAGCGTCCGCGCCTCGGCCACCGCAACCGATGCCTCTGCCACCGAGCGGTCGGTGGAATTAGCCTGTGCGGCGTCGACGAAGCGGCCCGCGCGGCGCAACAACGCTTCCGCTGCCCGCAGACGCACGGCGAGGTCGCCGAACTGCGCGATGGTCAGCGGATCGTCAGCCGCCCGTTCGACCATCGCGTCGATCCATGGCCGCGAACGTTCGCGCACGAACTGCAAGGCGGCGTCGAAGGCACCGCGCGCCTGGCCCAGATCGATGGCGGCGTGGATGATCTGCGCGAGCGGCCCGATCGTCGTCGCATGCTCGAACGACACCTGAAACGGCACGACCCATTCCGGCTCGACGCGCACATGCTCGAACTGCACTGAGCCGCTGCCTGTCACGCGTTGGCCGAAACCGTCCCAGTCATCCGTTACCGTGACACCCGGCGTGTCGCGCTGAACGAAGGCCAGATAGGTGACGTCGCGTCCGTCGTCGTCTGCGACCACCAGCGTGGGAATCCAGTGTGCGTAGAGCGCGCCGGTGCAATAGAATTTGCGGCCGTCGACATGCCAGCCGTCCGCGCCCCTTGTGAGCCGCGTGCGGCGTTTGAAGTCCTTGTGGCCGATTTCGGCGAGCGCATTGCCAAAGCGCTCGCCCGCCAGCACGCGCTGATAGAAAAAGCGCTGTTGCTCGACGCTGCCGCCGACGCGCAGCACTTCTAGCGCGTAGAAGTGGTTCTGCGGAATCTGGCCGAGCGAGCCGTCGGCCGCGGAGATAATCGCCGTCACTTCGGCGAGCGTGCCGTTGCGCACCCCTGCACCGCCGAATTCGCGCGGCACCGTGATGCCCCACAGGCCGCTCGCGACGAACGCGTCGAGCTCGGCCCACGGCAGGCGTCGTTCGCGATCGCGCAGCACCGCTTCGGGTGCGAACTTCGCGGCGAGACGCTGTGCAGTTGCGAGAGCCTGCGCGTCGTCGGCAATCAGGTCAGGCTTAGCGGGCAAACGCAATTCGGGAGGCAATGAATTGGGCGCCATGGCGTCGCGTGCTTCTACAGAAAGATCAAGAGTCATGTTCAATTCCACGAATGACGCGCGGGCAGCACGTGATTCAGGTGATAGTTGCCAAGCAGATGCAACTTCCAGCGAACCGGGTCGTGCAGCGTATGGGTCCGTGCGTTGCGCCAATGGCGGTCGAGGTTATGCGCTGCGCGCGTGGAAGCCGAACCGGCTAGCTCGAACAGCTTTTCGCTCGCTTCCAGTGCGATGCGGGTGGTCAGGATCTTCGCTTCGGCCACTGCGACCGAGGCACGCGCGCTCGCCTCGGCGTCGATTGATGGCGCGGCGGCGATGGCGTCGAGTATGTGGGCTGCATCCTGCAGTACCTCATGCGCGGCGTGCAGGTCGATCTGCAGACGGCCGACGTCGGCAATGATGTACGGGTCGTCGGTCGCGTGTTCGAGGCCGGAATCGACCCAGGGACGCGCGCGCTCGCGAACGAAGGCCAGCGTATCGGCCACCGCAGCGTGTGCAATACCCTGGTCGATGGCCGCCTGAACAAGCTGCGAATTGGGTCCAAACAGGCCCGGACGAACGGCGAGCTGCCAGATCGGCAGTACGTCCTGCGGATCGACCGGCACCTGCTCGAAGGTCACCGTCCCGCTTGCGGTGGTGCGTTGGCCGAACGAGCTCCAGTCGTCGACGACCTTCAGGCCCGGTGCATCGCGCGGGACCCAGACCTGCACGGCGCGACCTTCGTCGTCCGTTGCGCGAGCGGGAACGCGATGGGCAAAGAGCGCGCCGGTCGAATAGAAACGCTGACCGTTGAGGCGCAAACCATCCGGCGTCGTGGTCAGCCGTGTCGTGCCCTGCAGAATCGTTTTGACGCTTGCGGAGCGTCGTTCCGGACCGGCATTGCCAAGCCGCTGGCCCGCCAGTACCTCGCCATACAGGCGCGCTTTCTGCGTCGGCGTGCCGATCTCGCGCAACAATCCCAGCACGCCGAAATGGTTCTGCGGGATCTGCCCCAAGGCAGGATCGGCCGCGCACAGGATCACGAATACTTCGGCCAGCGTGGCGTACGACACGTCGGCGCCGCCGTATTCGCGCGGCACAGTGATCGCGCCGAGGCCGCTTTCGGACCAGAGATCCAGTTCGGCCCATGGCAGCCGCCGTTTGCGGTCGCGCTCGGCAGCGCCTGCGGCGAAGTCTTCAGCGAGTGCATGCGCGGCAGCGAGCGCTTCGGCATCGTCGGCGATGCGTCGTACGCGGGCTGGGTCGGGACGCCGGGGCAGAGGTGCCTCGGCGGAAGAAGATTCGAGAGTGGACATGATGGTTCGTACCGACAGAGGTGACACCTGTCCGCCCGCAGCGCTTCACCCCCTTTTGACGAAGAAGCGCACACCCTGCGTAACGCTTGTGGCGAACAGGTTGAGCCGTATATTGGACCAGTCCGGGCGTGCCCCGCCTACTATCTAATTGGAACTTGCTTATCAGGAATTTCGATTTCCCGATCGGGCCGCTCAGGCGAGCGTCGCGTCCTTGGTGACGATCTTGCGCGGAATCAGCTTCAGTTCGTAGAACGCGTCCGCAATTCGCTGCTGTTCTGCGAGCACCGCGGCGTCGATCGGTTCGTAGACGTGTGTGTAGTGCTCAAGGCTGGCCTGGATGATCGCCGCGTCGAGCCCCTGGATGGGCGCGAGTTCCGCGGCCGCAGCAGCCGTGTTCTGCTTCACCCACTGCCCTTCCTTGTTCAGTTCTTCCATAACGATTGCGATCACGTTCTGACGCTTTTGCGCGAACTCACGCTGGCTCAGAAAGAACTCGTGGTGACTGGTGACGCCCTGCGCATCGGCCAGCAGGCGCGCGTTGCTCTGCGCCTGCGCTGCGGCGAGGAACGGGTCCCAGACCGCCCAGGCGTCGATTGAGCCCTGCTCCAGGGCGGCACGCGCATCGGCGGGTACCAGATAGATGGGCTGGATATCGCCGAAGTCGAGACCATTCTTGCGTAGCAGTGCGACGATAAACCAGTGAACATCCGAACCCCGGTTGAACGCAATCTTCTTTCCCTTCAGATCGGCAACGGTCTTGATAGGCGAGTTCTTTGCCACGAGGACACCTTCCGCACGGGGCGCCGGCAGTTCATACGCGGTATAGACGAAGTCCGCGCCTGCAGCCTGCGCAAACACCGGCGGCGCGTCGCCGACATAGGCGAAATCGATCGCGCCGACGTTCAGACCTTCCAGCAACTGCGGTCCAGCCGTGAATTCATTCCACGAGACCTTGACGCCCAGCGGCGCAAGCCGCTTTTCCAGCGTGCCATGCGCTTTCAGCAGCACGAGCGTGCTGGCGGACTTCTGGTAGCCGATCCTGAACTGATCGGGTTCGTACCTGGCCCAGGCCGGCAAGGCAGCGCCTGCTAGCGTCGCGCCCACGGCGGCAAGGAAAGTCCGGCGGCCCCGGTGTGTCGAGTGGTTCATCGTAGCGTGTCCATGATTGACGGATCGCGTTGGCCCTGGTTGCGGCTAACGTCATAGGTATGAGATTTGGAACACGCGTGCCGCACCGGCAGACTTTGCTCACCCGGCCGCGCTGTTTGCGTTTCCAATGGAGCCGGAAATGGTACGCGTCAGCTGGGAGGCATCGAAATGATCTTTCGCGGTAAGCAAATATCCGTTTGTGGATAGCGCCCGTTCGCGCCTTTCATATATACCTCAGCGGATTTAGTAACGAACGGAAAAGTATTTGCCAGCGACCTCCCTTGTTACATAGGATTCGGCCATCATCAACCACATGACAATTGTGTCTCATGGATAAAAGAAACCTGCTGAAAACCGCGCTGGCCACCGTTGTGTTCGGCCTGGGTGTCGCCACCTCGCAACTCTCGCTGGGGGCGCCCCAAACCCTGCGCGTCGGCATCATGTCCGGCGAAGATGAGGACGTGTGGCGCGTCGTCGCCGCGAACGCTGCCAAGCAGGGTCTCACCATCAAGATCACGACGTTCTCCGACTACACGCAACCGAATGAGGCGCTCTCGGAACACGACCTCGACGCCAACTCGTTCCAGCACAAACCGTATCTCGACGCGCAGATCAAGGCGCGCGGCTACAAGATCGTGCCGGTGGGTTATACCTACGTGCAGCCGATCGGCCTGTATTCGCGCAAGGTGAAATCGGTGGCCGATCTGCCGGATGGCGCTACCATCGCCGTGCCGAACGATCCGAGTAACGAAGGACGCTCGCTGCTGTTGCTGCAGGCACAGCATCTGATCAAGCTGCGCGCCGATGTCGGCCTGCTGCCGACTGCTCGCGATATTGCGGACAATCCGAAGCACATCCACATCAAGGAACTCGACGCAGGTATCGTGGGCCGCGCGATCGGCGACGTGGACGCCGCTGTGATCAACACGGATTGGGCCGTCAAGGCCGGCATCAAGATCCCGCAAGAACGCATCGCGCAGGAGCAGGTGACTGGCAATCCGTATCGCAACTTCCTCGCCGTCAACGAGAAGGACGCGAACGCGCCTTGGGTCCATACGCTGGTTCAGAGCTATCAGCAACCTAACGTGGCTGCGGAGATTCTCAGCGTCTATCACGGCGCCACGCTGCCGGCGTGGAATGACGCAAGCCACTAAGTACAACAGCGCGAGTGTGTGATTGAACGGCGCCCGCGTGCGATGGATACATGCATGGGGCGTCGGGAAAAAGGATTGGGGCGGATGTTGTTAAAAGAACGGCATCCGGCCCAGTTTGCGTCTGGGCAGTGCGATTCGAACGCGCCCCGGATCTGCCGGACCTACCGGACCTACCGGACCTACCAAGCCTGCCATGCCTGTTAGCCGGCCGCTTCTGCCAGATGGTATAGACAGTCGCCTCGCTGAACCATCGCAGGCACGCGCTTGCAGACCACTTCCCCCGCGCTTGCGAAATGCAGCGTGACGGGCTCGCGCAAGGGCGTATCGGGGAAATGAATGCGCGCGGCCGCCTGGCCCGCGATGACGTGTTCGCCCAACTCCACCAATGGCTCGTACAGCCCGCGATCGTAGGCGTAGACATAATGGCGCGAGCCTGAAACGCGCATGAACCGAGTGATACCCGGCGGATTGTCCGGCACGAGCGCGCCGTGCAGCAGGCCAATGAAGCCCAGCAGATGCAGCAATCCCTGGCGTCCCTCTTTCAACAGTTTGGCCTGCACCGTGCCGCCGCCGCCCAGTTCGGTCAGAATCGAGATCGCACCCTGCCGCCGTGCAGCGGTAGCCGCATGGACCGGATTCTCGGGATGAAGAAACGCTTTGGGCAAGCCAAACGCGGCGAGCAGCGCGCGAAGCCGCGCGTCCTCTTCGGCATCGCGCGGCTCGATCGCCAGCATGTTCGCGCCGTGGTACAGCAACGAACTGCCGCCCGAATGCAGATCGATCAGGTAGTCCGCACGGGCCAGCAGCGTATGCTCGATGTAATCGGCAATCAACTCGGTTGGCGTGCCGGCCGGATTACCTGGGAAGGTCCGGTTCAGGTTACCGCCGTCGAGCGGTGAGGTGCGCAGGCCCGCTTCCGCAGCCGGAAAGTTGGCCATCGGCAGCAGAATCAACTGGCCCCGGACCATCTGCGGCTCGAGCTCGCGGATCAGTTGGGAGACGATCACCTGGCCTTCGTATTCGTCCCCGTGGTTGCCCGCCATGATCAACACCACCGGTCCATCGCCGTTGCGAATCGAGGCGATGGGGATCGGGATCCAGCCATACGCCGAGCGATGTACCGAATGCGGAAGCCGCAGGTAGCCGGTCTGTTTGCCGTTCGAATCCAGATCGATTTCGCTGCGGATGGGATTGGCTGTTTGCGCATCTCGGGTCATCTGTCGTGGCTCTGGAACTGAGGTTACGTTGCATGGGAGGCGAACCTCTCATTCTCGACGACCTCGCCTGCGGTCGTTACCAAGTTATACAACGATCCAAATCCACCGCAAAGCTAAGGCCCGCTCGCGTCAGACGTATCGGGGACCCTGGCCACGATCCCCCGACCACGTGTCAAATCACAGCCGAAACAACGCCTCAGCATTCCGATGTGCGATCTTTTCCTTATCTTCCTGACTCACCGGCAGGTTCTCCAGAAACGCACGCGCACCCGTATGGCTTAGATACGGATAATCTACCGCATAAATGATCCGGTCCGCCCCCACGACCTTGTGAATAAACTCGAAGTGCGGCAAATTGAACATGCCGCTCGGCGTCACATACACATGCTTTCTGTAGGTCTCGCTGATGCTGCGCGACAGCCCCGTCGCTTCCTGCGGAATCGTGTCGTCCATGCGCTGGAGGTAGAACGGCACCATCTCGCCCCAATGGCCGCTAATGACCTGCAGGTTGGGGAATCTCTCGAACTTGCCGGCGAGTATCATGCGGATCACCTGAATGCCCGCCTCGTTGTGCCAGCCCCAGCCGAGAAGGAAACCTGGGGAGACACGAGATGCGGACGGTTGTCGTTAAAGTTGGTCGGGTCGTCGGTGACGCGGCTGCCCCAATCGGCCATGTAACCTGCTTCAGCCGTTTGTGCTTCGCAGCTCGCTGCCGCGATTGCAGCATCAACGGTATGTTCTTCGATGCAAATGATCTTCATTCGGTTTCTCGTGGTTAAGCGGTGAACGCGCTGCAGCGCGCGGCGTCCACACCCTTAATGATTCTTGCGCGCGGGTAGACTTTCGATAATCCGATGCAGCTCGTTGGCGAACTCCTCCGCATGGAACGCGTACCCCAGGTGATTGCCCACGATGTCGACACACGGGCAAGGCAACTGCCGCGCCAGTTCGCGCGCGGTCTGGGCGTAGAAGGCGTTGCCGCTGTCGCGGCCGACCACCGTCACGATGGGCGTGCCGCCGCGCCGCAATGCATCGAGGCTGGGCACGAAGCTGTTGATGTGCTGGAACTCGTGGGCGAGGAAACGGTTGTGGTTGCCGCCGACCTGGTCGCCCGGCGCCGGTGCATTCTGATCGAAGCCCACAAACGATGACGCGAACAGCTTCATTGCCGCTCCAGCGCCTTCAGCCTGGTACACGTCGTAGACCTTGTCGAAGAACGCGCGCCACTTGCCGGCATCGGGTTGCGCAAGGAAATCGGTAATGGGCGGCTCATGATCGATCAGCCCACGCACCAGCTTCGGGTGATCTTCGGTCAGCTTGAGCGCGATGTTGGCACCGGCGCTGTTGCCGAATACATAGGCGGGGCCGAGGTTGACCGCGGCAATCACAGCGGCCGCATCGCGGCCGGCCTGGGCCATGTCCAGTTCACCTTCCGTGTCGCCTGCGCTGCGTGCGTTGGCGCGGCGGTCGTATTTCACCACTGTGTAGCGGTCGGCCAGATGAGCGGACAGCCTGGCGAACAGTTTGCTGTCGCCGTTTCCTCCCACGACCAGCAGTAACAGCGGGCCCTCGCCTTCGATGTCGTAGACGATACTGGCACCTTCATTCAGTACCGCTCCAGATTTGATGGACATTTATTCTCCGTTCGAGTTACTGGTGCAACAATGCAAGCGATCGTTGAGCCGCGCGTTGAACTGCACATCAATAGGGGGCCGTGTCACCCACGCCGCCGCGCGACTCAAATACTTAATACGATCCATCGATCAAACTAATTGATCTGACCGCACCCTAGCATGGGCATCGCGTCTCGTAATTCAGATCGAAACCAAGCTTGATCTCCTTGGCGGTACGGTCGGACACCGCCTGGCTGTAGGCTGCCGCGATGTCGCCGCGATTCATCGACGGCGCTCCGTAGAACCGGCAGCCCGAATTTCCGTCAATATTTGTCTCCGGACCAGGCCCTCGCGACCTATGCGCCGACCGACTCTCAGGTGGCCGCCGTCGGATTGGTTTCACTGGCAATGGCTCAATAAAGATTTGACGTCGGAAAAATAATAGTGCATTTTGAATTATTCACAACACCTCATTTTAATCCGGACATCTTTTATTTATTCGATTTGAATAATTGAGAATGATTGGTGAGATTTCGGAAACACCCCCGCTTTTAAAAGTGCGCTGAATCGCGGCGACCGGAAATCACCTGGGAAGACACGATTCCCCTGCTGACGAGCGCCGTGGAATACACGCTGGACCGGACCGGAACGGCCTATACGCCCCCTCGTAGCCTAATCTGGCACAATTTACCCCCGCTATTCGCCTGATCGGCCTTCTCGCCAGGGGTGTAGCGTCATATGCTTGGCCTCATCGGGTGAAAGTGCCTTTGAATGTCCTTGAGGCAACGCCCACGTATCAATTCGTCAGAGAGACATCGAAATGGCCACTGTCACGCCACGCACGAACAACGCAAACCTGTCGGGCTTGTTCAGCAGCGGCCGGCTCACCTTGGGCGCGCGCATCGTGCTGAGCTTCGGCGCGCTCTTCCTGCTGATGGTAGCGATGGCCGTGATTTCATACACGCGGCTGCGCAACATCGACGACGACGCGGTCAGCCTGCGCCGCGACTCGGTGCCGGGGCTCTTCTACGCCACCGCGCTGCGCGCGGCTTCCAACGAAAGCTATGCGCTCCTTGAGCGGGCGATTTTCCTGGACGCTGACGCGGCCAGCATGACGAACGACCTCGACCGCCTGCCCGACACGCTGCGTGCCTTCGACAAGGTGGCGGCCGACTATCAGGGCACGGTGTTTCGCGACGAAGACCGCGAACACTTCAACACCTTCAAGGCCGCTTACGACCAGTATCTGGCGCTTCTGAACCAGACCGCGAGCCAGGCGCGTACCTCGAAGTCCGCCGCGCAGGCCACCTTCGTCCAGCTCACGCCGGCGTGGAACAACGTGATTCGAGGCGCGAACGTACTGGTCGCGGAAAACCATACGCAGTCCGACGATTCGGCGGAGTTGATCCGCTCCTCGGTGACGGGCGCCGAAGTCACGCTGGCCACCGCACTCGGCGTCGTCCTGCTGGTCGCGCTCGTGACCGGTTACAGTCTCTTCAAGGCGGTCACGGTACCGATGGCACGGCTCGTGGAAGTGCTCGACATCATGCGTACCGGCAATCTGGCGCAACGCCTGAACCTGCGCCGCGGCGACGAATTCGGCACGCTGGAGAACGGTTTCAACCGGATGGCCGAGGAGTTGACGAGCCTTGTTTCACAGGCGCAAAAGTCCTCGCTGCAGGTCACCACTTCAGTGACGGAGATTGCCGCGACTTCCAAGGAACAGCAGGCCACCTCAAGTGTAACGGCTTCGACCACCACCGAGATCGGCGCCACCTCCCGCGAAATTTTCGCAACCGCGCGCGACCTGCTGCACACCATGAACGAAGTCGCAGGCGTGGCGGAACAGTCGGCAACACTCGCAGGCGCCAGCCAGAGCGGCCTCACGCGCATGGAAGATACGATGCGCAGCGTGATGGAGGCAGCCGGCTCGGTCAACGCCAAGCTGTCGATCCTCAACGAGAAAGCGGTCAACATCAATCAGGTTGTCGCAACCATCACCAAGGTGGCCGATCAGACCAACCTGCTGTCGCTGAATGCGGCCATTGAAGCCGAAAAGGCCGGTGAATATGGCCGCGGCTTCGCGGTGGTCGCCACCGAAATCCGCCGTCTCGCTGACCAGACCGCGGTGGCGACGTACGACATCGAGCAGACCGTCAAGGAAATCCAGTCGGCGGTCTCCGCCGGCGTGATGGGCATGGACAAGTTCTCCGAAGAAGTGCGCCGCGGCATGCGTGACGTGCAACAGGTGGGCGGCCAGCTCTCGCAGATCATCAACGAAGTGCAGACGCTCGCGCCACGCTTCCAGATGGTCAACGAGGGCATGCAGACGCAGGCGACCAGCGCCGAACAGATTACCCAGGCGCTGTCGCAACTGTCCGAGGCGGCACAGCAGACGGCGGAATCGCTGCGCCAGTCTTCGCAGGCCATTGACGATCTGACGCTGGTCGCCAATCAGTTGCGCACCGGCGTGTCGCGCTTCAAGATCGACGCGTGACGCGCGCTTCACACTAAACACGGGCCATCGCGATGCTCTTTCTCCTGTTCGATCTGGACGGCGACCGCTACGCGCTCGACGCGGCCCGGATCGCCGAGGTGCTGGCGCTCGCGCCTACCAAGTCGATTCCCGGTGCGCCGGCGTGGGTTGCCGGAATGTTCGAGCGGCATGGCGAGCCGGTGCCCGTGATCGACGTGTCGCAACTCGCGCTCGGACGCCCCGCTCGCGAGTTTCGCTCGACGCGCCTCGTGCTGGTTCGTTACAGCCCGTACAATGCGGCGGCGCAAGCGGGTACGCACAACGATCCCGGCGCGCCCGCGCATCTGCTCGGTTTGATCGTGGAGCGGGCGACACAGACGCGGCGTATCGAGCGTGCGCAGTTTCTCGACAGTGGCATTGCCACGCCGCACGCACGCTGGCTTGGACCCGTCGCGAACGACGGTGTTGGCCTCGTGCAATGGGTCGAGGTACAGCAAATGCTCAACGACGAGGTGAACGCACTGCTGTTTCCGCGAGCGGCTCCGGTACAGCCGTCGGCCTACTACCTGTGTCAGGCAACCTGAACCGCGCCATGAACGCCACGGATCCCCGCTTTAAAACCTGGCTATTCCGAGAGACGGGGATCGACGCGCACTCGCTCGGCATCAATGCACTCGAGCGTGCCGTGCTCGAACGCGTGCGCGCGACGCGGGCGGTCTCCCCGGCAGCGGGTCTCCTCGACGGTGCGGTGGACGCCTACTGGCAACAGCTTAGCGATTCGCCGGACGAACGGCTCGCGCTGGTCGAAGCGCTGGTGGTACCCGAGACCTGGTTCTTTCGCGACCGCGAAGCCTTTGTCGCACTGGCGCGGCTCGCCAATCAAAAGCTGGCGCGTGATCCGGCGCGGGTGTTGCGCGTGCTGAGCGTGCCTTGCTCGAGCGGCGAGGAACCTTACTCAGCGGCGATGGCTCTGCTCGACGTCGGGATTGGCGCGGAGCGCTTCACCATTGATGCAATGGACATCAGCGCGCGCGCCATCGGGCTGGCGCAAAAAGCCGTCTACGGACGTAATTCGTTTCGCGGCGGCGAACTCGGGTTCCGCGAACGCCATTTCAGCCCGACAGACGGAGGATGGG
>Ga0116109_1000121_pt1 | contig 19271 bp, 15 predicted proteins | sample June2015DPH_8_10_2_FD_89718 | JGI IMG/M metagenome (GOLD analysis project Ga0116109, IMG submission 89718) | Peatland microbial communities from SPRUCE experiment site at the Marcell Experimental Forest, Minnesota, USA - June2015DPH_8_10 | ecosystem: Environmental > Terrestrial > Soil > Wetlands... | reverse complement strand
CGGCGGACTCGTCTATTCAAAATACGCCGGGCTCTGCCTCGAGGCGGGTGGCTTTCCGGACCAGATCAATATGGCGGATCACACGCAAGTCGTGCTTCGACCGGGCGAGGAATACCGGCAGGTCACGCAGTATCGCGTCGGGGTGCGAACTGGCGTTTAAGCATCATCCTCGCGCATGCAGCAGACTTGACCTGCATGCGCGCGTTGTCAAAAGAGCAAGCTCCCGCTTGGCACCTGATTTCAAGCGCAAATCGGCGTGATAGAGTCCTGCGGTGCCGCTTACGAGGCGGCAACCGATCAACGGCCTGGTCACCCTGCCGCGCATGCCAAAGGAGAAACAAAATTAACAAGACGTCAAAAGTCATGGTTGCCGCAACCCTTTCGTTGTCCTCGATCTACGCGTTCGCCGGCAACGTCGGGAACTCCGAGACAGCCTTGCAGTCTGCTAACACCGTCAACGTCACGGGCGCATCGAATTCGAACAATGGCGGGGCCAGGAAGGACCGTGAGACCGTGTCGATTTCCACCGTAGACAGCAACGGCCCGGTCGCGGATGCGAAATGCATATTGACCAACTCCAAGGGAGACTGGTCGGTCACGGCTCCCGATAGCGTCGACGTGCGCCGCTCAGACTCGGACCTGCAGATCAAATGTGAGAAGTCCGGCTATGACCCGGTCACGACGACGATCAAGGCATCGAAGACACAGATCCCGCGCCCCCAATTCCACTTTGCTGCAGGCGATAGCGATGACGGCAATGAGGACGCGATGATTACGGTGCCGCAATATGCGCCGTCGATCACAGTGACATTCGGCAGCAAGCAAGCCAACACCAATTAAATAATGATTGGCCTGGCATGAGCCGGGCAGGATCGCCGCGCACTCGTCGTAAGGCGAGTGTCGCGCCCCGGGTGCTACGCGAACCTCCGGGCGCGGATCAGACGTCTACCTCCAAACTACGAGCTGTTCGAAACCATCGTCTTCTTGAGCAAGAAGCGCCGGAGCTAGGGGCGCTATGGCGTCAGAAGAAATAAGCGATTAGTAATCCTTCCGTTACGATACCCAGAATCGTGCTGATCAGGATCGTCGCTGTCGCGTCGGCCGTGTACGTGTTCGTCTTGAGCGCGAACATTGCGGCCGCGGTTGCCGTCGGTACGGCGCCGGTAATCACGGCCTGGTGTGCGGGCGCGCCCACCACACCGAACAGCACCGTGCCGAGCACCATCAGCGCCGGCTGCAGGAAATTCTTGATGGCCAGGTTGGTTAGCACGTTGGCGTTGATCATGAAGCGCTCGCCGTACAGCATGAGTCCGAGCGCGAACAACGACGCCCCGCCGGCGGATTTGGCGATGAGGTCCACGGAGGCGAGCACCGGCTCAGGTAGCGTGACGTGAGCGAAGCTGAGTACCATGCCGGAGATCGGCAGCCACACAATCGGATTGATCACTGCGCGAGCGACACTCTGCCCGAAGATACGCAAAATATCCGGCCGGCCGTCTCCCGCCTCGTCCGTACCGCCGAGATTCGTCAGGACAATGGTCAGCGGCAACATGAAGATGCTGGTGATGAGATTGCCGACGAGCACCGCCAGAAACCCTTCAGGCCCGAACACCGCTGCGAGGATGGGAGCGCCGAAGTACGCCATATCGGGAAAGGCGCACACCAACGCCTGCATGGTGGCCGTGCGCAGATCATGCCGGAACACGAAGCGGCCGACCGCGAGCGCGACCAGATAGGTCCCCATCAGCCCAAGCGTCAGGCACAGCGCAAACCCTACGTTGTGCAGCTTGTCCGGCGAGGTCTTGACCGCCCCTTCAAACAGCGCGAAGGGCAGCGCAAAACGGATCACCAGCGTCGCCAGCACGCCGGCATCATCGTGCTTCAGAAGGCCTATGCGGCCCGAGAACCAGCCGAGCAGGATGACAAACGCGACCGGCAGCAGCCCATTGAGGATGGTGTTGAGCACAGGGAGACTCCCGCTTTTTTTATTGGTCAGCGTGGTGAGCCCGTCGGGTGGGCCCACCTGATCGGTCAACCTGAGCAATGCGTTTCTTCAGGCCGCTTCGTCAGTCTGATTCTTCAGCCTGAGGTACCGCCCTTGACCCGCTGGTATGGCACGTAGTGCGGCGTCCAGACCTTGCTGCGAATCAGGCCTTCGATCTGATCGGTACTCACACCCTTGGTCAGACCTTCCTTGTGCGCCTGCAGCGCCGCTGCGAGCGCCACCGAGACCGCCACCTCACGCAATGAAGTCACCGGCGGCAGCAGATTCTTGCCGGGATCGCTGCGCGCCGGCGACGCCGCCGCGAGCGCTTTCGCGGCCGCCATGAACATCGGGTCGGTCACACGTGACGCTTTGACCGCGATCGCGCCGAGACCCACGCCCGGGAAAATGTAGGAGTTATTGGTCTGATCGACCTTGAACTTCGCGCCGTTGCGCTCGAGTGGCGGAAACGGAGTGCCCGTGCCAATCACCGCCCTACCCTCGCTCCAGGCTTCCAGATCCGCGGGCGTGGCTTCAGCGCGCGAGGTGGGATTGGAAAGCGGGAAGATCACAGGCCGCGAATTGTGTTCGGCCATCGCACGAACCACCGGTTCGGAAAAGGCCCCGGCCTGCCCCGACACGCCAATCAGTACCGTGGGTTTCGCATTGCGTACGACGTCCAGCAACGCGACCCTGTCCGGATGATCGAGCGTCCAATTGGCGATGGCCGCCTTGTCCTGCAGGAACGGCTGCTGAAACGAGGCGATACCATCCATCCCGTCCACCAGCAAGCCATCGCGATCGACCATGAAAAAGCGTTTACCCGCTTCGCTATCGGCGAGGCCCGCATCGGTCATGGCCTTGCGGATGAGACTCGCAATGCCGCAGCCGGCCGAGCCCGCGCCCATCACGGCAATGCGCTGTTCCGTGAGCGGCACGCCCGTCACGTTGATCGCCGACAGCAGCGTGCCTGTCGCCACCGCGGCCGTGCCCTGCACATCGTCGTTGAAAGTACACAGACGGTCGCGATAACGTTCGAGCATGCGCGTCGCGTTGTTCTTGGCGAAATCCTCCCACTGCAGCAACACGTGCGGCCAACGCTTCGCGACGGCGGTCACGAAGGCTTCGATAAAGTTGTCGTATTCCTCGCCGCGAACGCGCTCATGACGCCAGCCGATGTATAGCGGATCGCTCAGGCAATCCGGATTATCGGTGCCGACATCGAGCATGATCGGCAGCGTCGTCGCAGGATGCAGGCCACCGCACCCCGTGTAGAGCGCCAGCTTGCCGATCGGGATGCCCATACCGCCCGCCCCCTGATCGCCAAGCCCGAGGATGCGTTCGCCGTCCGTCACCACGATGGCCTCGACCTTGTCGAAGCGCGGATGGGCGAGGATCGCCTCGATCCGTTTCTTGTGCGGCAGGCTCAGAAACAGGCCCCGCGGCTTACGGAACAAGCGGCTGAACTGCTGGCAGCCGGCGCCGACCGTCGGTGTATAGACGACAGGCAGCAGCTCTTCGAGATTTTGCACAAGCAAGGCGAAAAACAGCGTCTCGTTGGTGTCCTGCAGATCACGTAGAAAGGCGTAGCGCTCGAGGTCCGTCGCAAAGCTGCGCAGCACCTGGAGGCGACGCGACACCTGTTCCTCGAGTGTGCCGATGTTGGGCGGCAAAAGCCCATGCAGATCGAACGTGTCGCGCTCCGACTCGGAGAACGCGGTTCCCTTGTTCAGCAACGGGTCGGCAAGCAATTCGTAGCCTGACCGCGCGGTCTCGATGAACGCTGTGGCCGCCTCGGTCGTCGATACTTTGGACATGGCAAAGCTCCTCAAAAGCGATGGGGATCGTCAACGGCAGTCTATTTGCGGTGCATGCAGGGTTGCATTGTCAGATCGCTTCCGGTCACGAGGTCGAGAGAGAACTCGGCCGCGTCGCAAGCTGAATAACCCTAATCAGTCTAGGTGGCAAAATCGCCCGCGTCTGGCAATTTCATGCGGAAATTGTGATTCCGTACGACCATCTCGCCTCTCGGCGTCGTAGTGGTCCGGACACATTCGCGAGAGCGGGTACGCGCTGCATCAAAACGCCTCTGATCGCTGAACCGGCGTCGCAAAAGCGTAGCCGTTCTTGCCGTTACGTTTAACCTGATACATCGTCTCGTCTGCGGCGGCGAGCAACTGCCGGTAGTCCTCAATGGGTCGCGGAAAGCTGGCGATGCCAATGCTGGCACTGACAGCGCCAATGCGCATCTGCGCCCCTGTCTCGGCGACACAGGCGATCAGACGCTGCGCAATCGTGCCCAGTTCGGCATCCGTGGAAAATCCGCGCACCAGCACGGCGAACTCGTCACCGCCGATGCGCGCCACCGCGTCGCCCAGACGAACCGACTCGCGGAAGCGTCGCGCTACGACGATCAGGAATTCATCGCCAACGCGATGACCGAGCGAGTCATTGACCTGTTTGAAGCCATCCAGATCGATGTAAAGAATGGCCAGCGTGCGAGCCAGCGGATCACCATTCGCGCCAGGTGGGATCTGCGCAAGCATGGCAAACAATTGGCGCCGGTTTGGCAACCCGGTCAACGCGTCGTGCAATGCTGCGAACTCGAAGCGGCGCGACTCGCGTGCCAGTTGGCGCGTGCGCTTCGCGTACATGCCGAGCGCGGTGACCAACGCGCTGAAGATCAACGCCGACAAAACCATCAGCGTTTTCGCGACGCGCGCGATCCGGCTGCGAAGATCCGCACTAACGAGATCCCGCCGCGCCCGCCAATACGTCGACTGCGAGCGCAGCAAGGCATCCGTATCTTCGAAATTGACGCCGGGCGACAGCGCGCGTGGAGGAATGTGGGGCGCTGCTGCCGGATCCGCGTTCACCAGCGCAGCGACGGACGCAAGACGGGAGGCGAGACCGATACGCGCATTCCGATAGTCCTGCGGCTCACCGGCGCTATCTCCGGTTAGCGGCTGGCGCGCGCTGGCCAGGTCGCGGGCGCTTTCCGCACGACCGATCGCGTCGAGAACCAGCCCCGTATATTCCTGCTTCAACTGGTCCGAGAAAATCGCCTTGATCTGCAACGCGAGAACGAGTAGTCCGGCCAGCAGACACAGCAATCCAGCCCCAGCCAGCGCGGCCGGCCCCCATCCGAAGCGCACCGTAAACGCGGGCTTGCGCGCGGCATGCGCTGGACTATGCCTCTCAGGAGTGAGCGTAGAGGTCTCGCTGGCTTCCGTTGCCATGCTGCCGATAGCTCACGCGATGAAAAAACGATTCCATGCGCGCGAACAGGCCGTTATTTGGCTTGACGCGCGGCGCCGGACGGTGGCGAGCCTGCTTCGTACTACAGCTCACCGCAGCGGATTGGCCGGCGCTTGAATGGGGCGCGAGCGAAGCTGGCGGAGCAGCAGCGGTTGACTCGCGCTGGGCGGGCGAAGTCAATGGGGTAAGATCTGCATCGGTAGCATCCGCGAGCGTGGTCGAAGGCGGCGGAGGCGGCGACGCCAGAGCCACGTGACCCGACCACGCTGCCTGTTGTGCCGGCACGATGGGAGTGGCGGTCGGGAGCGCCTGCTGCTCGGGCACAACCGCGACGCCGGCCGAGAGCGACGGTTGCTGCGGCACGGCTGCAACACCGGCCGAGAGCGTCTGTTGCGCCACGGTCATGGCTTTCGCGTACGCTCGCTGATCCTGATCGAACCAGACGCCATACGCGACCGTAGCCAAGACCCCGAGGGTCAGCGCACTCGCCGATGCAACCCATAACGCCAGGCGTCCGAACCGCGCGGGCGGTGAGGCAGCCGCGGGATCAACGTCCTGATCGATATCTTGACTGAAGTTCTGCCCCGAATCTCCAGGGGGATGGTCCGCGGGGTGGTCCGCAGAGTTATCCGCCCCTGATTCTGGCGGTCCGGCGTGCTTGGCCATGGCGATATACTCCGAACCCGTCTTCGACATCGCGATAGATTGTGTTCTGATAATCGCGCAATATTCGTACTGTAGACCCTCAGCGCGCGAAATTCATCCACGAACGGTATGGGCCCCAGTGATAGCCTGCCGAGCAGCAGTTAGCGTGCCCGCGAGTGCGACCCGCCGGACACGCTCCTGGACGGATCGAACAGCGTACGTTTGAACAGGTTGCTAGCTGCTACTGATCTGCAGAGAAGAAGATGGGGAGCGTCGTTTGGCGTTATTGCGCTTCGCGCTTCCGGCAAAGCATGATGCGGCGGGAATTGAACCACCGGGGCAGACGCGGCCACGGCTGGTTCATCGACTTTTCAATGTCAAAGCTTTCAGCAAGCAAGCGGCGAAATGCCTTGAATCTGAAGCGCAGCCCAGTAGCCTCGCGGGATAACTTCGCGACTCTCCCCGAATCTCCCACGCCGTGCTCTGCGGCGCGACTGCTGGCCGGCACACGCTTACGCGAGACGGTCGCCCGGCCGTAACCGACGGGGACTCGCACAATCAAATACCCACGCGGCTTCAGCAGGCGGTTCGCTTCGGCGAAAAGACACTTGATCTCCAGTTCAGTGAGGTGGTCACAGGTGTCAATAATGGTCAAGGTGTCGAGTGCACCCTCCTCGAGCAATTTGCTGGAGCGAACATAGCGGGGCCCCGCAAACTCCGGCGAACCATACAGCTCACGACCGAAGGCGTGCAGATCCGGCCGCCGCTGCGGTGAGTCGTCCACATAGCCGAGCTGCTGGCCGCAGCCAACCATCAACGCATCGTGACATCCAAGAAAACTGGTAATCCTGAGTGCGAAATCGATTCCCTGAAACGGATATCGATCTCCGGTCAGCCAGTAACGGAGCGTTTTACGATCGATAGAGGCCGACTCAGCCAGATCGATCGATACGGGTTCCGCCAATTCCTCATTGAGTACTGTTTGCGCTTCCGACATATTTCACGCCCTCTTCCGAACACCCATCCATACTCGTTCGACCGCCCGGCTAATGCAACCGTGGACCCCAGGCGGTAACCGTCAAGACGCAGACGCATCGCGACGGAACGGTAATCCGTTCCTGAACCACGTAGTGTTTGTAAAAACGTCCGTAAGTCAGCGAAACAAAAAAGCCGTTGAATCCATCGAATTTCAACGGCTGATCGTGCATTTCTGGCGGGCTGAAGAGTTGTAAGCGACCGGACCGCAGATTGGTGTCCGGAAGGCGAGACCCCATCAGTTTTGAAATTCACTCGGAACGAAAGCTACCGATGGCTAGTTTCCTCTCGGTGAACACGACCGGACGAAACGCAATGGACTGGATGGAATACTTCGTAGCCGATGAGCGCAGAACCCTTATTCACAAGGCTCTGCGCTATCTTTCTTGACAGTTCGGGATCGAACTTTTCGAGCAATCTGGCGGAGCGGACGGGACTCGAACCCGCGACCCCCGGCGTGACAGGCCGGTATTCTAACCAACTGAACTACCGCTCCAGATTTCTGCACCGCTAACTTGCGAGCGTTGGTTACTCTCACAAGCCGCATCGTCTCATACTGCTCATTAGGTGACGTCAATGAGTCACGCCAATAAGTGACGCAAATGAGCGATGCCGATGTCTTGGCGTCCCCTAGGGGATTCGAACCCCTGTACTCACCGTGAAAGGGTGATGTCCTAGGCCTCTAGACGAAGGGGACAACGTACGCTTACACCTTTAATGAAAAAGCCCGTTCAAGTTCAGATGAACGGGCTTTGTCTGGCGGAGTGGACGGGACTCGAACCCGCGACCCCCGGCGTGACAGGCCGGTATTCTAACCGACTGAACTACCACTCCAGTCTTTACACCCTAGCTTGCGAGCGTCGGTTATTTCTCTGCAAGCTGCACCGCTTTACTGCTTCTTTCGAACCTGCTTTTTCGAAAGCTAAAGCGACGCTGATGTTTGGCGTCCCCTAGGGGATTCGAACCCCTGTACTCACCGTGAAAGGGTGATGTCCTAGGCCTCTAGACGAAGGGGACATAATCTTTTCAGATCTGTCTTTATCTTGCTGCTAACTGACGCTAATTTCGCTTGGTCAGCAGCAAAGACCAATATTCTAGCTACATTGTTACTGCTTGTGAAGTCTTTTTTGCTACAAGATCCAGACATCGGACAAGACTTCGTTCTGCTCTGATGGTGGAGGTAAGCGGGATCGAACCGCTGACCTCTTGCATGCCATGCAAGCGCTCTCCCAGCTGAGCTATACCCCCCTTGCAGAACAGAAACGAGATTTTAGAGAGCAAACCGCGCTTTGTAAATACCCTTTGAGTGATTACATGCGACTTTTTTTAGGAGCGCGTGCAAACCCTCTCAAGTGCCTTCAGGCAAGCGCTTTTTCGAGGCGGCTCACCACGACTTCGCGCCCGAACAGCATCAACACCGCATCGATCGATGGCGTGTGTGTCGTGCCCGCCACCAGTAGACGCACCGGCATCGCGAGTTGCGGCATCTTGAGCTTGTGGGCGCCGAGCGTCGCCTTGAACGCGGCGGAGATACTTTCCTTGGTCCATTCCGCGCTCTTCAACGCGGCTGCAAGATCGGCGACGGCAGGGCGCACCGCGTCAGTCACATGCTGAGCGAGCGCTTCCGCTTCGGGCGCAGGCGTGCGATAGAACATCGCGGCGTTCTCCGCGATCTCCTTGATCGTCGAGGCGCGATCCTTCAGCAGCCCCACCACCGCGACGAGGTCCGCGCCCTGAGCAAGCGTGGCTTCCTCGATGCCCAACTCAGCGAAGAACGGCCGCGTCAGTTCCGCCAGACGTGCGTTGTCCGCTTCCTTGATGTAGTGCGCGTTAAGCCACGTGAGCTTGTCGTGATCGTACTGAGCCGGCGACTTGCCGAGATGCTCGAGGTCGAACCATTCGACAAACTGTTCACGCGAGAAAATTTCTGCGTCGCCATGCGACCAGCCCAGACGCGCGAGGTAGTTGAGCACCGCCTCCGGCAGAAAGCCCACATCGCGATAGCCCGTCACGCTCATCGCGCCATGACGCTTGCTCATCTTTTCACCCTGCTCGTTGAGCACGGTCGGCAAGTGTGCATAGACCGGCGGTTCGCCACCGAGCGCGCGCAGGATATTGATCTGGCGCGGCGTGTTGTTGACGTGGTCGTCGCCGCGAATCACGTGGGTAATGTGCATGTCGAGATCGTCGACCACGACGCAGAAATTGTAGGTCGGCGTGCCGTCCGGACGCGCGATCACGAGGTCGTCCAGTTCTTCGTTGGAAATCTCGATACGGCCCTTCACGGCATCGTCCCAGGCCACCACCCCCGTGAGCGGATTGCGAAAGCGCGTCACGGGCTGTACGCCCGCCGGCGGCGTCGGCAGCACCTTGCCGGGTTCCGGGCGCCACGTGCCGTCGTAGCGCGGCTTTTCGCCTGCCTCGCGTTGACGTTCGCGCAGCGCGTCGAGCTCCTCGGTCGACATGTAACACGGGTACACCAGCCCCTGCTCCTGCATCTGCTTGAGCACTTCGCGATAACGGTCCATGCGCTGCATCTGATAGAACGGGCCCTCGTCGTAATCGAGGCCGAGCCATGCCATGCCTTCGAGGATCGCGTCGACGGATTGCGAGGTCGAGCGTTCAACGTCGGTGTCCTCAATCCGCAGCACGAAGGTGCCCTTCATCTTGCGCGCGAACGCCCACGGATACAGCGCAGAACGGATGTTGCCGAGATGGATGAAGCCAGTGGGGCTCGGTGCGAAACGGGTGCGAACGGAGGTGGTCATAAACGGTTACTCGGAAGACGGGCGCCGGCGCGCGGCGATGAAATGCCAGCAAGCGCGGCAGCGGAGCGCGTCCATGCGGCAACAGGCACGCGGCACGGAAGCGAATGGAAAATGCGAGAGTCGAATTATACCTGCCGGCAGCCTCTTGCCTGGCCGCGCGCCAAACCTCTTCGCTGTCCTCATGCGTGCGGTGTGGCGGCGCTGACAGGGGCTCCGGCGAACCTACGCGACGCATCTGTAACGTTTCCTCATTCGCGCAACGCCCCGGACAGCCTTTGATTTATGATGTGCGCGCACCGCCATCCAGCTTCACCGCGGCGGTTTAAGATCGCCGCCGGCGATCCCATTCGCTTGATCGCGGCCGCATGGCAATCCTCAGTACCCCTCGCAGGAACCCGCGCCGTTGTTGGAGAAATCGTTGACACAGTCCACCTCACGTGTGAGCCGCCGTGCCTTCTCGCTAGCTGCCGCGTCCGCCGTTCTCACCGCCTGCACGACCACCGGCAGTCAGTCGGACAACACCTCGCGCCCGGCTAACACCGCGGCCACCACACCGCCCGTCACGCCGCCGCTCGACAAACCGCAGCGCCCGATTCGCGTCGGCCTCGCGCTGGGCGGTGGCGCCGCGCGCGGCTTCGCACATATCGGCGTGATCAAGGCGCTCGAGGCACGCAACATCCAGGTCGACCTGGTCGCCGGCACCAGCGCGGGTTCCGTTGTCGGCGCGCTCTACGCGTCCGGCATGAATGGTTTTGCGCTCAACAAGCTCGCGTTGAACATGGACGAAGCGTCGATCAGCGACTGGGCCATGCCTTTTCGCGCCCGGGGTTTCCTGCAGGGCATCGCGCTGCAGAATTACCTCAACACGACGCTGAACAATCGTCCGATCGAAAAGATGGTCAAGCCACTCGGCGTGGTCGCAACCGATCTGAATAGCGGTCAGCCGATTCTGTTCCAGCGCGGCAACACGGGCGTCGCTGTGCGCGCTTCGTGCAGCGTGCCGTCGATTTTCGAGCCGGTGAAGATTGCCGGCCATGAGTATGTGGACGGTGGTCTGGTGAGCCCGGTGCCGGCTTCATTCGCCCGCAAGATGGGGGCGGATTTCGTGATTGCGGTTGACATCTCGCAGCGGCCGGAAGCGGGTGTCACGTCGAGCTCGTTCGACGTGCTGCTGCAGACCTTCACGATCATGGGCCAGACCATCAAGGCCTACGAACTCGACAAATACGCGGACGTCGTGATCCGTCCGAATCTGGCCGCCATGAGCGGTAGTGACTTTTCCCAGCGCAACGCGGCGATCCTTGCCGGCGAGGAAGCAACGGCGAAGATGATGCCGGAGTTGCAACGCAAGCTGGCCGCGAGTCGCATAGCGGCGTAACCGGGTTTCATCAGGGGCCCGGCCGATTAAAACCCCAGGACGAAAAAAGGCCTGCTTCGTATGAAGCAGGCCTTTTACACGCAAAAACCTCGGGGCTTAGTTGCTACCGTCGCCGATCGCAGCATTGACCCGCTGCTTCAGATCCTCAGAGCCCTGATACGATGTTTCGATGCGGCGTGCGCCAGTGAAACGCTTTTCCCAGTAGCCGTCATCCAGATCGTCGACGCGGATCGTGCTGCCGGTAGACGGCGAATGCACGAACTTGTTGTCGCCGATATAGATACCAACGTGCGAGAAGGTGCGGCGCATCGTGTTAAAGAACACCAGATCGCCCGGCTTCAGGTTGCTCATGCTGACCTTTTCGCCGACCCGACTCATTTCTTCAGCGCGGCGCGGCAGGGCCATGCCCAAGGTGTCCTGGAACACGTAACGGACGAAGCCGCTGCAATCGAGGCCCGAGTCCGGCGTATTACCGCCCCAGCGGTAACGCACGCCAATCATATTGAGCGCGCCGACCACCACGTCGCCAGCCTTGCCGGCCATGCCAGACAGGAACGACCGGGCGCCGCCGCCGCTATCGGCTGCAGTGCTGGGGCTTTGCGAATTGGGGACGGACAAGGGATTCGACCCATCCTGGGTCGAAAATGAAGCATTCTGATTAAAACTGCTTACTTCGTCGGCGAAAGCGCCGGGAGCTGCTGCCATCAGTACGCCAATGAACATCCCGGCGACGACGCGCGTGCAAGCCTGGGTTAAGTTTCGGTGCTGCATTGGTCGGTAGTTTTTGCCTAAAAATCAGTGGGATACGGAAAAAAGTTTGGTCGATACTAGCTAGTAAGTATTCGTGTGTCAAAACAAATAGAAAAATACAATCGGGACACGCACCCAATTGGTGAAAATCAGTCCGCGAGGGCGGCTTTCAGAAGCTTTCGGGTGTAAGGATGGGCCGGTGTCGCAAAAATCTTCTCCACCTCTCCGGTTTCCACGATCGAACCGTTTTGCATGACCACGACCCGGTGCGCCATCGCGCCGATCACGGCCAGGTCGTGACTGATGAAGACGAAGCCGAGGTTGTACGTGTGTTGCAACCCGGCCAGCAGTTTAAGCACCTGCTGCTGAATCGAGACGTCGAGCGCGCTGGTCGGCTCATCGAGGATCAGAATGCGTGGTTCGAGCACCAAGGCCCGGGCGATCGCGATGCGCTGCCGCTGGCCGCCGGAAAATTCGTGCGGATAGCGATACAGCACCGTACGGTCGAGCCCCACTTCGCGCAGCACTGAAATCACCTTATTGCGCCGGGCTTCGGCATCGAGCTGCGGGCGATGCAGCGCGAGCCCCTCGCCGACGATCCGCTCGATGGTCTGGCGCGGAGAAAGCGAGCTGAACGGATCCTGAAAGACCACCTGCATATTCGAGCGCAAAGCGGTCTGTTCACGGCCGCGATAGCTCGCCAGCGCCCTGCCCTGAAACTCGATCTCACCGTGTGCGGTGCGTTGCAAGCCGAGCAGCGCCATCGCGAGCGTCGATTTGCCCGAGCCCGATTCGCCGACGATGCCGAGCGTCTCGCCTTGCCGCACCGACACGCTCGCATCGGCGACCGCGCGGAAGCGTCCCGAGCGGAACCAACCGGCGAAGCCCGGCAATTTCGTTTTGAATTCGACCGAGACATCGCGCGCTTCGAGCAGCACCGGCGAAATCGGCAGCACCGGTACTACCATGCGCTCAGGGCGGCTCTGCAGCAGACGTTGCGTGTAGGGATGCTGCGGCGACGTGAAGACCTGCTCGACCGGTCCGCTCTCGACCAGCACGCCGCGCTCCATCACCGCGATGCGCTGCGCGAAGTGACGCACGAGGTTCAGGTCGTGCGTAATCAGCAACACGGCCATGCCGCGCTTTTCTGCCTCGTCGCGTTGCAACTCAAGCAGCAGTTCGACGATCTGCGCGCGGATCGTCACATCGAGCGCCGTAGTCGGCTCGTCGGCGAGCAACAGACGCGGCCGGCAGGCGAGCGCCATCGCGATCATTGCGCGTTGCCGTTGACCGCCGGAGAGTTGATGCGGATAACTGTTGACGCGTTTCCCTGGCTCCGTGATGCCCGTGCGTGCGAGCAGCGCAACGGCACGCTTGCGCGCTTCCTTGGCAGGCACGCCGTCATGCACGACGATGGTTTCGGCGATCTGCTCACCCACCGTGTAGAGCGGGTTGAGCGCCGTCATCGGCTCCTGGAAGATCATCGCAATGGCTGACCCGCGCAGGCCGCGCATCTCGCGCTCGCTCTTCGCCAGCAGGTCCTCGCCGTTAAAGCGGATCGCCCCGCTCACCTCGGCGTCGCTCAACAACCGCAAAATGGATAGCGCGGTCACGCTCTTGCCCGAACCGGATTCGCCTACGAGCGCCACCCGCTCGCCGCGTTGAATTGCGAGCGTGACGTCTTTCACCGCGACCGTACCGCCGAACGTGACCCGCAGATGATCGAGTTCCAGCAACGGTCCTGCCGCCGTGGGTTGCGCCTCTCCGCTCATTGGTTACCTCCGGCGCGCATGGCATCGGAGATGCGGGTGTCGAGCGCATTGCGCAACGCATCGCCCATGAAGGTCAGCAGCAACAGCAAGGAGACCAGCACGCCGAACGTGAAGAGCGAGATCCACCAGGCGTCGAGATTGTCCTTGCCCTGGGCGAGCAGTTCGCCGAGACTCGGCGTCGGCGATGGTACGCCGACGCCGAGAAAGTCCAGACTCGTCAGCGAGAGAATCGCCCCGCTCATACGAAACGGCAGGAAGGTGATGACCGGCGTCAGACTGTTGGGTAGCACGTGGCGCCACATGATCTGCCAGTTCGACAGGCCCATGGCTCGCGCTGCACGCACATAGTCCTGCGTACGATTGCGCAGGAACTCCGCGCGTACATAGTCGGACAGACCGATCCAGCCGAATAGCGAGAGCAGCACGATCAGCAGGATAAAGCCCGGCTCGAAGATCGACGCGAAGATGATCAGCAGATACAGCTCCGGCATCGCACTCCAGATTTCAATCAGCCGCTGGCCGAAGATATCGGTCTTGCCGCCGAAGAAACCCTGCACAGCACCCGCGAAGATGCCGAGCACCGTGCCGATCAGCGTCAGCACCAACGCGAACTCAACCGAGACGCGAAAGCCGTAGACCAGACGCGCAAACAGATCGCGGCCGCGGTCGTCGGTGCCTAGCCAGTTGTCGCGCGAAGGGGGCGCGGGATTGGGCACTTTCGAGAAGTAGTTGAGCGTGTCGTAGTAATACGGATTCGGCGGATAGAGCGCGAAATTGCCTGGCTTGCTGAAACGGTCGCGCACGTAGGGGTCGAGATAATCCGCCGGTGTCGGGAAATCGCCGCCGAAGGTGATCTCCGAGTAAGTCTTGAACAATGGGAAATACAGATGTCCGTCGTAGCGGACGACCACCGGCTTGTCATTCGACCAGAGCGGCGCAGCAACGCTCGCTGCAAACGCAACGATAAAGACGATCAGACTCCAGTAACCAACGCGCTGCTTGCGAAAGCGCTGCCAGACGCGGCGTGCAGGCGACGGCGACACAAACGCGCGGACGGGCTCGGTGCGCGGCGCCAGATCGGCTCGGATGCGGGCTCGACTCAAGTCAGCGCTCCAGTTGTTCGAATTGGATACGGGGGTCGACCCAGACGTAGCACAGGTCGGAGATCAGCTTGGTGGCAAGACCAATCAACGTGAACAGATACAGCGTGCCCAGCACCACCGGATAATCGCGCTGCACGACCGACTGATACGACAGCAAGCCGAGGCCGTCGAGCGAGAACAGCGTCTCGATCAGCAGGCTGCCGGTAAAGAACGCGCCGATAAACGCGCCTGGGAACCCGACGATCAAAGGCAGCGAAGCATTGCGGAACACATGCTTCCACAGCACGCGCCGCTCGGAGAGTCCCTTGGCGCGCGCAGTCAGCACGTATTGTTTGCGGATCTCATCGAGGAAGGCGTTCTTCGTCAGCATCGTGATCACCGCGAAACTGCCCACCACCGATGCGACGATCGGCAACGTGATGTGCCACAGATAGTCGAGGATCTTGCCGCCGAGACTCAACTGGGCCCAGTTGTCCGACGTGAGGCCGCGCAGCGGAAACAGTTGCAGGAACGAGCCGCCGCCAAACAACACGAGCAGCAGCACCCCGAGGACGAAGCCAGGAATCGCATAGCCGATCAGCACGATCAGGCTGGTGACGAAATCGAAGTGCGAACCGTTGCGTATCGCCTTGGCAATGCCGAGCGGCACCGATATCAGATACGTCAGGAAGAAGGTCCACAGGCCGATACTGATCGACACCGGCAATTTCGAAAGCACTAACGACCAGACGCTTTGATGCCGGAAATAGCTCTGTCCCAGATCGAAGGTGGCAAAGCGCTTGAGCATGAGCCCGTAGCGCACGAGCGGCGGTTTGTCGAAGCCGTACAGCGCCTTGAGCTGCGCAATCTGCTGCGCGTCGACGCCGCTATGCGCGCGCAGTCCGAACGGTACGCCGCCCTCAGAGCCCCTGCGCAATTCATGCGCCATCTGCTCGACCGGGCCGCCGGGCACGAACTGGATCACGGCAAAGGTTAGCGTCAACACGCCGAGCACGGTCGGGATCATCAACAGCAGGCGTTTGAGGATGTAGCTCCACATGGCGGCGTTCCCGATACACGAGTGCAAAACATTGAGATGACGGCCGGGTCACGCAAACTGTAGCTGCGCGACGTCAGGACTTCCCCGCCTGTGGCGTGAACCACCAGCTCGACGGAATCCAGTCGTTTGGGTCATAGTACAGCGGCAAGGTCCTGGGCCAGTCCATGCCGCGTTTGAACGCCACCCGCCACACCGAGCTATACCACTGCGGGACCACATAATAGCCATGCATCAGCACCCGGTCGAGCGCGTGAGTCGCATCGGTGAGTTGCTCGAGCGTCTGCGCCCCGACCAGCGCGTGCAAAATGGCGTCGACGGCCGGCGATTTGATCCCGCCCATGTTGCCTGAGCCGGGGATATCGGCCGCCTTGCTGCCAAACTGTTCCAGCACGTCCGTGCCAGGCACCTGTGAGTCGGGAACCTTGATGATCGTCGCGTCGAACTCAAATGCATCGAGGCGCTTCTGATACACCGCGAAATCCGTGGTGCGGTAGTTCAAGGTTATCCCAAGCTTCGCGAGATTGCGTTGGTACGTGGCCATCACAGGCGGCCACACCGCGGCACCCGAAGAGTCGTCCAGCATTTCGAACTCGAACGGCTGCCCCTTCGCATTACGCAGCGCGCCGTCGCGATATACCCAGCCCGCTTCAGCGAGCAGCGCACGCGCCTGCAAAAGATTGGCACGCAATGAGCCGGGTGGATCGGTATCGGGTTGTATCGGCATCGGACCGAATACCGCCGGGTCAAGCTGCTGACGCCAGGGATTCAACAACGCCAGTTCGCCCGCGCCAGGCGTGCCGGTGGCCTGCCACTGGGTATTCACGAAGTAGCTGTCGATCCGCTTGTACTGGTTGTAAAACAGTTGCCGGTCGAGCCACTGGAAGTCGAGAGCAAGATCGAGCGCCTTGCGCACGCGCACGTCCTGAAACATCGGCCTGCGCAAGTTCAGCACGAAACCCTGCATGCCGTTGCCGTTGTGTTGCGGAAATTCGCGCTTGATCAGATCGCCGTCGTCGAACGGCTTGCCGACATCGCGCCGTACCCAGTTGCGCGCGACCATTTCCGTCATCGCGTCGTACTCCCCCGCCTTGAACGCCTCGCGGCGCGCGGTGTCGTCCGAATACAGCTTGTAGGTAATGCGATCGAAGTTGTTCATGCCGATCCGCACCGGCAACGCCGCGCCCCAGTAGTTCGGATCGCGCCGGTAGGTAATCGTGCGGCCGTTGCTATAACTCTCGATCAGATACGGCCCGCTGCCGATCGGCTTTTCGAACGTGAGCTGGTCGAAGGGAATACGCGTGCCGTCGGGCTTCACGCCCCACTTGTGTGAGAACACCGGAATGCCGCCCGCCAGCAACGGCAACTCGCGGTTGTGCTGACGAAACTCGAAGCGGATAGTCTGCGGATCGACCACGACGGCACGCGTGATGTCGGCGAAATACGAGGCGTAGGCAGGCGCGGCCTGCGGACTCTTGAGTGTGTCGAACGAGAACTTGACGTCGGCGGCGGTCACCGGATCGCCGTTCGAAAAATGCGCGTGTGGGTTGATGTGGAACGTGGTCGACAGTCCATCCGGCGCGATGCGGATATCGTCGGCCAACAGGCCGTATTCGGTCGCGACTTCGTCGGAACTCCCGGTCGCGAGACTCTCGAACAGAAAGTCCATGCCGGGTGCCGCGTTGCCGCGCAGCGTGAACGGATTGAATTTGTCGAAGCTTGTTTGCCGGTTCGGATTGGCCAGAACCAGCGCGCCACCCTTCGGCGCATCCGGATTGACGTAATCGAAGTGCTTGAAACCGGGTGGATATTTCGGTTCGCCATACTGCGCAATCGCGTAGGCCGCGTGCGCCGGCTGCGCCGTCAGCAACCCCGCGCCGCCCCCAGAGAAGATAACTAGCGTCGCCGCCAACGAACCCGGCACCAACTGCGAACGGACACGCGAGATCCTTTGCATCACGGTGCGCCAGCCTGCACGAAGCGCTTGAACCCGTCGCGAGCCAGTTGTCATAGGGGCCTTGTTGGTCAGAGGGCGGTTGCAATGTGAGAGAATTCTACCCAATAATCCCGCGCGATCCCGCACATCTGAGCTCGCGGCGCGTTGACTTCATTAGGAGAATTCATGGGCTTCCTCGCTGGTAAACGAATCTTGCTGACCGGCCTGCTGTCGAACCGTTCAATCGCGTATGGCATTGCGCAGGCTTGCAAGCGCGAAGGTGCAGAACTGGCTTTCACGTATGTCGGCGACCGTTTCAAGGACCGCATCACCGAGTTCGCAACGGAATTCGGCAGCGATCTGGTCTTCCCGTGCGACGTCGCCGACGACGCGCAGATCGAAGCGCTCTTCACCTCGCTGAAGGAACGCTGGGACAGTCTTGACGGCCTCGTCCACTCCATCGGTTTTGCGCCGCGTGAAGCGATTGCCGGCGACTTCCTCGACGGCATGACGCGCGAAAACTTCCGTATCGCGCACGACATCTCCGCCTACAGCTTCCCCGCGCTCGCCAAGGCAGCGCTGCCGATGCTGTCGAAAGATGCCGCGTTGCTGACGTTGAGCTACCTCGGCGCCGAACGCGCGATTCCGAACTACAACACGATGGGTCTCGCCAAAGCCTCGCTCGAAGCAAGCGTGCGCTATCTGGCCGTTTCGCTCGGCGCCAAGGGCGTGCGCGTCAATGGCATCTCGGCAGGTCCGATCAAGACGCTGGCAGCAAGCGGCATTAAAGGCTTCGGCAAGATTCTCGATTTCGTCGAAGGTAATGCGCCGCTCAAGCGCAATGTGACGACCGAACAGGTGGGCAATTCGGCGGCGTTCCTGCTGTCGGATCTCGCGGCCGGCGTAACGGCGGAAATCCTGCACGTTGATAGCGGTTTCAACGCGGTGGTCGGCGGCATGGCCGCAGTCGCGGAGTAAAGCACACCGTGCCTGGCGCTGCGCCCTCCTCCGGCCGCGTCAAGAGGCCACGCATTCACTGCAATTGAACCGTCCGTGTGGGTTTGACACACGGCAACAAAAAACCGCCCTTGCAGGGCGGTTTTTTTGCTTCGATGCTACAAACGATGCGCTACGCGGCTTAATAGCGGCGGTCGTGATAGCCGCCACCACCATGGTAACCGCCATGATGACGGTACCAGTCGTCACGTCCCCAGTAGCGACGGCCGTCCCAGTAGCGGTCGCCATGCCAGCCGATCACGATCGCCGGGCCGCCGTAGTACACGGGAGCCGGTGCATAGACGACGGGCGGCGGCGGAGGTGCATAGACGGGCGCCGGAGCGACGTACACCGGCGCCGGAATACCGATATTGACACCGAGGCTCACGCCGGCCATTGCTGCACCTGACGCACCCAGCGCAAGGACCCCGATCAGAAGCGGAACAAGACGAGCGGACTTCATGGAATTCACCTTTTAACAGTGTGTGTTGTTGGCTGAAATATAGCGCAAGGCGAAGATCCGCGTATTTCAAACTTGTAAGAACTGATGCATAACGTCGTACTCTGAAGCGATACGTTACGTCTGGTTACAAGCAACGAAGGTTCGGTG
>Ga0116109_1000120_pt1 | contig 19309 bp, 16 predicted proteins | sample June2015DPH_8_10_2_FD_89718 | JGI IMG/M metagenome (GOLD analysis project Ga0116109, IMG submission 89718) | Peatland microbial communities from SPRUCE experiment site at the Marcell Experimental Forest, Minnesota, USA - June2015DPH_8_10 | ecosystem: Environmental > Terrestrial > Soil > Wetlands... | reverse complement strand
GATCAGTTTGTTCATTTTGTGAATCCTCAGCTTTAGTTAATTAACCAAATGACCCGGTTATGTATGAGTCATGTCGGTAAACGTGCCATCCACCTTTCGGTTGACAGCCGCATCAACAAATTTCTTGACGCGTCTGCTAGCGCTCGGACTCCCTGCACTGACCGCAAGAACGGCTTGCACAAAGGCCCTCAAGGCTGAATGCCGGATAGCTTCGTGCGGCATCTGCGTTGAATAACGCGTGAGCTTGCGAGGCGGTTGACGCAAATTTTCCGTAAATCTTCGGGAATGCTTATTCCTGTGTGATGGAAAGGCCAACGCCATCCGGTGAATGGGCGCCATGAATTTGTCACGAATAAAAAATACACGCGGATACAACGGTTTAGATGAGGCTTGCGTAAACGTTGAGCATCATCGGATGCCGTCCCACGGTGCGCGTGGAGGCAAGTCTAGCGAGGCGCCCGGCTCGAGCCCCAGCGAAAAGATATCGAGCGCGCCGATGCCCACGCGCACGAGGCGCAGGGTGGGGAAGCCGACTGCCGCCGTCATGCGGCGAACCTGGCGGTTTTTGCCTTCAATGATGGACAGTTCGATCCAGGTGGTGGGGATCGCGGCACGATAACGAATCGCCGGAATGCGCGGCCATAGCGTCCCGGGTGGTTCGATCAGTTGCGCGTGACCCGGGCGCGTCACATAGTCGCCAAGATCGACACCGCTTGCGAGCCTGGTGAGCGCTACCGAATCCGGCGCGCCTTCGACCTGCGCCCAGTAGCGCTTGACGAGTTTGTGCCGTGGTTCGGCGATTCGCGCCTGCAGCGCGCCGTCGTCAGTGAGCAGCAGCAGGCCTTCGCTATCGGAATCGAGACGGCCGGCCGGATAGACGCCGGGCACCTTGACCCAATCGGCGAGCGATGCGCGCGTTTCGTGCGGCGAGAACTGGCAGATGGTGCCGAACGGCTTATTGAGAGCAAGGAGGCGCATGCGGAATCCGGCGAACACACCCGCCGGAATGGGCGCGTGAGCGGGCGCTGCCTGACACCCGTTCGACGCCCGACTGGGCAGGTTCTGTGGCAAATGGGGGCATAATAATGCATAATTTGGGATGCTGTGTCTTATGTCTTATATAAGATATAAGAGTCCGATGCGTTTTACCGGAAGCTGGCGCCGCTGCCTTGCCCTGTCTTCAAACCCTGCCCGGTTGCCGGCGCCGCGGGCTGCACCGTGGGCTAGAATAACCGCTCAGCCGCTTGCAGGCGTTCGGCATTGCGCCTCGCGCCCAGTTCCGCATCCCCCATCTGCTTCAACCAGAACAGCCATCACTGGAGTCCGATCATGCCGTATCAGCACATTAAGGTTCCGACGGGCGGAGACAAGATTACTGTCAACGCAGACTACTCGCTCAATGTTTCTGACCACCCGGTCATTCCGTACATCGAAGGCGACGGTACGGGTACCGATATCACGCCGGTCATGATCAAGGTGGTCGACGCGGCGGTCGAGAAAGCCTACGGAGGCAAGAAGAAGATCCATTGGATGGAAGTCTATGCCGGTGAGAAGGCGACCAAGGTCTATGGTCCGGACGTGTGGCTGCCGGAAGAAACGCTTGCCGTGGTGAAGGAGTATGTGGTGTCGATCAAGGGGCCGCTGACAACCCCGGTGGGTGGCGGCATCCGCTCGCTGAACGTTGCGCTGCGCCAGGAACTCGATCTGTATGTCTGCCTGCGCCCGGTGCAGTACTTCAAGGGCGTGCCGTCGCCGGTGCGCGAGCCGGACAAGACCAACATGGTGATCTTCCGCGAGAACTCGGAAGACATCTACGCCGGTATCGAATGGGCCGCGGAATCGGAACAGGCGAAGAAGGTCATCAAGTTCCTGCGCGAAGAAATGGGCGTGAAGAAGATCCGCTTTCCGGAGTCATCGGCTCTCGGCGTCAAGCCGGTGTCGCGCGAGGGCACCGATCGCCTGGTGCGCAAGGCGCTGCAGTACGCGATCGACAACGATCGCCGCTCGCTCACGCTGGTGCACAAGGGCAACATCATGAAGTTCACCGAGGGCGCCTTCCGTGACTGGGGCTATGCACTGGCACACAAGGAATTCGGTGCGCAACTGGTGGACGGCGGTCCGTGGATGAAGCTCAAGAATCCGAAGACGGGTAACGACATCGTCGTCAAGGACGTCATTGCCGACGCATTCCTGCAGCAGATCTTGCTGCGCCCGGCTGAATACGACGTGATCGCCACGCTTAACCTGAACGGCGACTATATTTCGGACGCGCTCGCCGCGCAGGTGGGTGGTATCGGTATCGCGCCGGGTGCAAATATGTCGGATTCGGTGGCGATGTTCGAAGCCACTCACGGCACGGCGCCGAAGTACGCGGGCAAAGACTATGTGAATCCGGGCTCGGAAATTCTTTCGGCAGAAATGATGCTGCGTCACCTCGGCTGGACCGAAGCGGCGGACATCATCATCAAAGCGATGGAAGCGTCGATTTTGCAAAAGCGCGTTACCTATGACTTCGCGCGTCTGATGGAAGGCGCGACGCAAGTGTCGTGTTCGGGCTTTGGTCAGGTGCTGATCGTGAATATGTCAGCGTGAAGTTCGGCCCGCGCTGGGCCGGATTAAAACCCCCGGTCGATTAATAGTTGCCGGGGTGCCTTCTGGGTTCAGCCCCTGCGCCGCCGGCTGGTGGCGCGCGCTAATGCGGGGTTCCAGGCGGGTGTCTGGTCCGCGACAAATTGTCGCGTCATTGGCGCGTTGTTCTATCTCACAAACGAACCCCGGACACCCGATAACGGTTGCGCTGCATCGCTCGATGCGTCCGGACCGGTGTCTCAATACTCTGTACGAAAACCAAAATAATTCGTAATTCTGAATTTATCCTTCAAGTCCGACAGGGCGGACTACAGCATTGTCAGTCATCTTGAAAAGGCATCCTGATAAACGGTCAGACATCGGGCTGTATAGTTTGAAATCACCCCCTCTGATATAAATTCGCCGCTTTGATCAGCGTGTCATCGGTGCCGGTTCGGCCGCACCATCGCGCGCTCGACATTCGAGGGGAAAAAATGACCGGCGAGAAGATTCGCGCAAACGTTTATGTGGCGACACCAAGCTACGGCGCGGTTGTCGCAACGGACTATGTCCTTGGCCTGCTTGACTTATACGAGGCATCTGCTCGCTATGGCTTCGGTCTGCAGACGCACTTCAACAGCTTCGACAGCCTCATCACCCGCGCCCGCAACACTATGGTCGCCGAGTTTCTGGCGGACAGCCGTTTCACGCATCTGATGTGGATTGACGGGGACATCGGCTTCAAGGGGGCCGATGTGGTGCGGCTGCTGAAGGCAGACCGGCCGGTGGTAGCGGGCGTCTATCCGCTGAAATCGGACGGCTGGCCGCGGGCAGGGTTGCCCGAACCCTTGGCGGCCGGAACCACCAAGGCCGATTTTCAGGCGCGTTTTGCGACTTATCCGGCAGTGAGTGGCGCGCACAGATAGCCTGGAGCCCGATGCAGACGCTTTCCTGGATGTCCTGTACGCGCCCACCGGCCTCATGCTGATCAAGCGGGAGGTATTTCGCGCCTTGATCCAGCGCTTTCCGGAGCTTCACTGCCGCACGCGCATGCAAGGCCGCGAGGAAGAGGAGGCGGCCGTGGCCGCGTCCCTGCATTATTCATTCTTCGACACCATGATCGATTCGTAAACACGCGTGTACCTTTCTGAGGACTACGCGTTGTGTCGGCGTATCGAAAGTATCGGCATTACGCCGGCGGTGGATACGCGGTCGAACCTTACTCATCAGGGTGTGGCCGTGTTTCAGGGCGATCTGGCGCGCAGTCTGGAACTGCAGCGCTCGGCCAGCCGTCTCGATGCAAAGTAAAGGACCGCTCGCGCCCTGAGCGCGAGTCCGGCAACGCGGGATGCGCGAATCGCATCCCAGAATGAAGAAACCCGGCACGAAGCCGGGTTTCCAGGGTACGGGTATCGAACAGACTCAGGCGGCGGCCTGGATGTTCGATGCCTGTTTGCCTTTGGGGCCTTGCACGACCTCAAAGCTGACCTTTTGACCTTCCTTCAGGGTTTTGAACCCATTCATCTGGATGGCCGAAAAGTGTGCAAACAGATCCTCACCGCCTTCGTCGGGCGTAATGAATCCGAAACCTTTCGCGTCATTGAACCATTTGACCGTACCAGTTGCCATACCTACTTCCCCTGTAACTCATGACACCACCACGAGCCCTCGAAAAGCTTAACGGCCGCGATGCAGCCGCTCCCTCCTCACAAGCTCACCATCGGCATTTTTTCGAATTTGTGGCTGACTGAAAAAAGTGCCAGCTTGATTGTTGAGGCTCTTTATTCGAGTGTCAAGAAAATTTTGAGACACGTCCCGCTGCGTTGCAAACACCCCATTTCGAGGGTTTTTACCGCTTTTCTTATGTGCGGTGGCGCAAGCGTGGTGTCTTGAAAAGTCGCATAATCGACTCAAATGCTGTTCTGAGGGCGGGTGCTGCCGCAAGACTTACCGCACCAGGTTCCAATGTCGCGTAGGCGTCCGAATCTGGCGCATCGCGCGAGGCATCTCGGGGCCAGCAAACTCGGGGGGGGCGGGGTATTCCGTGGAGGCGTCGCGCACGTACTCAGCTTGCTGCGGCAGGTTGTGCGATACTCGATCCAACTGCACTGCAACAGCAGAAGCAATGACATTCTTGGAGGGCCGGCTCCGCAATCGGCTCCGTGCAAGGCGCACGCGTGACAGGCAGTGCCGTCATGTGGAGGCGAATGGGAACACCCGGCCGGCCGGTCGGGTTTTGACAGGATTGCGGGCCTGTCCGAGTTGTTTAGAATGGGTGTATGGCAATTATCCCGGACAAGCAGGACGGCACCGTACTGGAGCGGCAGGAAAAAAAGCTGAAGCCGCCGGCCATGTATAAGGTGGTGCTGTTGAACGACGACTTCACGCCAATGGAATTTGTCGTGATGGTCGTGCAGGAATATTTCAATAAAGATCGTGAAACCGCAACGCAGATTATGCTGAAGGTGCATCGCGAGGGCAGGGGAGTTTGTGGGGTCTATACGCGGGACATCGCGTCGACCAAAGTCGAGCAAGTCGTTACCCACGCACGGCAGGCCGGGCATCCGCTGCAGTGTGTGATGGAGGAAGCATGATTGCCCAGGAACTGGAAGTCAGCTTGCACATGGCGTTCATGGAAGCACGCCAGGCGCGGCACGAGTTCATTACGGTCGAACATCTTTTACTGGCCTTGTTGGACAATCCGACGGCCGCAGAGGTGTTGCGCGCCTGCGCGGCCAACATCGAGGATCTGCGGCAGAACCTGCGCAACTTCATTCATGACAACACGCCAACCGTGCCTGGCACGGACGACGTGGACACGCAGCCCACGCTGGGTTTCCAGCGGGTGATCCAGCGTGCCATCATGCATGTGCAGTCCACCTCGAACGGCAAGAAGGAAGTGACCGGCGCGAACGTGCTGGTGGCTATCTTCGGCGAAAAGGATTCGCACGCTGTCTACTACCTGCAACAGCAGGGTGTGACGCGTCTGGACGTGGTGAACTTCATCTCGCACGGCATTGCGAAGACCAGCAGCACCGACGCCGCCAAGGCGAGCGATGCGAACGCCGAGTCTGACGAAGCCGCCGCGCAGAAAGAAACGCCACTTGCCCAGTTCACGCAGAACCTGAACCAGATGGCGAAAGACGGCCGAATCGACCCGCTGATCGGGCGCGAGTCGGAAGTCGAGCGCGTGGTCCAGGTGCTGTGCCGCCGGCGCAAGAACAATCCGCTACTGGTCGGTGAGGCCGGTGTCGGCAAGACTGCGATCGCCGAAGGGCTCGCCTGGCGCATTACGCGCGGCGAAGTGCCGGATATCCTCGCCGACGCCCAGGTGTACTCGCTCGACATGGGCGCGTTGCTGGCCGGTACCAAATACCGCGGCGATTTCGAACAGCGCCTGAAGACGGTCCTCAAGGAATTGAAGGAACGTCCGCATGCCATCCTGTTCATCGACGAAATTCATACGCTGATCGGCGCAGGCGCTGCGTCGGGCGGTACGCTGGACGCATCGAACCTGCTGAAGCCGGCGTTGTCGTCGGGCACGCTGAAGTGCATCGGCGCGACGACGTTCACCGAATACCGCGGCATCTTCGAAAAAGATGCAGCTCTGTCACGCCGCTTCCAGAAAGTGGATGTGACCGAGCCGACCGTCGAGCAGACAGTGGCGATCCTGCGTGGCCTGAAGTCGCGTTTCGAAGAGCACCATGGCGTGAAGTACTCGTCAGGTGCGCTGTCGGCGGCGGCTGAACTGTCGGCCCGCTTCATCACGGATCGTCATCTGCCGGACAAGGCGATTGACGTGATCGACGAAGCGGGCGCGGCACAACGCATCCTGCCGAAGTCGAAGCAGAAGAAGACCATCGGCAAGGGCGAGATCGAGGAAATCATCTCGAAGATTGCACGTGTCCCGCCGCAAAGCGTGTCGCAGGACGACCGCAGCAAGCTGCAGACGCTGGATCGCGATCTGAAGAGCGTGGTGTTCGGGCAAGACCCGGCCATCGACGCGCTGTCCGCCGCGATCAAAATGGCGCGCGCTGGCCTCGGCAAGCTCGACAAGCCGATCGGCGCGTTCCTGTTCTCCGGTCCGACCGGTGTCGGCAAGACGGAAGTGGCCAAGCAACTGGCGTTCACGCTGGGTATCGAGCTGATCCGCTTCGACATGTCGGAGTACATGGAACGTCACGCGGTGAGCCGCTTGATTGGCGCGCCGCCGGGCTATGTTGGTTTCGATCAGGGCGGTCTGCTGACCGAAGCCGTGACCAAGAAGCCGCATTGCGTGCTGCTGCTCGACGAAATCGAAAAGGCGCATCCGGACATCTACAACGTGCTGCTGCAGGTGATGGACCACGGCACGCTGACGGATAACAACGGACGCAAGGCCGATTTCCGCAACGTCATCATCATCATGACGACGAACGCGGGCGCCGAGGCGATGGGCAAATCGGTTATCGGCTTCACGACGCGCCGCGAAACCGGCGACGAAATGGTCGATATCAAGCGCATGTTCACGCCGGAGTTCCGTAACCGTCTGGATGCAACGATCAGCTTCCGCTCGCTCGATGAGGAAATCATCATGCGCGTGGTCGACAAGTTCCTGATGCAGCTGGAAGACCAGTTGCATGAGAAGAAGGTCGATGCACTCTTCACCGACGCGCTGCGCAAGCATCTGGCGAAGCACGGCTTCGATCCGCTGATGGGCGCGCGTCCGATGCAGCGTCTGATCCAGGACACGATCCGTCGTGCGCTGGCCGACGAACTGCTGTTCGGCAAGCTGATGAGCGGCGGTCGCGTGACGGTCGACGTGGATGCGGAAGACAAGGTGCAGCTCACGTTCGACGAAACGCCGGCGCCGCGCAACCCTAATCCGGAAGCGGTTGAAGTCGAGTAAGCGCTCAGCTCTTCGTAGCTAGCAAAGTAAAACGGCGCGGGCATTAGAGCTCGCGCCGTTTTTTATGTGCGCGTCATCGGATAAGCGCAACGCACCTAGTGCCTTCGGTGCCTGCAGTGCCTCCAATACCTCCAATGCCACGCACGCGCGTTTTAGAAGCAAACCTCAATGCTTGCCGGTGCTGCCGAAACCACCCGCGCCACGTTCGCTCTGCGCGAAATCGTCGACGATATTGAATTTCGCCTGCACGACCGGCACGATCACCAGTTGGGCGAGCCGTTCCATCGGATTCAGCGTGAAGGTGGTCTGCCCGCGATTCCACGTTGAGATCATCAGTTGCCCTTGGTAATCCGAATCGATCAGACCCACCAGATTCCCGAGCACGATGCCGTGCTTATGCCCCAGGCCCGAGCGCGGCAAGATCAACGCCGCATAGCCCGGATCGCCAACGTGGATGGCCAGACCCGTCGGCACCAGCGCCGTTTCGCCGGGCTGCAGCGTCAGCGGTTCGTCGAGGCACGCGCGCAGGTCAAGGCCCGCGCTGCCTGTTGTGGCGTACGCCGGGAGTTGCTCGCGCATGCGCGCGTCGAGAATCTTCAGGTCAAGTTTCATGCAGTTCGAAAGAATGGATGGTAGAGGTGAAAAAAGGTCAGCGGCGCTTTGGCGTTGCGTCAGTGTCCGAGCTGGAACGCATCGGCAAGGAGTTCGTACGAGCGCAGCCGCGCGCGGTAACTGCCCGCCACGGTCAGCACTACCAGCTCATCGGCCTGGAATTGCTCCTGCAAGGCGAGCATGCGCTCGGTCACCCGCTCCGGCGTGCCGATGATGCTGCGCGGCTTTTCGCGGTCGATCACTAATCGCTCGCGTTCGCCGTATTCCTGAGCGATGCCCTGCTCGATGTTGGGAATCGGCGCGTTCAGGCCATAGGCCATCTGCACGCGGCGCAGATCGACTGCTTTTTCCAGATCGGCTGCTTCCTGTTCGGTGTCCGCACAGATCACAAACACCGCGGCGGCCAGATAGGGCTGCGCTTCGTTGCCGGCCTTGAAGCGCTCGCGATAAGCGTGCGCAACCTGATGGCCGAAATGCGCATTGATGAAATGCGCGAACGCGAAGCGGATGCCGAGTTGCGCGGCCAGCAGGCCGCCGAATTCGCTCGAGCCGAGCACCCACAACTGCGGGCGCGTCTCGACCTGTGGCTGCAGCAACACGCCTTGCGCGATGTGATCGACCGGCAGCGTGCCCTTCATCAGCCCGACCAGATCGGCGACCTGCTGCGGGAAAATGTCGCCGCGGTTGTAGTCGCCGGCAGCGACTGCTTGTGCCGTGCGCATATCGCCGCCTGGCGCGCGGCCGACGCTGAGGTCGATGCGGTTCGGAAACAGCGCTTCGAGCATCATGAACTGCTCGGCCACCTTGAACGGGCTGTAGTACGGCAGCATCACGCCGCCGGAGCCGAGGCGAATCCGTTGGGTGACGCTGCCAAGGCGCGCCAGCATCACCTCGGGGCAGGGGTTCGTCACGCCGCGCAGCCCGTGATGCTCGGCGCACCAGTAGCGCGTGTAGCCGAGATCGTCGGCGAGTTGCGCGAGTTCAATGGTGGCCGCGATCGCGTCCGCCACAGAGTGCCCGTCGATCACGGGCGTTTGATCGAGCACGGAAAGTAGCGTCATGACAGTACTGCTCCAGTGTGACTCAAGGTTCCGGCAAGAGGACCGCTCGGTTGCCCGATCGTTACCGGATCAGGCTCGTACCGGGCAGCCGCTTCGCGATTTCGGCAATCAATGCGCTCGCGAGCGCCTGCTTGTCCGCGCGCGGCAGCTTCGTCGTGCCACCTGCTTCGAACAGGACTACTTCGTTGTCGTCGCGGCCGAATGTCAGCGGGCCCAGATTGCCGACCAGAAGCGGCACATTCTTGCGCACACGCTTTTCTTCGCCATGTACCTCCAGGTCGCCGCTCTCCGCCGCAAAGCCGACGCAGAAGGGCGGGTGAGGCAGCTTCGCCACCGCGGCGAGAATGTCCGGATTTTCAACGAAGCTGAAGGTGGGCATGGCACGCTCAGCGGTCTTCTTGATCTTGTGTTCGCTCACATGATCGACACGCCAGTCGGCTACCGCTGCCACGCCGATAAAGATGTCATAGTCGGGCACCGTGCGCATCACGGCGTCGTGCATCTGTTGCGCGGTTTGCACGTCCTCGCGGAACACGCCCCACGGCGTTTCGAGTGATACCGGACCGGCCACCAGATGCACGTCCGCGCCGGCCTGCTGGGCAGCGCGCGCAAGCGCGAAGCCCATCTTGCCGCTTGAGCGGTTGGTGATGCCGCGCACCGGATCCAACGGTTCGAAGGTCGGGCCGGCGGTTAGCAGCACGCGGCGGCCCGCGAGGATCTTCGGCTGGAAGAACGAAGCGATTGCCTCGTAGGTGGCGGCGGCTTCCAACATACGGCCGTCGCCGGTTTCGCCGCACGCCTGCGGGCCGGAATCCGGGCCGAGCACTTCGACGCCGTCGGCGCGCAGTTGCGCGACGTTGCGTTGCGTGGCCGGGTTTTGCCACATCTGCCGGTTCATCGCCGGCACCACCAGCAGCGGACAATCGCGCGCGACGCAGAGCGTCGACAGCAGGTCGTCGGCCATGCCATGCGCCAGCTTGGCGAGGAAATCGGTTGAAGCCGGCGCAATCACAATCGCATCGGCTTCACGCGACAGATCGATATGCGCCATGTTGTTCGGCACGCGCCCGTCCCATTGGCTGCTGTAGACCGGACGGCCTGACAGCGCCTGCATGGTGACGGGAGTGATGAATTGAGTCGCCGCTTCGGTCATGACGACCTGCACGGTCGCGCCTGCCTTGGTCAGCAAGCGTGTGAGTTCGGCGATCTTGTAGCAGGCAATCCCGCCGGAGAGGCCGAGGACGAGATGTTTTCCTGCGAGTTCTGCGGTTGCCAACGAAAGCCTCCGACACAAAGCATGATGGCCGGCGAGGCGCGCCGGCCCCGAAACTCACGGCGTTATCGCGAGCCGCGCACGCGCCGCAATTCGTCGAGTACGAGCAGTATCGCGCCGATCGTAATCGCGCTGTCGGCAAGGTTGAACGCCGGCCAGTGCCAGTTGGCCACGTGGAAATCGAGGAAGTCGATCACGTGGCCGTATGCCAGCCGGTCGATCACGTTACCGAGCGCCCCGCCGAGAATCAGCGCCAGGGCGGTGCAGAACAGCTTCTGCGCGCCGTGGCGCTTGAGCAGGTAGCAAATCACCAGCGCCGCGACCATGCCAAGGCCGGTGAAGGCCCAGCGCTGCCAGCCACCCGCCGCAGCCAGGAAACTGAAGGCGGCACCGCGGTTGTAGACCAGAATGAGGTTGAAAAACGGCGCAACCGCATGTGGAACACCGTATGCAAACACCTTCTGTACTGCAATCTTCGTGAGCTGATCGAACAGGATGACGATCAGCGCCACGCCAAGCCACGGTGCCAGCGAACCGCTGCTGGCGGGTTTCGACAGGGTTCTTGCCATTATGCCGCGCTCCTCGTTTCGCCGCTTCCAAACAGATTGCTAAAGCACCGGCCGCACAGCGCCGGGTGTTCGGCGTTCTCTCCGACATCCGCGCGGTAGTGCCAGCAGCGTTCGCATTTGAGGTATTTCGAGGCGAGCACTTCGACACTTTCGTCCGCTTCGCTTTCCACTTTCACCACCGTGGCGGAGGAGGTGATCAGCACGAACTTCAGATCCGCACCGAGGCTGGCCAGCGCGTCGTGACGCGCACCGCTCGTCCGGATTTCGACTTCCGCCTGCAGCGACGAGCCGATCAGGTTAGCCACGCGGGCTTCTTCCAGTGCCTTGGTGACGTCGCTTCGCACGGCGCGCAACAGCGTCCATTTATCGAGCAGCGCGGCGGCATCCGCCACTTCCGGATACGCGTGATACGTCTCCGTGAAGATGGTTTCGTTGTTGGGCTGGAACACCTTCCATGCCTCTTCTGCGGTGAACGACAGGAACGGCGCCATGATGCGCAGCAAGCCCTGGGCGATGTGATACAGCGCGGTCTGTGCGGCGCGGCGGGCGACGGAGTCGGGGGCCGTGGTGTACAGCCGGTCCTTCAGCACGTCGAGATAGAAGCCGCCGAGGTCTTCTGAGCAGAACGTCTGCAGTTTCGCGACGACCGGGTGGAACTCGTACCTGTCGTAGTGCGCGAGGATGTCTGTTTGCAGGTTGGCCGAGAGTGCGACCGCATAACGGTCGATCTCGAGCCAGTCTTCCACCGGACGCGCGTTTTTCTCGAAGTCGAAGTCCGACAGGTTCGCTAGCAGGAAGCGCAGCGTGTTGCGGATGCGGCGGTAGCCTTCCGTCACGCGCTTCAGAATTTCCTCGGAGATGGCCAGCTCGCCCGAGTAGTCGGTCGAAGCGATCCACAGGCGGATGATTTCCGCGCCGAGGCGATTGGCGACTTCTTCCGGATCGATGCCGTTGCCGAGCGACTTGCTCATCTTGCGGCCTTCGCCGTCGACGGTGAAGCCGTGCGTGAGCAACGCGTTGTATGGCGGACGGCCGTCGAGCATGGAGGCGGTCAGCAGCGACGAATGGAACCAGCCGCGATGCTGGTCCGAACCTTCCAGATACAGATCGGCCGGGAACTGCAGTTCGTCCTTGTGCGAGCCGCGCAGCACGTGCCAGTGCGTCGTGCCCGAGTCGAACCACACGTCGAGCGTGTCGCGATTCTTTTCGTACAGGTTGGCGTCGTCGCCGATCAGCTCGCGCGGATCGAGCGTCTGCCAGGCTTCGATGCCGCCCTGTTCGACACGTTGCGCGACTGCTTCGAGCAATTCCAGCGTGCGGGGATGCAGCTCGCCGGTTTCCTTGTGTACGAAGAAAGCCATCGGCACGCCCCATTGGCGCTGGCGCGACAGCGTCCAGTCCGGGCGGTTGGCGATCATGCTGAACAGACGCTGCTTGCCCCACGACGGGTAGAACGCCGTGTTCTCGATGCCTTCGAGCGCCGTTTCGCGCAGCGTCTTGTCGGTGTCGTTCGGCTTCACGTCCATGCCGGCGAACCACTGCGAGGTCGCGCGGTAGATGATCGGCGTCTTGTGGCGCCAGCAGTGCATGTAGCTGTGCGTGTACTTTTCCGTGCGCAGCAGCGAGCCGGCCGCGTTGAGCGCTTCGACGATCTTCGGATTGGCGGCCCAGATGGACAGCCCGCCGAACAGCGCGAGCGATTCGATATAGCGGCCGTCGCCCATCACCGGATTGATGATGTCCGAATCGGCCATACCGTGTGCCTTGCAAGACACGAAGTCTTCCACGCCATAGGCGGGCGACGAGTGAACGATGCCGGTACCGGTTTCCGTCGTCACGTAGTCGCCGAGATAGACCGGCGCCGTGCGCTTGTAGCTCGGGTGCGCGGACGCGAGCGGGTGATGGAAGCGCAGATTCGCGAGCTTGGCGCCCGTGGCGGTGGCGACGACGTTGCCTTCGAGACCGTATTGCTTCAGGCAGGCTTCGACGCGCTCTTCCGCCAGGATCAGCAGGCCGCGCGGCGTATTCACCAATGCGTAGACGATCTCCGGATGGACGTTCAGCGCCTGGTTGGCGGGGATCGTCCACGGCGTCGTGGTCCAGATCACGATGCCGCCTTCGCTGCGCGGCAACGCCGCCAGGCCGAACGCCTGCGCCGTCTTTTCCGGCTCGGCGAAGGCGAACAGCACGTCGATGGTCGGATCGGTCTTGTCCTTGTACTCGACTTCCGCCTCAGCCAGTGCCGAGCCGCAGTCGAAACACCAGTTCACCGGCTTCAGGCCGCGAAACACGTAGCCCTTTTCCATGATCTTCGCGAGCGCGCGGATTTCGCCGGCTTCGTTGGTGAAGTTCATGGTCTTGTACGGGTTGTCCCAGTCGCCGAGCACGCCCAGACGGCGGAAGCCGACCTTCTGCTTCTCGATCTGCTCGGTCGCGTAGGCGCGCGCCTTCTGCATCACTTCAGCGGCGGGCAGCGACTTGCCGAACTGCTTTTCGATCTGGATTTCGATCGGCATGCCGTGGCAATCCCAGCCGGGCACGTAGACCGCGTCGAAGCCCGCCAGGTTGCGCGCCTTGACGATCATGTCCTTGAGGATCTTGTTCACCGCGTGGCCGAGGTGGATGTCACCGTTCGCATACGGCGGCCCATCGTGCAGGATGAACTTCTTGCGACCCTTGGACGCGGCACGGATCGTTTCGTAGATCTTGCGTTCCTGCCATTCCTTGACCCATTGCGGCTCGCGTTTGGGCAGGTCGCCACGCATCGGAAACGGCGTGTCGAGCAGGTTGACCGGATATCGGGATTGCGGTTTCGAATCGGCTTTCTTGTTGCTCATGGTGTGGTCGCGGTGAATTCTTTCGATGCGCGGTAAGGGCGCGATATGCGCACGTTGCGCGGGGCATTGGGCGCGCCCGGCAGGCATGTCGCGTGATCCACGGACGCCCTTCGATGCGCGCGGCGAGGGGTACGTGTTTCGCTTGACGCTGACACGTACCGCGGCGGCTATCTAATTCGGTCGGTGGCTGAAGTGGCAAAGCCCGTGGAGCGGCTGCCCGGCGTGCCGGAGCCCACGGCCGCGAACCATGCACGCGCATTGGCGACGTCGCGTGCGATGGCGGCGCTCAGCGTTTCGAGGTCGACGAACTTCTCCTCGTCACGTAGCTTCTTCAGGAATTCGACGCGCACGAGTTTGCCATACGCGTCACCGTGCCAGTCGAGCAGGTGGACTTCGAGCAGCACGCGGCCGGAATCGTCGACGGTGGGGCGCAAGCCGAGGCTGGCGACGCCCGGTACCGGTTCCGCTTCGATGCCGTGCACCTGGACCACGAAAATCCCCGCCAGCGCTGGGCGCTTGTGGGCGATCGGCAGGTTCAGCGTGGGAAAGCCGAGATCGCGGCCAAGCTTCATGCCGTGGACGACGTGGCCGCTGATCAGGTAATCGCGGCCCAGCGCGGCGCGTGCCGAGTCGAGATCGCCGGCAATCAGCGCCGCGCGCACGCCGGAACTGGAGATGCGCGCGCCGGACGGATCCGCGACGGTGGCCATCTGTTCCACTTCAAAACCGTGTTGCTGGCCTGCGGCTCTGAGCGAGTCGAAATCGCCGGCGCGCCTGGAGCCATAGCGGAAGTCGTCGCCGATCATCACCCAGCGCGCATGCAGGCCGTTGACGATGATCCGTTCGACAAACGCATCCGGCGACTGGCTCGCAAAGGTGTGGTTGAAATGCTCGACTACCACGCGGTCGACGCCATTGGTGCGCAGCGCCTCGAGCTTGTCGCGCAGCATGGCGATACGCGGCGGGGCGCCGGCCGGGTTGAAGAATTCACGCGGGTGCGGCTCGAAGGTCATCACGCAAACGGGCAGACCGCGGGCATCGGCAGCGGCCCGCACATGGGCGAGCAAAGCCTGATGGCCGCGGTGGACACCGTCGAAGTTGCCGATAGTCAGTGCGCAGGGCGCACGGCTCTCGGCATTGGGAAGACCGCGGAAAACTCTCACAATAGCGTGTTGGGCGACGTTGAGTGTGGGGACGGCCGGCAGGAACGGACCGGACTCCGCAAAACACACGATTATAAACGCTCAATGCGAGGCACGGCGGCGCACCGCCGTTCGGCCGTCCCCCGAATGATAAAATCCGCGGATGAAAAAACTTGTCATCCTGATTTCCGGGCGGGGCAGCAACATGCAAGCCATCGTTCGCGCGTGTTCGCGCGAACGATGGCCGGCGCAAATCGCCGCCGTGATTGCCAGCCGTCCAGACGCCGCGGGCCTTGAGTTTGCGGCGTCGCAAGGTATTGCTACGGCGGTGGTCGACCACCGCCAGTTTCCCGACCGAGAGCGTTTCGACGCGGCGCTGGCACGCGAAATCGATGCTTGCGCGCCCGATCTGGTCGTGCTCGCCGGCTTCATGCGAGTGCTGACGCCCGGCTTCGTCGATCGTTACGCGGGGCGCATGCTGAACGTCCATCCGTCGCTGCTGCCGAGCTTTGCGGGCCTTAAGACCCATCAGCAGGCGCTCGACGCGGGCGTGCGGCTGCACGGCGCATCGATCCATTTTGTCACGTCGCAGCTCGATCATGGGCCCATCGTGGTCCAGTCCGCTGTGCCCGTGCTGCAAGGCGACGACGCTGTGGCGCTGGCCGGACGCGTACTCGAAACCGAACACATTATTTACCCACGCGCGGTGCGTTGGTTCGTTGAAGGGCGCCTCGCGCTCGACGGACTGCGCGTCACGCTGACGCCGCCGGAGCCGCAATGGCTCTTTGCCGACATCAATAGCAACAAGATCGCCGGAGAGGGCGTATGAGACTACATGGATTTCTGATTGGACAAACTGAAACGCTGCTCGCGGACGTGCTGAAGCTTGCCGGCCCCGCCGACGCTGCCACCAGCCGCTTTTTCCGCGCCCACCCGAAGCTCGGGCACGGCGAGCGCGGCGTGATCGCCGAAGCGGTCTTCGCGGTGCTGCGGCGCCGGATGGAGTTCGCCCATCTGGCCGAAAGCGGCACCGGCAGCCCGGCGCGCCGGATGGCCTTGCTGGGCCTGATGCAGACGGCAGGGCGCTCAGCGTTGAAGCCGTTTCTCTCCGACACTGAGTCCAACTGGCTCGAACACGTCGCGAAGATCGACCCGGAGAGCCTGCCGCTGCGGATTCGCATGAATCTGCCCGACTGGATCTATCAGGCGCTGTCGAAGCGCTTCGAGGCCGGAGAACTGGCGCAGCTCGCTGCCGCGCTGAATTACCCGGCGCCGCTAGACTTGCGCGCGAACCCGATCAAGGCGAGCCGCGACGACGTACTCGGTGCGCTGTCGAAGGCCGGCATCGAAGCCGGCGCCACGCCATTCGCGCCGTTTGGAGTGCGGGTGGTCGGCAAGCCGCCGCTCACCAAGCTCGACGCGTTTCAGAACGGCTGGGTCGAAGTGCAGGATGAGGGCAGCCAGTTGCTGTGTACGCTGGTGGCGCCCAAGCGTGGTGAAATGATCGTCGACTTCTGCGCCGGCGCGGGCGGCAAGACCCTCGCACTGGGCGCGATGATGCGCTCCACGGGCCGCCTGTACGCGTTCGACATCTCCGAGCGGCGCCTCGCCAAGCTCAAGCCGCGCCTCGCGCGCAGCGGGCTGTCGAACGTCAACCCGGTGTTGATCGACAGCGAGCACGACGCCAAGATCAAGCGACTGGCGGGCAAGATCGACCGCGTACTGGTGGACGCGCCGTGCAGCGGCCTCGGCACGTTGCGTCGCAATCCGGACCTGAAATGGCGCCAGTCGCCGGAATCCATCGCCGAACTGGCACCCAAGCAGTTGTCCATCCTGACGAGCGCCGCGCGTCTCGTGAAGGTGGGCGGCCGGCTCGTCTACGCAACCTGCAGCATTCTGGAAGCCGAAAACGAAACCATCGTCGAGCAATTCCTCGCCAATCACCCGGGCTTCGCCGTGGTGCCGGCGCGCGACGTGCTGGCCGAGCAGCGGATTGAGGTGGAGACGGGCGACTATCTGTCGCTGTGGCCGCACCGCCATGCCACCGACGGCTTCTTCGCCGCCGTGCTGGAGCGCCGCTCCTAAGCGGTTTTGCCGCACCGGTCGCGCTGTGCGTAGTCGCAGCGCGCCGGGTGCGCATACCCAATCATGCAGACCCGGATCTTCTCGCACCTGTTCGAAGACTTCGCCCACAACTTCGGTCAGCCGGTGATGTTTTGGCAGGCGCGAGCGACATACTGTCGCGACCGGTAAATTTGACCGGCGGGGCGGCCAACGAGCCGGTCAGCGCCGCCTGACGCGGCGGGGGGCTCCGTAAGCACGCCAAAAATACCGTATCAGCGTGTTTGCCCCGGGTTGATGTGCTACAAAAAATCCCCAACTGTTACAAACACTTGGAACGGTTCGCGTAGAATAACGTCCAATCTGTCCGTATGCTTTCACTTTCTTGACACCGCGTTTTTGGTTAGTCTTTCGGTTACTCTGTACGTGTTGTCTTTTGGTGTCCTGTCACTCTCGTTCCACAGGTAAATTGCCTTGTTGAATTCCTTGCTAGATTTTCTTGCCCACGGTCTGCTGCGTTTTTCCTGGTGGCAACTGGTGGTGTACACGCTCGTGGCGACGCACATCACGATCATCGGCGTGACGGTGTATCTGCACCGCTGCCAGGCGCACCGCGCCCTCGACCTGCATCCTGCGGTCAGTCATTTTTTCCGCTTCTGGCTGTGGATGAGCACAGGCATGCTGACCGGCCAATGGGCCGCGATTCACCGTAAGCACCACGCGAAGTGCGAGACCGAAGAAGATCCGCACAGCCCGCAAACGCGCGGCATCTGGAAGGTGCTGCTGGAAGGCGCCGAACTCTATCGCAGTGAAGCGAAGAACGAAGAAACCATGCGCAAGTTCAGTCACGGCACGCCGAACGACTGGATGGAACGCAACGTCTACACGAAGTATCCGATTCTCGGCGTGAGCCTGATGATGGTGCTCAACGTCGCGTTGTTCGGCCTCGTCGGTCTGACCGTCTGGGCCGTGCAGATGATCTGGATTCCGTTCTGGGCGGCTGGCGTGGTCAATGGCCTCGCGCACTTCTGGGGCTATCGCAATTTCAACTCGTCGGATGCGAGCACCAACATTTTCCCGTGGGGCATCCTGATCGGCGGCGAAGAACTGCACAACAACCACCACACGTATGCGACGTCGGCCAAGCTGTCGAACAAGTGGTACGAGTTCGATATCGGCTGGATGTATATCCGCATCATGTCGGCCTTCCGTCTGGCCAAGGTGAAGAAGATTGCGCCCACGCCGCGCCTGACCACCGGCAAGCAGGTGCTTGACCAGGATACCTTGCAGGCCGTGCTGGCAAACCGCTACGAAGTCATGGCCAGCTACGGGAAGGCGCTTAAGCGTGCATACCGCCAGGAGCTGGCGCATCTGAAGGAAGTGGGCGCGCGCGAAAAGTATCAATTGATGCGCGGCGCACGTAGCTGGTTCCATAAGGAAGAAGCCGGCCTTGACGAGCCGCAGAAGCGTCAATTGCCGCAAATCTTCGCGAACAGCCAGAAGCTGCGCACCTACATCGAGTTGCGCAATGAGCTAGCGGCTATGTGGGAGCGCTCGAACGCTTCGCGCGAACAGCTGCTCGTGCAATTGCAGGATTGGTGCCATCGCGCAGAACAAAGCGGTATCAAGGCTCTCCAGGAGTTTGCGATGCGCCTGCGTCGCTATGCCTGAGCCAGGAAAGTAAGCGCGAAATCTATTAAAATTTAAGTACGTCACAAAACCCCGCGTTTGGCGGGGTTTTGCTTTTTTAGGCCGCATAAAACGTCGGACACGACGCACGGCGATCAGCGGCGCATCAGCATGGTAGAGGGCATCATGAATCAGCAGGCGATCAGGAGCGTTGAATACGACCGGCCGCAGGCGCAGGGCTTGACCTGCGGCATCGGGCAGGCGTGGGCCAAGCTGCCCGACGTGCCGTCGGCAGAAGAAAAGCTCGCGCTGAAGGCGCGGATCCGCGCCTTGCTTGCGCGTGAGAAGGCGGTGCTCGTCGCGCACTACTATGTCGATGCGGAGTTGCAGGAACTCGCCGACGAGACCGGCGGTTGCGTGGCGGACTCGCTCGAGATGGCGCGTTTCGGCCGCGATCACGAGGCGCGGACGCTGGTCGTGGCCGGTGTGCGATTTATGGGCGAGACCTCAAAAATTCTCAGTCCCGACAAGCGCGTGCTGATGCCGGATCTGGATGCGACCTGCTCCCTCGATCTGGGCTGCCCCGTTGACGAGTTTTCGGCATTCTGTGACGCGCATCCGGATCGCACGGTGGTGGTCTACGCGAACACCAGCGCTGCTGTGAAGGCG
>Ga0116109_1000119_pt1 | contig 19897 bp, 18 predicted proteins | sample June2015DPH_8_10_2_FD_89718 | JGI IMG/M metagenome (GOLD analysis project Ga0116109, IMG submission 89718) | Peatland microbial communities from SPRUCE experiment site at the Marcell Experimental Forest, Minnesota, USA - June2015DPH_8_10 | ecosystem: Environmental > Terrestrial > Soil > Wetlands... | reverse complement strand
TTCAGCGACACCGGGCTTCGGAAACGCATACGAGATAAAACCCTGACCGTCACGCTTGATCAGATCGACCGTATTTTTGTAGAGCCGATCACCGTTCGAATCCTGGTAGTCGCTGACGTCCTTACCATTCAGTTCCGGGTACGTCGGGTGCATCAGGATTGTGGGTTGCGAATTTAGGATCGTGAAATAACCGTCTTCGCCGTAGCGCATGTTGCGAATGCTGTCCATGGCCCGCTTCTGGGCCTCGGCCAAGGGCATCGAGCCGGCGGCCGCCTGATCGCCAAAGGTCTTGACGACACTCAGCGCGATCTCCGATGCGTGCTTAAGGTCTGCTTTGCGCTCGTCCAGCCGCACGTCTCTCCCGTGATAAGCGCTATAGATGGAGATTCCAGTGAGACACAGCAGGCTCAGGGCCAGAGGCAGCCAGAGCTTCTGGACAAAGGATAGCTTCATATATTCGCGTGCCTTTCATATTTGGTGTAACGATTCGGAGAAAGCGTCAAGCCCACCTGACAGCGCGCGCACCACCTGACGGAATACTCGTAGATAACGGCTCAAGGTTCAGCAACGGTAGGGCGAATTGAAAAACTGAGTCTTCCCGTAATTGCAAACGACTGGTTGCGCCCTGTCCGTGCTCGTCTCGATCGGCATCGGTCCCGTGCAGATAACGCCGTCGGTGATGTGGAAGATTCTGGCAGGTTTCCGCCGTAGGCCAGGCGCGCTGCGCTAGGGGCGTGTCGCCGACTCGATGCACTCCAGGATGCCCCGTGTAGCGACGCTGATGGTAGACCGGTCCATTTCGTCGAGTGAGAACCACTTGCAATCGGCTATTTCATTTTTCGGTTGCGGAGCATCCGACTCCAACACGGTCGCTTCAAAGACGTGATGGTGGTTGCCCTTGCCTCCGAATTGAAACAGGTACGCCATCGGTTGTGTAAGCAGACCTGTTTCTTCGCAAAGTTCGCGCGCGGCCGCATCGGCAGGGCGTTCTCCCTGCTCGATTTTGCCGCCGGGAAGCGCCCACCGGGATTCAACCTTGCGAACGAACAGAAATTTTCCGTGACGCTTGCAGATAATAGTCGCTCGTTGTTTCACTCTACGCTTGCCGTTGAAGAGGCACAGGCTTCAGAGGCGCCAACACACAGTGGTAGTGGTTCGTCGATCAGTTTGCTCACATCTATCCCATGAGTTATTTGTTCGCCAAGGTGTGTAGTCAGGCAGTTGCCGCCGGCGGCTGCCAAAACTCGGGCTTGGTCCACCGTGCACCACGAAGACCCTCGTGGCTTGCCTGTGCCGGTGGCTTTTGGAGTGCTGCGGCGCCAAGTGGTCCCCGCAGCGAAACCTCACGGCCACTCGTGCGCAGTCGTTTGAGCAGTTCTACAATCGTCCCGTCGGCATGCCACTCTTCGAAGCGCCGGCGGCAAGTTGGTGGCGAGGGATATCGTCCTGGCAACGTAGCCCATCCGCCGCCAGACGCCAGCGCCCACAAAGCGCCGTTCACAATTCTGCGTGCATCCACGCGTGGCCGGCCGATGCGCCCATTCGGAACGCAGCCCATTTGGAATAGAGCCTCAACTAGCGCCCATTCATTGTCTGTCAAATCGTCAATCATCTTCATTTCCTTCTTTACGAACTTCAGTCCGACACGCTGCATCGGAAGCGAACCCACGCGTCGGACATCTGCTTTCTCCTGTGGTCGAGAAGGGCTGCCAACAGCGCAGTGAGTTCTTCCGTCAGCGCGGCGGCAATGGGAGCGAACTGTGTTTCGAGAACGTCGTGTAGAGTCGGAATTCCCGATGGCCTTTCAGCCATTACGAAATCTGAAATATTTTCGATGACATGCATCCGCGCAGTGTGTTTGTGCCGGGAGTCGTTGATATTTCAACAACCTGTCCAAAGGCCTTTACAGCACGCGGCTGGAGGTCGCATAACCACTGACTTGCGGCTACTGGAAAGGGCTATGTTGTTGCGGGGCCGAACAGCGAGCTTTGCGCTGTCGTAGCGGCGAGCGCCGCCTCAGTGAGAAAAGAATAGGTTTTGCCGAACGGCGAATCTACTCTACAGACGGATATGCCGATACCGCGTTAGCGTCGCCTGCTTATACGGGCGTATAACTCGACTCGCGGAAAAACCACAGCATTGACGGATTCCGCCCACGACGCGGCCGATGGAATTGAAACGTGCGTGCTCAGGCATAGAAACAAAAAGGCCCCTCGGACTTCAGTCGCGAGGGGCTTCCTTTTCAGCCGTCCGGTTTAGAGAGCGGCGACCTTCAGCTTCTTCAGCGGGCGTACTTTCAGACGCACCGAAACGGGCTTCGCGGCAAACTAATTGTCTACACCCGTGAACGGGTCCCCGTGACTGGATTCAGAGCGAAATATGAGTGGCGGCATGGAGTCCGACCAGGGAACGTTTCAGCGGCCGCCATGCCCGCCTCCGCCTCCAAATCCTCCCCCACCTCCATGTCCGCCTCCATGTCCACCGTGCCATCCACCATGGCCTCCATGCCATCCGCCGTGCCAGCCACCGCGCCAACCGTATCCGTACCACTGATAGCCGTACCAACCACCCCAGGCGTCGCAATCGCCCAAAATGCTGCAGGTCCCGTACCCCGGCCCGTAGAAGGGATAGGCGTAGACCGAGTTGTATGTCGGCGCTTCTTCATATGCTGGTGCAACGGCGCAACCACTCAGGCTTGCGGCCACAGCGAGCAACGCGATTAACTTACGCACGAATTTCTCCCGAAGCTGACTGCGATATACGTCGCGGAAGCGGAGAGCAACGGGGTGGTTGCAACAGCCCGGGATCATTGGAAGAACGTTCGCTGCAGGTGAGCAGTAGGGTGTGCGTTGGGGTTTGCGATTTGATAGACATCGTGTGCTGAATTTCCTTTCATGACTTTTTCGGTGCCGCCGTCGTAGCGCCGCTGCGGGGCAAAAGACACTGCTCATGCGCCAGCGGCGAAACAGAAAGCTCGGACGTCAGTCCTGGCAACTACGATGGCAGGCAACAGTTAAGACGGGCTTAAAAAACAGTTACACCCTTGTAACCACGCCCGGGTCGGTAAACAAAACTACCGGCATCTACGGAGCGAAGCGGTCGAGCGGTCACTTAATGAACGTAACCCGTGACAAAGTGCCGCAATGTGCTGCCTGACTTCAGCAGCGACCAGACGGAGCAACCTGATGCGCGACGGCGGGACTCCGGCTCGAAGTTCTCGTGCCATACTTCTCGCTTGCCAGCTCGAAGCGATTCTGTATCCGCTCGCGCTGGCGCCGCGTTTCAATGCCATTCCGGGCGTCGCGGGAAACGGCCTCTTCGTGGGTATCACGAGCGAGATGATCGTCGGTCATGCGGATGGCAGCGCGGAGATCGTCGCTGTTCAGGGAGCGCGCACATGAGCACGGCTTCGGCGCTGGACGTATTCCGCCTCGACGGCGACGTGTGCGTAGTGACGGGCGCGGCGCAGGGCATCGGCTTCGCGGTCGCGAAAGGCCTCGCAGCGGTGTGATTCATCTGACGGGCTTGCTCGCGGCAGAATGGGCCGCGGACGGGCGTGCGCGTCAATTCCATTTCGCCGGGTTACGTCGGCACCGAACAGGAACAGAACTCATGAACGCACATGAAAGCGTTACTGCGCTACGCGAAGCGCTCGGCGCACAGGTCGTCGCACTGCCCGAAGAGTTCGGGGACAGGCGCTTCGAAGACTGGAGCGGCGTGCCCGGCAAGACGCCACTCGCGCTGGTACGGCCGCGCAGCACGGAGGAAGTCGCGCAGGTCCTCGCGATCTGCTCGCGCCACCGGCAGCCGGTCGTGACGCAGGGCGGTCTGACCGGCCTCGTCGGCGGGGCGAATGTGCTCGCCAACGAGATTGTCCTCAGTCTCGAGCGCATGAACCGTATCGTCGAGATCGATGAAGTCTCCGCCACGATGACTGTCGAAGCCGGCGCCGTGCTGCAGAACGTGCAGGAAGCGGCAAGCGCGGCGGACTTCTATTTTCCGCTCGATCTTGGCGCGCGCGGTAGTTGCACGATCGGTGGCAATCTCGCGACGAACGCTGGCGGCAATCGGGTGATCAAGTACGGCATGATGCGCGACCAGGTGCTCGGCGTCGAAGCGGTGCTGGCGAGCGGCGAGATCGTCGGCGGTCTGAACAAGATGATCAAGAACAACAGCGGCTACGATCTGCGGCACTTGCTGATCGGCAGCGAAGGCACGCTCGCGGTCATCACGCGCGTCGTGCTGCGTCTGCGTCCGAAGCCCACGGCGACCGCTACCGCCTGGTGCGGTTTGCGTGATTTCGCTGCAGTCACGACGTTGTTGACGCGCGCCCAGGCGGGACTCCCGTCCGGCGTGTCGGCATTCGAGGTGATGTGGGCCGGCTATCACGATGCGGTCATCGCCAACCTGAAGAATCTACGCGCGCCGCTCACCGGCGCTCATCCGTTCTATGTGCTGCTGGAAAGCGTGGGCACCGATCCAGTCAGGCACAACGAGGGCTTCGAGGAATTTCTCGGCGGCATGTTGGAAGCCGGTGTCGTCGACGACGCGGCGATCGCGTCCTCAGAAGCGCACGCGCGCGATTTCTGGGCGATTCGCGACGCGCCGGGTGAATATCAACGCTTCATCCCGAATCACGCGGCGTATGACGTGAGCTTCTCGATCGCGCAGGTTGGCGACGCGGCGCAGCGCTGCGAAGCGCGTCTGCGCGAGCGCTGGCCTGATGCACTCGTGATGACTTACGGCCATCTGGGCGACGGCAACATCCACATTGTCGTGGACGTGCCGGGCATGGGCGAGCACGCTCACGACGAGATCGACGCCGTCGTCTACCAGGTGACGCGCGAGTTCGAGGGTTCGATTTCGGCGGAGCACGGCATTGGGACGAAGAAGCGGCACTACCTGCCGCAGTGCCGGCGCGAGAGCGACATCGGCGCCATGCGGGCGATCAGACAGGCGCTCGATCCGCACAACATCCTCAATCCTGGTAAGGTCGTCTAGCTGCCGGCTGGATTGGCACTTGGACAAGCTTTATCAGGGGGGGGACAAATCCCGCGGAGGTTCGTGCAACGCGCTGGTCAGGAATCTCGCCGCCTGTGGCTTGCGCGTCTAATATCGCTCGCCTTTCCCCCGTTCGCTTCCAAGGTTGCTGGGAGTTGGCGCTCCCAGCAAAGTTAGGCTTATCGTGTATCAGTAGCCGCGGATTGCAGTCACGCTGCGCTCAGCTTGGCTGCAACGGCGGTAAGGCCGGCGCCGAACACGTTGTTCCCGATCTGGTCGATCCAGTGCGCGCGGTCGGCGCCGCCGGTCACTTCGAAATCCGCCCACCATTCGGCGAAGGTACGGGATCCGGCCGTCACGCGTGACAGACGCACGCCGGCCACGTAATCGCGTACCGGCAGCGTGCCTTCGATGATCTTGTAGGTGAATGCATAGGATAGGTCGTCGAGCATCAGCAACTGCTCGCGCACGTATGCATCGGGGCCGAGCGTCAGGCGCCGTACGCCGCCGATGGTGTCGCCTTGTGCGCCAGCTTCCATCTCGCTGCTGATGATGCCGGGGTGATAGGCGGGCATCCCGTTGAAGTCGCGCATGATCGACCACACGGCTTCGATGGGAGCATTGATGACGTCACTGATATAAACGGTGTTAGGCATGGCTGATTTCACAAAGGTAGTTAGGCCGGACAAAGGCCGGCATGCTAGAAGCTCAACTGCTTGAACGCCTGCGTCTGCGCCGTCAGCGCCTGTTCGGCAGGCAGGCGTTCCATGGAACTGGCGCCGTAGAAACCATGGCAGACCTTGCAGGCGCGCAATACGTACTGGGCATCCTGCGGCATCGCGATCGGGCCGCCGTGGCACAGCACGATGATGTCGTCGCGCACCTGGAGCGCGGCTTCGGCGATACGGTCGATGGCGCTCACGCAATCATCCAGCGTCATGGCGGTCTCGGCGCCGACCGTGCCTCCTGTCGTCAGTCCCATGTGAGCAACGAGGATATCGGCGCCTGCCTTCGTCATTGCGACGGCCTGGTCCGGGTCGAATACATAGGGCGTGGTGAGCAGCCCCTTGGCATGCGCGAGCCGGATCATCTCCACCTCCAGCGCGTAACCCATGCCGGTCTCTTCGAGATTGGCGCGAAAGACACCGTCGATCAGACCCACCGTTGGGAAGTTCTGCACACCGGAAAAGCCCACGCGCTGCACATCGTCGAGGAAAGCGTCAAAGTTGCAGAACGGATCCGTGCCGTTCACGCCGGCCACCACCGGTGTATTCCGGACCACCGGCAATACTTCGCGCGCCATGTCCATCACGATCTCGTTCGCGTTCCCATAGGCCAGCATGCCAGCCAGCGAACCGCGGCCCGCCATGCGATAGCGGCCCGAGTTGTAAATCACGATCAGGTCTATCCCACCGGCTTCCTCGCATTTGGCGGACAAGCCGGTGCCCGCGCCGCCGCCGATAATAGGCTGGCGGGCGGATACCATCGACTGGAATTTCTGCAGTAGTTCGTTGCGTTCAAAACGTGGCAAGGTTTCGATCCTCGGGTTGGGGTAGTTCGCGAAAGAGTCGGACAGCGAGTTCGGCGAACTGTGGGTCATTGATGTGGTAAGGCACGCGCAACAATTGGCGGTGCGCGGTCTGCGATACGGTACGTTCGAGGGCCTCGAACAGTGCGGCGTCAGCCTCGGGATCGTGGAACGGCTGACCGGGCGCGTCCAGTGCCGATACGCCGCCCTCGGGCAAAAGGAAGCGCACGTCGCCTTCACATCGGTTCAGCCGCTCGCCGATCCAGGCACCGATGCGCGAATTTTCATCGGCATTGGTACGCATGAGCGTGACCTGCGGGTTATGCGCGTATAGCGTGCGGCCGCGATAGTGCGGCGGGAGTGTGTCGGGAGCGCCGAAGTTCGCCATGTCGAGCGCACCGCAGGACCCGACGTAAGGCGCTCGCGTGCGTGCGACGGCGCCGAAGCGGTCGTCGGTACAGGCCAGGATGCCGCCGAGAAGATGATCGCAAACCTCGGTCGTCGTGAGATCAAGCAGGCCGGTCAGCAGGCCGGCATCGAGGAGCTTTTCCATCGACGCGCCGCCGATGCCGGTGGCATGAAACACCAGACAGTCGTGATCCTGCTCGAGATTCGCGCGCGCGTGGTCGATACAGGCCGTCGTGACGCCGAACATCGTGAGGCCCACGGCCGGGCGTGCATCAGTGGGCTCTTCGTAGCTCTGCGCATGGCGGAACGCGCCGGCGATCGCACCGGCCGCGTTCGCTAGCACGCGGCGCGAGATACGGTTTAGTCCTGCGACGTCCGTGACGGAATGCATCATCGCGATATCGGTGGGCCCGACATAGGCGGACACATCGCCGGACGCCATGGTCGACACCATTAGCTTAGGCAGGCCAACGGGCAGCGAACGCATCGCCGGAGTGATGAGCGCGGTGCCTCCGGAGCCGCCAAGGCCGATCACCGCGCCCACATCGTCGCGACTCGCCAGGAAACGTTTGAAAGCCTCGATCATCGCTGTCACCGCGCTACCCCGGTCCCCCGTAAATACCGCGGCGGGACCGCCCGTGTGGGCCTCGGCGACAACCCGCGCGGAGATGTCCGCACCTTTACCCACCGGCGTCGTCGAGACATCTACGGTGACAACCGGCGCGCCGGCGAGCCGTATCTGATCGCGCAGGTAAATCGCCTCTGCTGCCTTGGTGTCAAACGTGCCGATCAGGTAGATCTGTTTATCGCGTGTTGTCATGTGGTTTGCAGCGCCGGTAAACTCGTTGACGATCGTAGTTCCCAAGCCAAGACATCAGATTCGAAATGAGTCTAGAGGATTAGAATGAGACTTGAGTCTCTTTTAGTGAGAATTCAGGGTAAACAATGAGCCAGGTCCGACACACCGCCGTCCAACCGATACGTCCAGTAGTGGAGGAAAACGCCGACACGGCCCAGCGGGGGCCGCGGGCCCGCATGCGGCGCGCGCTGCTTGCGAAGGCGATGGAGATGATGGCAAGTGGCCTGACGCCGTCGGTGGCCGAGCTTGCGGAGGCGGCAGAGGTGTCGCGCGCCACTGCATACCGTTACTTCCCGACTCAAAGCGCGCTTGTCGCGGCGGTCGTGGATGAGAGTCTCGGGCCGATCCTCGAATGGAAGTCCGAATCGGCGGACGCGGTCAGCCGCGTCGACGAACTTCTGCTTCACGCATTTCCGCGGATGGAGGAATACGAGGTACAACTGCGTGCGGCGATACTGGTATCACTGCAGCAAGGTGCCCTGGTTCGTGCGGGCAAGGGCGGCAACGAGGAGCCGCTTGTGCGCGGACACCGTATCGAGCTGCTCAGTTCTGCAGCGAGCCCGTTGCGCGACAAACTCGGCGCGGAGCGTTTCCAGCGCGTACTGCATGCGCTGTCACTGGTTTATGGCACGGAGGTCTTTCTTGTGCTGAAGGACATCTGGCACCTCGATATCGACGAAATCCTGGAGACCGTGCGCTGGACTGCAGGCGCGATACTGCGACACGCAAGTACCGACGAGTAGATGCGCCCGTTCGGCGATTTGTAGTCACTGTAGGGAGCGTTCGGCGATTTGTCGTCGCCCGTAGGGAGATTTGAGACGGGATTGCTCCGCATTGCTTTCGCTATCGGGTGCCGGTTACCGCCGCATCGGTCCAGCGGGTGCCGGCGCGACGCGCCACGCCGCCTGTGCGTTCGCGACGCACGATCTGGATCGGCGTTTCGCTATAACGCTGTACCTCGGCCGCGACGTCCTCGCTCGTCCAGCGCCAGAAGCCCGATTGCCGGTCTCCTAGAAGAATCAGGTCAGCCCCCGACTCTTTGGCGAAAGAAGCAATCGCGCAGCCAATCGTCATGCCAGACATCGGCAATGTGACCATGCGAGTTTCGGCAGGATGTGCATGGTCATCCAGCAAATTCCTCATACGCGTGACCCGGCTGCGTCCATGTGCCTCCATGGCCTCCACGATCAAACCGTAGTCGGAATCGAAAGGCCCAAGGAAACAGGGCGTCGGGTCAACCACGTGCAGGGCAAACAGGCGAGCGTCGTACTTCCGGGCGACTTCGACGGCCGACGCTAATACGGTGTCGGTTGAACTCGCGCTGACGGCAACGAGAATTTTGGTGAACATTCTGAGTACCTTCCAGTAGTGGGACAGTGAGACCCGAAAGACGGCTTCTGCTGTTCGTGATCGATGGCCGTATCGTCGCGCCGAAGGGTTAGAGAGAAGTTAGCGCGGCGTGCCTTGCGAGAGACAGGCGTCGATGCCCTCAATACGCCCAGTATCCAAAGCGTTGCGGGTAACCGTAGACGACCGGAGGCGGCGCGTAGACGACGGGCGGTGCGGCGTAGACTGGGGCGGTGGTGTAAACCGTGGGTTGCGCCGAAATGCTGTTGCCCTTGGACGTCATACATTGCGCGTAAGCGGCGTCGTAACGCGCCTGCAGTCCGGCGGACGAATCCTGAGCCCGGTTTGCGCCAACTGCACTGCCGAACAGCAGGCCCGTGCCTGCGCCAATCGCTGCTCCGATCCCGGCGTTACCTGCCGCGGCGCCGAGTAATGCACCGGCGGCGGCGCCCCCTAGCGTGCCAATCGCGGAACTGCCGACGCCGGATTGCATTGCATTTTGCGAAGCCTGGCCGGCGTCGTCCGAGCGGAACGCATAATCCCGGCATGCATAATCGTCCTGCTGGAACTGGTTCAGCGGCATGCCCTTCGGCGGCAGCGCGACCACTGACGGGCCGGTGGGTGGCATTACGGCGCAGCCAGTCAATGCGAGCGCGACCAAAGCCATGGGTACTGTGACGCGTGTGATTCTTGAGAGGTTCATGATGTTCTCGATTCGGGGTTCGATGGAAGCCATCGTAAAGATCCCGAATGAGTACAGAATTAGCTGCGATTCTGTCGGAGCTTCAGCGGCATGGCGGTGCGGCGCCCCCGCTTCGCCACTGGCCTCAGCCGCCAAACAGGTTGTGACGGATCTGCTGGAGGTGACCGGTCAGTAATTCGCACGCCAGTTCGGCATCCCGGTCACGCAACGCCTCGACGATTGCGCGATGCTGGCGTTCATATTCGCTGCGCCGCTCGGGCGTCAACGATTTGCGCTTGAGACGTCCCCATTCACCCTGCTCGCGCACCTCGTTGGTCAGTTCAAGCACACGCAAAAAAAAGCTGTTGTGTGTCGCCAATGCGAATGTCTTGTGCAGTTCGCCATCCCAACGTTCGAACTCTTCAATATTCTTCGCGGCTTCCGAGTGCTCCAGACATTCGACCATGCGCGCAAAATCCGCGGCCGTCGCGTAACGGGCGATCAGCCCCGGCATTAACGGCTCGATCAGCAAGCGTGCTTCCATCAACTCGGCTGGACTGGTCTGCACCACCTCGCGCTTTTCGACAGGCGCCGTGGCCGTCTCGGGAGCATTCCAGCCCGGCAGCACGAAGGTGCCGCTGCCCACCGCCTGCGTGATCAGTCCACGTCCTTTGAGATCCGCGAGTACGCGCCGCACTGCGCCGCGCGACGCGCCGAACTCCTCGCTCAACTCGCGTTCCGCGGGCAGTTTCACGCCCTCGCGCAATGCCCCGCTGCGGATGCCGTCTTCCAGATAGCTGGCGAGCGCGCGTGCGCCTTCCGCTCTTACTGGGAGCCTGGCTCTGTCGACGTCACCCATGTTATGTCCTTGCTGATTTAACTTATATATACCAATTGGTACCGTTATTTGGTTAACCCTGATTGGTTATGGTCGCATTTGGTCCTACAGTGGCAGAAACTCTCACCAACTGGACTTAGATTAAGGGTTCAACATGAAATTGGCAAATTTACAGCTAGAGGGTAGGAAAACCATTGCTGTCGTTGATGTTGAGGCCGGGCGGTACTGGCCCGTGGCTGAACTGAGCCAGGGCTTTACCGGCGACATGATCCAATTGGTACATGATTACCCCGCCATTAGCACCGCACTACGTCCCCAGGGCCCCGGCAAGCCGCTGACGGGCGCAACGTTGCTCGCGCCCATCGAACAGCCGCGCCGCAACATCTTCTGCGTGGGCAAGAACTATCACGACCACGCAGAAGAGTTCAGCAAGTCGGGCTTCGACAAGAGCGCGCAGGCCGGCGAGCACATACCTGAAGCGCCGGTCGTCTTCACGAAACCCGCCTCCGCGGTGATCGGCCCAGGCGCGAAGATTCCGCGTCACGCTGATGTGACTCAGCAGCTCGATTACGAAGCGGAGATCGGCGTCGTGATCGGCAGGGCCGGGCGTGGCATCACCAAGGCCGACGCACTCAAGCACGTGTTTGGTTACACGATCATCAACGACGTGACCGCACGCGATTTGCAGAAGCTGCATCGGCAATGGTTCCTCGGCAAGTCGCTCGATGGCTTTTGTCCGATGGGTCCGTTTCTGGTCACCGCCGACGAATTCGACGCCACCAACATCGACGTGCGCTGCTGGGTCAATGGCGAGCTGCGTCAGGAATCGAACTCGAAACGGTTGATTTTCGACATCCCCACGCTGATCGAAACCCTCTCAGCCGGCATCGAACTGCAGCCGGGCGACGTGATCGCGACCGGGACGCCGGCGGGTGTCGGTATCGGCTTCAATCCTCCGAAATTCCTGCAAAGCGGCGACGTGGTGCGGATTGAAATTCCGCGCATCGGCGTCCTTGAAAACGAGGTGGCGTAAATGGCAACAACTGAAGTCCAAGGTCTCATTATCGAAACGGAAGGCGACGGCGCGCCCGTCGTGTGCATTCATGGTCTCGGCGGATCGTCGAACAACTGGACACCCGTGCTCGCGGCGTTCGAAGGCAAGAAGGTGATCCGTATCGACCTACCTGGCAGTGCGCGTTCGCCTTTGCCGTCGCAGAGGCTGTCCATCGATGTCTATGTGGAGGCGATCGCGTTGGCGCTGCGTGAATTGAAAATCGAACGCGCGGATGTGGTCGCGCACTCGATGGGCACGATTGTTGCGCAGCATCTGTCAGTTCGTCATCCTGATCTTGTGAAAAGCCTCGCACTGTTTGGCCCACTGCTGGCGCCGCCTGACGCCGGCCGCGACGGCATCCGCCAACGTGCGGCCATCGCGCGCGAAAAGGGTGTACCCGGTCTGCAGGAGATTGCCGACGCCATCGTCAAAGGCGCCACCAGCGACGAGACCAAAGCGCAGCGGCCCGTCGCCGTTGCGCTCGTGCGCGAGAGCGTAATGCGTCAGTCGCCTGAAGGCTACGCGCAGAGCTGCGAAGCGTTGGCCGGCGCTCAGGCGGCGGAAATCGACAACATCAAGGTCCCGACGCTGCTCGTCACCGGCGATCAGGATGGCGTCGGCAAGCCGGATGCGGTCAAGGCCATGGGCGAACGGATCGCGGGTGCCAAAGTGGTCGTGTTAAGCGGCTGCGGACACTGGACGACCTTTGAAAAGCCGGTGGAATCGAAGACGGAGTTGCAGTCGTTTTACCAGTCATTGCGCTGATGAGTTTTACCAGCGCGACCAGACAAGCCGCATCACCGATGCGGCTTTAGCGAAGCGAAACCCTGAGGGCGAGATGCGCGCAGTCGCAATCCGCCCATCTGGAGGAGACATGAGCTCGGTCGTATTCACCAATGTGACGATTTTCGATGGCAGCGGTGCGCAGCCTTTCAAAGGTGAAGTCCTCGTAGACGGACAACGGATTGTGCGCGTCGGCCGGGAAGGTGCACCGATCAGCGCGCCGCAAGCGCAATGTATCGACGGCAAAGGCGCATTTCTGATGCCCGGTATGACGGAAGCGCATACGCATTTTTCATGGAATGACCAACCGTCCCTGACCGCCATCCAGTTCATGCCGCCCGAGGAACACATGCTCTGGTGCGTGCGGGTGGCCAAGCGTTACCTTGAGATGGGCTGGACGTCGGCACTGGGCGCGGCGGCAGCCAAGCCGCGCCTCGATGTGGTGTTGCGCAATGTTGTGAATGCCGGTGAATTTCCAGGCCCTCGCTACCTGGCGGGCAGTCAGGAAATCACCATACTTGGGGGCCTCGCCGACAACACGTTACCGCATATGCCGTTCAGGGAGCTGAACTTCGGCGCAGTGGTGAGTGGCCCTGAGGAAATGCGCGCCATGACACGGATGTTCATCAAATACGGTGTCGATCATCTGAAGATCAATCTGTCGGGCGAATACATCGCAGGTATCTCCGCCGAGTCGTCGCCGTTTTCGGAAGAGGAGATTGCGATGCTATCTGCCGAAGCAAAGCGCGCCGGCAAGCGCGTCGCAGCGCATGCGCGGTCGAGCGAATCGGTCAAGCAGTGCGTGCGGCACGGGTTGGAGCTCGTCTTCCACGCGAGCTTCGCAGACGAAGAAGCGCTCGACATGCTCGAAGCCAACAAGGCGAAACACTTCGTTGCACCAGGCATTGGCTGGTTGATCAGCACGCTGTATCACGCGGAACCGTGGGGCATCAGCGAAGCCGCGGCAACGAAGATGGGCTACAAGCGCGAACTCGAAACAGCCGCTGAAACGCTGCAGAAAATGCACAAACGCGGTATCCGCATTTTGCCGGGCGGCGACTACGGTTTTGCGTGGATGCCGCACGGCACCAATGCGCGTGACCTCGAATACTTCGTGAAGTACATCGGCATGACGCCGATGGAAGTCTTGCTTTCGGCAACCAAACTCGGTGGCGAACTGATGATGCGGCCCGACGAACTCGGGCAAATTCGCGAAGGCTATCTGGCAGACATTCTGCTGGTAGACGGCAATCCGCTCAACGACCTCGCTATATTGCAAGATCCGAAGAAGATCACGCTGGTGATGAAGGACGGCGAAATCTTTAAGACTTCGCACGACTTGCTGCCGCCGCGCGGCGAGGTCCATACCGGCACGAAGCTGCCGGCCGACGCCGGAGTTGAACGCGCTGCCCATAGCACCACGCATTGATTCGCTAGCCGTCCATCTAAAACAACATCAGGAGACACCATGAAACCGGGCACCCTGCTCGCCGCACTCGCGGCGGGCCTCGTGTGCGCGTCGGCCTTTGCCGCCGCGCCAGATATCGGACTGTCGAACGGTTACTTCGGCACCGAATGGCGCAACCAGATGGTCGATGGGGCCAAGGAGCAATTTCAAACCTACAAGGCGAAGGGCGTTGTGAACAACCTCGTAGTCCAGCAGTCGGGCGCGAACACAGGCCAGCAGATCCAGGATATGCGCAACATGATTCGCCAGAAGGTGGGCGCGATCATGGTCGACGCCAACTCGGCCACCGCGCTAAACGGTGTCATCTCCGAAGCCGAGCGTAGCAAGATCCCCGTGGTCTCGTTCGATCAGGCGGTCTCCAACAAATATGCGGTGAACGTCACCGTCGACCACTACAAATGGGGTCAACGGTACGCTGAATGGATCGCGCAGCAACTGCACGGCAAGGGCAACGTGGTCGTGCTGGATGGCATTCCCGGCCATCCCGCGGCGGAAGCGCGCAAGAAAGCGGCCCTCGACACGTTTGCGAAGTATCCCGGCATCAAGGTGGTCTGGTCGGGCTATGGCGAGTGGGACGAAGCCAAAGCGCAAGCGGTGATGGCCACCGTGATCGCGGCACAACCGCAGATCGACGCCGTTTTCACGGAAGACGCGATGGCGCTCGGCGTATTGCGCGCGTTTGAGAATGCGAACCGGCGCGTCGCCATCATGACGGGCGAGGCGCAAAAAGGGTTCCTTGAAGAGTGGAAGAAGCAGCGCGACGCGGGCAACCCCATGCAGGTATTCGTCCAGGTTAACCCGCCGGATATCAGCCGTACCGCGCTGGGCATTGCCGTGCGGCTTGCGCAGGGGCACAAGCTGAAGCCGCTGCCTGAGAACACCTATTACTTCCCGATCACCAAAACCGTTACGTCCGACACGCTGGATTCGACGCTGGCCTCGATGAGCGGCAAGCCGGACAGCTACTTTCTCGCCCAATGGCTGAGCGAGCCGGAACTCGACGCGCTCTTCACCCAGTGACGGAGCGACTATGTCTTTGCTGACCGCTCAAGGCATCACCAAGCGCTATGGCGGCGTGATCGCACTGGATGATGTCAGCCTGGAACTGAACGCCGGCGAAGTGCTGGGCCTGCTCGGCGCCAATGGCTCAGGCAAGTCGACGCTGTCGAGCGTCCTCGCCGGCGACAACCGGCCCGAGCGCGGCACGCTGGCATTGGATGGCGTCGAACTCGCCGCTGGTTCGCCGCGTGCCGCGCGCGCTGCGGGTATCGCGATTGCGCACCAGCATCCGGGGCTCGCGCCGGATTTGCCGGTGTGGGAGAACGTGTTTCTCGGTGCCGAAGTCTGCAAGGCGGGGCGCTTTCTCGATCAGGCTAGCGCGCGTCGGAGGGCCGGCGAATTGCTGTCAAGCTTGCGCCCCGGCTGGGATCTCGACGCACCCGCGACCAGCCTGAATGCGGCGGATCAGCAACTCGTCGAGATTGCCAAAGCGCTCGCGCTAGAACCCCGTGTTTTGATCCTGGACGAGCCGACGGCTGCGCTTGCCGCCGCCGAAGTCGACAGTCTGATACGCGTGATTCGCGCATTGGCCGCGCGCGGTACCGCGATCGTGTTCATCTCGCATCGGATGGCGGAAATCGAAGCGCTGTGCGATCGCGTGCTGGTGTTGTGCAACGGACGGCACGCTGGTGAACTGCAGGTGGGCAGCCAGCTCGACGAGGCGCGCGTGCTCGCATGGATGGGCGGCGTGGCGGGCGGCGCGGCCGCAGCTCACGTGCACGAGGGCGCCAGGCGGCGCCCGCAACGGCTTGCCAGCGCCAGCACAGCCGCTACCTCCGTTACGAGTAACGGCGTCACCTTGAGCGTGCGTGGACTGCGTGCGGGCGCGCGCTTGCGCGGCGTCGACTTCGATCTGCGGCATGGTGAGATCCTGGGCGTTGCGGGTCTGCAAGGACATGGCCAGGAACAATTGCTGGACGCCCTTGCCGGCTACCGCAAACCGGATGCCGGCGAAATCACGCTCGATGGTTTGCCGCTGGTGCCACGCCATCCGCGTCAGATGATCGAAGCCGGTGTTTGCCTCGTACCGAACGACAGGCATCGTCAGGGACTGTGGCTCGATCATTCGGTCGAATTCAATCTTGCACAGGTCGGCGCGAATTTTGAACGTCAGGCATGGCGGCTGCAGCGTCCTGCGATGCGGCGCTTTGTCGACGATGTCGTGAAGCGTCTGCGCATCAAGACTTCGGACGTGCGGCAACCGGTCAGCGCACTTTCTGGCGGCAACCAGCAGAAGGTTGTGATTGGCCGCTGGCTCGAACGCAACGTCAAGGTGCTGCTGCTGAGCGATCCAACCAAAGGTGTCGATGTGATCGCCCGCAAGGAAATCTATGAGGCGATCGGCTTGCTCGCCGATTCGGGCGCTGCCGTGGTCGTTTATGCATCTGATACCGACGAACTGCTGGCTGTCTGCGATCGCCTGATCGTGATGTATGAGGGCCGTGTGGTCGCGCAACTGGAAGGAAGTGACATGAACGAAGCACGTGTGACGAGTGCGTTGTTCGGCAGGAGTGCTGCATGAAGGCCGATCTGATCGAACGACTGCATCACCCGCGCAAAGGATGGGCGGGTGGGCTGCGCAGCGGCCTGAATGCCGCCTGGGCGCGCTCCGCCACCTCGTTGCCGAGTGTCGTCATGCTGCTCGTCGTCGTGGCCTGCAACGCGTTTCTGCAACCCGACTTCTTTAGCGCCGACTCGCTGTCAAGCAACCTGCAAAATGCCGCGCCCGTGGTTCTGGTCTGCATGGCGCAAGCGGTGGTCGTGCTAGTGGGCGAACTAGACCTGTCGGTGGGCGCGGGCATTTCGCTCGTCAATTGCGTGTTGGCCGCCGTTCCTGCGCTGGCGGGGTGGGGCACGGGTCTCACGTGTCTGGCGGCACTTGTCGCGGCACTGGCTGCTGGCGTGTGTAACGGCCTGCTGGTCGGCTACTTCAAACAAAGCGCGCTGATTGCGACCTTCGCTACCGGCGCGATCTGGTTCGGCGGCGCGTTGCTGCTGATGCCACAGCCAGGCGGCACCGTGCCGCAAGCGTTAGGCGACTGGTTTGCGATGCGTGTCGGCGTGCTGCCGCTTGCCGCGGTCCCGCCGCTCGCTGCAGTGCTGGTCTGGGCGGTGTTGCAGCGGCATCGCTTCGGACGTCGCCTGATCGCCACCGGTAGCAGCGCGGATGCAGTGTTCAAGTCCGGCATCGATACGCGTCTGATCAAACTGCTCGCCTATGTTCTGGCATGGCTCTTCGTATTTGGTGCAGCGGTCTGCATTTCCGCGCAAACCGCCTCAGGCGACGCCCGCCTCGGCCTGCCGTATACGCTGAACTCCGTAGCAGCCGTCGTGATAGGCGGCATCTCACTCGCCGGCGGCCGCGGTTCGATGCTCGGCGCAATCTGCGGCGCGCTCGTCCTCGTCTTGATCGGCAACGTGATCTATTTCGCCGGCATCCCGAGCAACTATCAGGAAGTATTCAAAGGCGCGGTGATTGTCATAGCGCTCGGCTTTACGTTTGTGAGCGCGAGGAGGCCCGTATGAAAACCACGCCGGGTTCACGTCGCCTGATGTTGCTGGCGCTGGTCGTGCTGGTGATGATCGGCGGACAGTTGGCCGTGCCGGGCTTCACCAACCTCGGCCAGTTAGGAAACCAGCTGAAAATCGCCACCTTCCTCGGGCTGTTCGGCATTTCGCAGACCCTCGTCATGATGGCGGGGAATCAGGGACTCGATCTGTCGGTGGGTGCCGCGGCGACGCTGGGCGGTATTGTCGGCGCGGCATTGATCGGCTCGGCGCCGGCGGGTCTGCTGTGCGCCGTCATTGCGGCAGCACTGTGCGGGGCGGCAATTGGCGGGCTGAACGGTTTCGGCATCACGTTCTTCCGGGTCCCGCCGCTCGTGATGACGCTGGCCATGGGAAGTCTCGTCGATGGCGGCCTGATCGTGTGGTCGTCTGTCATGCACGTCAACACCGCTGCCAGTCCAGCGCTCGTGGCGCTCGCGGGCCGCAGTGTGGCGGGCGTGCCGACGGTCGCGTTAGTATGGCTGGTATCCGGAACGCTGGTGTGGTGGTTTCTCGACCACTCCGCCTGGGGGCGCCGCCTGATGGCGACAGGCGCGAACCCGACCGCCGCTCTGTTGACCGGCACACGCGTTCGCGTCGTGCGGATGGCGGCGTATACGGCGAGTGGGATGATTGCGGCGCTCACCGGTCTGCTGCTGGTGGGGTACGTTGGGCAGGCCTTTCTTGCACTCGGAACAAGCTACGTGCTAACGAGTGTCGTCGTCGCGGTGATTGGCGGCGTGTCGCTTGGCGGCGGACGTGGCGATTACGTCGCTGTCGCAATCGCCGCGGTGTTTCTCACGGTGTTGACAAGCCTCCTCACCGCGTTGCAGATCGGCGAAGCTGGCCGTCAATGCATTTTCGGCGCGACGTTGCTGGCGTTTCTGGTAGTGAACGGCTGGTCGTTGAGCGGCAGAGTCAGGCCGGCTTGACCGGAGGCAACGCATATCGACACGAGGCATAGCGCCTAAGCACCCAGTCAGGCCGAGGACGCGGCGGCGGCCCTGCCGCGCAGCCAGTTCATCGCGGTAAAGAGCAAAGTCGCGAACACGATCAGCACCGTCGCCACCGCAAGGATAGACGGATCGATCTGGTCGCGGATGCCGCTCCACATCTGACGCGGCACTGTGCGCTGCTCAGGACCTCCGATGAACAGGATGACGATCACCTCGTCGAACGACGTGGCGAACGCGAACACGCTGCCCGTCGCGACAGCCGGCGCGATCAACGGCAGCGTGACGCGGCGGAATGTCGTCCACGGCCGTGCACCGAGACCGGCGGAAGCGCGCAGCAAGCTCTGGTCGAACGACAGCAGCGAGGCGGTCACCGTGATCACGACAAACGGTGTGCCAAGCGCAGCGTGCGCGAGCACCACGCCTGGATACGAATTGACGAGTCCAAGCGGCGAGAAGATGAGATAGAAGCCGGCCGCGACCACGACGATGGGGATGATCATCGGCGAAATGAGCAGCGGCATCACGATCGCGCGAAACGGGAACACAGGACGGCTCAGCCCGAGCGCGGCGAGCGTCCCAAGACAGGTCGCGATCAGTGTCGCGACCGCGCCTATGCCGATGCTGTTCGCGAAGGCCAGCTGCCAATCGTTCGAGCCGAACGCCTGCTCGTACCAGCGCAGCGAAAAGCCGTCCATCGGATAGGAAAAGAACGAACCCGAGTTGAACGACAGCGGCACGATGGCGAGGATCGGTGCGACGAGAAACAGGAAGATCAACGCGCAATGCACGCGCAGTCCCTTGCTTGCGATACGCTCGGACAGCGTTTGATGACGTTGAGGTTGCATACTGTCTCCCCGCTAGCCGAAGCGTAGCCGGTCGATACCGACCAGCCGGTTGAAGACGAAATAAAAGAGCGCGGTGAAGATCACGAGATAGCACGACAGCGCGCCTGCGAGTCCCCAATTGAGCTGCTCGTTCGTCTGCGATGCGATCAACTGGCTGATCATCTCGTCCCCCGCGCCGCCGAGCAGCGCGGGTGTGATGTAGTAGCCGAGCGCGAGCACGACGACGAGAAAGCAGCCCGCGCCGACACCCGGCAGCGTCTGCGGAATATAGACCCGGATGAACGCCGTGACCGGATGCGCGCCCAACGATTGCGCGGCGCGCACGTACACCGGCGAGACCCCCTTCATCACCGAGTAGATCGCGAGGATCATGTACGGCAGCAGGATGTGCGTCATGCCGATCAGCACGCCGGTGCGGTTAAAGATCAGCGGCACCGGATGGTGGATGAGGCCGAAGCGCAACAACGCGGTATTGATGACACCGCCCGGCTGCAGCAGCACGTACCACGCGGTCGTGCGCAC
>Ga0116109_1000118_pt1 | contig 20011 bp, 20 predicted proteins | sample June2015DPH_8_10_2_FD_89718 | JGI IMG/M metagenome (GOLD analysis project Ga0116109, IMG submission 89718) | Peatland microbial communities from SPRUCE experiment site at the Marcell Experimental Forest, Minnesota, USA - June2015DPH_8_10 | ecosystem: Environmental > Terrestrial > Soil > Wetlands... | reverse complement strand
GGTTATCTCACCGACGACCGGCTTGAACGGATAATCGTTACATTCCTCCGCAGTTAGTTTGCTATCAGCCATTGCAGACACACTACCAAGCAGCAACGTCATAAGAAAAACTGCCTTTACGCCTCGTTTCATTTTCACTTTTCCAAACAGGTAAAATCAGAAAGCTTGCACGAAGAGTTTCGCAAGCCTTTTAAAGCATCATATGCTGATTGTAGGTCCCATAAGGCCGTAATTCTCCAGCGTAAAGCGGAAAACATATTTTCGAAAAAAAGCCGGAACCCTCCGGTCCGGACCCCGCTGCTGCCCCGGCAGGGGCGGTACAACCTCGTCGCCGAGGTCATGCGCCGTTTTCTGTTCGGAAGCGACGCCGCCGTTCTAACCATCGGGAATTTACGCAGCAAGGCGGACCTCGGAATGTCGCAACAGGCCCACAACTCCAGCGGGAGCGACACCGCGTGACACGCCTTCCTCATAGCCATGGCCTGGTACCGCTGCGGCACGCCCATGGCGGTGCGACGCAGGCACCGGTCCCGGGCACACCGTTTGCTGAGACGATTGGCGTTCGCACAAACTCGAACACCATGGCTTGGCTTAACAAAAGGTATCAAGGACGAGAACATGATTAATTCAAAACCCTGCACGGCTACGTGCGTAATTGACGGCTCCGCCGTCACGGTGACCTTCTACCCCGATACCTGCGATTTGCGCATTTCCGATGCGTATGGTGCATGCATTCAAAAAGCGCGATGGCTCGATTCGTGGACCGCACTTCTTGCCGCTCTGCGCGATATTTCGCGGTTGCCGGACGAAGGCGTCCATCAGGCATCAGCTCTGGTTGCCAATCTCGGCGTCGCAAACACGAATCACACGGCGACCGGCCTTGCGGCCGCCGCGTGAAAAAGATGTCATCAAACGTCACGTGATTTATCAACTGCGGGCGATAAGCCCACATCTTTCGGAGTAGAGGAAAATATGGCAACTGGCACTGTGAAATGGTTTAACGACGCTAAGGGCTTCGGCTTCATCACTCCCGACGGCGGCGGCGAAGACCTTTTCGCGCATTTTTCGGAAATACAAAGCAGCGGCTTCAAGTCGTTGCAGGAAAACCAGAAGGTTACATTTGACGTCAAGCAAGGCCCGAAGGGTAAGCAGGCGTCGAACATTCAGGCGACTTGAATTTTTCCAGGGCTGCCGCCCTACTGGTCGGCAGCCCTGGCAGCGTCTGGCGCGCCGCCGACAGAGGAGACGAAGCTTTTACATGCGTCAGGTGCTGAGCCGACGGTAGGCACTTAAGTGACGCACGAGGCCTTGCTTGTCTCCCCGCTTGCCTCGAAGCAAGCCAAGATTGTGATGTGCATTTGCATAGGACGGATTGAGCTCGAGGCAACGCGCGTAGCTCAGCTCCGCGTCATCCAGACGCCCGACGTTTTCCAGAGCTACAGCCCTGTTGAAGTGCAACACCTCGTCTTCAGGGAAATGAGCGAGCGCCTGCTCGAAGATTTGCAGCGCATCCTCGCACCTTCGTTCGTCATTGCATAGGAGCGCCCCCAAATCCACATAGGCAGCGTAAAAAGGCCTGGGCGACATCTCAATGGCCATCCGGTACGCGTGCTCTGCGCCGTTCGCGTCCGTCTCGGCGAGTTGTTCCCCAAGTGCATACCATTCATCTGCCTTATCCGCAGCGTCCTCCTGATTTGGCTTTGTATCCAGAAACACAACGTCGCCTTCGACTTCAGCGACCTCAAAATCCAGAAGCAGTTGCCCGGTATTAGCGTCCCACTGCGAGGGACCCGTCTTGACCGCAATTGTGTTGCCCATCGATGTGACACGAATGGCCGACAGAGGAAGCTCATCCGGCAGCTCAGCCTTCAGGCGCGCAAGTGCATCAAGAATCTTACGGGGGGACATTTTCGCGGACCGCAATTGAAATGCCGTGCGAAGCACTACGACGTCCTGAAACCTGAACCGAAGTTCGTTTCGCGCCCCACGCGAAGGCGTGACGAATCCGGCAGATATCAACCCTGCCAGGACCCGCCGGGAGATGCCCAGCAGTGACTGTAGCCTGCGCGCTGAGATGTCGGTTTGACTGCGTTTACGCGTCACTTGCGAGCTCGAACCTTGGCTTGGGTCGCTGGCGCCTTTTCAGCACGTTGGGCAGGCTTGCGAGCTCGCGGCAATATCGTCGGGGCTGCTTCTCCCGCATCCTTGCTTTTACGTACGGACTTCGGCTTCGCACCCCCACGTGCGAGACTCGCTCGCAGCGCATCCATCAGGTCAATCACCTGTCCGCTAGGGGCCCGCTCTACAGGCTCGCTCGAAACAATCTGCTTGCCTTCAATCTTTCGGTCGATGGCCGCCAGAATCCGCTTCTTTTCTTCGTTCTCGTATGCAGTCGCATCGTAGCTATCCTGCGCACCTTGCTCAATAATCTGGAGTGCGAGCTTAAGTTCCGTGTCCGACACAGGGACATGTTCAATATGCAGGTCGGCAAGAGACCTGACCTCGTCGGCGAAAAGGAGCTGCTGAAAAACGAGCCCCTCGTCGGTGGGCCTGACGACCACGATGTGCGTTTTCCCCTTCGACGCCCATTTGGCCAACGCACACCGGCGGCTCTCGAGCAACGCCTGTTGCAGCAGGCTGTACGGCTTGCCTCCACGCTTGTCCGGGGCAATGAAATAAGCTTTGTCGTAGTAAATCGGGTCGACGGATTTTTCCGGTATGAATGCCACGATCTCTACAACGTGGCTCGCGCCTTCTTCGAGCTCCTTTAATTCATCGGACGTGAACACGACAAATCTGTCTTTTTCGAACTCGTAACCCTTCTTCATCGAGGACCGCTCGATGACCTCGCCCGTGGATTCAGCCACGTACTGCTGCTTCACCCGGGAGCCGTCCGGAGCCAGCATGTTGAACCGCACGTCCGCCGCGCTATCGGTGGCGGAATACAGCTTGACGGGAATGGTCACCAGCCCGAATGACAATGATAGCGATGCGATTGAGCGCGCAGCCATATGCTTCTCCTCGCAAGCCGGCGCAGGCGCGCCGGCTCAGCATGGTCGCCCCCGAAAATGAAGAGACTTCGATACGGCACCCATTTCGGGGCCGTACTGCATTTAAAGCTTACCACTCCGGAAATTCGCGTTGTGCCGTGTACCCTCGTTGCTCTGCGAGAGGCACTTCGCCGGGATAGGCGCAAACGGCACGCTCCACCCCGGCCAGACCCTTTAGAAGTTCATTGCTAGAGCGAACGGGCGCGACCGCTACTGAAAAGTCGAATGACGAAAAGCAGAATAACCGCGCCGATCAGCGCCGTAATCAGCGACCCAATGATGCCGCTCCCTATATGCAGGCCAAGCGCTCCGCCAAGCCAGCCCCCTATGAAGGCGCCAACGATTCCGACGATGATGTCTACAACGATGCCGAATCCGCCACCGTCGACGATACGCCCTGCCAAGGCACCAGCAATGCCTCCAATAATTAGCCAGAAGATGATGCCATGTGAGACCGGGTCCATATTAACCTCCAAGTGGGCTGAATCAGCGTTGACGGCAAACAAGCATTCCGGTCATTAGACCGCCCGCTGTGCCGGGCAGAAAACACGAAGCGAACGATATGTCTGTGACCGCCGTCCATTTCGCCTGGAATGGCTTACGACTGAGCAAGTGCCGTGCCGCGCCCGGAACAGCGTGCCTTCCCCAAGGCAGCGGCGCTGCCAAGGTGTCGCCCGGCGATAGCCAGATTGCCACGTTCATCACTGGCGGCTACTCGCGTGGCAAACGACGGTCTTATTCCTATCGTATACAACTTGCAGACTTTTTGTTTTCCTCCTTGTTCGCAGCTTATCGGCAGAGCCTCGAGGTGGGAAGCATCGAATGACGCCTGAAAAATAGTGGAAGGCAGCTGCAAGCTTGCGCCCCTTACTCTCGCACGGCGCGCTGCGCTGGTGCCGCATTGCACCGTCGGCGGGATTCTGGAGAAGCTCGCGGCGCATTCCAGGCTCAACGCAACGACGCCGGCCCAGGGCCGTCAAAGCCCCACCTTAATTGCGTACCAAGGTTGTTAACATTGCATACAATTATTAATGACAATGTTGGCACGATCGTTGCGTTATGGATTCACCTTCTTTTCGACCTCCCTGACGCCCGCACATGAAACAGCACCTTGCTCGGAATGCTCACGCTGTGTTCCAACACGACGCATCGGACGACTGCTCGTCCACCGTGACCGGCAAATACTTAACGTTGCGGGCTCTGAGGCTGCTTTGTCGAAGACTGGTGGTCGCGATAGGACACTCACTACGTTGGCGAAGGAACGTCATGAAATTGCAACGAACAAAACGTCGATGGCTATTCATCCCCGCCATGCTGCTCGCCGGCGCGGCCCATGCGCAGAGCAGCATCACACTCTACGGGTTGATCGACGAAGGCCTTAACTTCACCAGCAACGCGCAGGGCCATAGCGCCTATCAAATGAAGAGCGGCGACTTTTACGGCAGTCGCTGGGGCGTGAAAGGCAGCGAAGATCTCGGCGATGGTTATCGGGCAATTTTCCACCTGGAGAACGGGTTCAATGCCAGTAATGGGGCAGCTGGTCAAGATTCACGCGAATTCGGCCGCCAGGCATATGTCGGCATCTCTTCCGACCGGTACGGCACGGTGACGCTCGGCCGCCAATACGATCCGACCTCGGACGATAACAGCTTCGGCATCCTCACGGCTGCTGGTAACTGGGGCGGGGATCTCGCGGCGCACCCGTTCGACAACGACAACGCGGATTGGGACTTCCGTGTGAACAATGCGGTCAAATACGTGAGTCCGACTTACCGGGGGCTCACAGCCGAGGGCATGTACGCGTTCAGCAACCAGGCCGGTGGGTTCTCCAACAACAGCCTCTATGGTGGCAGCCTCAACTATCAGAATGGGGGGCTGACGGCAGCGGCATCATATATGAAGATGAATCACCCCGGAGCGAACACGTCCGGCGCTGTAGTCGGTGATACCTTGTTCACGGGTTCTTCGGAACAGAACTATGGCGTCGGGGTGTCGTATAAGTTTTCGAAGACGCTGCTGGCCTTCGTATACTCGCATGTCGACGTGTACGATCCCACGGCCAACTCCTACTTCACGTCGAATGCGGGCCCAGACGGCGGTACGTGGAACTCGTGGAAATTCGACAACTTCGAAATTAACGACCAGTACTTCTTTCGGCCGAACATTTGGCTGGGTAGCGCCTATACCTTTACGGAGGCGCACCTGGCATCGAGCGTGGGGTCATTCAATCCCAAATGGCACCAGGTCACTCTGACACTCGACTACGATTTCTCCAAGCAGACATCCGTTTATGTACAAGGTGCATACCAGCACGTCGTCAGCGCACATACGGGCACGGACTTTGACTATGCGTCGAACGTGGCGGACGCGGGTATGTCGTCCAGTGAAAACCAGATGGTTTATCGCGTCGCGCTAATGCACCGTTTCTGACGGTCGGCGCCGCTGTGCGCCGCGCGGCGCAGCTTCGCGTCTTGCCCAGGCTCTGGCCCGCTGCCCGTCTGCAACACCGCATAAGTGGCGCGCTCCTCCTGTTTTGATCTCGAGAAAGCGGTTGCTCCCGCCTCCCGCACGACGCGCCCAGAAACCGCCTGGTTCCGTCGGGCGGCATCGCTCCAGCACAGAAACTACCGTCCGCCCGACACAACGGCCTGGTAGGTACACCGCTTGCGGTGCTCATTTGACCTGAGCTAAACCACCGACTTTCTCGATCGAGCGCGCCATGAAAAATCCATGGATGAAAAAAAATCCTTTTCTTAGCATGTGGTTGAGTGGGGCCAATGCGGTGGCCGGCTCAGCGCGTGGGCACGCAGCGGCAGCGGCGAAGCGTGGAACTACTGCTTTCTGGACCGCTGCGCTTGCACCGCCAAAACCCAAAAAAAGGCGAACACGACGTTAGCTTGAACGGCGTGCGGCATGTTTGGCCGTGCAAGTACCAGAGCGGACAGCTCTCGAGCGTCCACGCTCCGGCTCCACTGAAAGGGGAATGCCATGAACCTTCGCGTCGGATTTGAGCTGGTCTTTGCATGCAGCCAGCCCACCCCCATGCTACTCATGCTGCACACGCACGCAGCGCACGCCAATGAAGTGCTTGTGCCCGATCGCCTGCTAGTCGGTCCACCGCTTCCGCTCACCCACTACCACGACGCGTTCGGCAACTATTGCAGCCGCCTTATCACGCCGCCCTGCGGCTTTCTGACACTATCGAGTACGGCAGTGCTCGCCGTGGCTGGCGACCCGGAGGTACCGCCTCTGGACCACTACCAGAGTCCCGTCGAAGATCTGCCCGACGAGTGCCTGCAGTTTCTCCTCGGAAGCCGGTATTGCGAAACCGACCTGCTGTCGAACATAGCGTGGCAGATGTTCGGCAACACGCCGCTCGGACGACCGCGGGTGCAGGCGATCTGCGACTATGTGCATCGCCATGTCGTTTTCGACTACCAGCAGGCGCGCCCGACGCGGACCGCGTTCGAGACCTTCCGCGAGGGCATCGGCGTATGCCGCGACTACGCGCATCTGGCAGTCGCGTTGTGCCGCGCGATGAACATTCCTGCGCGCTACTGCAGTGGCTATATCAGCGATGTCGGTCTGCCGCCGCCCTACGCGCCGATGGACTTCTGCGCCTGGTTTGAGGCGTGGCTGGGGGGTCGCTGGCAGGCGTTCGATCCGCGCAACAACGCGCCGCGGACTGGGCGCGTATTGATGGCGCGGGGACGTGACGCGGCCGACGTCGCGCTAAGTAATGCGTTCGGGCCCACTCCGCTTGTGAAGTTCACGGTTGTGTGCGAGCCCGACGAGGGAACCGAATCCTTAGCCGTGAGCTCGGTTGCATCAATGCAGGGCTGAGCAACTCGCGCTGGCCCGGCGAAAAGGCTCGTCGGGCATCGACGAGATCGAAGACCGGTGCGCCGTCGCGCTTGTTCCGGACGTCAGAATCGTCACCCGCCTTCGATCCAGGAGTAGGATTTGATCTGTGAGAAACGGCCACCGCACATCGAGAAGCTAAGGCCGGCGTAGCCGACACAAGGACGGAATTGGTGATGAAAAAAATCGCTTTGCTATGGAAGGTTGTCAAGGGCGATCTGCGCGTGCTCTCGTATGCTCTGCGACACCCCGACCGTCCAGGATGGCTGGTGCCCGCGATCGCTTTGGTGGCGTTGTACGCGATCGATCCTTTCAATGTCGCTATTCCAGTCGTCGGGATTGTGGACGACGGTGTGCTTGTCCCGCTGGCATTGCACTTGATGGTCCGCTGTCTGCCAACCCAGTTGCAACGTCTACACCACCGATGATGAAACGCGCGAAACCTGCTATCGAGTTTGCGTGCCGCTCGCGAGTGGCGAAGCGTCGAGGCAGGCCAGCAACGCGCCGGGACCCGGATAGACCGCGACGCATCCACCGGCGCGGAGACCCGCTTCTGTGAAGCCGCCGCACAGCATGCCGATGGTTTGCATCCCGGCTTTGCCTGCCGCTTGCGCATCGTAGGGGGTATCGCCTATCGCCACGGCGTCGGCCGCGGCAATCCGTAACTTTTGCAGCGCCACTTCGAAAATGTCCGGCGCCGGTTTTGACTTGTCAGCATCGCCAGAGGAGGTGGATTCGTCCACGAGCCCTGTTATACCGGCGAGTTCGAGATACACCTCCAGTTCTGCCCGCTTGGCCGACGAAGCCACTGCCACTTTGAGACCAGCGTCGCGCACGCGCCGCAGCAGTTCCGGCACGGCTGAAAATGGGCGGACCATCGGCAGGTACATTGTCCTGAACCGCTCACCGCGCCATTCTTCCAGTGCAACGCCGTGATCCTGCTGCTGGGCTTCAGAAAGGAAAACCGGAATGAGCTGGTCGCCGCCCTTGCCAATCTGGCTCCGGGCCTGTTCAAACGTGACCTCGTACCCGAACATGGCGAACGCCTCCTGCCATGCGCATGCATGCAGGTCCACAGAATCAACCAGCGTTCCGTCGATATCGAAAACAGCGGCCTTGGTCATAGCGGCTTGCTCCAGGTGGGTCAAACGCGGCTCACTGCGCTTCGTGCGCAAGCCGCATACCCAATGCCGCGTATGACGCGCTCGACCGCCCAGGTGGATCAGCGACATTCATCCTGACGGCGTGTCTCCTGTTTGTACGTTCCCGGCTAACCTGAACTTTAAAGTTCACTATCTTCCGCGCTACTTGAACGCAGCCAGTCGATAAAATCTCTCACATGGACCGGCTTGTCTGCGTCGAACGGCACCAGAGCATGATAGGTCGCGCCTTTCGACCGCAAGGCAGGAAATGGCGTCTGCACCCGACCAGCTGCGAGATCGGCATTCAGCGTCGGAAACGGCCCGATACCGAAACCCTGATCGTCGGCCACGGCGTGCATCACCACAAAAAAATGGTCAAACCGTAAGATCCGGCTTGCTCGAAGTGACGGTTGTCCGGCGGCTTCTATCCAGGTTTCCCAATCGCCAGGACGGGTTTCGCTCGTAAGCCAGGTCATGGAGGCAAGTTGTTCGACTTCGGTGATGCCGGTGTGGGCCGTGAGTCGCGGGCTTGCAATGACTGTGTTGTACTCCTGGAACAGAGGCCAGCTTTGGAATTGGCCGCCGGGCGGTACTTGACGGTAAGTCGTCAGATATTCCCCTCCGGGTGCCGCCTGGCGGTAAATCGCCACATCGAAATCTCTCCGGAGCAAAGACTCAGTCGACGTTACTGTAGATACTCGAACATCGACGTCTCGGCAAATTTTGGCAAAATCCTGCAACCGTGGGATCAACCAGCGCATCGCTACCGTGGTCGGAGCACTGACTCGGATAACCTTGACGTGTCGCTCCTTACCATAGCGCTCGGCCGCATCGGCAATCTGATCGAACGCGACACTAATCTCGCGGGCCAATGCCCGTGCGTGCGGTGAGGCCATCATGCTTTGGCCTTCGCGTGCAAAAAGTGGCTGGCCGAGCCAGTCCTCGAGGATGTTGATCTGACGGCTTACTGCTCCATGTGTCAAGCTCAGTTCGCGAGCCGCGGCAGAATAGCTCTCCGAACGCGCGGCAACCTCAAATACACGCAATGCGTTCAGTGGCGGAAGTCGGTTTCTCATATGTGTCACTTTGTTGACTGAAGCTGTGATTTTTCCACACGGATATGGCAACTTTATTTCGATTGTGTGAGTAAGTTGCACAGCCTATGCTGGCATCGCTTTCAAAAAGGAGATGTCACCGTGAGCAATCAACTTGTCGTTAACTCCCGGCCTTACAGGCTGCCGTCCGCCACGACGATCGTAATTTGCGTCGATGGTTGCGAGCAGGAGTACATCAACCAGGCCATACAAGCCGGCAAGGCGCCGTTTCTCTCCACACTGTCGTCCTTTGGCACGGTGTTGACCGCCGACTGTGTCGTGCCGTCATTCACGAACCCGAATAACCTGTCGATCGTCACGGGCGTGCCTCCGTCGGTACACGGCATTTGCGGCAATTTCTTTTTCGACGAAGAGACGCAGTCGGAAGTTCTAATGAATGACCCGAAATACCTGCGCGCACCGACGATCCTTGCAGAAATTGCCCGAGCAGGGCAGCGCGTCGCAGTCGTGACTGCAAAAGACAAGTTGCGCGCTCTACTTGGGCACAAGCTGCAAGGTATTTGTTTTTCAGCCGAAAAGGCCGATCAGGTGAACGTAGAAGAACACGGCATCGATGACATCCTCGAGAGAGTTGGCATGCCTGTGCCTTCCGTATACAGCGCGGAACTGTCGGAGTTCGTGTTTGCGGCGGGTCTTTCGTTGCTGCGAAAGGAACGCCCTGATCTGATGTATCTGTCTACGACCGATTATGTACAGCACAAGTACGCACCCGGGACGCCACAAGCCAACGATTTCTACGCCATGATGGATAGTTACTTTCAGCGGTACCACGATGAAGGTGCGGTGCTGGCAATCACGGCTGATCACGGCATGAATGCAAAGACCGATGCGATCGGACGGCCGGTCATCGTATTCCTGCAAGACCGGCTTGATGACCGGTATGGCGCACGGTCCGCGCGAGTGATTTTGCCGATTACCGACCCCTATGTCGTGCACCACGGTGCCTTGGGCTCGTATGCCACTGTGTACCTCGGCGACCGCAATCAGCAGCGCGACGTGATGGACTTTCTCGCGAGTATTGCGGGGATTGAGGCGGTGTTGACACGCGAACAGGCATGCCAGCGATTTGAGTTGCCCGCAGACCGAATCGGTGATCTGGTAGTGGTTGGCGAACGGTTAACTGTACTTGGAAGCGCCGCCAGCCAGCACGACCTTTCCGGTCTTACGGTGCCTCTTCGTTCGCACGGCGGTGTGTCCGAGCAGAAAGTCCCTCTGATCATTAACCGCAAGCTCGCAGGCGTTGAGATCACACGACGCTTGCGCAATTTCGATGCATTCGATTTAGTACTGAACCACATTACCTGACAAAATTTACGACGCGAGAGCGATCTCGCGTTGTATGGGGATGATTATGTACATAAGTACTCCTGATGATATCGACGGGATCAATTCAAAACGGAAGACGACTCTCGATCAGTACAAGTGGCGTGCTCTGATCGGGGTAACGTTCTGTTATCTTTTTTATTACACCGGGCGTCAAACACTCGGATTCGCAGTTTCTGGTATCCAGCACGACTTCGGTCTTTCGAAATACGAACTCGGCTGGATCAGCGCATCAATGCTGTGGTGCTATGCGGGTGGGCAATTCATCAACGGGAACCTGGCGGACAAGCTTGGGGGAAAGTGGATGATGATCGCTGGGGCGGCTCTCTCCCTGGCGGCCAACTGGCTGTTCAGCTTCGGCCACGCGTTTTTGTTTTTCCTGATTGCGTGGGGCATCAACGGCTATTGCCAGTCAATGGGTTTTGCGCCAGGTAGCCGACTGCTATCGAATTGGTGGGGCCATGAGCGTCGCGGCTTTGTCTATGGCATCTATGTAGGTTTTTCGGGATTCTCATCGGTTCTGGCCTACATTCTCCCAGTCCTTATTCTGGGTACACTGCATCTCGACTGGCCATGGATTTTCCGTCTCGCGCCTCTCTCGATGTTGCTCGGTATCCTGGCATTAGTGCTGTTTGTCGCGGAGCGACCGGAAGATAAAGGTCTGCCTGCCCCGGAAAAGGACATCGATACAGCCGCATCCCTCACGACCGACAATGAATTGACAAGTAAGCAACGCTACTTGCTCGTGCTGCGAAACTGGAAGCTGTATGTCACCGGGCTCGCGATCGGCTTTCAGAACGCCGCACGCTACGCGTTGGTCGTTTGGGTGCCTGTTCACTTTCTCGGTACGCACTGGGAGACGTCATCAACGATCGATCCCAAGTGGATCACGGTAGCGTTGCCAGTAGGCATGGCTCTCGGCTCGCTGTCTAATAGCTGGATTTCCGACATTCTGTTCCGGGGAAAACGGTATGTTGCGATCGTGTGCTACATGGCACTGGCGACGGTTACCGCTATATGCATGATGTTCATCCCGCATGGCAGCATAGTTGGCATCGGTTTGCTTTTCCTGTGCGGGTTCTTCGTGTTTGGACCAGCGTCGTCGTTTTGGGCACTCTGCCCCGATATCTTCGGCCGGAGTGCGGCAGGAACAGCAACCGGTGTTCTCAATACGATGTCCTACGCGTTTGCGGGAATGGGTGAACCGGTCATCGGTCATATCATCGATGCCACGGGTCAAACGGGCATTATCTTTCCGATCGTCGCAGGTCTCTGTGCGGTGAGCGCGGTGATGTCATTACTGATCAAACGCTGATCTTGCCACGGCGCCGTGGGGCTTGAAGTTCCTGCGGCGCCAAACTGGCCGAACGCTGCCGGTCGCTCCTGCCGTGTGGCGCTCCATTGTTTGCGATCTGGGCGACGCAGTCGAATGACCGTATATGGCCGATGCTGTTGAAAAAGTGGCGGCGCGGCGTTTCCGATCCGTTGGCGAAAAAGTCTACCTCTCCGATCGGCGTACAAACCACTCGCGAATCAGCAATTCGAACGACGTAGTCGACATTCTGTGTCGTTGGGCCTCCTATCAGGCAAACGGTGGCTTTTGAGCCTTTTTTACGCCCGCGGAGCGGATCGCCCGGCGAGAACCCCGCTATTCCTCTTATGAAGCAGGGCGGGCAAGCCGACCAAAGAAGGGATGCTTGGGATCGTTGAATCCGGGCGTCGAAGGATGGCCGGTTGTGACGAGCGAGTCGACGAAGGCTTCGTCTTCCGCGGTCAGACGGTAGCTCAAGCCGGGCTGGTATTCGTCCCATTGCGCTTCGGTACGCGACCCGGCGATGGTCGAGCCGATATACCGGCTGTTCAGCACCCATGCGAGCGCGAATTGTCCCGCGCTCAAACCCCGGGTTTGCGCATGCTCGCGAACGCGCCGTACCAGCTCCAGAGACTCCGGCCGCCCTGCTACCCAACCGCGCGTTCCAGGAATCACATGTGACACATGCATGTACGCATGGGGAGGTCTCGATGAGTCGATTGCCCTCGCCCGCCCATATACCTCATCGCCGCGTGGGGTGCATCAAACGACGCGCTCGCCGGCCCGCCAGGTTTCGCGCGGTACGGGCAGCGCTCCGTGCATCCGCACGCGCACAAAGTCGGCTCGCAAACCAGGGGCAATCGCACCACGGTCGTGTAATCCCGCTGCGCGAGCCGGTTCCGCTGAGACAGTTGTCATTGCACGTGGCAGCGTCCACCCAGCCTTGTCGACGAGTTCAAACGCAGCGGTCAACAGACTCGATGGCACGTAGTCAGACGACAGGATGTCAAGCAATCCGGCCTGCGCGAGCTCGAGCGCGGAGACGTTGCCCGAGTGCGACCCGCCCCTCACGATGTTGGGTGCGCCCATGATGGTCGCGATACCGTGTTCGCGCGCCGCTTGCGCGGCGACACGGGTGGTCGGAAATTCGGCCAGCGCGACGCCTTCGGCGGCTGCCTGTTCGACATGCTCGATAACCGTATCGTCATGACTCGCCACCGGTATGCCGAGCTCCGCGCAGCGCGCCACGATTTGCCGGCGGTGCTGTTCCGCGTAGCGTTCCTGTCCATCCGCAAGCTCGGCCACCACGGCGGCGAAACGCTCGTCAGTTAGCTTGCCGTGCCGTTCCTGCCAGCGGCGCCATTGACTGGCATCCTGCCATTGCCGCTGTCCAGGCGTGTGATCCATGACCGAAGCAAGACGCAGCAGCGGATGTGCGTAAAGCGAATCGAACACCTCGACCACGTCCGGTGCCGCGATTTCGCAGCGCAAATGCAGGAAATGTTCGGCACGCAGCAATTCGCTCTCGGACAAGCGCGCGAGTGCCTGCGTGCATTGCGTCTGCAGTTCGCGGTTGTGCATGTCCACGTCGGAGCGCGCACCAATTCTGAGCGAATCGAACACGGTGGTAATGCCGGCGGCGGCCACCTGCGCATCGTGAATCACAAACGCCGCGTCGATATTCCACCGCACGCCGGGGCGCGGCGCGAGATGCTTCTCAAGGTTGTCTGTGTGCAGTTCGATCAGGCCCGGCAGCAGATAGTCTCCGTCCCAGTCAACGGCTTCGCGTGCGGACGTGCTGCCACGTTCGACGTCGCGGATGACGCCGTCTTCAATGCGAACGGTCCCGGCAAACTCTTCGTCTCGCGTGACGACGCGAGCGTTCCTGATCAACATCGACTTACTCCGTATGCGCGCCAGTCCAACGTAACATTGCTGTACGACGCACTAGTGGTGGTTGTAATTAGGGACGGCGCGGCGCTCAGCGGCATTCCCGTCGGTCCAGAGCACGGTTATGCTGCACCAAAATGTCATCTAAACGTCTAGACGTATCGAGATGCCCTCATGGCACCAGTAAGGCGAGCGACGCACTTCCCATTTCCATCATGGCTTGCGCACTAAAATGCGCGGCAATGCAATCATTTGAGCCGGTGGGAATGACAACACCATGACATCGACCGAGAAAGTTACGCCGCGCCCCGTGCTCGAGCACGGGGTCAGTAGCGTTAGACGCCTTTCGCCGCCGCTTTGAGCAAGCTTGTGGCTCCGAGAAAAGGTCTGCGGGCCCGGTTTTGCCAGAGTTGGTCGCTCCGAATTGAGCACGACTGGCGCCTTGAACGAACCGCTTCATCCCGCTCATCCTCAGCTATCGGATGCATATTATTAGCATTACAAAATATACGTCCAAACTTGCTCTGGGCCACAACCGGTCATGCGGTCAAGCTCTCAGACGGTCATTCGAGCTTACGCTTCGCCCTCAGACAACGGACGTTCAAGTTGTCTTTTTCAATCACACCCGCATGACATGGAGCAACAGGTAGTCGCAGCAAACCTGTAATCGGGATGCAAGGAGCATCCGCAGCACATGTTCGTCGGGCACTCACGCTGATCAATGTCGCAATTTCGCTTGCGGTAGCTACGCCGGTGACAGGCGGTCGAAAGCTCTTCGTCGTGGCGGCCTGCTCAGGAGCTGCGGCATAGACGTAACTCGCCGGCGGCGTTTCGTCGCACCTGGCTGCACGGTGAAATGGATTCGACAGTTGTCAGCGAAGGGCGATAGAACAGATTTGATTCGGTGGCATAGCAAACGCGCGAGAGCCTGTCACAGCCGGCAATAGGCTGATCGAAGCGCCGCATTCGATCGCCTGATGTCGAGCCGCGCGCAGCCGTTCCATTGGTCCCCGTCTCTGAGGCCGACTTCTGCGGCACGCATGCATGGGAAGAAATAGGTAGACTCAAAACGGTCGCTAGATGTGCGCCCATCCTTGCATCACCCTTGTTTGCCAATTTCATGTCCCGGAGCAATAGAAGTGAAGGTTTACGATTTCAAAGGTTTTCCTAATCCCGCCCGCGTTCGTATCGCAATTGCCGAGAAAGGTCTCACCCACCGCGTCGAGTTCGTTCATGTCGATCTGCCTGGCGGCGCACATAGAACTCCGGAGTTCCTTGCCAAAAATCCGTCAGGCGCGGTACCGGTGCTCGAGCTCGATGATGGCACGACGATCTCTGAATGCACGGCGATTACCGAATACCTCGACCATCTGGACGGCGAGCCGACGCTCACTGGCCGTACCGGTAAGGAACGCGCAATCATTCACATGATGCAGCGTCGGGCCGAAGTCGAATTGATGGATGCCCTTGGGACCTACTTTCATCACGCCACACCGGGATTGGGCGAAAAGATCGAGCTCTACCAGAACCGCGAATGGGGCGAGCGAAGCCTCAAGCGCGGGATTGCCGGCATGCACTATCTGAACCAGGTCTTGAGCGGGCAACCGTATCTTGCAGGGGATAGCTTCTCTATGGTCGACATCACCGCGTTCGCCGGACTGAGCCTCGCAGATTTCCTCAAGATCGAAGTGCCCGACACACTTACCCGTCTCAAAGACTGGCGCGCCCGTGTGGCAGCGCGGCCAAGCGTCGCGACTGCCTAAGCCTAAGCTCGAAATCATCAGGGCACCATGCTGTCACTGGGGCTTGAGGCGTTCATTGTCCTTGTTGGACGGTCAAAGCGGCTGTTCGCTCGAACGGGTCGTCGGTTGCCGGGCGAACAAGCTATAGCGGGGGTTGCCTTGTCAATGAGCCGACGACCACTTCGGCGTAGTACTTGCCGGCCCACATGACTGCATGAATGACGCTTACCTTTGCAAATTGCCTTGGACCCGTACCGGCGGCGATTCCGCGTACGGATTCCCAATCACGAACGTAGGAAACAACCATGACTTTTAACGGTTCGGCCATCAAGGCGCTGCTGGACGATGCGGTATCGAAGGGCGCTGTTCATGGCATTGCGGCAGTGGTCGTTAATCGCAGCGGGCAGCTGTTCCATCACGCTGCTGGCGAGGCGGGCCAACACGCGGTGTTCCGCAACGCCTCGATGACGAAGGCAGTGGCCACTACGGCGGCACTGCAGCTCGTGGAGAAGGGGCTGCTGAGCCTGGATGCTGCCGTTGAATCGATTCTGCCGGAGTTCGGTCAGTTGCAGGTGCTGGACGGCTTCGACGGCGACAAGCCACGCTTACGCGCTCCTGCCAGCAGGGCCACAGTGCGCCAATTGATGACCCACACGGCAGGCCTCGGTTACCTTTTCCTCAGCGAGAAGTTGAAGCGCTACCACGAGCTGACGGGGGAGCCCCACCCCTTCACGGGGCTGAAACGCAGTCTTTCAGTGCCACTCGTGAACGACCCAGGCACCGCCTGGGAGTACGGTGCCAACACCGATTGGCTCGGACTCATTGTCGAGAAGGTATCGGGGCAGAGTCTGGGCAGCTACATCAAGCAGCACGTGTACGGGCCGCTGGGAATGAACGACTCGACCTTCGTACCCAGCGCAGAACAGCGCGGGCGCCTGCTGCCGGTGATGCAGCGCCAGGCCGACGGCACGCTCGCGCCTTCAACGTTCGATGTGCCATCGGTCTCCGAATGGGACGCTGCCGGCCACGGGTCTTACGGTACGGTGCAGGACTACGGCCGCTTCGTGCAGGCATGGCTCAACGACGGTGCCGGCATCCTCAAACCGGCGACCGCGCAGATGGCGCTGCAGAACCACCTCGGACAGATCAAGCTCCCCGAGTCGGTGAAGCCCACGATGCCAGAACTGTCGAATGACGTGCCCGCATCGCCGGTGCCGCAGAGTTGGGGTCTCGGCTTCCACCTCACGCTCGCCGACGTGCCGGGCATGCGCAGCAACGGCACCGCCGACTGGTCCGGCATCTTCAATACCTACTATTGGATTGACCGCTCCAAGGACATCGGCGGGGTGCTGATGACGCAAATCCTGCCCTTCTTCGACATGCCTGTCGTCGAGACACTGATTGGCTTCGAGGCAGCGGTGTACCAGCAGGTGGGAGCGGCCGTACCATCGGCATAACGCCAGAGCGCGAGCGTTGAGAGCGGGACCGACCGCATGTCTGCTCAGCTTGGTGCGGTCGGGGGCGGCCTTGAATGACCGCTCCCGGGGGCGACGCATGGGAAGCAAAGCCGCGGACAATCTCAGCAGTCCTTTGCGAATGCCCCTTCAATTGCCGACGAAGTACTCGGCACGCAAAGCGGCGGTGGGGCATTTGCATGCTCCACCCGAGCGGCTTAATCGTTGAGCAAGCCCTTGATCGACGCGCTGATGAACTCCGCATCTTCCTTGCAGACCGACGGCAAGCCAGCTCGATGCCCCCAGTCGGAGCGGATTGGCAGCAGCCGTGCATTGCGCATCTGCTGTACTTCGAGCCGGTTATCCTCGACCTGGAAGTAAAGATCGGTATCACCGGGCATGATGACGGCCTTGGCAGTAATCGCACGCAGCGCCGCATGGAAGTCACCTCGATAGACTTCGTTGTCGGCGATGTTGGCGTGCTGCCAGGTCCAGACGTGCGACAGCAGATTGTTGGCGTCGCGCTTGAGGAAATTGCCTTCCCACGAGAAGACCAGATAGTCCTCGAGTGACGAGTGCCCGGACTGTCGCCAAATCTCGGACCGATAGAACGTCTGTGACATGGCCATCGCCGCGTAGCCGCGCGCCATTGCGCGCAAACCACGTTCGGGGTGCCGCACGAAGGAGCCGTTTTCAAATGCGGGATCGGCCATCAGTGTGCCGCGGACGCCCTCGAGGAAAACGTGGTTATGCGGCGAGCACTTCGCCGCGCCGCACAGCACCAACAGACGCTCGACCATATCCGGAAACAGGGCCGCCCAGTGATAGGCCTGCATACCGCCCATCGACCAGCCGAGGGCGAGGCGCAACGAGCGGATCCCCAACTGCTCCGTCAAAAGCCGATGCTGGATGCGTACGTTGTCCGCCATCGTGAAGTTCGGCCAGCGGTTGCCGTTGTATGGCAGGCTGGCATTGCTCGGCGAAGACGAAAGCCCATTGCCAAACAAGCTCGGGATAATGACGAAATACCTGTCCGTGTCGAGCGCCTTGCCGGGCCCGACCATCCAGTCGATGTCGTAGTGATGCGCGGCAAACGAGGTCATGTAGAGGATGACGTTCGATTTGTCCTCGTTCAGCTTGCCGTAAGTCTGGTAGGCAAGCTTCGCCCCGCGGAAGGTCATGCCGGACTGCAACACCACGTTGCCAGCATCAAAGGTGAAATAGTCGTCCATCTGTTGAATCGTCAGTGAAGTAATGGTGGCTGCATCGATCGCGTCGAAGCGCGATGCCCCGGCCATAATAGAATAAAGGCATCACGCGCATCGACTGACGTGCCGCAAATTCGTCAGGTTTGTTTTCCCCGCTTGTGAAGGCGGGCAATCAAAGGGTCGAACTGAAAACGGTTGACCAATGGGGCGATCACGCCGGCAAAATAGGCCAGCGCACTGAGCTCAAATCCTTGCGTGATCGAGAACTTCTTTTTCGCGACACCCTTCAAAATGACGTCGGCCACTTCGTCTGCTGTCATAGCTTTGGCCTTAGCTGCGATCCGACTGGTGATTTCAGGTCGGATCCTGATCTCTTCACGCAGCATAGGGGTGTCTGTATCGGGCGGATAGACCACCGACACGTCGATGCCTTCGGGGCGCAACTCTGCTCGCAGCACTTCGGCCAGGCCGCGCAACGCGAATTTGGTCGGCGTGTAGGCTGAAAGCCCGTAGACCCCCAGTAGTCCTGCACCGGAGGAGACCAGAACGATATGTCCTTGGCCAGCTGCCTGCATCGATGGCAATGCCGCACGCACAAGATAGACACTGCCCAGATAATTGATGTCCATGGTCTGCTTGAAAGCAGAAATGGCCAATTCTTCGAAAATATGTGGAATGACAATGCCTGCACTGGCGACCACCAATGCAGGTGCACCAAACGCATTCACGGCGTTACTTACTGCACTCTGTACCGCCTGCGCATCTACCACGTCCACGCTGATAGCTAGAACACGCTGATCCGTGCCGCGTCGCGTCGATTCAATTTCGATGCGCGCAGTTTCGAGACGCGCCGCATCGCGCGCAAGAATCGTAACGTTATATCCTGTGGCGGATAATTTTTTTGCAAGCGCCAGGCCAATGCCACTGGACCCGCCGCTGATGATGGCATGCTGCGTCAATTTGCTCCCTCTATGGTGTCAATACTTCCTGGTCAAACCGTGACTTCAGGAACGATCCCAGTTCTCCGGCCGATCCGCTCAAACGCAGCGATCGCCATATCGAGATCGTCTCTGGTGTGGGTCGACATGACGCTCAGCCGCAGACGCTGACCGTCCTTCTTGACCGCAGGATATTCGATCGAATTCAGAAAAATTCCTGCATCGTCGAACTGCTTGCAAACTTCGCGAATATTCACTTCAACAGGAATTTGAACCGGAATGATCGAGGCCTCGCGGAAGGTTTTGAATCCGAGCGCGCTCAGACCAGCCTCCAGGTAGGCGGCGTTCTCGTGCAGGAGCCCGATCCGTTCCGGCTCGCGCTCGACCACTTCCATCCCGCCGAGCACGCCAGCCACCGTCGTAATCGGCAAATGGGCCGAAAACATGTATGAACGCGAGCAGAACCTGAGGTAATCGATGACCTCACGGTCTGCACTGAGAAACCCTCCTGTCATGCCAAACGCTTTGCTGAAGGAGCCCATACAAATATCGACGCCGTCGTTCATGCCGAAATGCTCCGGCGTGCCACGGCCGGTTTTGCCCATGACGCCAGTCCCATGCGCGTCGTCGATCACCAGCGTCGCGCCGTATTCGCGACAAAGCTCGCTGATCCGGGGCAACGGAGCCAGGTCGCCGTCCATCGAGTACACGCCTTCGACCGCCACGAATATCTGACGATTGGGTTGCGCTGCGCCTTTCCGGACGCGGATCAAGAGCCGCTCGAGGTGGTCCGTGTCGTTATGCGCGAAGCGGATTGCCTTGAGGCCGGTCGTCGCCGACGTGAGCGCAATGCCGTCATAAAGGCTGGCGTGGTTGTACTCGTCGTAGAGCAGCACATCGTCGTCCCTGAGCAGGGTCGTGACCCATCCGAGATTGGCCTGGTAGCCAGAGCCGTACAGCAGCGAATCCTCGGTGC
>Ga0116109_1000117_pt1 | contig 20143 bp, 19 predicted proteins | sample June2015DPH_8_10_2_FD_89718 | JGI IMG/M metagenome (GOLD analysis project Ga0116109, IMG submission 89718) | Peatland microbial communities from SPRUCE experiment site at the Marcell Experimental Forest, Minnesota, USA - June2015DPH_8_10 | ecosystem: Environmental > Terrestrial > Soil > Wetlands... | reverse complement strand
GTAGCCCGCTGCGAATCGTGTGTTGAAATTGGCCAGGTCCAGCCGGTAGTGAAACACCGGCCACAAGACACCGTTCGCGTAGCCCAGATAATACGTGTCGTGATCTTCCCGGCTCAGGTCAAGCGTCGCAAGCGTTACGTTTCCAGCCGTTTGGATCTGAACTTCACCTTGGCCGGATTTTGCGCTGCTCCCTTCTTCGCGTATCTTGCCGCTCCAGCCGAACCAGAGGCCTCCCGTCTGTTGCAGGCTCTCCCGTACCGCCACGGCGAGTCCACCGGCAGCAGGCTTGCGAGGATCGGCAGTGCGATTTGAAACGACGACGATTCGACTCATGAAATCCTTCTGTTGCGTTCAGATCGCGATACCTTGCGCGGCAATAGGGACATCACGTCACCCAGCCTGCGCACGACGAACATGATCTGCGGTTGTCGGGATCAGCGCCGTAACGGCGGAACCCCACTCGTTCCTCAATGAAGCGTCAAGCAAGCGGTGCGACCAGCTGTGCCGGGCAAGGATCACTTTCGGATGGAACCAGTTTACTATGTCGTGAACGCACCCTCACACCTGCGCTTCACGCGCACACTTCACGTGGGGAAGCGCAGCGTCGCCACGACAAAAGATGATCGGGACTCGAATGACCACAAAGGCGATGAGCCGCCGGCACCTGTTGGCACTGATCGGCAAGAACCTCGGCGCGGCCGCCATGATGCAAGGCATGGGCACCCTTGGGTTCGCCGCTACCTCGACCTACGCCGGACGATCAGACTCGATGGCGCACCCAAAGGAACGCGAATTCTCGTGCTCGGCGCAGGCATGGCCGGCCTCGTCGCGGCCTTTGAGTTGAGGAACGCGGGCTACCACGTGCAGGTGCTCGAGTACGACGACCGCGCAGGTGGTCGGGCCTGGACTGTCAGGGGCGGTGATCGTTATACAGAACTCGGCGGTGCCACCCAGGACTGTGATTTCGCTGACGGGCTTTATCTGAACCCAGGGCCGTGGCGCATTCCGTATCACCACCAGGGCGTACTCGACTACGCAAAACGCCTGAAGGTGCCGCTCGAGCCGTTCATCCAGGTCAATTACAACGCGTACCTGCATTCGACGGAGGCCTTCGGTGGCAGGCCGCAACGATTCCGGGCGGTGCAGACCGACTATCAAGGATATATCGCCGAGCTGCTTTCCAAAGCAATCCGCAAAAACGCACTCGATGATGCGTTGTCAGTCGAAGATGCGCATCTGCTACTCGAATCCCTGCGCCAATGGGGTGCGCTCGGCCAGGACGGCAGCTACCAGGCGGGCCGGCGAAGCAGTGAACGCCGCGGATTCGCGACCGCACATGGCGGTGGGCTGATGCCCAGTGCCGTGCCGTCGGATCTGCTCCCGCGCGACCCCTTGCTTGCATCGAGTTTGTGGCAATGGCTCTCGTCTGGAAACGAGCAGGACTTCCAGAGCACCATTTTTCAGCCCGTCGGCGGCATGGACAGGATTGCCCATGCGCTTTATTCGCAGGTCGCGAGCGCTGTAGTGTTCAACGCCAAAGTCACGGCCATCTTGCAGGACGAGCAAGGCGTCACAGTGCGCTATACCGATACGACCACCCGGGCCGAACGGAACGCGCACGCGGATTGGCTGGTGTGCACCATCCCGCTCTCGATTCTGAGTCAGATCGATATTGCGGTCGGCCCGGACATGCGCGCCGCGATCGATGCGGTGCCCTACGAAACATCGGTGAAAATCGGGTTGCAATTTGGCCGGCGATTCTGGGAAGAAGACGAGCAGATCTATGGCGGCATCACGCATACTGACCTGCCGATCTCGACGATCGGCTATCCGGCAACAGGTTACGGATCGACCGGTCCTGCGGTGCTGCTTGGCGCCTACATGTGGGGGCCCGCCAGCTATGAGATGGGTGCGCTACCCCCTGCGGAACGGATCGCGGTGGCATTGAGCCAGGGCAGCCAGATTCATCCGCAGTACGCGCGCGAGTACCAGACCGGCTTCGCGATGAGCTGGAGTCGATCACCGTTCACGAATGGCTGCTTCGCCGCATGGACGGATGCGTTGAGAGAAGCGCATTACGCGAATCTCTGTCAGATCGACGGACGGATCGTCCTTGCCGGAGAGCACGCTTCGCATATCCCTGCATGGCAGGAAGGTGCCGTGCTGTCGTCACTGGATGCGATCACCCGGTTGCATCGGAGAATCGTCAATGGATAGGCCGACGCTGATCCTCAGCGTGATGCTGATGGCCTTGCTGATGCGAGCCGCAACGGTGTCGGCTCAGGCCGTGGCACAGGACTCTGCACGCACCTTCACGATTTCGCCGGGCTACCGCTTCACCGAAAAAAGCGGTGAAGCGCTTTACAACGCTACCTGCGCGGGATGCCATATGCCGGATGGTAAGGGCGCACAGGGCGCGGGTCACTACCCGGCGCTCGCTGACAACCCGGCAGTCGAAGCAGCACCCTACATCATCGGCAACGTACTTCACGGCCGAAAGGCGATGCCATCGTTTGGCGACGCCATGAATGACGATCAGGTCGCTGCTGTCGTCAACTACACGAGAACCCATTTCGGCAATCGATTTGCCGAAAGTGTCACGCCTGGCCAGGTTAGAAGTCTGCGCTGAGTTCACGTGGAATGGCCATCGATGCGCAGCCTCTTTCCCGCACCCTCCTCCATCGCTTCACGAGGCTTATGGAGCGATGTTCCCGGGTCTGTCTCGGCGCGGCCAAACCAAGGTATGCTTTTTACACAGAGGGTGAAACCAAGAAAGGTTAAACAAGTCCGTTTACGCAATGCCGTCCCTGCTTAATACACGAATCTGGATGTCATAAGCGACATGCGAAACGCGCCATACATCAAATGCCGACTGTTGGTCGTCGCGGCGTTCGCGTTGGCCGCGTTCGTGTTCACCAACGGCTGTAGGTCGACGGCGACGCCGTCGGTGACCGCGCCGGGGGAGATCGCCACTGACGACGCTACGCTCGCCGCCCGGGTGAAGCAGGCGCTCGTCGCGGACCCGGGGCTGAGATCGTTGCCGATGAGCGTCGCAACGTATCGAGGCGTCGTGCAGTTGTCGGGATACGTGGATTCGGAGGGTACGCGACAGTCTCCCCGCTCCAGCGATCTTCAGCCGTCAGTGGAGACCGTAACAGCCTCCCAGTCACGGATCTCATTTTCCAATGCGGACAACTTGTCCCTCACGAGCCCGAGTGCATCGCTACCGAGCAAAAGATGCGTGGGAGGGCGGTCCGCGGCGATTGCGGCGAGCATCGCGCGTGCCGCCTTTTGCGGATCTCCCAATTGCTTGCCGCTCTTCTCCTCACGAGCTTTGCGGATGGGGTTGAAGACATGGTCGTAATCCCCAATCGAACGGGGCGTTCGCGTCATCGAGCGACCCGCCCAGTCGGTGCGGAACGAGCCTGGCGCGACGGCCGTCACGGCGATGCCGAAAGGCTTGACCTCTTTGCCAAGCGCCTCAGAGATGCCCTCCAGCGCGAATTTGCTTCCGCAGTAGTAGGTGATCCCAGGCATGGTGATATAGCCGCCCATCGACGTGATATTCAGAATGTGGCCACGTCTGCGCTCACGCATCAGGGGTAGGACGGCTTTCATCATGGCGACAGCGCCAAACACATTCACATCGAACTGTCTGCGCATCTCGGACAAAGGCGATTCTTCCATGACGCCTTCGTGGCCGTAGCCGGCATTGTTCACCAGAACGTCCACGGGTCCGACGGTCGCCTCAATTTCCGCCATGATGCCGTCGATGGCATCGAAGTCGGTCACGTCAAGTACACGTCCAAAAGCAGCGTTCGCAGACAGAGACTCGAAATCACGCTTTGCCTGCGCACTTCTCACAGTACCGACGACTTTGTGTCCCGCCGCCAGTGCCTCTCGTGCGAGCGCACGGCCGAAGCCGCTGCTGACACCAGTGATGAGCAGAATTTTACCGGATGCCATTGAAGCTTCTCCTGAATGTTGCTGGAGAGTGCATACTAGTCTGAAGGACGGGGCTATCTAAGCCAGATTCCGATATTTTTCTTGCCTAAAGCTATGAGTACAGAGCGGGCCTCCACCCACAATCCTGATCTCTCCTCGCGAAGCCAAAAACGCATGATTGCGTTGCTCCGCGCGTTGGCGCCCGAGGAGGGCTACAACCTCACGGCGCTGCCGAGCGTCCGCATCTTGCGTTCAAACCGGCCTCTGTCACGCACGCCGGTTCTCTACGACCCCGGCATTGTGATCGTTTGTCAGGGTCGCAAGCGAGGTTACTTCGGCGACCAGCTCTATCTGTACGACGAGCATCACTACCTGGCCGTGTCCCTGCCCGTTCCGTTCAGCATGGAAACCGAGGCAACCCAGGAGCGCCCGTTGCTCGCGCTGTACCTTCACCTCGATTTCACATTGGCCGCTGAACTGGCGGTACAGATCGACCGTGAAGGCGCAACGGAACACGTGCAGCCGCCTCAGAGCATGATGTCGACGCCGATGGATGACGCGATGCAGGCGTCCGTGTTGCGCTTCCTCGAGGCGATGCATCGGCCGCTCGAAGCCGCTGTATTGGGCCCGGACCTGCTGCGCGAACTATATTTCCGTGTGCTCACCGGAGCGCAAGGAAGCTCGATGCGCGAGGCTTTGACGATGAGAGGGCAGTTCGGGCGTATAGGCAGATCGCTACGCCTCATCCATGCCGGCTATGCGCTACCGCTGGACGTGATGCAGTTGGCCGAGGAAGCGGGAATGAGCATTCCCAGCTTCCACAGCCACTTCAAGTCGATCACACAGGTTTCGCCGATGCAGTACGTGAAGTCTACGCGCCTGCATCAGGCTCGCCTGTTGATGGTCCGTCAGGAACTGACCGCGGAGGCGGCAAGCCACGCGGTGGGTTACACGAGCGCGTCCCAGTTCAGCAGAGAGTTCAAGCGGCTTTTTGGCTTGACGCCAGCGGCGGAGACGAAGCGTATGCGCGAGAGCTTCGCCATTCCGGCAGCGTTCGATAATGCGAGGTACGTTTCGTCACACTGAGTTTGGCACGCTTCGTTTGACGTCAGTGTGAAGGCGTCGTAAGGGTCCGCTATGCGAGTCACAAACGTGCACTTACGCTGATCGATTATCGATACCCCACGAACGTCCGCTAAACGGCGAGAAGCGGGCACCTACGTTATCGTCACGCAGGACTGTTTCTGGCCGCCCGCTGCCCCCTGCATAAAAACCATTTCCTGTGGCACGTAAAGCGGTGAGCTGCGGCAGGCGACCGGGAGCGACCAGCCATCGCTACAAAAAGCGGACGCATGACGCACGTAATCAAACCGGAGTTGCTCCAATGCCGCTATCCGTGTGCGGATTTCAAATACCTGCAGCACGGATTGCCCGCGCGGCGTGTTAGCGTCCCGGGCTCATTCGCCTGGTGGCGAGGAAGCCTCAACCGCGGACCGCCAGAGTAACCACAATGAGAGCCGAGAAGATCAGAGCCGGGGCGAGGTGCCGGAACGGCTCCCGATTTCGTAGCAACGTGAAGATCGCGCCAATCATGATCGCACCGGCCAGCGTTAGGCCTAAAACTCTGGTTTGTTGACCAGGAAGAAGTGCTGCACTGAGCAGCTCGAGAGCGCCACAGAGCAAATGAAACCATGGCGGGTAACCCCAGCGTGCGAAGTCGCGCTTCACCGCGCCGCGTCCCGCGAGATTGACTACCCCACCAACCGCGAACAGAACCGCTACGATCGTCGCGAGAATCGATTCGAGAGATGCAGTGTTTAACGCCATCGTCATGCTCCGTTGCTTTGCTGAAAGTGCTTCTGTACAGAGAGGTCCGAAACCAGGCCGGGGCCGCGGGGTTCCCACGCAAGAACTCGCCGGGCATGCTGGCCGCTTACCGTCTGGTCGAGCGCCAGTGCGTCGGCAAATGGCCCAAGCGATTTGCGAGCATCGTCGAGCGGCCAAAATTCGACGCGGTCGGCGCCGACCGAGACCCGAATCGCTTCACCTATTTCGGCAACGGCAACGGCATCTTCCGCGACCACGTTGAAGATCTGTCCCGCGACTCGACCGTCCCCACTTGCCGCCCGCTCCATGGCACTCAGGTAGGCCGTGGCGAGATCATCGACGTACACGGCAGGCCAGTGGTTGCGACCATCGCCGACGACTCTCACACTGCCGGTCTGACGGACCATGCCGGCAAGCATGCCGAAGACGCCGCCGCCGTAGCCGTGCACCATCGCTGGCCTAAGGATCACCGCGGCAATCGAGCGGCGTGCTGCCAGCGCCTGCACGTGTTGCTCCACTTCGGGCCGCCAGGCGACAAGTGGTGTCGGGTTCAGCGCCGATGCTTCAGTCGCGGGCTCGCCCTCCGTATTGCCGTAGACCCAGGTGCCCGACGTATAGACAAACGCCGCGCCCGGATGCAAATGAGAAAGCATCGCCTCCGCCGCGGCCTCGTCAACAGCGGCGGCGGAAGCATCGTTGGTCGACGCCATGTGCACCGCCCCATCAGCGGCACCGGCAGTCGCAGCGAAAGACTGTGGCTCACGCAAGTCGCCGCCATGCAGTTTCACGCCGAGACGTTCCAGCGCGCTCGCGGCCTCCGACCTGTCGTCGCGCACCAGCGCCGTCACCTGGTGGCCGAGAATGATTGCCTTGCGCGCGACCGCTTGCCCGATGTAGCCCGTACCACCTGTAATGAATAGTTCCATAGCGTTCTCCTCGATGATTGCCTGCGCAGTTGACAAGTCACTCGAACGAGACTTATCGGTCTCGTTTGGACAACTCTAAACGAGACTGATCAGTCTTGTCAACGACTCAACGATCTGTTATTAATCGGGCATGAACACGTCATCTCTCCCCGACCTGAGCCCGCTGCAACACCGTAAGCGGTCCGCCATCCTCGACGGCGCGAAAGCCGTTTTTTTAAGTCAGGGTTTCGGCCTGGCAACGATGGATGATGTCGCCGCGGCCGCTGGCGTCGGCAAACAGACGGTCTACCGCCACTTCAAGTCGAAGGAGGCGCTCTTCGTTGGTCTGGTGAGCTCAATGTGCGCTCAGGTGGGTGGCCTTCTTGCCTGCGCTCAGGACGAGCAATCCGATGGATCACCCGAAGACGAGTTGCGCGAGTTGGGATCGGTGTTGGCACAAATCCTTATCGCGCCAGATAATCTGCGGCTTTACCGGGCCGTCGTTGCTGAGGCCGAGCGTCTTCCGGAACTCGGCCAGGTATTTTACGAAAATGGTGCAAAGGGCGTGCGTGCCGTCGCCGCAAAAATTCTGCGAAAGCGATTTGACAAATCGACTGCTGCATTGCGGGCAGCGACATTCGTTCAGTTGGTGCTAGGCGACGCGTATCTGGAACTGTCAATTGGCTACACGGTGCCCGACGTTGAAGCGCGCTTTGCGCTGCAGATTGACGAGGCGGTGGCAGCCGCACTTCGCTAAGGAGCGCCGCATAAGATGTCGAGCTACTGCATGCGGAGCGGGCATGTGGAGGTACTGAATTGCGCACGCGCTCCTCATAACGAGGCGGCGATCCGTCGACAGTACGAGGGTGTTATGCCCCCGGCTTCCTGAGCCCCGCGAATCGAAGGCCGGCAGTTACACCTTGAAAGTAAGATGCTGAATCCCATCTACCTTTTGTGAATAAGCGTATTCCTCCCCCTTTGCCGCCTGAATGGCCCTTTCCCCCGAGTCGCGATGTTTCTGGTCGCACCTTCGGCGACCTTGTCGCGCTTCAATATCGCGGCGCCGGCGTCTGGCTCTGGGGGTGCCGGTGTGGCGACCACGTGACCGCGGAGTTGGAGGCGGTGAAGAGCGGCCGAACGCGGGATTGCGGCTGCCGTGAGCAGCGTCGTGTGTGGCGGTCCCGGCCAGGCTCACCTGCTCTGCGGGGCGGCGAGGTATTCGGCCAGTTGACGACCGATCGATACGCTGGAGATGGCCTGTGGGTTTGCCGGTGTGACTGCGGTGGTAAGGCAACAGTGAGTGCCGGGCGCCTGCGACTGGGCCAGGCGCGTTCTTGTGGCCGCTGCTTCGGCGCTTCGACCGACTGAGCGGCACAGTCTGCTCGCCTTGATTACGGCGTACGCGGCCTGTTTATCAGACGCCCCACGCCGTGGTGGTGGCCGGAAGTGTCTAATACATCGTCGGAGGCTGATTTGTTTGAGCCATTCGCTCGGCTCCTTCGCGTGGTGCAGCACACTGCGTGCCCCGTGGACCAATAGAGTGCGCAGATAGGTATCGCCACGCTTGCTTATGCCCAACAATTGAACCTTTCCGCCCGTGCCCGTTTGGGCGGGAACGAGCCCGAGCCATGCCGCGAACTCACGCCCTGATTTGAACGACTTTGCATCTCCCATTGTCGCGACCGCCGCGGTCGCTGTCAGCAAGCCAACGCCCGGAATCTCTGCAATCGCCTTGCAGGCGTCGTTCTCTTTCATCCAGTTCAGCAAACGGCGTTCGATGTCGGCGATCTGCCGGTCGAGGTTCTCGAGATCGTGCCACTGCTCGCGCAGTGACTCGATCAGCATGGCCGGTAGCCGGTCGGCAAGTCTGGCCAGCACATGCGGGATCGCCTTGTCCAGCGCGGCGCGGCTCTTGCCCATTACTTCGCCGTATTCGGTCAGCAGACCACGCAGACTGTTGATCTGCATCGTGCGGAACTTGAGCTTCTGTTGCCGCATCCGGTGCAGCGCCAGTACCGCCTGCTGCGCCTCGGTCTTTACGGCAACGCTCTTGCTGGGCATCTGGGCGGCCATCCATATGGCACGCGCGTCCGCCGCATGCCTCCATCCCAATCAAGCACGGCGCGCGGTTCGCGAAGTGTGCGAGGAACGCCGTCCGCTTGATCGACCTGTTGATGACTTCACCGGTCTCTGGTTCGACCCAGTGCATCTGCATAACATTCTTCGCAATGTCTACGCCGACAGTCGTATAGCTCATCTCGGATCTCCGGTTTGCCACGGGAAATCGTCATCATCTCCCAACGGGCCATCGCTAATACCGTCGGCCTGTGCGGATTCACTCCCTGCGTCATGCCACCGACGGGTGGGGGGACGTTCATTCCATTCTTAACGAACCCCGTCGGTCGGTCAGCCGCACCCACGCACGCTGGCTAGCAACGATAGCTACGCTGGCACTCGTTGAGTTGCCAACAACGCCACAACGATGCTTAGGCTTCCCGACACTGGTGTGCTGAATCTGAGGGTATCGACGACCGGTGAACTCGGGAAAACCTAAGATATACACATGATGCACGGGTGATTCGATTCCGGGAATCGACCAGCCGCGTGTACGATATAACCAGTTGACCATGAGTTCAGGAGGCGCTATGAACGCGGTGTGCCCGCTGCACGGGCCAACGACCATCATCCGCACGAACGCATACGGGTTTCCGGTTTATGCGTGCTGCTGCGACGACGTACCGTATGTAACGCTCCCGGACGCATGTACGAGGGCACCGACGCAACACGGATCTGACCCGCAGCAGCAACCCCAACAACCGAAGACAGAAAAAGAATAACGCTGACGATCAGCCTGCTGCCTGTGTGCCGATCCGTTGCATGTTGCGAATTCTGCGGGGCAAGGTCGCTCGGGTTCTTCCGCTTGCAGTAGTCGGACGACGCCTACGTGAGGCAGTTTATTGCGTCGATTCGTTCAGTACCGCGCCATTTTCCAAGAGGGAACCAAGACCGGTGTCGAGCCGGAACGCCCCTTCGCTTGTGTGAAGAGCAGACATTGAGTTGAAACAAAAGTCGGGTTGTAGGCACCCTTGGACCGGAGCCGCAAAATCAACATCTTGTCTGGCTTCACACATTCAAGGCAGAGGACGGTTCAGCGACGATCGACAGATCGTCGTGCACGCCGGTTCTGATAGTTTTCCGGTATCACGCGGAATATTCGGGCACCCCGGATCGTTGTACACGTATAGACGGATCGTTGTGTGTTTATGGAGGGAAACATAAGGAAAGTAGAAGGCGATAGGTGGCACTCGACCCATACGCGCCTGTCACATGTGCCAAAAGTGGAAATTCGCCCTCGATATCAAGCAGCGAAATCGTGCGGCTCGGAGGTCGATAGCCACCAGTCGGCCCCCACGAACCACGCAAATTGGTCCGCGGGAGTTTTACGTCTTAGCGACTTGACTGCAGCAGTCGTATTTGATTCGAACGCACTGACCAAGGATTCTCCGGTCGCATCATCGCGAGCGCCGATGCACTCGACGAACGTCGCCGGGGAGATGAACTTTGCCGCGTATGAGTTGGGGGCGACACGTGTCACAAGCAGCATGCCGCCGAGACCGCGGTTTGGCGTCAATGGGAAAATCAGACGGCCGCCATCATTGAGTGCTTCGAGCCAGCTATTCAATGGGTGCGTCGCACCCGCGCTCACGTAAATCAAATCCGATCGCGGCAGCACTGCGTTAGTTCCGCTTTCTTCGAGCACCCGGACGTGTTCGAGGTGAGCAAGGTTCGACGTCGCATGCGCACTGAGACCCAGGTCAATCTCATACGCGACCACACGCCCTGCTTCACCGGTGAGGTGCGCGAGAAGTGCTGTGTAATAGCCGGTTCCCGAACCGATGTGTGTGATGGTTTCGCCCGGCGAGATGGCTGCTGCGTCCAGACACCGTGCATGGAGGCTCGGCTCACCGTTGTTAATGCCTTGATCGGTCCTGAGCCCGATTAGAATGTCCTGATAGAGAACGGCAGGGTCGGACGTGTCGGTGGAGACGTATCCTGTCGGCGTGTATGCGTTCCATGGACCGGGTCCCAGATACTTTTCCCTTTCGATCATCGCAAATGCCGCCTGGATTCTCGGGTCTTTGCACGCTCCTTTGGCTGTTATGTATCGCGCATAAAAGGCGCGAAGCGCTTCTACGTTCGTCATCGACCGTTTCTCCGTAAAGGGACAGAGCCATCGTAGCAGGTAAAGTCGAACGAAGTTATCGGTTGTCAACAATGTAGCCCGCGGTGTCGAGGACCGAAACTGGCCGGCCCCGACCGCTCCCTTCCTCAGGCAATGAAGCAATGAAGCGGGTACATCCCACCGGTACACAACGCATTTCAATACACAGCGGGGACGTGGATGGTGCCCGGTACACCCGCTCAGAACGATTCGCCCACCATCTCTTCGCTCTTGCGCCAGAGCGAGTCTGCGTGTGCAACGTCGAGTGCATAGCGGCGAACGCCCTCGCTGACGGGCGTAATGACCACATCGTCCGCAACGACTTCGCTCACGTGACAGTTTTCGCAATAGCTGCCTCCAACATCTTCCGCTGCTGCCACCACCGCAGCCCATACCGAAGTCGCCGCACCCTGTGGGACCGTCTTGAACTGAAACGCTCCTTTTCCCTCCACTGGTGACACGCGCCGTAGTCAGTGGCGACATCCGCCCCGATCTCGATCCACTGGATCTCCTTCGGGCTCTCGTTGGCGTCTCAAATGTTGCGTCTGCCCCGGACTGGCAGCAGAGTGCAAAAAGGTTGGTCGATGTACTGCTGCGCGGATCCCAGCCCCAGGGATAGCTTCCGCAACCGACCCTGAAGCGCCAATTGACGCGATGCGCTGCCCCCGGGTATATCGCGCGCACCGTGTGGTCAGAGCGGCATGAACGCATATCCCGCTTGCTGCAGGGTTGTTACGGTGGTCAGCGCGGACAACGACAGCGTCACTCTGGGGTCGATCCAGTCATATTCGAAGTGGTGCTCTGCCATGGCCTGGCCGCACACCGCGATCGTGATGCCGTCCTTCTTGAGCACCTCAATCAACGCCAGATTGGGGTTAGGCACGCCGAACTGTGCGCGATAGTGCGCGTCGTCGAGCGCCAATGATGTGGCCGAACCGGAAGCGACTGCGACGAACTTAAGCCTGCTCAGCGGCACGCCCGACGCCACGTAGAGATTCACCGCGCGCGCAACGTGATCAAGCGCCGGACTCACCTCATCGGGATCCTTGGCCCCCTGCGTTAAAGAGAAGACCACCTTGTAGGTGTGACCCGGCCGCGGCTTGAACGCGCCGTTCGGCAAAAAATGTATCTTGCCGTAGTCGTGCACGGTCGGTGTGGTCCAGAAGTCGGGCGAATCCATCGTGCCTGCATGGACGGACAACGAAGCGGCAGCGAGCGCTACGGTAGCTACGAAACTTTTAACTTTGTACATGATTGATTGCGGTTTCACTAAAGTCGCACAATGGTGGGAAGCAGAGATGGAGAGTCACCCACCTAGCCCGGCCTTCGCCATCATCCCAAGCGCCACGCAGATCAACACTCCCGCGAAACCCACCTGGACATGCAGCGCGGAGAGACGCTGCGAGACCAGCCGTCCGGTCACCATGCCGGCAGCCGTCGCCAGGCTGAACCACAGCGTCAGGTCGAGCGGCAACGACGCTCCGCGCAGGACCGTCGCGACAACACCACCGCTGCCGACCAACGCGATCACCATTAGCGACGTGGCAACGACGCCATGCATCGACACGTTGGTGAGCTTGCGCAGCATTGGCACGATTATGAAGCCACCGCCCACGCCGAGGAGTCCCGTCATCAGTCCGGTCAACGCGCCGGTCGCAGCTAGAGCGGCCCCCGTGGTCCACGACCAGACCAGCCGCCCGGTGTCCGGATTGATGCGGCCGACGCAAAGCCGTGAGTCCGCCCGGTCCGTGCCCGCGCGCCGCAAAGCCTGTGACAGCAACCTTGCCGCCACCACCAGCATGACGGTAGCAAACAGTGCCAATAGCACGCGTTGTGGTAACGCGTGGGCGAGGCGCACACCGAGCGAGGTCAGCGGCACGCCCGCTGCGGCCATGAATAGCGCGGCACGATAACGGACGAGCCGCTTCCGGAATGCTTCAAGCGCGCCGATAGCAGCGCTGCCCGCCACGGCGACCAGCGCGACCGGCGTCGCCTGCTGCATCGGCCAGCCCATGCCGGCCACCAGCGCCGGAACGGCCAGGATGCCGCCACCCGCGCCGGTCAGGCCGAGCACCGCGCCAACGATCGCGCCGAGGATAAGTGAAGTCAGCATGAGAAATTCGAAAGGCAGTGACCGCCATAGAGAAATTCCGCAAACACGATCTTGCCGCGTTCGACGGTCAGCGGACCGGCTCAGATTGCGTTGAGGGGAATCTTGAGATACGACACTCCGTTATCTTCCGGATCGGGCATATGTCCGGCGCGCATGTTGACCTGCACTGACGGCAGCATCAGCACCGGCATGTTGAGTGTCGCGTCGCGCGCGGTGCGCATCGCAACGAAGGACTGCTCGTCGATACCGTTGCGTACATGGACGTTGTGTTCGCGTTCCTCGGCTACCGTGCTGACAAACTGCACAGGCCGCCCGCCGGGCTGGTAGTCGTGGCACATGTATAGCTTCGTGTCCGCCGGCAGGCTCAACACCTTGTTGATCGAGCGGTAGAGCGTGCGGGCGTCGCCGCCTGGAAAGTCGCAGCGCGCGGTACCGTAGTCGGGCATGAACAGGGTGTCCCCGACGAAGGCCGCGCGCTGCTCACCGTCGCTGACCACATAGGTCATGCAGGCCGGCGTATGTCCGGGGGTATGGATGGCGCGCGCCTGCAACGCCCCGACGGCGAATGTTTCGCCGTCGGAGAGCAGGTGATCGAACTGGCTGCCATCGTGCGCTAATTGCGAGCCGGCGTTGAACAGCTTGCCGAACACGTCTTGCACGCGCGTCACGTGCGCGCCGATCGCAATCTTTCCGCCGAGCCTTTCCTTCAGGTACGGCGCGGCGGACAGATGGTCGGCATGCACGTGGGTTTCAAGAAGCCACTGAACCTTCGCACCAAGCTCATGAACGCGAGCGATGAGCCGCTCGGCTGCCGTCGTGCCGGTACGGCCTGACTTCGGGTCATAGTCGAGCACACTGTCGATCAGTGCACAGTCGCCCGTGCGGACATCCAGCAAAAGGTAGCTGACCGTCCAGGTGGCGGCGTCGAAGAAGCCTTCGATCAGCATGGGGCTAGCGGTATTCAACATGATGGTCCTGCTCGTCCAGGTTGCTGGGGTATTACAGTAAGGCCAGGGAACGGGCGCGGTTAATACGATTTGTACGGCAAGAACTTTCCAGACAGCAGCACCTTGACGCGGTCACCTTTAGGATCGGCCTCACGCTGGATATCCATCGAAAAATCGATCGCGCTCATGATGCCGTCGCCGAACTCTTCATGGATCAGTTCCTTGATCGTGGTGCCGTACACGCTGACGATTTCGTACCAGCGGTAGATCAGCGGATCGGTCGGCACCGCAGTCTCGAGCGACCCCTTGTACGGCACGATCTGCAACCACGCGACGGCCTCGTCCGGCAGCCCGAAAATCTCGCCGGCAATCTCGGCCTGCTGCTTGCTGAAGGTCATCTGGCCGAGGCACGCGGCCGTCGTCCACTCCTTGCTCTGGCCGATCTTTTCGGCAATCGCACTCCACTTCAGGCCCTTCGCGACCTTGGCGGAAACGATCATCTGCGTTACTTCATTGCGGCTGGAAATCATGGTTGGTTCCTTGGGGAAAAAGATCAGGCAATCGCCTTGAGATTGGGTCCGGCAGCCCGCGCGACCGCTGCCGGCGTAGCTGCGCCGTCATCGAGCCCGGGATAAACGAGCCGCGTTGCGGCGGCGGCCACGCGTCCGGTATCGGACCGGTCGCCGTGGGGGACGCTCAGTTCTTTCGAACGACGCACCAGAAAATCGACCAGATAATTGCGGATTCGATAAAACTGCGGATCATGGTGCATGGTCTCGCGCTGACGGTTAGCCGGCAGCGTGTTGACGACGATCTCGGCGATCCGGGCGCGCGGCCCGTTGCTCATCAGCATGATCTTGTTCGACAGAAGAATCGCTTCGTCGACGTCGTGCGTGATCATGAACACGGTCTGCTGCGTCGCGGTGCAGATTTTCAGCAGCTCATCCTGGATCACGCCGCGCGTCAACGCGTCGAGGGCGCCGAACGGCTCGTCGAGCAGCAGCATGCGAGGCTCGATCGCAAACGCCCGTGCAATGCCGACGCGCTGCTTCATCCCGCCGGACAACTCCGACGGCTTCTTTTTTTCGGCGCCCTTCAGCCCGACCATCTCAATGAAGCGTGCGCCGTGCGCAGCGATCTGCTCGCGGGTCCAGTCCGGATAACGCGAGCGCACCGCGAACGCGATGTTGCCTTCCACGGTCATCCACGGCAGCAGCGCATGGTTCTGGAACACCACGCCGCGATCGAGCCCCGGTCCGGAAATTTCGCGGTTGAGCACGATCACGTGCCCCTCGCTGGGCTGCTCGAGACCCGCCAGCACGTTCAGAATGGTGCTCTTGCCGCAGCCGGAATGGCCGATTACGCAGATGAATTCGCCCTGCTCGATCTTGAAGCTGACGTTTTCGAACACCGGCGGCAAGTCGTCGCGATAGCGCTTGGTCAGTCCTTCGACGCTGACGAAACTCGTCGCGCCGGACGTCTCTGCATTGGACTTAGTCGACATAGGTCACCTTGCGCTGGAGTTGGGCGAATAGCAGGTCCAGCGTCATGCCAACCAGACCGATGAGCAATACGGAGAACAATACGTTCGCTAGCGACAGGTTGTTCCATTCGTTCCACAGGAAGTAGCCGATACCGGTGCCGCCGACCAGCATTTCGGCCGCGACGATCACAAGCCATGCGATGCCCATCGAAATCCGCATGCCGGTGACGATGGTGGGCGCCGCTGCGGGCAGCACGACCAGCAGCGCGCTGCGCAACGGCGCCACTTCAAGCGTGCGCGCCACATTGAGCCAGTCGCGCCGCACCCCGGCGACGCCGAACGCGGTATTGACGAGCATGGGCCACACCGAACAGATGAAGATCACGAACACCGCCGAGGCCGACGAACTCTTGATCGTGTACAACGCGATCGGCATCCACGCGAGCGGCGAAATTGGCTTCAGCACCTGGATGAACGGATTGAAGGCGAGGAACGCAAGCCGTGACATGCCGATCACAAAACCGAGCGGCACCGCAACCAGCAACGCAATCGCGTAACCGGCCGCAACCCGCACGAGCGAATAGCCGAGCTGGATGCCGACGCCCTTGTCGTTCGGTCCGTTGTCGTGGAACGGATGCGCGAGCTGGCGTGCAGCCTCGTGCGCAAACTCGGCGGGCGATGGGAAGCCGGTGACCTTCACCGAATCCACCGCAGCGCCGTTCGCAGCCGGATCGGGCGCCTTGCCCATCAGCACGGCGTACTCCGCCGCTTCGGCGGCCTCGGCACTAGTGGCTTTCGATGCCGTCGTCGGAGCTGTCGCGACTGGCGTCTTCGGGAGCGTCGCGGCCTGCCAGATGACCAGCAGCAGCGCGAGCAATGCGAGCGAGCACAGCGCCGCCTTGCTTCTCAACGTGAATCGTCGAATTGCAGTCATTCAGTTTCTCCTGCGTTCAGGCGCTTCAGGCGCGTTTGATGGCAAAGCCATTGAGGTAAGCGTCAGGTCGGCTCGCGTCGAAAGCTCGTCCCATCACCGTAATCGGCTGGTAGCCGCCGTTGCCCGCAAGATCCGGCGGTGTCTCGCCAATCTGCTTCATCGCGTTCTCCGCGTCGGTCAGCAGGAATACCTGCTGCGCGAGTGACCGGTAGTCGATGCCGCCCTTCAGATAACCCCAACGCTTCATCTGCGTCATCATCCACGTCGCCATCGAATACCACGGCAGCGGCTGAAAATCGATCCGGTCCGCGACGCGGTGCACGTGACCAATACCGTCCGCATAGGTGCCGGTCAGCACCTGGCGGATCACCAGTTCGGGCTGATTCAGATAGGCGGGCGCCGCAATCATTTTCGACAGCTCGGCGCGATGCGCGACATCGCTCGCATAGGCGGCCGCGCGCAGATTCGCGCGCAGCAGCGCGGCGAATGCGTTCGGGTTCTGCCGCACGAACGCGTCGGGCACACTGAACGAGCAGCAGGGGTGCCCCGCCCAGATGTCCTTCGACAGAATATGAATGAAACCGACCTCGTCGAACACCGCGCGCTGGTTAAACGGATCGGGGCCCAGAAATCCGTCGATGTTGCCTGCACGCAGGTTCGCGATCATCTCCGCGGGCGGCGTCACACGCAGTTGCACATCGCGATCCGGATCGATGCCATGCTCCGCGAGGTAATAGCGCAGCAGAAAGCTGTGCATCGAATAGTCGAACGGAATCGCGAAGCGGAAACCTTTCCAGTTGCGCGGGTCGCGGTTGTCCTTGTGTTTGAGCGCCAGCACGATGGCCTGACCGTTCACGTTCTGGATCGTCGCGACGCGCGTCGGCGTGGGCTGCGAGCCAACACCGAGCGAAATTGCAAGCGGCATCGGCGCGAGCATGTGCGATGCGTCGAGTTCGCGATTCAGCATCCGGTCGCGCACCAGCGCCCAGCCACCCACCTTGTTCAGCGTGACGTTCAGCCCTTCCTCTTTGTAAAAGCCGAGCGGTTCTGCGGCGATCAACGGCGTGGCGCAGGTGATCGGCAGAAAGCCGACGTTGAGGTCGCGTTTTTCGAGCTGCGTGGCTTTCGTTTCTGCGAAAGCTTGCTGGAGCGAGGCGATCGGCAGCACGCTGTACACGGCGGCGATGGCCGTGCTCTTACCGACCGCACGGATAAAGGCACGCCGCATCGCGTTGCGCGGAAAGAGTGCGCGTACGGCCGCTGCTTCGACGGCGTCGCACCACGCGGCTTCGCGGTCCGCGCTGCCCCCGTCATGCGCGTCGTGCGCGGCGCCCGCCGTGGCGGCGCTGTGCGCGGCCTGGTCGGCATGGCGGCCGCATGAGCAACCTCCAAGCGTGCTGCCGGAGTCGAACGGTTGATAGCGGTTGCCCATGTGGTGTCCGATGCGTGAGGGTGGGTTCAGGCTGCGAGCTCGACGCGCCGGATGCCGACTGTCAACGACGAAACGATGGCGCCGTCGCGGTACTGCGCCATCGCGAGGTGTCCGTCGTCTTCTTCGACGATCTGCCAGTCCAGCTCGCGCGAAGGCAGACCGCGCACGACGATCGGCGTCGAGCGCGTCTTCACGCGAATCACGGGCGACTGGTGGCGATAGCCTGCATGTTCGCAGCCGGTCACCGCGTGCGCGATCGCTTCGGCCTGCGCGACAATCGGCTCGATAAAGCGGCACGGCTCGCCGGCGAAGCTGATGCAGTCGCCAAGCGCGTAGATATCCGCCACGCTGGTCTGCAACGTGCGGCTGTCCACGACGATGCCGTGCGCGAATTCGAGTCCTGCCATTCTTGCGAGGCGCCCTTCGGTGGCGAGCCCGGCTGCGCACAACACGAGATCCGCGGCAATCCGCTCGCCGTGCTGCGTCGTGATCACCTTTTCGCTTCGCGTGGCGCTGACATCGGGGACACCGCTGCTTGCTGTGCTCGCGTCACTCGTCCGCTGTGTGGCGCACGCGTCGATCCCAAGCCGCTCCTCGACGCTCACGCTGCGGCCGGGCAGAAAGTGGATGCCGAGCTGCGTCCAGTTGGCGAGCAGGCGGCGCGAGGCCGGCGCCGGCAACAACGTCGCGAGGGGTCTGTCGCTCACATCCAGCACGGTGACCGTATGTCCCGCCCGCGCCAGGTCCTCCGCCAGCTCGCAGCCGATCAGACCCGCGCCGATCACCGCTACGCGCGCCGGCCCCGCCGTCAGCCGGCGCTGCATGCGGCTCCACATTGACAGATCGTTGACGCGCCAGCACAGTTCGCGCGGCAAGCCGGACGGCACTACGGGGCGCGCCCCCTGGGCGAGAATCAGTTGCCGGTAACGGAACGTGCCCGCCGTCGTGCGCAGTTGATGCAGCGCCGGCGACAGTCCGGTCGCGTAGGTATGGGCGACCAGCCGTACGCCGAGGCGCGTTGCGGCGGCTTGGCCGGTCTCGAATACGAGCCGCTCCGGTGTGCGTTTCTCGCTCAGCGAAACCGACAGTTCCGGCTTGCGGTAACGGTCCGCCGAGCAGGCGCTCACCAGCGTGATGGGTGTGTCCGGATCCAGTACCCGCAGTGCTTCGACCGCTGCCCAACCGGCCGTGCCGCCGCCGACCACGATCACCCCAGGCGTGCGCGAGCGCGCACCCTGCGCCGGCGCGCACGCCGCTGCGCCGGCCACAACCGGCTCGTGAAGCACGAAGTCCGCTTTTGTCACACCGCATAACGGGCACTCCCAATCATCGGGGATCGCGTCGAAGCGCGTACCGGCCGCAATGCCGCTATCGGGGTCCCCCAGTTCTTCGTCATAGATCACGCCGCACGCGCGGCAGATGTATTGCTTCCACTCGGCAATCAGGATGCTCATGCTGGAAGCTCCTCGGCGGAAAGACGAGCCATTTCCCAGCGCAGATGCTTGATGGCCGGCGTCACGATCGCCACGAAGTGCGACTCGCGAATCCGCCGCTGCGGCGCTGCGCTCATCAAATAGCCGCGCGCGCCCTGATGCAGCAGCGACGACTGCGCCGCGCGCAACGCGAGCTCCGCGCCGCGTGTGCGCAGATCGAGCACTTCCAGCAGATAGTCGGTGCTGCCGTCGTAGGCGGTGCGCGCAAGTCGTTGCGTCGCACTCACCGCTTCGTCGAGTTCGGCCGTCAGTTCGTCTGGCCGGTCGTGCAGGAAGCGATTGACGTGACCGAGTACCGGCTCCACTTCGAGACACGAATCGATACCGCCTTGTGCGACGCCCAGCGCCATGCCGACCTGCAGCAGGATGAAGGCCGCCTTGATCCGCGCGACGAATGGCCGCGCCGGATCAGCGATCAGGTCCGCTTCGCCGACGAAATAGTTGGTGAGCTTGACGCCCCACGTGCTGGTGCCTTCCATGCCGGAGAACACCGGGCAGTGGCGCAACTCGACGCGCTCGTCGCAGCTCAGCATGAACATCACCTCGTGCGAGACCGAACCATCATCGCGATGCACGGCGGCGATCGCGCCGCAATATTGGCCGAGACCGATGTGACTGACCCACGGCAGCGTGCCGTTGATCAGATAGCCGCCAGGCGTTGGCGTGGCGCGGAACATTATCGGCTCGATGCCCGAGAACGCTTTCATCGGGTTCGACAGCGCGGTGCCGCCGAACGTCTGGCCGCGAGCATGCGCGTCGAGCCGCGCGCCGCCTAGATACGGGTTGCCGGACTGCTCCATGTACAACCCGCAGACATCGTGGGCCCACATCAGGAAGCCAGT
>Ga0116109_1000116_pt1 | contig 20228 bp, 16 predicted proteins | sample June2015DPH_8_10_2_FD_89718 | JGI IMG/M metagenome (GOLD analysis project Ga0116109, IMG submission 89718) | Peatland microbial communities from SPRUCE experiment site at the Marcell Experimental Forest, Minnesota, USA - June2015DPH_8_10 | ecosystem: Environmental > Terrestrial > Soil > Wetlands... | reverse complement strand
ATAGAACTCCAGATGCGTCACAATCACCCGTAGCGGGCCGCCAGGGGCGCGCAGCACTGCTTCCAGTGCCACGCGCTGCATCGACGGTGCCGCCGGTCGGCGGGCCACGGCAACGCGTGCCGCGTCACGCGTTCGACCGGCAGGCGCGTCGCGAGCGCATTGCCGAATTGCCGCCGGCGCGCGCCATGCGCCCGCGCCCGATGCGGCGGCAGATCTGCGCCGATGGCTTCAACGATGGTAAATCCAGGCAGCGCCGCCGCGAGTTCGGCGAACTGGTCCTCGCCCGGATGCCCCGGCAGCGTGCCGAAGCCACGCGTGACTTCCTGCAGGCACAGAACGTCGAAATCGCCGATCCCGCGCGCCTCATCGAGCGTGCGCGCGAGGTCCACGTCACCCGCCGCGTTGCTTCCCCACTGGACATTCCAGCTGATCAGTCGCATCGTCAAATCTCGTCGCCGGTTGTGGTTCGTCTACAATCTCGCCTTCCCCCAATAGTCTGTCAGGAAGCCGCAGGTGTCTCAGATTGCCCCCCATCGTGCCTCGAAACGCTCGTCCAGAGGCAAGAAAAAAGCGTCCGCCGAGGCGGCTGTGTCCGCCGCGCCCGGCGCGTCTGTTATAGCCCCGACTCTGGAAGTCGAATCGCTCGATATGGAAGCGCGCGGCGTAGGCCGTACCGTCAACGAAGACGGCACGCCGGGCAAGGTGATTTTCGTCGAAGGCGCGTTGCCGGGTGAGCGTGTCACCTATTTGAGCTATCGTCGCAAGCGGAGTTTCGAGCAGGCGGAAGTGGTCGATGTGTTGCGTGAAAGCGTGATCCGCACCAAGCCGCAGTGTCAGTTCTTCGGCACCTGCGGCGGTTGCTCGATGCAGCACCTCGATGTGCGTGCGCAGATTGCCGTCAAGCAGCGCGTGCTCGAAGACAATCTCGCGCATCTGGCGAAGCTGCGGCCCGAAACGGTGTACCGGCCGATTCACGGCCCGTCATGGGGATATCGCTACCGGGCGCGCCTCACCGTGCGCCACGTGGCCAAGAGGGGCGGCGTGCTGATCGGCTTCCACGAGCGCAAGAGCAGCTTTATCGCCGACATGACCTCATGCGAGGTGCTGCCGCCGCACGTCTCGGCGATGCTGGTGCCGCTGCGCCGGCTGGTCGAAGGTTTGTCGATTCGTGAGCGCATGCCGCAGATCGAACTCGCGGTCGGCTCGGCGGTGACCGCGCTGGTGCTGCGCATTCTGGAACCGATCAACGCGGCCGACGAGCAACTGCTGCGCGAATTCGCCGATGCACACAACGTGCAGTTCTGGTTGCAGCCGCAGGGGCCGGATTCGGTGGCACCTTTCTATCCGCTCGACGCCCGGCTTGACTACACGCTGCCGGAGTACGACATCCGCATGCCGTTCAAGCCGACCGACTTCACCCAGGTGAATCACCAGATCAACCGCGTTCTGGTGGGCCGTGCGCTGCGTCTGCTGGCGCCGTCGCGCACTGATCGCGTGCTGGATCTGTTCTGCGGCATCGGTAATTTCACGCTGCCGCTCGCGCGGATTTCGAAGGAAGTGGTGGGCATCGAAGGCAGCGAGGTCCTGACCACGCGGGCCCTCGCCAATGCCGGAGAGAACGGCGTGGCGGACCATACCTCGTTCGCCTGCCGCAACCTGTTTGAAGTGACCGCCGACGACATGCGTGCGCTCGGTCATTTCGACAAGTTCCTCATCGACCCGCCGCGCGAAGGCGCGCTGGCCGTCTCAAAAGCGTTGGCCGAGATCGCCCAGAGCGGCGACGGCCCGCTGCCGAAACGGATTGTCTACGTGTCCTGCAATCCGTCGACGCTCGCACGCGATGCCGGTCTGCTCGTTCACGAAGCCGGCTACCGGCTCAAGGGCGCGGGCGTGGTCAACATGTTCCCCCATACGTCGCACGTGGAGTCGATCGCGTTGTTCGAGCGCGACTGACCGGTTCTCGTTGCCGGCGGCCGCCGCGCCGCCCGGCGTACGGACCGTAGTCCTGGACTTTACAAAGACGCCGAACACGTAGGGCGACAAACAGGACTCCAAAACAAAAACGCCACAAAACAAAAACGCCACGACCCTGAAAGTCGTGGCGTTTTTGTTTGATCAAGCGTTGACCTGGATCAACTCCAGCAGCGCTTCTCTGGCGTGTGACTTAGAACTGCCACCACGATTTTTGCTGACCCGGCCGCGCATGGCCGGTGATGTACGGGCTGTCCGGGAAGGTGCCGGCCAGGATGCGCTTCGTATCGTCAGCCAGTTGCGGCTGATCCAGCTTCTGGTACGACAGCATCATGATGTGCAGCGCGTCTTCAATAGCCGGCGCATTCTTGTAATCCTTGATGGCGAGCTGCGCACGGTTGATGGCGGCGACGTAAGCGCCACGACGGTAGTAGTAGTCCGCTGCGTGAACTTCGTGCGACGCGAGGGCGTTCACGATGTAGCGCATGCGTTGTGCGGCATCCGGCGCGTACTTGCTGTTCGGATACTTGTCGACCACCACCTTGAACGCGTCATACGACGCGCGCAACGACTTCGGATCGCGTTCGCTCATGTCCTGGCCCGAGAAGCGGCCGAACAGACCGAGGTCGTCGTTGAAGTTGATCATGCCTTTCAGGTAATACGCGTAGGCAATATCGGGATGACCCGGGTGCAGCTGGATAAAGCGATCGATGGCCTCATTGGCGGCGTCGTTCTCGCTATCCTTCCAGTTACAGTAGGCTACGTTGATCTGCGCCTGCTGGGCAAAGTGGCCGAACGGATCGCGGCCCTCAAGCATCTCGAAATATTTCGCGCACTTGCTCCAGTCGCCAGCGGACAGGGAGTCCTGCGCCTCCGTATATAATTTGTTATTCGCCCAGGTAGCCGTTTCATCGGTCTTTTCCGGCAGGCCATGACAGGCTGCCACGACGGCGATAGCCGCGACGCAGGCGAAGTATCGTGCCACTCTCGCGGCCGTGCTTCGGAATGTGGTCCGGGCTGCCGTCTTTAGGGCCGCCGTCTTTTGGGCCGATTCTGTAATGATATTCAAGGCTCGCATTTTCCAGTCTAGCTTTACGTCCAGGTGACCCAGACTCAATGACCCGTTCAAATAATCCGGTTCCCGCTACTGGTACCCGGAATAGCAACAAAGATTATAGCCCAAGCGCTGACCCCTCCGACGCGTTGGGTAGGGATTCGTTAGATGATGATCTTGACGGCGACGCTCTCGCGCCTCCCGAAGCTGTGGGCGAAGTGGCGACCGTAGCCAGCAAGGCTGTGGACAATTCACCGCGGGTGGTAACCGTGCCCGACGAACTGGCCGGCGAGCGGCTCGACAAAGTGCTGGCGAGAGTCTTTCCGGAGTTTTCTCGCAACCGGCTGCAAAGCTGGATCGAAGCGGAGCGTGTGCGGGTGGATGGCGCGCCCGCGAAGATTCGCCAGCCGGTGCCGCTGGGTGCAAGCATCGAGCTCGTGCCCGATCTGCTGCCCGAGCAGCTCGCCTTCACGCCCGAACCCGTGCCGCTCGAGATCGTCTACGAAGACGAGACCCTCGTGGTGATCAACAAGCCTGCCGGCATGGTGGTGCATCCGGCTGCCGGCAACTGGAGCGGCACTGTGCTGAACGGACTTCTGTATCGCTACGGCGAAGCGGCGTCCGGCTTGCCGCGTGCCGGTATCGTGCACCGGCTCGACAAGGAAACCTCCGGGTTGATGGTGGTGGCGCGCACGCTCGAGGCGCAGACCGATCTCGTGCGGCAGTTGCAGGCGCGCACGGTCAAGCGCCGCTATCTCGCGCTCGTATGGGGCAATATGCCGGACGAAGGCACGATCGACGCGCCGATTGGCCGCGATCCGCGCGAACGCACCCGCATGGCGGTGGTCACGAGCGCCTCCGGCAAACCCGCGCGCACCCACTTCAGGCGCGTCGATTCGGCCATCTGGCAGCGCCAGCCGGTGTCGGCGATTCACTGCGATCTGGAAACCGGGCGCACCCACCAGATTCGTGTGCATTGCGCGCACATTGGCCATCCCTTGCTGGGCGACCCGGTCTATGGACGTGCGCGCGGCAAGCGTTCGGTCACGCCGCTGCCCGACGGTTTCGCGCGTCAGGCGCTGCATGCGTGGCGGCTTGGCCTGATTCATCCGCAGACCGGCCGCGAGATGCAATGGCGCGCCGAGGTGCCTGAGGATATGGCAGCGCTGTCGGCCGCGCTGGGGCTCGGGCGCGACGACGAGGGCGGGTTCGACGAGGCCTATTACGAAGACAAGGAAGCGGAAGGTTACGAAGCGTCTTTCGATGACGGGCTGGATGACGATGACGAGGACGACCAGGCATGACGCAGCCAGAACCGAACCCGCCCGGATCGGTGCTATCCGAGCTGACGCGCGCCGACGTGCTACAACCCGACTGGCGCGTCTCGCCGCGGGTGCGCGCGCTGGTGACGACGCGCAACGGCGGGGTGAGCTTGCCGCCGTTCGGCCGCTGGCTTGATGGCGTCGAGGCGCCGGGTGGCCTGAACCTCGGCCGGCTGGCTGGCGATGATCCGGTTTGCGTCGCGGACAATCGTGCGCGTCTGATGGGCTTGACCGAGGGTGCCGAGGCGGCTTGGCTCGAGCAGGTCCACGGCGCGGAAGTGGTGGATGCGCACGAGGTGCTGGCGCGGGCTCGCGCGGGCGAGCCGCTCGTGCGCGCCGACGCCAGCGTCACGGACCAGCCGGGCACGATCTGCGTCGTAATGATTGCCGATTGCATGCCCGTGTTGCTGTGTGACGCCGCCGGCCGCGCGGTGGGCGCTGCGCATGCAGGGTGGCGCGGCCTGGCCTCGGGTGTCGTCGAGAAGACCGCCCAGCGTGTCGCCGATCTGGCGGGGGCACATCCCGGCTCGCTGCACGCGTACCTCGGACCGTGCATCGGACCCGCTGCGTTCGAGGTCGGGGCAGACGTGCGTGACGCCTTCATAAATGGCGCCGACGCTTCGCGACGCGAGGCGACCGCTCGTGCATTCGTGCCGCGGACCGACGCGCCGGGCAAATATCTCGCCGACCTTCCGGCGCTTGCGCGTTTGCGTTTGCAAGGCCTTGGCGTGACGCAGATTACCGGTGGTGATGCATGTACGGTGACGCAGCGTGAACGCTTTTATTCTTACCGGCGTGATCGCGTGACGGGCCGCATGGCTGCAATGATCTGGCTCGCCGACTGATCCGGAGTACTCGCCCACGCCGCTGGCAGCCATAGCAGGCGGGCGTCATCAGGGTTTGTTCGGGGGTCGCGCAGCAGGCATTTTGGTTGCGCCGCCAAGGGGCGCCCGCACGGGTTACAAAGCTAGCCATAACGCGGCTCGAAAATCGCGACCATTCGTCGTGTTAAATGCGAAAAAGGCCCTGCAATATGGGCCTTTTAAATTTGTTTCCCATTCGTTCTAGTTCGCCTCAATAACGCAATGAAATACATGGGGAAAACGATAATTAAAAAAATATCGCACTGCGGCAAAATCGGGAACAAGCATTGACATGCCTTGCGATGGGGAGCAAGAATGTTCCCCACACACGGGACAGGGCGTGACGAGGTCGCGAGCAATCGCCCACGTGCGTCGGAAACCTGCCTCTCAACCGTCCGTCAGGACTCACCGGTCAAAAGCAGGTATGGCAGCATCACAACATTCCTCGACTTCCTCAAGCACGGACTCCACGACGGAGCGTACCCAGCAGCAGGACAGTGCCGGTCCCGCCGGAGCGCAGCAGTTATTCGATGCCTGGATCAACGCGTGGCGTTCGTTCGGTGTGCCTGCGGCAGGCGCTGGCGCGACGTTCCAGATGCCACAGATGCCGGCCATGCCCGACTTCGCCAACGCCGCGGCCGCGATGGCGCCATTCGCCGAACTGAAAGTGCCCACGGCGGCGATCCCCTCGGAGCGTTTGCAGAAGCTGCAGTCTGACTATTCGCGCGAGGCAATGCAGTTGATCCAGCAGGCCGCTGACACTACGCCGAAGATCCCCGAACTGAAGGATCGTCGTTTCAGCGCGGATGCGTGGAGCGCCACGCCAGCGTATGCGTTCACCGCCGCATGGTATCTGCTGAACGCGCGCTATCTGCAGGAACTGGTTGAGGCGCTCGATACCGAACCGAAGGTGCGCGAACGGATTCGCTTCGCGGTCCAGCAGTGGACGGCGGCGGCTTCGCCGAGCAACTTCTTCGCGCTCAATCCCGAAGCGCAGAAGACCCTGCTGGATAGTCGCGGCGAGAGTTTGCGCCAGGGCGTGACCAATCTGTTGAGCGATCTGCAGCGCGGCAAGATTTCGCAGACCGACGAGTCGCGTTTTGTGGTCGGCAAGAATCTCGCGAACACCGAAGGCTCGGTCGTGTTCGAGAACGACCTGATCCAGCTGATCCAGTACAAGCCGCGCACGGCGAGCGTGCGCGAGCGGCCCTTGCTGATCGTGCCGCCGTGCATCAACAAGTTCTATATCCTCGATCTGCAACCTGAGAACTCACTCGTCGCACATGGGCTCGAGTCGGGGCATCAGGTGTTCCTGATTTCGTGGCGCAATGCGGATGCGTCGATTGCACATAAGACGTGGGACGACTATACCGACGAGGGCGTGCTTACCGCGATTGATACCGTGCGCAAGATCAGCGGGCGCGAGCAGATCAATACGCTCGGTTTCTGCGTCGGCGGCACGATGCTCGCAACGGCGCTCGCCGTTGCGGCGGCGCGCGGCGAACATCCCGCCGCCTCGATGACCTTGCTCACTGCGATGCTTGATTTTTCGGACACGGGTGTGCTCGATGTGTTCGTCGATGAAGCGCATGTGCAGATGCGCGAGCAGACGATCGGCGGCAAGAATGGTGCGAAGCCTGGTCTGATGCGCGGCATCGAGTTCGCCAACGCGTTCTCGTTTCTGCGTCCGAACGACCTCGTGTGGAACTATGTTGTCGACAACTATCTAAAAGGTCGCACGCCGACGCCGTTCGACCTGTTGTACTGGAACAGCGACTCGACCAGCCTGCCCGGACCGATGTACGTGTGGTACCTGCGCAATACTTATTTGGAGAATCGTCTGCGCACACCGAATCAGCTGACCGTGTGCGGCGAGAAAGTGGACCTGTCGCTTATCGATGTGCCCACCTTCATCTACGGATCACGCGAAGACCATATCGTGCCGTGGCGCACGGCGTATGCCTCGGTGCCTTTGCTGAGCGGACCGCTGGAATTCGTGCTCGGCGCGTCGGGACATATCGCGGGGGTGATCAATCCGCCGGCCAAGAACAAGCGTAATTACTGGGTGCTGAAGACAGAGGACAGGAGCTTGCCGGACGGCTCGGACGACTGGTTCGAACTCGCCACGGAAGTGCCCGGCAGCTGGTGGCCGGAATGGAGCCGATGGCTCGACCAACACGGCGGCAAGAAGGTCAAGGCGCGCGCTCATGCGGGTTCGGCCGACTATCCGGTGATCGAACCCGCGCCAGGGCGCTATGTGATGCAACGCGAGTAAAAGAGGTAACGTGCGGGATGCGACCAAAGGGATTGACGCTGGCAATGTGAGCGGGTGGCATTGCCGGCAATGAGCAGATGAATGGATTTTTAACTTGACGGGCGGCGGAGCAATCGACCGCGATGCCCGGAGGAAATTGAAATGACTGATGTAGTGATCGTATCGGCCGCGCGTACGGCAGTCGGCAAATTCGGTGGGTCGCTGGCGAAAATCGCTGCACCCGATCTCGGCGCACTCGTGGTTCGCGCCGCACTCGAACGCGCGGGCGTGAAGCCCGAGCAGGTCAGCGAAGTCATCCTCGGCCAGGTTCTGACGGCGGGTTCCGGCCAGAATCCGGCGCGCCAGGCGTTGATCAAGGCAGGCTTGCCGCTATCGGTGCCTGGCATGACGATCAACAAGGTTTGCGGTTCGGGACTGAAAGCCGTGATGCTGGCGGCCAACGCCATCATCGCCGGCGACGCCGACATTGTGGTGGCGGGCGGCCAGGAAAACATGAGCGCGGCACCGCACGTGCTGCCGGGCTCGCGCGACGGCTTCCGCATGGGCGACGCCAAGCTGATCGACAGCATGATCGTCGACGGTCTGTGGGACGTCTACAACCAGTATCACATGGGCGTGACGGCTGAGAACGTCGCTAAGGAATACGGCATTACGCGCGAACAGCAGGACGCGTTTGCCGCGCTGTCGCAAAACAAGGCGGAAGCGGCGCAGAAGTCGGGCCGCTTCGACGACGAGATCGTGCCGGTCGAGATCCCGCAACGCAAGGGCGAACCGCTACGCTTTACCACCGACGAATTCGTGCGCCACGGCGTCACGGCCGAGTCGCTTGCCAGTCTGAAGCCGGCCTTCTCGAAAGAAGGCACGGTCACCGCCGCGAACGCGTCGGGCCTGAACGACGGCGCGGCTGCGGTGGTCGTGATGTCGGCCAGGAAGGCCGAAGCGCTGGGTCTCACGCCGCTCGCCCGGATCAAGGCGTACGCCAACGCCGGTGTCGATCCGAAGGTGATGGGCATGGGCCCGGTGCCGGCTTCGCGCCGCTGTCTCGAGCGCGCAGGCTGGACGCCGGCCGATCTCGATCTGATGGAAATCAACGAGGCGTTCGCTGCGCAGGCGCTCGCCGTGCACCAGCAAATGGGCTGGGACACGTCGAAGGTCAACGTGAATGGCGGCGCGATTGCGATCGGCCATCCGATCGGCGCGTCCGGTTGCCGGATTCTCGTCACGCTGCTGCATGAAATGCAGAAGCGCGACGCCAAGAAGGGCCTGGCCTCGCTGTGTATCGGTGGCGGCATGGGCGTGGCGCTGGCAGTCGAGCGCGCCTGAGCGGATGTGTGTTGCCGCGTACCGCTTCGCTAGCGTTCAGCTCGAAACGGTGCGTGGCGGTGTGCGGTGGCCTCGCCAGCCGGGCGCCCGGCGGCAGTGGAGATGATGCAGTACGGGCGAGGGAAGGGGCTGCCGGTCGGCGCCTCGGAAAAACGATAATGGAGTGTGGTCTATGGCACAGCGAGTTGCGTATGTAACGGGCGGAATGGGCGGCATCGGCACGAGTATTTGCCAGCGTCTTCACAAGGAAGGCTTCAAAGTGGTCGCCGGCTGTGGCCCGAACTCCCCACGCCGCGTGAAGTGGCTCGAAGAGCAGAAGGCCCTGGGTTTCGACTTCATTGCTTCGGAAGGCAACGTGGGCGACTGGGAATCGACCAAGGCGGCGTTCGACAAGGTGAAAGCCGAAATCGGCGAAGTCGACGTACTGGTCAACAATGCAGGCATCACACGTGATGTCGTATTCCGTAAGATGACCCACGAAGACTGGACGGCGGTGATCGATACCAACCTGACGAGTCTGTTCAACGTCACCAAGCAGGTGATCGACGGCATGGTCGAGCGTGGCTTTGGGCGGGTGATCAACATCTCGTCGGTGAACGGGCAGAAGGGCCAGTTCGGGCAGACGAACTACTCGACGGCGAAGGCCGGCATTCACGGTTTTACGATGTCGCTGGCCCAGGAAGTCGCCACCAAGGGCGTCACGGTGAATACTGTGTCGCCCGGCTACATCGGTACGGATATGGTCAAGTCGATCCGCCCCGATGTGCTGGAAAAGATCGTCGCGACGATCCCGGTGCGCCGTCTCGGCCAGCCGGATGAAATCGGTTCGATCGTAGCGTGGCTCGCGTCGGACGAATCGGGTTTTTCGACGGGGGCTGATTTCTCGCTGAATGGCGGTCTGCACATGGGCTGATCCGTGCGGCGCCCGGTCGCAAGACGGGGCGCTACATGGTTCAGGTGTTTCCGGCGGCGTCTCGTACCTGTAATCGCGGCCCGATTGCGCGTGCGGCAGGACGCCGTTTCTGCGCTTCAATGGCGCTCAAAGGCGTTAAATGACCACTACTACAAAGAAAACTGCCGAACGACTCATCAAGAAATATCCGAACCGTCGGCTCTATGACACCGAGACGAGTACGTACATCACGCTGACGGACGTCAAGCAGCTCGTGCTGGATCAAGAGGATTTCAAGGTCATCGATGCGAAGAGCAACGAGGACCTGACGCGCGCCATTCTGTTGCAGATCATCCTTGAAGAGGAGAGCGGTGGCCTGCCGATGTTCTCTTCGTCCATGCTGTCGCAGATCATCCGTTTTTACGGGCACGCGATGCAGGGCATGATGGGCACGTATCTCGAGAAGAACATTCAGGCGTTCATCGACATTCAGGCCAAGCTCGCCGACCAGTCGAAGAACCTGTACGAAGGCAAGGCGATGAACCCCGAGGTCTGGTCGCAGTTCATGAACATGCAGGCGCCGATGATGCAAGGCATGATGACCAGCTACATCGAGCAGTCGAAGAACATGTTCGTGCAGATGCAGGAGCAGATGCAGAACCAGGCGAAGTCAATGTTCAGCACTTTCCCGTTCACTCCTGCCAATCCGCAGACGAATCCGGAGCCGGAGAAGAAGTAGGGGCGGCGTGGCTGCATCCCGTCCGGTTCAGGGTCGGACTGGCGAAACTGCTTCAGGAAGGGCGCCGCGGGCTGACCGTGCGGAAAGCCCATGGGCGGGACGATACATACCCCGGAGTCGATTTTGGCGGGTGGTCGCGCGCCTGCGCCAGCTGTGTGGGGCGTGCCACGGGGTACAATGTGAGGTTACGTTTACCGCCATCCGCCGGACTGCCCCCTATGCCGCAAGCTTCCTCCCCCATTTCACCCAGCACCGCCGCGCCAAAGGTCGGGTTCGTTTCGCTCGGGTGCCCGAAAGCGCTCGTCGACTCCGAGCAGATCATCACGCAACTGCGCGCCGAAGGCTATGAGATCTCCGCTACCTATGACGGCGCGGACCTTGTGGTCGTCAACACCTGCGGCTTCATCGACGAAGCCGTGCAGGAAAGTCTCGACGCGATCGGCGAGGCGCTCACTGAAAACGGCAAGGTGATCGTCACCGGCTGCCTCGGCGCGAAGAAGAGCGCGAGCGGCTCGGGCCTGATCGAGGAAGTCCATCCCAAGGTGCTGGCCGTGACCGGGCCGCATGCGCTGGGAGAAGTGATGCAGCACGTGCACGCGCATCTGCCGAAGCCGCACGATCCGTTCGTCGATCTGGTGCCCGCGGCAGGCGTGAAACTCACACCGCGTCACTACGCGTACCTGAAGATTTCCGAAGGCTGTAACCATCGTTGCACGTTCTGCATCATCCCGTCGATGCGCGGCGACCTCGTGTCGCGTCCGGTCGCGGAAGTGATGCTCGAAGCGGAAAACCTCTTCAAGTCCGGCGTGAAGGAATTGCTCGTGATTTCCCAGGACACGAGCGCGTACGGCGTGGACGTGAAGTACCGCACCGGTTTCTGGAACGGCAAGCCGATCAAGACACGCATGACGGACCTCGTCGGCGCGCTCGGCGAGCTGGCCGCGCAGTACGGCGCCTGGGTGCGCCTCCATTACGTGTACCCATACCCGAGCGTCGACGAAGTCATCCCGATGATGGCCGAAGGTCCGTTCAAGGGTCACGTGCTGCCGTATCTCGACGTGCCGTTCCAGCACGCGCATCCCGAAGTGCTCAAGCGCATGAAGCGGCCGGCCAATGCCGAGAAGGTGCTGGAGCGCGTGCGCGCCTGGCGCGAGATCTGCCCGGATCTGACGATCCGCAGCACGTTCATTGCTGGCTTCCCCGGTGAGACCGAAGAGCAATTCCAGACGCTGCTGGACTTCATTCGTGAGGCGGAACTGGATCGCGTCGGCTGTTTTGCTTACTCCCCGGTGGAAGGCGCTACCGCCAATGAACTTGACGGCGCATTGCCCGACGAAGTGCGCGAAGAGCGCCGCGCGCGCTTCATGGAGGTGGCCGAGGAAGTGTCGGCGAAACGTATCGCGCGCAAGGTCGGCAAGACCTTGAAGGTGCTGGTCGACGAAATCAACGCCGAGGGCGGCGTCGGCCGCACGGCTGCGGATGCGCCGGAGATCGACGGCGTCGTGTATATCGCGCCGGCCACCAAAGCCTCGAAGCGCTACAAGGTGGGCGATTTCGTGTCGGTGAAGATCAACGGCGCGGACGGCCACGATCTGTGGGGCGAGGTGTAAGCCATGTCCATGGCGGCGAGCCCGGCAATCCTCGCGCTCGGCGAGGCCATGGTCGAATTCAACCAGGCGTCGAAGGACCAGCCGAACTATTTGCAGGGCTTCGGCGGCGACACGTCGAACTTCTGCATCGCGGCTGCACGTCAGGGAGCGACCGCGGGTTATGTGTCGGCGGTTGGCGACGATCATTTCGGTCGTCTGCTGCTCGATCTTTGGCAATGCGAGTCGGTGGACACCTCGATGGTGAAGGTCGACAGCCATGCGCCGACCGGCGTCTATTTCGTCTCACACGGGGCGGAAGGCCACCAGTTCGATTATCTGCGCGCGGGTTCGGCCGCTAGCCGTTATGCGTCGCATGATTTGCCGCTTGACGCGATTGCGGCCGCGCAGGTGCTGCATCTGTCCGGCATCAGCCTCGCGATCAGCGTGAGTGCCTGCGACGCGGCCTTGGCCGCGATCAGCCATGCGCGCGCAAACGGCGTGCGGGTGAGTTTCGACACGAATCTGCGTCTCAAGCTGTGGCCGCTCGCGCGGGCGCGTGCGGTGATGGTCGAAGCGATTCGCCATACTGATATCTGCCTGCCGAGTTGGGACGATGTGACCGTGTTGACCGGACTGACTGGCCGCGACGAGATCGTTGATTACCTGCTGGCGCTCGGTCCGCGCGTCGTCGCACTCAAGCTCGGCCAGCAAGGCGCGTATGTGGCCACGCCCGACGAGCGCCGCGAGGTACGGGGACAGGTCGTGAACGCGGTCGACGCAACCGGCGCCGGCGATTGTTTCGGCGGTGCCTTTATCGCCCGCATCGTCAGGGGCGACGATCCGTTTGCAGCAGCGCGTTACGCGAATATGGCGGCGGCACTGTCCACGCAAGGTTTCGGGGCGGTTGCGCCGATTCCCGATCGCAACGCGGTCGAGAAGGCGCTGGCCGCCTGAGCGGGTGAACTCTCGCGAGCCCGTGCGGCCTCGCGAAGCGCCCCGGCAATGATGACGCGGCCCGCGAGCCACGGCCCAGACTGGTCGTCCAGATCACGTACCAGAGAGTAAGAGGAGCAAGCGATGCAACGGGAAGTAGTAGTAGTGAGCGCGGTGCGCACGGCAGTTGGCGATTTCGGCGGCAGTCTCAAGGACTTCTCGCCGACCGACCTCGGCGCACGTGTGGTGCGTGAGGTGCTGTCGCGGGCGAAGGTGGCGGGCGACGAAGTCGGCCACGTCGTGTTCGGCAATGTGGTCCACACCGAACCGAAGGACATGTATCTGGCCCGTGTGGCGGCCTTGAACGGCGGCGTCGCGCATCATGCGCCGGCGCTCACGGTGAACCGCCTGTGCGGCTCTGGTTTACAGGCGATCGTCTCCGCCGCGCAGAGCGTGTTGCTCGGCGATGCCGACATCGTCATTGGCGGCGGCGCGGAAAACATGAGCCGCGCGCCATACATGTTGCCTGCTGCGCGATTCGGTCAGCGCATGGGCGACGCGCGCCTCGTCGACATGATGCTCGGTGCGCTGCAGGACCCGTTTCAGGGCATTCACATGGGCGTGACGGCTGAAAACGTCGCGCAGAAATACGGCATCTCCCGCGAGGCGCAGGATGCACTCGCGCTCGAGTCGCATCGCCGCGCGGCCCATGCGATCGCGAGTGGCTATTTCAAGGAACAGATTCTGCCGATCACGATCTCATCGAAGAAGGGTGACATCGTATTCGAGCAGGATGAACACGTGCGTTTGAACGCGTCGGCGGAAGACTTCTCGAAGTTGAAGCCGGTATTCGCGAAGGAAAACGGCTCGGTGACGGCGGGCAACGCGTCCGGCATCAATGACGCGGCTGCGGCGGTCGTGCTGATGGAGCGCAGTATCGCGGAACAGCGGGGCGTGAAGCCGCTGGCGCGGCTGGTAGCCTACGCACACGCGGGCGTCGATCCGGCCTACATGGGCATCGGCCCGGTGCCGGCCACCCGCAAGGTGCTCGAGCGGGCCGGCCTGACGGTCGCCGACCTCGACGTCATCGAAGCGAACGAAGCATTTGCCGCACAGGCATGTGCGGTCAGCAAGGAACTTGGGCTCGATCCCGCGAAGGTCAACCCGAACGGCTCCGGCATTTCGCTCGGCCACCCGATCGGCGCGACGGGCGCATTGATTACCGTGAAGGCGCTGTACGAACTGCAGCGCATCGGCGGGCGTTATGCGCTGGTCACGATGTGCATTGGCGGCGGGCAGGGCATCGCGGCGATCTTCGAGCGGATCTGACGCCGGGCGCACGACACCTGGCCTCATGCAACAGGAAGGAACGGATGCTGGAATCGAAAGCAATCATGAGTACCGCGCGTTGGCGCGGCTGGATCCCGGGTGCCGCGACGGTACTGCTGTTGGCCGGTGCGGGCACCCTGCTGCCCGCACAAGCGTGGGCGCAAAGCGATGCAGTCAAGGAGTTGGCCGCGCCGCCTCCCATTCAGTTGCCGCTCAAGCCGAGCCCGGAGTTCGCGAAGTTTCCGCGCTACGCCGGTACGCTCGGTACGCGTCAAATCGTACTGCGGCTTGGACCGAAGACCGACGACCCGTCCGGGGTGCACGGCGAGTATCAGTACACCGACACGGGCGAAGTGATCCTGATTGCGGGCGACCGCGACGGCGACACCCTCGAAGTGGAGGAGTCGAACGACGGCACCCACATCACGGGTAACTGGGTCGGCAAGTTCGCCGCTGACGGTTCGGTGGCGGGAGACCGGATGAACGTTGACGATTCGGATCCGCAGCCATTCGACTTGCGGCCACTGGCGACAGGACAGCCTGTGCCGGCGCCAGGAGCAGCCGCTCAGCCGCCGGCGGCCAGGGCTACGCCTTCGGCGCCTGCGGCCCCCGCATCGAGCGGCGCGCATACCGTGAACGGGGTGAACAACCTCTCAATTGGCGAGTAGCGCGACGCTCGCGCGCTTTTCCGTTCCCCTCACTGTTCTGTTTTGGTCCCTACGCAAAACCACTATGACTCAATCCACATCCAGGCGCGGCCTGCAGACCCGCATCGTGCGCGCTGAAGACCAGATTACTTCCGGCTTCGAATCGCTGACGGTACCGGTCACGCGCGCGTCGACGGTCGTGTTCCCCGATCTCGCCGCAATGCGCGCCTGCGACTGGCGCAACGATGCGCAATGGCGTTACGGTTTGCACGCCACCCCTACGTCGCTCGCGCTGGCGCAGCGGCTGGCGGCGATCGAAGGCGGCAATCACGCGCTGCTGCAACCGTCGGGACTGTCGGCGATTTCCAATGTGTACTTCGGGCTCGTCAAAGCCGGCGACGATGTCTTGATCCCCGACAACGTCTATTCGCCGAACCGCGATCACGGCGACTGGCTGGCGCGTGATTTCGGCATTACCGCGCGCTACTACGATCCGATGATCGGTGCGGGGATTGCCGACCTGATCCAGCCTGATACGCGGTTGATCTGGATCGAGGCTCCGGGTTCGGTGACGATGGAAGTGCCGGACGTGCGCGCGATCACCACGGCCGCGCGAGCCCGCAATGTGATCACCGCGATCGACAATACCTGGTCCGCGGGGCTCGCGTTCCGTCCGTTCGAGCACGGCGTCGATATTTCGCTGCAGGCGTTGACCAAATATCAATCGGGTGGCGGCGATGTGCTGATGGGAGCGACGATCACGGTCGAGCGTGAGGTGCATCTGAAATTGAAAGCGGCGCGCATGCGCATGGGCATCGGTGTCTCGTCGGACGACTGCTCGCTGATCCTGCGCAGCCTGCCGAGCATGCAGGTGCGCTTCGAGCAGCATGACCGCAGCGCGCTGGCGATTGCAAAGTGGCTGAAGACGCGTCCGGAGATCGCCGCGGTGCTGCATCCCGCGTTGCCCGATTGCCCCGGGCACGAGTTCTACGAGCGGGACTTCACGGGTGCGGGCGGGTTGTTTTCGGTGGTGTTCGATGGCCGTTACACACCGGCGCAAATCGATACGTTCTGCGAGTCGCTCGAGCTGTTTTCGATTGGCTGGAGCTGGGGCGGGGCACATAGTCTCGTGGTGCCGTACGACATCGCCTCGATGCGTACCGCAGCGCAGTGGCCGCATCGCGGCACGCTGGTGCGCTTCTATATCGGGTTGGAAGAAGAGGCCGATTTGCGCGCGGATATGGAGCGGAGTTTGAGTACGCTGGCCTAAACGGTTTGCGCCTCCGGCGCCTGCGGGTCGCGCGGTTGGGGAAAGCCCATCGGGACACAGTTTCGATGGCTTACGTTAGTCAAAACAACCGCAGCAACCCATCCAGCCCAACATGGTTGAACGCGACACTCGCGGCTTCGCGCACTACCGGCTTCGCGCGAAACGCCACGGATAACCCGGCCGCGGCCATCATCTTCAGATCGTTGGAGCCGTCGCCCATCGCAATCGCCTGGCTGGGCTCGATGCCGAGCTGCGCGCAGGTTTCGCGCAGCGTACGCGCCTTCACTTCCGCATTGACAATCTCGCCTGTCACACGGCCGGTCAGCTTGCCGGCGACGATTTCGAGCGTGTTGGCTCGCGTGAAATCGAGGCCAAGGCGGCCTTTCAGCTTTTCGGTAAAGAACGTGAAGCCACCGGAAACGAGCAAGGTCTTCAGGCCCGCCTCCTGCGCGCCGCTCAGCATGTGTTCCGCACCCGGCGACAGGCGCAGACGCTCTTCATACACACGTTCCAGCGCGCTCGCGTCGAGACCCTTGAGCAGCGCCACACGGCGGGTGAGGCTTTCGTTGAAATCCTTGATTTCGCCGCGCATCGAAGCTTCGGTGATCGCCGCGACCTCGGCCTTCAGGCCGCAGAAATCGGCAATTTCGTCGATGCATTCAATCGTGATCAGCGTCGAGTCCATGTCCATGGCGACCAGTCCGAAGTCGCGCAACTGCCGGTTGGGCTCGATAAACGCGTAATCCAGCGCGTGCGTGCCGCAGTAGACGTCCAGATCGGCGCGCTGGGCGGGGTTCGCATCGGGGATGCGGATCGCGTGGGCGTCGATGACGTCGGCGCGCGAGCCACGCGCAAGTGCGACGAGCGTCTTGTGGTGGTCGGCGGACAGGGGCGCGGGGCTTTGGATGACGAGGTTCATAACGACGCAGGAAAGGGCGCGCGGCGCGCGCGGAAAATCCCGTTATTGTAACGGGTTAGCGCAATGCGTCCGGTTGGCGGGCGGGTCACGTCGGCCCCGGCCGGACCGTAGCTTTTGCCGAGGCGGCGCAAGAGTTACAGGGCGCGCCGCGCGCAACCAGCACAGGGCATCGCCCACTGGGGCTGGGGCCCGTGGCACGCTTGATGCGTAGTCAAAGGTTCCGGCCTTTGGGAGCGCACGATGTCACACATGATCTGGAAAGGCGCGATCAGCTTCGGCCTCGTGCACGTACCGGTGCAGTTGTATCCGGCCACGCAGTCTGAGAAAGTCGGCTTCAATCTTCTGGACAAGCGCTCGATCGATCCGATCGGCTACCGGCAGATCAACAAGCGCACCGGCAAGGAAGTGACGCGCGACAATATCGTGCGCGGCTTTGAGTACGAGAAGGACAAGTACGTTGTGCTGACCGACGACGAGATCCGCTCGGCGAACCCGGAATCGACGCAAACCGTCGACATCCTCGCATTCGTCGAAGCGCCGGAGATCTCGTTCCTCTATCTCGACACCCCGTATTTTCTGGCGCCGGACCGCAAGGGCGAGAAGGTCTACGCGCTGCTGCGCGAGGCGCTGAAGGCGTCGGGCAAGATTGGCGTTGCCAGCGTCGTGCTGCACAACAAGCAGCATCTGGCGGCGCTCGTCCCTGTCGGATCGGTGCTCGCGCTGAACACGCTGCGCTGGGCCGACGAAGTGCGCGATTACAAGGAATTGAAGCTGCCGTCCGAAGACCCGAAAAAGGCGGGCGTGACCGCGCGTGAGCTCGACATGGCGAAAAAGCTGATCGACGACATGAGCGATAGCTGGGACCCGTCGGCCTATCACGACACGTTCCGCGACGACATCATGACGCTGGTGGATCGGAAGATTCGCGCAGGTAAGACCGAAGAGGTCACCGACGTCGAGACACCCCGGGAGTCGCGTCAGTCCGCCGAGATTCTCGATTTGTCCGATCTGCTCAAGCGCAGCCTCGGGCGCGGCAAGGGCAAAGGCGGAGGCCGGGCGCAGGCGGCGCAGGATGATGACGGGGCAGAGGAGCCCGCGGCGGCGCCGCGTCGCAAGACGGGCACGGCGCGACGCGCGAATGGCGCTGCCGCCCCGCGTAAGGATGCCCCGCATCGCAAGCGCAGCGCTGCTTGATGACGCTTCAAAGGCACGTCCATGACCGACCGGCTCGACCCCTACCACCGCAAGCGCCGCTTCGACGAGACGCCAGAACCGTCGGGAAAGGCCACGTCCAGGACCGCGGGAGGCAAGGCTTCGTCGCGCAAGGCGACGCAAGCGCTGTCCTATGTGATCCAGGAACACGACGCGCGGCGTCTGCACTACGATTTCCGGCTTGAACTCGACGGCGCGCTGAAGTCGTGGGCGGTGCCCAAGGGGCCGAGTCTGGACCCGTCAGTGAAGCGGCTCGCCGTGCATGTCGAAGATCACCCTGTCGAATATGGTTCGTTCGAAGGCGAGATTCCGCCGGGTAACTACGGCGCGGGTTCAGTGATCGTATGGGATCGCGGCACGTGGGAGCCGGACGGCGGGTTGGCTCACGCGCGCGAGGCCTATCGGGCGGGCAAGCTCAAGTTCACGTTGGACGGTGACAAGCTTCACGGTAGCTGGATGCTGGTGCGCAGCCACATGCGCGGCAGCGGCGACAAGGAGCAGTGGCTGCTCATCAAGGAGCGTGACGAGGCGGCGCGCAGCGAGGCCGAGTTCGACGTGCTTGCCGAACGGCCGGGCAGCGTGCTCGATGGGACGGCCGCACGCGGTGCAGGCAAAGGCGAAGGCAAGGGCGCCGGGCGGAAAACCGCGGTGGAGCACGCCGCAGAGAGACAGGCCGCGGGCAAGGATACGGCAAGCAAGCCAGCCGCTCGCTCCAGCAAGACCGCACAACCGAAGGCGACCAACGGCGCGCGTGCCGCCGACGCAAAGAAAACCGACATCGTCGCCAATCGCAGCGCCGAGTCGCTCCGCACACTTGCGGCGTCGCCGGCTATCGAGGGCGCAAAGAAGGCCGCGTTGCCGGCCACGTTCAAACCGCAACTGGCCACGCTGGTCGACACCGCCCCGCCGGGCGACGATTGGTCGTACGAAATCAAGTTCGACGGCTATCGGGTGCTTATGCGCATCGATCATCACGCTGTGAAGACGCCAGTCCACGTCTACACCCGTGCCGGCAACGACTGGACCGCGAAGTTCAGCAAGCAGGTAGGCGCGCTCGCGCAACTCGATCTCGATAGCGGATGGCTCGATGGCGAAGCGGTGGTGCTCGATCACAACGATGTGCCGAATTTTCAGGCGCTACAAAACGCTTTTGATGCGAACCGGCCGCAAGACATTGTGATCTATCTGTTCGATCTGCCGTTTCTGAACGGCTACGACCTGCGCGGCGTGCCGCTGGTGCAGCGACGCGCAATCCTGCGCGCGCTGCTCGAAGGGGTGGACAACCACATCCTGCGATTTTCGGAAGACTTTGACTTTAGCGCCGACGATCTGCTGAAGAGCGCCTGCGACATGGCGCTCGAAGGGATCATCGGCAAGCGGCGAGACAGTCACTACACGTCGGTCCGCGCCTCGACGTGGATCAAACTCAAGTGCCGCCGCCGACAGGAATTTGTGATCGGCGGCTACACGGAACCGGCGGGCAGCCGTGCCGCCTTTGGCGCGCTGCTGCTCGGCGTATACGATGGCAAAGGCAAGCTGCAGTACGCCGGCCGGGTCGGCACCGGCTTCGACGCAGCGCTGCTGCGCACGGTGAAAAATGAGCTCGACAAGCGTGAGCAGTCGCGCATGCCGTTCGCGGCGACACCGCGCGAACGCAGCCGCACGCCGGTGCACTGGGTCAAGCCGGAGCTCGTTTGCGAATGCAACTTCGCGGAGTGGACCGACGAGCGCATCGTGCGCCAGGCGTCGTTCGTCGGTCTGCGAAACGATAAACCTGCGCGGCAGATCGTCAGGGAAACACCGCGCGAAGGAGCCGCTGTGGAACAACACTCGAGTAAAGGTTCGTCGGAGGCGCCCGCCAAAACTCGCGCGGCGCGAGGTTCAGCAAGT
>Ga0116109_1000115_pt1 | contig 20331 bp, 20 predicted proteins | sample June2015DPH_8_10_2_FD_89718 | JGI IMG/M metagenome (GOLD analysis project Ga0116109, IMG submission 89718) | Peatland microbial communities from SPRUCE experiment site at the Marcell Experimental Forest, Minnesota, USA - June2015DPH_8_10 | ecosystem: Environmental > Terrestrial > Soil > Wetlands... | reverse complement strand
GCGTCCGATGATGAAAGCGCGCGGTGGGCGCATTATCAACATCACGTCGGTGGTGGGTTCGGCTGGCAATCCGGGGCAGGTTAATTACGCCGCCGCGAAAGCGGGCGTGGCCGGCATGGCGCGCGCGCTGGCCCGTGAAATCGGCAGCCGCGGCATCACCGTGAATTGCGTGGCGCCCGGTTTCATCGACACCGACATGACCAAGACCCTGCCGGAAGAGCAGCAAACCGCGCTGAAGACGCAGATTCCGCTTGGCCGTCTGGGCAGCCCGGAAGACATCGCTCACGCCGTTGCGTTTCTTGCTTCGCCGCAAGCCGGGTACATCACCGGCACGACGCTGCACGTAAACGGCGGCATGTACATGTCGTAACGGAATTCGGGTACCATCCGCGCCGTGACGCGTTTCTCGACGCGGCGGGGCGGATGCCTTGACAGGAACCGTGCGCGCCGCTTTTTTGCAGGAGCAAACCTGATAAAATGCGCGCACCTGTATTTTTGAACTTCTTTTCCCTTGGAGGGGTTAATGGACAATATCGAACAGCGCGTCAAGAAGATCGTCGCAGAACAACTGGGCGTTGCGGAAGCGGAGATCAAGAACGAAGCATCGTTCGTGAACGACCTCGGCGCTGACTCGCTCGACACCGTCGAACTCGTGATGGCCCTCGAAGACGAATTCGGCATGGAAATTCCGGATGAAGAAGCTGAGAAGATCACGACCGTTCAGCAAGCCATCGACTACGCTCGCGCAAACGTCAAGGCCTAAGGTCATTCGCGCCCGCGTTGCTGGGTTGGCTGCATGTGACGCCTTGGCGTGCCGGTTTCCGGCGTCCGCAGGGCTGGCGCTAATGCCGGCGAAGTTGGCAATGACGTTGCCAGCGCGGTTTCGAGCGCAGTTTCCAGGTTAACAGCCACAGGGCTCACAGGTCTGATTCCTGTAGCCGCTGTGGCTTTTGCTTTTGTCACCTATGAAAAAGAGGTTACCGTGAGCCGTCGTCGTGTTGTTGTTACAGGCCTGGGGCTGATTTCGCCTGTTGGCAATAATGTTGCCGACGGCTGGGCCAATCTGGTCGCAGGCAAGTCGGGTATTGCCAATATCACGAAGTTCGACGCATCGAACTTCACGACGCGCTTTGCCGGCGAGGTGAAGGGCTTCAATATCGAGGACTACATCCCCGGTAAGGAAGCGCGCCACATGGATACGTTCATCCATTACGGCGTGGCTGCCGGCATCCAGGCAATGAAGGACAGCGGGCTTGAAGTCACCGACGAGAATTCGGAGCGCATCGGTGTGGTGGTCGGCTCGGGAATTGGCGGTCTGCCGATGATCGAAGTCACCCAAACCGAGCTGCTCAACCGCGGTCCGCGCCGGATTTCGCCGTTCTTCGTGCCGGCTTCGATCATCAATATGATCTCCGGCCACCTGTCGATCAAATTCGGCATCAAGGGCCCGAACCTCGCGATCGTCACCGCGTGTACCACCGGTCTGCATTGCATCGGCGAGGCTTCACGCCTGATCGAATACGGCGACGCCGACGTCATGATCGCGGGCGGTGCGGAATCCACCGTGTCGCCGCTCGGCGTTGGTGGCTTTGCGGCGGCGCGCGCGCTGTCGCAACGTAACGACGACCCGGCAACGGCTAGTCGTCCTTGGGATAAGGACCGCGACGGTTTCGTGCTGGGCGAGGGCGCAGGCGTGATGGTGCTCGAAGAGTACGAACACGCGAAGGCCCGTGGCGCGAAGATTTACGCCGAGGTAAGCGGCTATGGGATGAGCGGCGACGCGTATCACATGACCGCGCCGCTGGAAAATGGCGACGGCGCGCGCCGCTGCATGCTGGCGGCACTGAAGAACGCGCGCGTGAACGTGGATCAGGTGAACTACCTGAACGCCCACGGCACGTCCACGCAGCTGGGCGATCTGGCGGAAACCATCGGCATCAAGCGCGCTTTCGGCGACCACGCGAAGAGCATGGTCGTGAATTCGACCAAATCGATGACGGGCCACCTGTTGGGCGGCGCCGGCGGTCTCGAGTCCGTGTTCACGGTGCTTGCCGTGCATCATCAGGTGTCGCCGCCGACAATCAACATCTTCAACCAGGATCCGGAATGCGATCTTGATTACTGCGCCAACACCGCGCGGGAGATGAAGATCGACATCGCGCTGAAGAACTCGTTTGGGTTCGGCGGCACGAACGGCACGCTCGTCTTCAAGCGCGCCTGAGCAGGCCAGGCCGCTTGATCCCAACGCCAACACCCGCGCCCACGCAATACCGCAAGCAGGCCGGTCCGGCGCTTATGCCCGGACCGGCCTCATCCAGTGGAGTGCCGTTGATCACGCTGCGGCGCTCCGTCACGGTGCGCGGCGCAACGGTGGCTTTTATCCTGGTTGCCCTCGCCGCCGTTCAGGCGTGCCTCGCGGGCTGGCTCGGCGCCTTGCAGGCAGCGCCGGCCACGCTGGCCGTGCTAGCCTCGCTGATGCTAGGCGCGTGGCGGCACTGGCGCACCGAGCCCGGCGCCATCAAAATCGGGCCGGATGGCCTCACCGTCTGGAATCGCGCGGGGCAGATGCTCGCGCAGGGTCATATTGCCGGTTGTTCGCAGTGGAGCGGCCGGCTTCTCATTCTGGCGCTTGCAGACGCGAGCGGCCGTTCCCGGGCACTACTGATCGCGGCGGACGCGCTTTGCGCCGACGCTTTCCGCGAGCTGGCCGTGCTAGGCCGGCGTGCCGCGCGCGTCTGACTGTAACGACTGTAACCGCTGTTACCTTAGTATCGTGACGATATGATGGGGACGCTACAATGGTGCCCCGCGATGCGCCCTATAGTTAACGGATTTATCAGGTGAGCGAAAAAGAAATTGATCAGGTGCTGGTCGAGCGCGTCCAGAAGGGCGACAAGGCCGCGTTCGAGCTTCTGGTCACCAAATACCACCGCAAGATCCTCCGGCTGATCTCGCGCCTCGTGCGCGACCCCGCGGAGGTTGAGGACGTGGCCCAGGATGCCTTCATCAAGGCATACCGGGCACTGCCCCAATTCCGCGGTGAATCGGCCTTTTATACGTGGTTGTACCGGATTGCGGTCAACACGGCAAAGAACTACCTTGCGACCCAAGGGCGGCGCGCACCCACATCAACCGAAGCGGATGCTGAAGAAGCTGAAACTTTCTCGGACGCCGACCAACTAAGGGATATCAACACGCCTGAGTCGATGTTGATGAGCAAGCAGATCGCTGAGACGGTCAATGCTGCGATGGCGGTTTTACCGGAAGAGTTGCGCACCGCCATTACTCTTCGTGAAATTGAGGGTTTGAGTTACGAGGAAATCGCTGAGATGATGGGGTGCCCCATTGGCACGGTCAGATCACGAATTTTTCGCGCTCGCGAAGCCATTGCGGCAAAATTGCGACCATTGCTTGACACACCCGAAGGCAAACGCTGGTAATTGACCGGCTGGTCCCGCGGGGCAATGGGGCAATATCTGGGTTAGGTGGTGTCACTAGGGGTGTCTGTAAGATGGGGAGCATCATGGGGTCGGTCTCGATGCAATCGCAAGCAAGCTCGCAAGGCGAGCGTCTGTCCGCTTTTGTCGACGGTGAGCTGTTCGGCGAAGAGCATCTGAACAAGTTTATTTCGGAGCTGGATCACGAAGATCGTGCATCCTGGTCGCATTACCACCTGATCGGCGACGTCATGCGTTCCGACGATCTGGCGGTGAGCCCTGCGACAAGCAGCGCGTTCCTCGCCGGTTTTGCGGCGCGCCTCGAGCAGGAGCCGCACGTGCTCGCCCCCGCGGCGGTGCCGGTTGCACGCCGTCTGCTGGCGCTGCGTCGCCGTGTCGTGCCGGCATTCGCGGTTGCCGCGGCCGCCGCCACGTTGACATGGATCGTCGTCCCGCAGTTGCAGGGCGTGCCGGGTGGTGCGGGCGTGACCCAGGTCGCGTCGATCCAGGCCCATGGCGATGCGATGCAACGTGTGGCGATGGCTTCCGTGCCGGCGGTAACCGCCGCGCAGCCGGTCCAGGACGGCAATATTATTCGTGACGCCAGTCTCGACCAATACCTGGAAGCCCATCAGCAGTTCGCGCAGCAGCCGGTCATGCCCGGTTCGATGCCGCTGATTCGTACCTCCGCCATGACCACGCAAGGCCAATAGTCTGATGCAGACACTGCGGTTGAATAAAACGACTATTTGGGGGCGGCTGCCGGCATTTCTGTTCTGCGCAGCCGTATTGTTGTCCGCCACGCCGCGTGTCTTTGCGCAATCAGATGATCCGCTGGCCATCCGCCGCACTGCGGCGAACTTGCTCAACCGGGTTCACCAGGCTGCCCAACAGCAGAATTACGAGGGTGCGTTCGTCTACCAACGAGGCAACTTCGTCCAGACCTCGCGGATCGCGCATTACGCCACCCGCAACGACGGCGAATTCGAACAGCTCGAAAGCCTCGATGGCAAGCCGCGCAAGATGTTGCGCCATAACGACGAAATGTACACGTTCATCCCCGAACGGCACCTGTGCGTCGTCGAAAAGCGCCAAAACAAGGATTCCTTCCCCGCACTGCTCGCCGCTTCGAGCGACGACGTGCTGTCGGTCTATGAGCCCAAGCTCCTTGGCACTGACCGCGTCGCGGGAATCGACAGCGACGTCGTCGAACTCGATCCGAAAGACGCATACCGGTTCGCTTACAAGCTCTGGGCCGATAAGAAGACCGGTTTGCTGCTGCGCGCGCAGACGCTCGACCCGAGCGGACAGGTGCTGGAGCAATTGTCGTTCTCGCAGATCAGTATTGGCGTGCCTGTCGACAAGATCGCGATCGTCAACGGTATCCACAACACCGCGGGCTGGACGGTCGTGCGCCCGCCGGTCGAGCCGGTTGACATGGAAGCGCAAGGCTGGGACATTGAGCCCACTGTGCCGGGTTTCCACAAGATTCGTGAGTTGCGCCGCCCCATGGCGGCCCGTGACCCGGGTGAGCCGCCTATCCCGGTCGACCAGGCCGTGTTTTCGGATGGTCTGGCAGCAATTTCGGTGTTTGTCGAGCCGGTTGAAAACAACACGCGCAAGGAAGGCGCGGGCAGTAGCGGAGCGACGCACGTCCTCGTTAAGCGTCGCGGTGACTTCTGGATTACTCTGTTAGGGGAAGTGCCCCAAGCCACATTGCAGCAATTTGCGTCTGCCATAGAATACAAGGCTCCCAAGTAATCCCTCGAATCCCTCGGCTGGCTAAGATATGACGATTTTCACGGTGCGCAAATTCCTCGCAGCCGCGGTGGTGGCGGTGTGTCTGCCGCTCGTGCCGCAGACGGCGTCGGCGGTTCCTGCAGCCAATCTTCCCGACTTCACCGATCTCGTCGATAAAGTCGGCCCGGCTGTGGTCAACATCCGCACCACGACCCGGGTATCGAGTAACAGCGGCAGCGCCCATGGCATGCCGCCGGGGATGGATGACGGCGACATGTCCGAGTTCTTCCGGCGCTTCTTCGGTATCCCGTTGCCGCAGCAGCCGGGCTCTTCGCCCCATGGTGGCGGAGGTGGCGGCGATAACGGCGACAACGGCAGCAGCAACGGCGGAAGTGGTGGAAGTGGCGGCAGTCAGGACGCGCCCGACAATTCCGATTCCGAGCAAAGTAGCGGTGTGGGGTCCGGTTTCATCCTGTCGCAGGATGGCTACGTGATGACCAACGCCCACGTAGTGGACGATGCGGACAATATCTACGTGACGCTCACCGACAAGCGCGAATTCAAGGCCAAGCTGATCGGCGTCGACGATCGTACCGATGTCGCGGTCGTGAAGATCAACGCGTCGAACCTGCCGGCGGTCACGATTGGCGACTCGACCAAGGTGCGCGTGGGTGAATGGGTGGTGGCGATCGGCTCGCCGTTCGGGCTCGAAAACACGGTCACCGCCGGCATTGTCAGCGCCAAGGGCCGCGATACGGGCGATTATTTGCCGTTCATCCAGACCGACGTGCCGGTCAATCCGGGCAACTCGGGCGGTCCGCTGATCAACATGCAGGGCGAGGTGATTGGCATCAACTCGCAGATCTATAGCCGCACCGGCGGTTTCATGGGCATCTCGTTTGCGATTCCAATTGACGAGGCGATGCGCGTAGCCGACCAATTGAAGACCACGGGCAAGGTTACGCGCGGCCGCATCGCGGTCGCGATTGGTGAAGTGACCAAGGACGTGGCCGATTCGCTCGGCCTGCCGACGGCGGAAGGTGCGCTGGTCAGCAGCGTTGAGCCGGGCGGGCCGGCCGATAAGGCAGGCGTGCAGCCGGGCGACATCATCCTGAAGTTCAATGGCCATTCCGTCGATACGGCTACCGATCTGCCGCGCATGGTTGGCGACACGAAGCCGGGCGCCAAGGCCACCATCACGGTGTGGCGCAAGGGTCAAACGCGCGATTTGCCGGTGACGATTGCCGAGATGCAGCCGGACAAGACGGCGAAGGTCGACGAGAAGCAGGCGCCGCCGCCGAAGCAGCGCGCCACCAACTCGCTCGGCATCGCGGTGAGCGACATCCCGGCTGACCAGCAAAAGTCGCTGAAGGTGCATGGCGGCGTGCAGGTCGACCAGGTGGATGGACCGGCTGCACGCGTCGGCTTGCAGAAGGGCGATCTGATCCTGCGCGTCGGCGACACGGATATCTCGAACGCAAAGCAGTTCGACGATGTCATTGCGCATCTCGATCAGCAGAAGATGGTTGCGCTACTCGTGCGTCGTGGCGACAACACGCAGTTTGTGCCGCTGCGGCCGCGTAGCAGCTCCGCGCAGAAATGACGACGGCGGCACCGCTCACGCTCTTCGGGCGCGCGTGGTGCCACCTGTGCGACGACATGCGGGCCGCACTCGAGCCGCTACTGGCCGAGTTCGGTATGCAGGTCGAGGTGGTAGACGTCGACGCTGACTCTGCACTTGAAGCACGTTACAACGAGTTAGTGCCGGTTTTGGTGTGCGATGGTGTCGAGTTGTGCCACTATCATCTCGATGAAGGGCGGGTCCGTGCGGCGCTGTGCGCACGCGCTGAACAGACTCGCTGGCGCATGGAAAGTCCCCGGGCCTGACACGACGTCTGAGCCCACTTTCTGTGCTCTCCTGCAAGATATGCCGGGCGCAAGCCTTTTTCGGCTAAAATAGACAGGTTTTTCACCTACTTACAAGGCGTGCTCCGCAATCGTCCGAGCGCGCCTTTTTCGCTTGATCGGTACTGAATGGATCATATTCGTAATTTCTCGATCATTGCGCACATCGACCATGGCAAGTCGACGCTCGCCGATCGCATCATCCAGATTTGCGGCGGCCTATCCGACCGCGAAATGGAATCGCAGGTGCTCGACTCGATGGATCTCGAGCGCGAGCGCGGCATCACCATCAAGGCACAGACCGCCGCACTGACGTACAAAGCGCGCGATGGGCAGATCTATAACCTCAACATGATCGACACGCCGGGGCACGTCGATTTCTCGTACGAAGTCAGCCGCTCGCTGTCGGCGTGCGAAGGCGCACTGCTGGTGGTCGACGCGAGCCAGGGCGTCGAAGCCCAGACGGTCGCCAACTGCTATACGGCTATCGAGCTCGGCGTTGACGTGATTCCCGTGCTCAACAAGATCGACTTGCCCGCGGCGAACCCGGAAAACGCGATCACCGAAATCGAAGACGTGATCGGCATCGACGCGACCGACGCGACGCGTTGCAGCGCGAAAACCGGTCTCGGCGTCGAAGACGTGCTGGAAGCGCTGGTCTTGAAAGTGCCGCCGCCCAAGGGCGACCCGGAAGCACCGCTGCAGGCGTTGATCATCGATTCGTGGTTCGACAACTACGTCGGCGTGGTGATGCTGGTGCGTATCGTCAACGGCACGCTGCGCCCGAAAGACAAGATCCGTTTGATGGCGACCGACGCGCAGTTCCCGGTCGAGCACATCGGCGTGTTCACGCCGAAGTCGAAGAATCTTGAGTCGCTGTCCGCAGGGCAGGTGGGCTTTATCATCGCCGGCATCAAGGAGTTGGCCGCTGCGAAGGTGGGCGACACCGTCACGCTGGTGAACCGTCCGGCCGCCGCGCCGCTGCCGGGCTTCAAGGAAGTGAAGCCGCAGGTGTTCGCCGGTCTGTATCCCGTCGAAGCGAACCAGTACGACGCACTGCGCGACTCGCTGGAAAAGCTGAAGCTCAACGATGCCTCGCTGCACTACGAACCGGAAGTTTCGCAGGCGCTCGGCTTCGGCTTCCGTTGCGGCTTCCTCGGCCTCTTGCACATGGAGATCGTGCAGGAGCGTCTGGAACGCGAGTTCGACATGGACCTGATCACCACGGCGCCGACCGTGGTGTACGAAGTTTTGCAACGCGACGGCACGACCATCATGGTCGAGAACCCGGCGAAGATGCCGGATCCGTCGCGGATCGAAGAAGTGCGCGAGCCGATCGTCACCGTGAACCTGTACATGCCGCAGGACTATGTGGGCGCGGTGATTACGCTGTGTACGCAAAAGCGTGGCAACCAGATCAACATGCAGTACCACGGCCGCCAGGTTCAGCTTACCTATGAAATCCCGATGGGCGAAGTGGTACTCGACTTCTTCGATCGTTTGAAGTCGATGTCACGCGGTTATGCGTCGATGGACTACGAGTTCAAGGAATATCGCGCAGCGGATGTCGTGAAGGTCGATATGCTGATCAACGGTGACAAGGTGGATGCGCTGTCGGTGATCGTGCACCGTGCGCAGAGCCAGTACCGTGGCCGTGAAGTGGCGGCGAAGATGCGCGAGCTGATTCCGCGGCAGATGTACGACGTGGCGATTCAGGCAACCATCGGCTCGAATATTATCGCCCGCGAAAACATCAAGGCTTTGCGTAAGAATGTGCTGGCAAAATGCTACGGCGGCGACATTTCACGTAAGAAGAAGTTGTTGGAAAAGCAGAAGGCAGGCAAGAAGCGAATGAAGCAGGTCGGGTCCGTCGAGATTCCGCAAGAGGCTTTCCTCGCGATCCTGCGTGTCGAAGACAAATAAGACGAAGAACGGAACACTATGAATTTTGCGCTGATTCTTTTTGTGCTCGTCATCATTACGGGCATCGCATGGGTCGCAGACAAACTGGTTTTCATGCCGCAACGGCGGCGCGCAGCGGACGAGGCGGTCGCTGAGTTCGACCGTCAGCAGGCACGGGTGGGCGAACGCTTCGCCGACGAAAACGCGCCGCAAACACGGGCGCGTCTGCGTGACGAAAAGCTGCGCCAACCGTGGTGGCTCGAGTACTCGGCGAGTTTTTTCCCGGTGATTCTGGTGGTGTTCGTGGTTCGCTCGTTCGTGGTCGAGCCGTTCAAGATTCCTTCGGGTTCGATGGTGCCGACGCTGCTGGTGGGCGACTTCATCCTGGTCAACAAGTACGAATATGGCCTCCGCCTGCCGATCACCAACACCAAGATCACCGAAGGCCGTCCGCTCCAGCGCGGCGACGTGGTGGTGTTCCGCTATCCGAAAGACGAATCGGTCGACTACATCAAACGCGTGATCGGTCTGCCGGGCGACGTGGTGGCGTATCAGGACAAGCAACTGACGATCAACGGCAAGCCGGTGCCGGAAACGCCGCTGCCTGACTATTTCGACGAAGAGCGCATCGGTTACGCGAAGCAGTTCGAAGAGGACCTCGATGGCCGCAAGAATGCGATCCTGAACAATCCTGCGGTGCCGCCGTTCATCGTCGGCGCAGAAGACTATCCGTATCGCGATAACTGCACGTATAACGCGCGTGGTGTGATCTGCAAGGTGCCGCCCGGCAACTATTTCATGATGGGCGACAACCGCGATAACAGCGCAGATAGCCGCTACTGGGGTTTCGCGCCGGACCAAAACATCGTCGGCCGCGCGTTCTTTATCTGGATGAACTTCAGCAATCTGAAACGCATCGGTCCGTTCCACTGATCTTCACTGCGCTGACCGCACAACACGCCGCGCGGATGTCGTTCACCGGACGCGGCGTGTTATGACGCTGCTTTAAGAACGTGCGGTAAGGTCGCTTCACTACGCTTTTTCCGTTGGCCGCCCCGCGTTTTTGCCGGGGCAGGCGCCCGCGTTATACTCTGCACATGCCCCTATCTCCGTTGGAAAGCCGTTTGCGCTACGAATTTCGCAATGCGGAATTAATGCGCCAGGCTTTAACTCACCGCAGTCACAGTGCCACGCATAACGAACGGCTGGAGTTCCTCGGCGACTCCGTTCTGAATTGCGCGGTGGCTGCGCTATTGTTCCAACGTTTCGGCAAACTGGACGAAGGCGATCTGTCGCGCGTCCGCGCCAATCTGGTCAAACAGCAGTCGCTTTATGAAATTGCTCAGGCCCTTAATATTTCAGACGGCCTGCGGCTGGGCGAGGGTGAACTGCGCAGCGGCGGCTTCCGACGCCCGTCCATCCTCGCTGACACGCTCGAAGCAATTCTAGGTGCCATCTTCCTCGACGGCGGCTTCGACGCCGCGCAGACGGTCATCAAGCGGCTCTACGTGCCGATTCTTGACCATATCGATCCCCGCACACTCGGCAAGGACTCCAAGACGCTGCTGCAGGAATACCTGCAGGGTCACAAGATCGCACTGCCCACCTACACCGTCGTCGCGACGCATGGTGCGGCGCACAATCAGCAGTTTGAAGTCGAGTGCACGGTGCCGAAGCTCGAGGTGAAGGTGTCCGGTTCCGGCGCCAGCCGTCGTGCGGCCGAGCAGGCTGCCGCCAAGAAGGCGCTCGACGAGGTGATGGCGGCCGCGCCCGCCGTCGTGGCCAAGCCGAAGCGCTCGAAGAACGCGCGGGCGGCCAAGCACGCGGAACCAGAGATTGTCCCCGGCGTGACCGGTGTGCAGACTGCGCTCGATTTGCGCGCGCCCGATCGCAAGAACGAGCGTCACCCGCGCAGCGAGCCTAAGGCGACCGTCGCTGAGGCCCTGGCCGAACGCCCGCTATCCGCCGCGGCGCCGGCCGTCGCGCCACTCGCCGTGATTCGGGCCGCCCACGTCGAATACAGCAACCAGGCTGCGCCGGAGAAGGATAAAGCGGAAAAGACCGACAAATCCGACGTCCACTCACGTAGTACCGACAAACCCGCCGCCTCCCGCAGCCGCGAACCCGCGCCCGGCGCGGCGGAGCCTGCCGAACTCGAACCCGGCATTGCCGACGCGGTGCAAACGCGCGTCGCCGATGCGGGCCACTGATGTGATGGACGCGCGTTTCGTCGCGCGTCCATACGAACTTGCCGTAGCCTGAATATGAACGCTTCCACTCCCACTGGTTTTCGCTGCGGCATGGTCGCGATCGTCGGTCGCCCCAACGTCGGCAAGTCCACGCTGATGAACGCGCTGGTCGGCCAGAAAGTCAGTATCACGTCGCGCAAGGCGCAGACCACGCGCCATCGCATTACCGGCATTTATACCCTCGAAGACGCGCAATACATCTTCGTCGATACGCCGGGCTTTCAGACCAAGCATAGCGGCGCGCTGAACCGCTCGCTCAATCGCGCAGTTACCTCGACGCTGACCTCCGTCGACGCGATCCTGTTCGTCATCGAAGCGGGCCGCTTCGGTCCGGACGACCAGAAAGTGCTCGACCTGATCCCGCCCTCGGTGCCCACGCTGCTGATTGCCAACAAGCTCGACCGCGTGTCGGATAAGGATTCGCTGTTTCCGTTCATGCAGCAGGTGAGCGCGCTGCGTCAGTTCAACGAGATCGTGCCGCTGTCCGCCAAGAATCCGGACGACATCAAGCGCTTGATGGCGACGGTCAAGCCGTTCCTGCCGGAAGGCGCGCCGATCTACGGCGAAGACGACCTGACCGATCGCAGCGAGCGCTTCCTCGCCGCCGAAATCCTGCGCGAAAAGGTCTTCCGCTGGACCGGTGACGAACTGCCGTACACCAGCACCGTGCTGATCGACAAGTTCGAAACGGAAGGGCGTCTGCGCCGCATTTTCGCCACCATCATGGTGGAGCGCGATACGCACAAGGCGATGATCATCGGCCAGAAGGGCGCGAAGCTGAAGCAGATCAGCACCGAAGCGCGCCTCGACATGGAAAAGCTGTTCGATGGCCCGGTGTATCTGGAGACCTTCATCAAGGTGAAGAGTGGCTGGGCCGACAACGAAGCCGGACTCCGTGCGTATGGGTACGAATGACGCATGGATGACGCTGCAACCCGACGCTGAACCGGACGATTCCGAGCCGGACGCGCCGGCGCGCGAACCATCGAAGGCTCGCGCATCGAAGAAGTCTTCTTCAGGTACCTCATCGCGCGGTTCAGCGCGCGACTCATCACGCAACCCCGCGGACAACACGTCTGACGCCACCGGCGAACCACGCAAGGCGCCCGCGCGCCGGCCGTCGCGTAGTTCTGGCTCCGAATACAAGGTCACCGAGCAACCGGCCTTCGTACTGCACAGCTATCCGCATCGCGAGACCAGTCTGATCATCGATGTGCTGACGCGCGATCATGGCCGCCTCGCCCTGGTGGCGAAAGGCGCCAAGCGCCCGCACTCCGCGTTGCGTGGCGTGCTGCAGACCTTCCAGCCGCTCGCGCTATCGTGGTCCGGCAAATCCGAACTGCGCACGCTGACCGGTGCCGAGTGGGTTGGCGGCATGCTGCCGCTCGCCGGCGACGCCTTGCTGTGCGGCTTCTACGTCAACGAACTGCTGGTCAAATTCTGCGGCCGCGAAGATCCTCATCCGCAACTGTTCCAGCACTATGTCGTCACGTTGGCGCGCCTCGCGCATGACGAGCCGGCCGTGCAGGTGCTGCGTTCGTTCGAGCGCGTGCTGCTGCGCGAGACCGGCTACGCCATGGCGCTGAACCGCACGGTGTCGCGCAAGACGGTGGTCGCCGAAGGCCGCTACGTGTTCGATCCCGAACGCGGCGTACGTGAAGCCTCCGACGATCTGCCCGCGCAATGGCCGGTGATTGCCGGACAGACCTTGCTCGATATGGAAGCGGACGATTACCATCGTCCCCAGACCGCGGCGCAAAGCAAGACGCTGATGCGCTTTCTGCTCAACACTTACCTTGGCGGCACGCCGCTCGCGACGCGCCAGATCCTGATCGACTTGCAGAACTTATGAGCTTCTTTCTTACGTCGCCTAATGTGATCGACCTTGGCGTGAATATCGATCACGTCGCTACGCTGCGCAATGCGCGCGGCACGTCGTATCCGGACCCGATCCGCGCGGCGCTCGACGCCGAAGCGGCCGGCGCCGATGCGATCACGCTGCATTTGCGCGAGGACCGCCGGCATATCGTTGATGCCGACGTACGCACGCTGCGTCCCTTACTGAAGACGCGCATGAACCTCGAATGCGCGGTCACCCAGGAAATGCTCGACATCGCCTGCGAAGTGAAGCCGCACGACGTTTGCCTCGTGCCGGAAAAGCGCGCTGAGCTGACCACGGAAGGCGGTCTCGACGTCGCCGGCCAGTTCGAAGCCGTGCGCGCCGCATGCAGGCAACTCGCCGAAGTGGGTTCGCGCGTGTCACTTTTCATCGATCCCGATGAGACGCAGATCCGCGCCGCGCATGAAGCCGGCGCGCCGGTGATCGAGTTGCATACCGGTCGCTACGCAGAAGCACACGACCCGGCCGAGCAACAGCTCGAATACGAGCGCGTGGTGCGCAGCGTGGAATTCGGTCTGTCGCTTGGCATCAAGGTGAACGCCGGCCATGGCCTGCATTACACAAACGTCCAGCAGATCGCGGCAATCGACGGCATCGTCGAGCTGAATATCGGTCACGCGATCGTCGCGCATGCGATTTTCGCCGGTTGGGATAACGCCGTGCGCGAGATGAAGGCGATCATGGTTGCCGCGCGTCTCGCCGCACGCGCTTAACGCCTCGACACGCATGGCAATCTACGGCATCGGCACCGACGTCATTCAGGTCAGCCGCGTGGCGGCGGTGATGACACGCACCAACGGGCGCTTCGCCGAGAAGGTGCTCGGCCCGGATGAACTGAAGATCTATCACGCTCGCCACGCCCGCTCGGCCGTACGCGGACTCGCGTTTCTCGCCACCCGTTTTTCGGCGAAAGAAGCCTTCTCGAAAGCAATCGGCCTCGGCATGCGCTGGCCGATGACCTGGCGCGCGCTGCAAACGCTCAACGAAGCGAGCGGCAAGCCGATGGTGGTCGCCTCGGGCGAACTGGCCGAATGGCTGGAAGCACGCGGCATTACCGCCCAGGTCACGATCAGCGACGAGCATGACTATGCGGTGTCGTTCGTGATCGCCGAGACGGCGGACCCGGCTACCCCCTGATTTCTCTCGGCGCGGGGTCAGCAACCTGCGTCTTCTTTTTTTCTTGCGGAATTCGATGAAAACCAATCCCGGACCGGTGATGCTCGACGTGGTCGGCAAAACGCTGAACGCTGACGACAAGCGCCGACTCGCGCATCCGATGACCGGTGGCGTCATCCTGTTTGCGCGTCATTACGAGAGCCGTGCGCAACTGATTGCGCTGACCGAGGCGATTCGCGCGGTACGTGAGGACCTGCTGATCGCCGTCGACCACGAAGGCGGCCGCGTACAGCGCTTCCGTACTGACGGCTTCACGGTACTACCGGCCATGGGCAAGCTCGGTGCGCTGTGGGATTCGGATGTCCTCCACGCCACCAAGGTCACTACGGCGGTGGGCTATATCCTTGCTGCCGAATTGCGCGCCTGCGGGATTGACATGAGCTTTACGCCGGTGCTCGATCTGAACTACGGCCAGTCGCAAGTCATCGGTGACCGGGCGTTTCATTGTGATCCGCGCGTGGTCACGATGCTGGCGAAGAGTCTGAATCACGGTCTCGCGCTGGCGGGCATGGCCAATTGCGGCAAGCATTTCCCCGGACACGGTTTCGCCACCGCGGACTCGCATGTCGCAATGCCGGTGGACGACCGTCCGCTCGAGACCATTCTGCGCGACGACGTGGCGCCGTATGACTGGCTCGGCCTCGGGCTGGCGTCGGTGATCCCGGCACATGTGATTTATTCGCAGGTCGACTCGAGGCCGGCGGGTTTCTCACGAGTCTGGCTGCAGGAGGTGTTGCGCGGCAAGCTGCGTTTTCCGGGTGCCATCTTCAGCGACGACCTGTCGATGGAAGCCGCGCGCCAAGGCGGCACGCTTACCGAAGCGGGGAGCGCGGCCTTGCACGCGGGATGCGACATGGTGCTGATCTGCAATCAGCCAGAGGAAGCCGAGAAGGTACTCGACGCCTTGCGCTTCACGCCGTCGAAGGAATCGCAGTCGCGCCTCAAGCGGATGCGCCCGCGCGGCAAAGCGCTCAAGTGGAGCAAGCTGGTGGCCGAGCCCGAGTATCTGCAGGCCCAGGCCTTGTTACGCAGCGCGTTTGCCTGATCAGTTCAACCGCATCCGCTGCAGCTTGTTGTAGAGCGTCTTCGGACTGATCCCCAGCAGCGACGCGGCGCGATGCCGTGTGCCGCCGACCGCGTCGAGCGTCGCACGGATCAGCATCTCCTCTACATCCGCGAGCGGCGTACCGACCGTCACCTGCACGCGGCTGCCGTTCAGGTCGCGGCCCCCGGCCGAGCCGGCTTCGTCGGCGCGCAGCGTTTCGAGCACGTCGCCCGACGCCTGATACGCACGCCGCACGCGGTCCTGCAGTTCGCGCACATTGCCCGGCCATTCATACGAGAGACACTCGCGCAGGAAATTCGGCCCGATCTGCTTGGTCGCATCGGTCACGCCGTGGGCGCTCGCCTCGCGATTCAGCTCGTCGACGAGCGCCTGTGCAAAGAGCGCGGCGTCGTCGCCGCGCTCGCGCAGTGGCGGCAGCGTCACTGCTGCTGCGTCGAGGCGCAGCGCGAGATCCTCATGGAGGCTGCCATCGGCCACTGCCGCGCGCGGCGACTTGCGGGTCGACGCGATCAGGCGGAAATCCGTGACGACCTGATGCGTGCCGCCGACCCGCATGAAGGTCTGCGAATCGAGTGCCCGCAACAGCGCTTCCTGTTGGGAGCGCGGCAATTCGGCGATCTCGTCGATAAACAGCGTGCCGCCGCTCGCCTGTTCGAACAGGCCCTGTTCACGGTGCTCGGCACCGTTGAACGCGCCGCGCTCGTGACCGAACAGGACGCTGTCGAGCGATCTGTTCGCCGCGAGGCTCGCCGCCGTACGGCAATCGAACGTCACGAACGGCCCTTTGCGGCGTCGGCTCATTTCATGCAGCGTGCGGGCAGTGACTTCCTTGCCGGTGCCCACTTCGCCGGAGATCAGCACGGCTGCCTCGGTGGGCGCGTTGTGTTCGATCAGGTCGTACACGTGCTGGATCGCGCCGCTTCTGCCGAGCATGGGTCCGAAGCGGCCGAGCTGGCGCAACGTCGTGCGCAGGGCCTGGACTTCTTCGGTCAGCTCGTACGGACGTGGAATACGCGCGAGAAGGCTGCGCAGCCGCGGAATGTTGACGGGCTTGAGCAGGTAATCCCAGATTCCATGCCGCAGGCCTTCAATTGCGCTTTCGACGGTAGCGTTGCCGGTCATCACGATGACGGGCAGGGCGCCGCCGGGCGGCTGCGCAGGCAGATTCTGGAGCAGGTCGAGGCCGCTGCCGTCGGGCAGGTTCAGATCGACCAGCACGACGTCGGGGATGAAGCGTGTCAGCGCCGCGCGCGCTTCGGCGAGCGTCGTCGCGGTGTCAACCGAAAAGCCGTCAGCGGCAAGGATCGCAGACAGGCCTGACAGGCTATTCGGATCATCTTCGACAATCAGGGCGTGTGGCATGGCGAGCGCTATTTTAGGTTAATGGAAACCCCGGCCAGGGCGCCGTGGATCCGGCGCCGTAGCAGGGTGCATTGGCTGGGCGCCGTTCCTCGCGGAATACGGCGCCGCGCGTGTTTAGTCCCGGTACTCATCGAAGAAGAGGTTCACTTCACGCACAGCTTCTTCACGCGTCTTGCCGTAGCGTTCCTGAATCAACCCGGCGAGCTTGTCGGCGCGGCCTTCGGCCTTCGTTAGCTCGTCGTCTGTCAGTTCGCCCCACGCGGTTTTCGCCTTGCCGATGATTTGCTTCCACTTGCCTTCAGCGATGTCGTTGTTCATGGCGCATCTCCGTAGTGAGAAAGAAGAAAGGCCTCGGGGGCCAATGCTTTTCTTTAGCAGGGAGCGTGCCATCAGCAATTACTTAAGCTTATCAATGGTTTGCTGCGCGTGAAGCGGCCCATAAAGCACGCGGGTCGGAAAAATCGAAAACCGTACCGGTAAAGTTTTCCTCAACCATACACGGTCACGGAAAAAAGAAAAAGCGCCCAAAGGGGCGCTTTTTTAATTCGGCCGCGCTTCCCGCGGTGTGCAGGGCGGCCCTTACAGGCTGGCGCTTGGTTGCGCTCAGTTGCGCTCAGTTTAGGCGCGGCTGCGGTACTCGTGGGTACGCGTGTCGATTTCGATCTTGTCGCCGATGCTGCAGAAGAGCGGCACTTGCAGTTCGAAGCCGGTATTCAGCTTGGCGTTCTTCAACACCTTGCCCGACGACGTGTCGCCCTTGACGGCCGGTTCCGTGTAGATGATTTCGCGGACCAAGGTGGTCGGGAGTTCGACCGAAATGGCCTTCTCGTTGTAGAACACGACTTCGCAAGCCATGCCGTCTTCGAGGTAGTTCAGCGCGTCGCCCATCATTTCGGCTTCCACTTCGAACTGGTTGTAGTCGGCGTCCATGAACACGTACATCGGGTCAGCGAAGTACGAGTAGGTCACTTCCTTGCGATCCAGCTGAACGACGTCGAACTTGTCGTCAGCCTTGTACACCGATTCCATGCCTGCGCCGGTCAGCAGGTTCTTGAACTTCATCTTGACGACGGCGGAGTTACGGCCCGATTTATTGTATTCGGCCTTTTGCACGACCATCGCGTCTGCGCCGATCATCACGACGTTGCCGGTGCGGAGTTCCTGTGCGGTCTTCATAAAACTGTCCTGTACGAAATAAGTAGCTTCAACTTTGCTCAACGGCGTACGGCGCAAGCGGGTACAGCACCTTTCGCTCCAGTTTGCGGCTTGCTCTTGAAGCTGCAAAGCGGGCTGCAAACGGGACAGTGCCGCGGCGTGGCCGGTACTGCGGGCCGGCACCTGCTTGCCGCGGTTGCCCACGGCCCGTCACCTTCCGATAACCTGTTTTACCCGGAGCGGGCGCGTACGCGAGTGGCGCCGATGCGCGAGGACGATCCGGTTTCAATAAAGACGCACCTAAAGGTGCAAGGGTTCGCCGCCGCCATCGTGCCGCGCTTGCGTCGTCGGCCGTTGGATAACCGTTTATTTTAACTGACTTTTTGCGAATTCGGCCAGATTTCCGGCGAGGTCGCCGAGGGCCGCCAGTTCCCGTGCCCAGTCGGCCGCGCGCTGTTCAAAAGCGGCGCGGTGGCGCTGGAAATCCGCCCAGTCGGGCTGCCCGACGCCGTTCCAGGCATGCCAGAAACGCGCCAGCGCCGCGCGGGCCTCGGTGGGCAGGGCATCGGCATAGTGGGCGAGGGCGGCGTCCAGCTTGGGCAGATGCGCGTCGTCGGCCTGCGGATAGATATGCCAGACGAATGGGCGGGCCGCCCATTGGGCTCGCACGAAGGAGTCTTCGCCGCGCACAAAGTTGAAGTGGCTGGCCCACAGTAACGCGTCGTAGCCGGGCTGGTCGGTGAACGCCAGCGCGTGGGCGCGAAGGTTGCCGCGTTCGACATGCGAACCCGCAGCGAACGACGGCAGGCCGAAAAAGCGCGCAAGCGCAGCCGAGATCCGCCCTTCCGGCACCAGCAGCACCACTGGATCCGGACCGTCGCGCCACTGTTCGAGCAGGCTGTCGACCGCGCGATTCTCGTAGGAAAAGAGCGAAATAACGGTAGTGTCCGGATTGGGCGTGGACTGGCCGGTGGTGTGGCGCCACCATGCTTCACGCGCTTGCGGCGATGCTTCGAAGGCCGCCCGCGCGGTGTCCAGATGATGTTCCTTCAGCACACCGCCGGTACCCGCGCCGAGGCCCGGGAAGAAGAACGTCTTCGTCAGCGGATAGCGCGGGTGCGGCGACTGGCGCAGATGAAAGTCCGCGACCCAGTCCTCGGCACTCAGGTATTCCAGGTTCAGCCATACCGACGCGCGCTCGCGGCGCGCCATCGCGGCGACGTAGACGTGCGGCAGTTCGCAGCCGAACGCCTCGATCACGACGTCTGCTACTTCGAGCCTGTCGCCGGCGTGCGCCGGTTCGCGCCAGTGTTCGATGACGATGCCACTCACCGCCTGCCGGCAGCGGTCGACGGCGAGCGCGGGGCAGAGCTTCTGGAACGCGTGCAGATCGTCCACGAAGATGCGCACCTGCCAGCCGTGCTCGCTGGTCAGTTGACGCGCGAGGCGCCAGCACACGCCGATATCGCCGAAGTTGTCGATCACGGCGCAAAAGAGGTCGCAGGCGATAGCGCCGTCTGCCCGCGAAGATGCGGTCGTGGACGGCGTGGCTTGCGAAAGCGGGACAGAAGGGCGCGCGGAGGACATGATGGCCGGCATCCGGGTCTCGGACGCGTGCGGAATGTTCTAAACTGGCGATTCTAAAGCACTCACCCCACTCTCCGCGTGAATCCTGGCGCGGTGCTCACTCCGATTCTGCATGACCAATTCAGACGCTCCTGAAGCTTCCGAAGCATTCGAGCCAAAGAAGGTGCTCGCCCAGTTGCCGCATCTTCCCGGCGTGTATCGCTATTACGACGCGCACGGCGCCGTGCTGTACGTGGGCAAGGCGCGCGACCTGAAAAAGCGCGTATCCAGCTACTTCACGAAAACGCTGCTGTCGCCGCGCATCGCGATGATGGTGACGCGGATTGCCCGGATCGAGACCACGGTTACGCGTTCCGAGGCCGAGGCGTTGCTGCTCGAAAACAACCTGATCAAGGCGCTCGCACCGCGCTACAACATCCTGTTTCGCGACGACAAGTCGTACCCGTATCTGAAGCTGACCGGCCACACGTTCCCGCGCATGGCCTACTACCGTGGCTCGGTGGACCGCAAGAACCAGTACTTCGGACCGTTCCCGAGCGCGTGGGCCGTGCGTGAGAGCATCCAGATTCTGCAGCGCGTGTTCCAGTTGCGTACCTGCGAAGACTCGGTGTTCAGCAACCGCACGCGGCCTTGTCTGCTGCATCAGATCGGGCGCTGTACGGCGCCGTGCGTCGGCGCGGTCAGCGAGGAGGATTACGCGCGCGACGTCGCCAATGCCTCGCGTTTTCTGCTCGGACGGCAGAGCGAAGTGATGAAAGAGCTCGAGGAAAAGATGCACGCGTTCGCTGCCGAGCTGAAGTTCGAGCAGGCCGCGGCGGTGCGTAACCAGATGAGCTCGCTGTCGACGGTGCT
>Ga0116109_1000114_pt1 | contig 20484 bp, 22 predicted proteins | sample June2015DPH_8_10_2_FD_89718 | JGI IMG/M metagenome (GOLD analysis project Ga0116109, IMG submission 89718) | Peatland microbial communities from SPRUCE experiment site at the Marcell Experimental Forest, Minnesota, USA - June2015DPH_8_10 | ecosystem: Environmental > Terrestrial > Soil > Wetlands... | reverse complement strand
TTGTAGTCGAGCGTTTCGACCCGGCCCGACAGGGTTTCGCACAGCGTGCCGAGCCCACCGGATGTGTTGAAGGCTTCGTATTCAGTACCATCGAGCGAGAAGTGCTCGAGACCTTCCAGCGGCTGCACCCATTGCGTGCGGCTGTCGCGGATCGCTTCGCACGGCTGGCAGTACTCGTTGATCAGGCCGTCGACGCTCCACGTCAGGTTGTACTTCAGCGCGTTGGTCGGAAATTCCGGCAGCGCGCCGACGCGCATCTTGACGTCGCGGATTTCGGTGAAACGGTTCGCCAATTCATGCGCGGCGATGCCGATAAAGCCAGGAGCCAGACCGCACTGCGGCATGAACGCGTGATCGGATTCGTCGGCAATCGCGCGGATCGCGGTGGTCGCGCGTACGTCTTCGGTCAGGTCGAAGTAATGCACTCCAGCGCCCTTGGCCGCCGTCGCGACGTTCACGGCCAGGTAGTACGGCAGCGCGTTGACCAGCGCGTCGAAGCCCTGCACGGCGGCGCGCAGGGCGGCGGCGTCGGCGGAGTCCACGCGGCGGGTCGGGATGCCCTGCTCGGCGAGCTTGTCGAGAGCTTGCTGATCGCGGTCGAACGCGACGACTTCGTAGTCGCCGGTTTCACGCAGCATATGAGCAATGGTGTGACCGATCAAACCTGCGCCAACGATGGCTACGTTCATATGCTTCTCCTTGTTCTGTGTATGCTGTTTCCAGCTTCGAACGTGCGCTGCGCCTGGCGCTGCGCGCGGTGGGCTGAACCTTGCGACACAGTTTACGGAGAAGCAAAAACAGTTTATAGGCGCAAAGTGCTGCGCTATGACCAGCTATTTCGACGATATGACGAGGAAAGACGTCAAATTGACGAAATCGCGTAAAAACGATGTAAACGCGGTGGTGAAAGCGGAGGTGAAGCAAGCGGCGGTGGTGAAAGCGGGGGTGCTGAAAGCGTGAGGCGATAGCGGATTTAGCCCTGCTGCCTTTCACCCCCCAATCATCCCCCGATCGATCTTGCGCGCCAGAATGATTGACGTCGTCGTACGCTCGACGCCCTCCAGCGTGCCGATCTGATCGAGCAGGTCGTTGAGCCGGTCGGGCGAATCCGCTCGCAGCCACGCGACATAATCAAACTCGCCGCTCACCGCGCATAGCAGCTGCACTTCGGGCATCTTGCCGAGCCGCTTCTGCACGTCCGGCCCGTGCTTCGGCGCGATGATGATGCCGACGTAGGCGTAGATGCTCGCATCGAGCACATCCTGGCCAAGCCGCACGCTGTAGCCTGCAATCACGTTGGTGCGTTCGAGCCGCGCGATGCGCGCGATCACCGTTGTGCGCGCCACGCCGAGCTGGCGCGCGAGGTCGGCCACACTTTCGCGCGCGTTGGCCTGCAGCAGCGCAACGAGGTTACGGTCGAGGTCGTCGAGTTGATCGAGGCGCGGGGGTCTCATCGATGGCAATCTTGTTTGAAAAAGTTGAAGAGCGTGCTGCGGATTATCACCCGCGCCGTCAGGCATCGTACAGCGTAGGGATTCGAACCCACGATGACAAGAATCGCAATCAGGTAACGACTTCAGTAGAAACAACGACTTGCATCGGTCAGGCATCTAGCGACATAGCTACGAGCGCCCTAAGGCCTGAGCGAATCATCAAACACAAGCGGTCCCAAATCCAAGGTAATCAGGTAGCGCTCATCATTCGGATGATCTTCCGACCGGAAGCAGCGAATGTTCAGCCCGATTTGATATTTATCGACCGCCTGCCAGTAAGCCGTCGGTGCCGTGCAGGCGCGAATACGGGCCCTCGTCGCCGGGGTGTTATCGATCGGAGGATCGTCTGCTACGCGAATCTGTTTCCAGCCGCCTTGCTTGAGCTGCCGTTGTAAATCATTAACAATCACCATCGTGCTATCGAGTGGCAGCGTCTCGACTTGGGGAGATAGTGTCACGCCGCTGACCTTGCCGCGCTCGTCGTAGCTCACCATCATGAATTTTGCGGCGGGCGTCGAGAAACCGTAAGCATTAATACGTCGATTGCGGGCGATCGGATCCGCAACGGAGACGATGGCTTCGGCTTTTTTCTGATAGAAGCGCCAACAATTGACGCAGTCCTGCTTGTCATCTTCCGCGCGTTTTTGCGCGGCTTCCTCCTCCTCTTTCCAGTCCGGGTAACAGATCGGACAACGGTAGTTATCGCACTTCGCCATCAAACGCACTCTGGATATTGGGTCTCGCTGCTGGGATGTTACTGACCCCAGTTTCCCACGTGAAGAGCGGTGGCAATCTCAAAATCATCGCCGGCGCGAACACCTCGACCCCGTAGGTCAGCGGCGCCGTCACTTTCAACACACTGCGTGGCATCGCGGTCATCGCCTCGGCGAGCGACTCGGCCTCTTTCACATCAGTCAGAATGCGCTGACACTGTTCGCAGTACTGACGACCAACCTCCGTCGGACTTTGACGGCGCGTCGTCCACGTCAGAAGTCGGGCGGCAAGCCGCGTCTCCAGCGAGCGGATATGTTTACCAACCATTGCCGAAGAAATATTGAACCTTTCGGCCGCGGCCGTCAGGCTGCCCGCGTCCACCACGGCCACGAAGATTTCCATGCTGGCAAATTTGTCCACCCGCGTTTCCTGTTCGTTTCGGTTGTAAGCGTTTGTGGCAACGTAGTCGCATTGTAGGGATATCGTGATACTAATAGCGAGCTTGGCAAAGCGGGCATTCCGACCGGCTCATTGGCAAGACGCCATATGCATGACCCGCGCCTCGACCACGCGCTATTTGCGCGGTATCCGAATACGAATGAACATCAGGAGTTTCGATGAAAAAAGCACTGGTAATCCTGGCTTCCACGCTCGCCATGAGCGGCGCTTTCGCACAAACCGCAGCACCAGCCTCGGCTCCCGCCGCAGCGGCCGCGCCTGCGAGTAAACACGAGCGCAATGTCGAAGACCGTATTGCCTACCTGCACTCGCAGCTCAAGATCACCTCGGCGCAGGAAACGCAGTGGAACGCTTTTGCAGATGTCATGCGTAGCAACGCCGAGACCATGGGCGCACTGTTCAAACAGCGTCAGGATGCGGGCGCCCAGTCGGCACTCGACGACATGAAGCAATACACGACCATTGCCCAAGCGCATGCCGACGGCATGAAGAAGCTGGTCGATGCGTTCGAACCTCTCTATAACGCCCTCTCGCCGGACCAGAAGAAACTGGCCGATCAGACCTTCCATCAGGGGTCGCACACTGGCGGCAAGAAACACGGTAAAGCGGCGCAGTAAGGTCCTCGCTGGCCAAACGCTCCAGGTACGCTGCACCTCAACGCCTGCCCTCACCGGCAGGCGTTGTGTTTTATGCTTCTGGCATTATTCGGTTCTTACCTTATCGGCACCCTGCTTCATGATCGAACTCAAGAAACTCGACCTGCGCTCCGACGCGGCCGCTCAACGTGTCCTCAAGGACGAAACCGTCCTGGTCGAATTCGCCGCCGGCGAGGGTGAATTGATGAGCCTCGAAGGCCCGAACCGCTATGCGCCGCGCGATGCGTTGGTGACAGGCTCGACCGGCGACCGCTGGGTAGTATCACGTGATCGCTTCGACGCAAAATATGTCCCCGCCGAACCGGCTCTCGCCCACGGCGAGCCGGGCCCGTACCGCAACCGCCCGGCTATCGTGCTGGCGCGGCAGATGAACGAGCCGTTCTCGCTGGCGCGCTCCGCTGCCGGCGGCGACGTGCTGCACGGCACGGCCGGCGACTGGGTCATGCAATACGCGCCGGGCGACTTTGGCGTCGTGCAGGCTGCGCGCTTCGCCAAGGTGTATCGAACGGTGGAGTGAGGACAGCGACTCAGGGCGGCAAACCGCTGCCCTGAGTCGCTGCAAATTCACGCGAACTGTTCGTCGAGTTCGATCGTGACTTCGCGCGGCACGGCCTCGCCGTTCGCATACTGCTCTTCAAGCGAGCCGATGGTCGCTTCGACATAGGCTCGCAGCACCGCAAAGCTACGCCCGCGCTGCCGCGCCGGCATGGCCCGGTAGCGCGCCAGCACCGCCGGCGTCATCACCAGCGTCACTGTAATGCGGCGTGCCGCTGCGCCAAAGCGCATCGCCACCCAGTGCACCGCCAGGGTTGGCGTGCCGTCCTCGGCCGCACGCTGGATGAATTGCGTCTGCTCGGGAAACAGGTCGCTGATGACTCGCGCCAACTCTTCGAAGTCGGGGCTAGCGCAGTCGTATTGGTAGGCTTCCATTTTGATGGACCGAAAGTTGGAAAATCGCCAGAGGGTTGTGCTGCGTACTCGAGCCCGCGTTCAGACCCGGGTTGGGGTCTGGGTTTGGGTCACTTGCGCCTCGCTGCGGAAAATCCTGACCAGCACGCCGGCCACGATCAGCGCCAGCAGCGCATACAGGCCATCCACCGCGTAGAGCGGCACGAGCTTGGCCTGAAACAGCGCAGCGGGTCCTTCGACGAGCGCATGCGCCACGATCGCCAGCGGCAGAATCCCGCGCCAACCGGCTCGTACGCCGCGCCACATCAGCACCGATAAGCCGATCTGCAGCACCAGCGACGCCATCCGCTCCAGCACGAAAATGCCCGCCATCTGCGGCGACAGGCTGGCGAGAATCAGGTGGATCCGCATCATCGAGTCGACCGGGACGTTGTCCAGATAGCTATCGAGCTGGCCACGGTTTTCGACCACCGCAAACACGATCCACTGTATCTCAACCAGCACGCCGACCATCCAGGCCTCGGCGCCGCCATGGCCGATGCCATAGCCGAGTGCGGTGCTATCGCCCGTCGAGGGAACGGACGTCTTTCTGGACCTTGCCGCCCTCGCCAGCTTCGCAGCCGTTGCGTTCGCCGCCGCGTCACCGGCCGCGGCAGACGGTCCCGTGACGGAATGGGGCGCCGTCGCGTTGCCTGCCGTCGCACGCCGCCACATCAGTCGCATCGCGATGAAACGTCCCACCTCCTGGCACACGCCGGCGATCAGCGCGCCGTAGATCACGAAGGTGAGCGGGTTCGACAGCCAGGCGGCGGTGATCGCCTGATGCAACACGAAGCCATTCACCGCGCGTTCGATCACCATTGCGCATAGTGCAAACACGGCGATGCCCGCGATCGTATCGCGGCCGTTCAGCCCGAACGGACGGCGTAGGCGCCGGTAAAGCGCAATCGGTAAAACAGCGACGAACAGCGTCGCGAGTGCGAGACAGGTAAGCGTGAGGGGTGCAACAACCATGGGTTTCCTTGCAATGACCGGCGCGCACCCGCTGCGCGCCGCAGCCCGAATGATCGCAGATCAGCGCGAAGTTGAGGCGCGCACGATCAGTTCGCCGGGCAGCAGGCAGTCGCGAGCGGCCGCCTCGACGCCATCGATACGCTCATGGAGAAACTCCACCGCGCGGTAGCCGATCTGATAAGTTGGCTGGCGAATCGTCGTAATGCCGGCCAATTCGGCCCATTCAGGGTCGTCGACCGACAACAGCGCGATGCGCTCCTGCCAGCGTGCGCCATGGCGCGCGTTCAGATGCCGGGCGAGACACAGCGCGACCGGAGCATTGGCCGCGAACAACGCGACGCGTCGGGTGCCTGTGGCCGCGCTACCGTGTGCGTGACCACGCACAGTGGCCGATTTCGCGTCGGCTCGGGTACCGGGAGTCAGGTCGACGGTGACACCGGGCGTCACGTCAAAGGCGGCACCGGCTGCGAGGTGGAGGGTGACGCCAGGTGGAGCCTCGATGGCGGCGTCCACCGCACGATCCAGTTCGACGAGCGTTTGCTCGACCGCCGTCGCATCGCCCAGATCCAGCACCACGGTATGGCCTCGGGCGCGGGCCTGGCCTCCAATCACCGAGTGAAACGCCGCCTCGCGCAGCCGGCGCGAACTCACCCGCTCGAACGGTTGCACGACGAACCAGATATCGTCAAAGCCACGATCGAGGAGATGATGGGTGGCCAGTTCGACTGCTGCCGTATTGTCGAGCCCGACCATGTCGGCGACAAGGCCGTCCACCAAACGGTCCACCAGTACCGCCGGAATGCCGCCCTCGCCCACCGGCCGCAAGGTTTCTTCGCGCACCCCAAGCGCATTAACGATCACGCCTTCCACCCGGTAGGTGGTCAACAGTTGCAGATAGCGGCGCTCCATCTCCACTTCGTTGGCCGCGTGGCAGATGAGGGGCATGTAGCCGAGCGCATGGCATGCCGCTTCGACGCCCTGCAGCACTTCGACCGAATACGGATTGGTCAGGTCCGCGACCAGCATCCCGATTAGCCGGTTGCGGCCGCGTTTCAGGCCACGCGCCATCTGATTGGGCTGATAGTCGAGCCGCTCGATCGCCGCTTCGATGCGCGCGCGCAATTCCGGCGACAACACGCTCAACTCGCCGTTCAGGTAGCGCGACACGCTGGTCTTGCCGGTGCCGGCTTCGCGCGCCACATCGGTGATGGTGGCGCGGCGCGGGGATGCGGGATGCGGGCGGTTCACGGCGGGCTCACTTTCAATTGCGCAGGACGTCGCGGTTCACGACGTTGCGCGTCAACCTGCCGTCGAGCGCGGCGACCAGGTTTTCCGCCGCGTTCAACGCCATGGCATGGCGCGTCTCATGGGTCGCCGAACCGATGTGCGGCAGCGCCACCACGTTCGCGAGCGACAGCAGCGGCGAGTCGGCCGGCAGCGGTTCGGTTTCGAACACGTCGAGACCCGCGGCGTGGATCGCGCCGGATTGCAACGCTTCGATCAGCGCCGCTTCGTCGACCGTCGCGCCGCGCGAGGCGTTGATCAGAATCGCGCTTTTCTTCATGGCGCGCAGTTCGGCCGCGCCGATCAGATGCTGCGTCTCGGGCGTGAGCGGCACCTGCAGGCACACAAAATCGGCGCTCGCCAGCAATTCGGCGAGTTCGACACGGCGTGCCCCGTAGGCCTGTTCCGCCTGCGGATTCGGGTTACGGTTGGTGTAGAGCACCTTCATGTTGAAACCGAGGGCCGCGCGCCGCGCCACCGCACCGCCAATGCGCCCCAACCCGACGATGCCGAGCGTCTTGCCCTGCACTTCGACGCCGAATTGCGCCGGAGCGACGCCCCCCTGCCACTGCCCGGCCTTCACCCAGTCGGCCAGTTCGACCACCCGGCGCGCCGTGGCGAGGATCAGCGAAAACACCGTGTCGGCGGTCGATTCAGTCAGCACTTCCGGCGTATGCGCGAGTATGATGCCGCGCCGCGTGAGGTCGGGTACATCGAAGTTGTCGAAGCCCACCGAGATGGTGGACAGCGCTTTCAGCTTCGTCGCGCCTTCGAGCATGGCCGGGGTGATCGTCACGCTTGCGCCAATCGCGCCGTCGGCGTCCTTGAGCGCCGCGACGAACGCGTCGTGCTGCGCGGCATTGACCTGCACCACCTCGGCATGCTTGCGCAGATACGCGAGTACATCGTCAGGCAGCGGCTTGTAGGCGACAATCTTGTTCATCTGCTTATTTTCCTTGCAATGGATTAGGGACAAGCTTCGCGGGGGCCGACGGTTGCGGCTTCACGGCGAGCGTCAGGATCACCGCGGCGACGAGCGCCACGCTCATGAAAGCGTACGATGCAGCCGGCGAGCCGGTCGCGCCGTTCAGATAGCCGACCACGTACGAGCCGACGAACGAACCCAGCGCGCCCATGCTGTTGATCAGGGCCATCGCGCCACCGGCCACATTCTTCGGCAGCAGTTCCGGCACGATCGCGAAGAATGGCCCGTACGGCGCATACATCGCCGCGCCTGCCACGACCAGCAGCGCATACGAAATCCAGAAATGCGTTGAACCGATGGCGTACGACGCCGCAAAGGCCGCCGCGCCGATCAGCAGGAACGGCCAGACGAACACCTTGCGACGATCCAGTTTATCCGATGCCCACGAAGCTGCCAGCATGGCGATGGTCGCGGCGAGATACGGCAGCGCCGAGAGCCAGCCGGTTTCCACCATGCCGAGGGTGGAACCATTCTTCAGAATAGATGGCAGCCACAGCACGAAACCGTACACACCGATACTCCAGCAGAAATACTGCGCGCACAGCTTGATCACCGCCGGCGCGCGGAACGCCTCGCCATAGTTGCGCACCGGTTTGATGGCAGCCTGTTCGGCACGCAGCGTGTCGGCGAGGTCGTCCTTTTGCTGCTGCGTGAGCCATGACACCTGAGCCGGCTTGTCCTGCACGATGAACCACCAGCAAATTGCCCAGATGACGGCCGGCGCGCCTTCGGCGATGAACATGTGCCGCCAGCCGAACGAATGCACCAGATAACCGGACACCACCGACATCCACAGCACCGTCACCGGGTTGCCGAGAATCAGGAAGGTATTGGCGCGCGAGCGCTCGCTTTTGGTAAACCAGTTGCTGATAAAAATCAGCATGGCCGGCATCACGGCGGCTTCGACGACTCCGAGCACGAAGCGGATCACCATCAAGGACGGAATATTGCTGACGATTCCCGTCAGCGACGCGCAGCCACCCCACAGGATCAGACTCCAGAACACCAGCTTCTTGACGCTGCGGCGTTCCGCATAGATCGCGCCGGGAATCTGGAAGAAGAAATAGCCAAGGAAGAACAGCGCCCCGATCAGCGACGCCAGCCCCTTGCTGATGCCGAGATCCTGATTGATGCCTGCCGCAGAGGCGAAGCCGAAGTTCGCGCGGTCGAGATACGCCAGGCTGTACGTGACGAACACGATCGGCATGATGGTCCACCAGCGGCGAATCGCAAGCGATGGGGTCATGGGTTGTCTCCTGTCGACCAGAGTTTGCGCGTGGCGACCGGCGCGGATCGCGAAGGCTGCGCACGCGCTCCGCTATCGCCTCGCCACACAATTACGCCAGCGTCTTCGGCGTCTTTCGATGATTCCCTGCAGCGCCGGATGCACGGACGTCGGTGTTTTCCAGTGCATCGAGCTCGGCGCGGGTCGGCAACCCTTCAGAGTCGCCGATCACCTGGATCGCCAGCGCCCCAATGCGGTTGCCGCGCGCGACCGCTTGCGCCAACGGCCGCCCTTCGAGCAAGGCGCTGACGACGCCGACTGCGAAGCCGTCGCCCGCCCCCACCGTGTCGACCACCCGGGCGACCGGCTGGGCGGCGACTACGCCGGCATCGTCCGCCGTGCGGAAATACGCGCCACGGGCGCCGAGCTTGATGATCACGCCACGCGCGCCTCGCTCCAAATAGAAGCGCGCAATGTCCTCAGGCTTCGTATAACCGGTGAGAATCTCGCCTTCGCCGATGCCCGGCAGCACCCAGTCCGCCAGTTCCGCCAGCGCGTTCAAGCCCTCGACCATCGCCGCCCGCGAAGGCCAAAGCGTCGGGCGCAGGTTCGGATCGAACGAGATCGTCTTGCCCGCTGCACGCATTTCCCGCGCCAGCAGGAAGGCCAGTTCGCGCGACGACGCGGAAATCGCCGGCGCGACGCCGGTCAGGTGCAGGTGGCGCGCCGGCAGCACGTAGGACGGCGCGTAGTCGTCCAGCGACAGATGGCTCGCCGCCGAGCCTTTACGAAAGTACTCGACCGCCGGGTCGCTACCGTCGTCGTTTTTCGACTTGAGCTGAAAACCGGTGGGATAGCGTTCGTCGGTGACCACCTGCTGCTGGTCGATCCCTTCGCGGCGCAAGCTTTCGCGCACGTACTGTCCGAAGGAATCGTTGCCGACCCGGCTCATCCAGCCCACCTTGAAGCCGAGCCGCGCGAGACCGATCGCCACGTTCAGATCGGCGCCGGCGACACGCTTCGTGAATTGCCCGACGCCTGCGAGCGGACCCGTTTCGGCGGCGACGAACATCGCCATCGCTTCGCCGTAGGTGATGACATCGAGTGCCGGATTCATTCGGTTTCCTTATCAAACTGATTCATTGTGTTGCCGATTCATCTGCTTCGTATCTGCTGTGGACTGACCGGTCATTTAGCACTCGCTTAGCGTTGCCTGGCCGATTATTGCCTGTGCTATGCGGCCGCGAGCCAGGCGACATAGTGCGCCGCTTCGGCTGCGAGGCGGCTCGGATCGAACGGGAACTCAATGCCACGCGGCACGTCACGCGGCAGGCGCCGGAGCACTTCAGTGCACACCGGATCGTCCGCCGCCGGAGCCGCGGCAAAGCGCCGCGCGCCGTCGCCCGACACTGCCTTGCAGTGGATATATTCGACATGCCCGGCGAGTTGACGGGCGGCATCGAGTGGCATCTCGTCCGGCCACTGCCAGTTGCCGATGTCGAAGGTCATGCCAAGCACGTCCGCATAGCCCTCGCGTTGCAAGGCGTCGAACAGGCCGACGAATTGCGCGACCAGGCCTCCTTCGCGCAGTTGTCCATTCTCAACAACAAGGCGTGCGGTCGAACCAGCCAGGCAGGCGGCGATTTTTGCGCCGTCGGTACCCCTTCCAAACCCGCCGAGCTGCAGCTTCGCGAAGCGCGCGCCGAGCGCATCCGCCTCCTCAAGCGCAAGCCGCAGCGCGACGTCATCAAGCTCACCTGTTGCCGTATAGAGCGCCGCGGGCGTCGAGTAGACCGACCACATGCCGTGAGCGCCAATCGCCTCGCCCAGCCCGCGTAGGGCCGGCAAACTAGCCCGCGCCTCAGACGCAAACAGCTCACGCCGCACCTCGAAAGCCGTCGCGCCGGAGCGCGCCGCCACCTTCAGCCAAGCTTCGTGGCCATCGCGCCGGATGACATCCGCACCAAACGCACTCGCGACGATCACGACTTCGGGCATGTAGAAATCACCTCGCCTTTTGCTGGTGCCTGCTGGATGGAACCGGTTCCATTTAGGCATTTTAAAAAAGCGCCTACGCGCTCTGATTTTTTATATTGCGCCACGACAAGTCTGTCGCACCATAGTGGAAATCCCTAAAGAACCTGGGACTCGGAAGGCCCCATGGGGCGGTGCCGCCTTGCGCTCACGCTGCGTAGCCTGCAATCCAAGGCGGAAGGCCCGACCTGCCAACCCGGTGCAGCGCGTGTGGCCCCTGCTCTTTGCACCCAATCGCGCAATATAATCAGCCTGCATCACCCTCAGTCAACGCCAGAAACCGCTCGACCACGCGCGACGGCGCGCTCGCATGCGGAATCAGGATCGAGAAACGCCGGGTCAACGGCACCGGAGTGAGCGAGAACAGGCATAGTGCGCCGCCTTCGTGCCGCATCGACATGGCAGAGACGAAGCCAATTCCCATGCCTGCGCGCACCGCCTCCTTCACGCCTTCGACACCCGCGATCTCGAGCGCGACTCGCATTGGCACGCCGGCGCGTGCGAATGCCCGCTCGACCATCTGACGCACGCCGGAACCGGCCTCGCGCAGCACCAGAGGATGCGCGCCGAGCGCCCCCAGCTCGATCCTGCCCGCCGCTGCTCCGGCTTCTGCGCCCGCCGTCTGCGCGAGCGGATGACTGCGCGGCATGATCGCCACGATCTCATCCTCGCGCCACGGTCGCACGGCCGTATCCGGCGACAGATCGACGCCCACCGGCCCTTCGACCATCGCGATATCGAGCGAAGCCAAGGTACCGACGATGTCGGCCGTATTGCCATCCGTCGTATGCAGCGTCACGTCCGGATAACGGCGGTGAAACCCGGCAATCAGATACGGCAGCAGATAGCTGGCGGGCGTGGTGCTCGCGCCGACGCGCAACGTGCCGCTCTCGAGTCCGCGCAGGGCATCGCGGTAGGCATGGGCCTGTCGCCAGGTCTCCCGCAGGCGCGTGGCATAGCTGGCGAGCTGCTCGCCCGCGGGCGTCAGCCGCACTCCACGGCCATCACGCTGATACAGAGGCTCGCCGAATTCGTCCTGCAACTGGCGCAATTGCCCCGACACCGCCGGCTGCGACAGATGCAAGGCGACGGCCGCCCGGCTGATGTTGCGATGCTCGGCGACGGCGGCGAAGGTTATAAGCTGATCGGGGGTCATGGCAAGAAACTATCGGACCAGCTGATAGTTTATGTCATAAATCACGATTTTTCATATCGATATATTCAAATTAGGATTACTCCATCCAATCAAAACCGCCGTGCAGGCGACACCATGACCACCGCTCACCTTCACGTCGCGCCAGACCACGCCGCCGCCGCCACCCGCGGGCAACTCAACGGCATCCTGTTCGTTGCCCTGTTCGCCGCCGCTGTGACCCGCATCGCGGCGCTGCCCGCGATCGCAGGCCTCGGCCTCAGCCCATTGATTGTCGGCATCGCCGCCGGCGCTCTGTACGGCAATGCGCTGCGTGACGGCATGCCCGCGAGCTGGGCGGCCGGCGTCAACTTCTCGGCACGCAAACTGTTGCGCATCGCCGTGGCGTTCTTCGGCCTGCGGGTCAGCCTGCAGGAAATCGCCCAGGTCGGCTTGCCGGGGTTAGCTGAATCGGTGCTGGTGGTGGTGAGCACGCTCGTCGTCGGCACCTGGGCCGGCATGAAGCTGATGAAGCTCGACCGCGATACGGCCTTGCTCACCGCCGCCGGCAGTGCGATCTGCGGCGCGGCAGCCGTGCTCGCCTTCGAATCGACGCTGCAATCGAAGCCGCACAAGAGCGCCATGGCGGTCGGCAGCGTGGTGCTGTTCGGCACCCTGTCGATGTTCCTCTACCCGCTATTGTTCAAGGCCGGCTGGCTGCATCTGGATACCATCGGCGCCGGCCTGTTTTTCGGCGGCACGATTCACGAAGTGGCCCAGGTGGTGGGTGCGGCCAGCAATGTCAGCCCGGAAACCGAGCACATCGCCACCATCGTCAAGATGACGCGCGTGATGCTGCTCGTGCCGGTGCTGCTCGCAATCGGCATGTGGATCAACCGGACGCCGCGCGGTGCGGCAATGGATTCGCATCAAGGCGGCGAGCAAACCGCCGCCCCGCACATACCGCGCAAGCTGGCGATCCCCTGGTTCGCGCTAGGCTTCCTCGGCTTCGTGGTGGTGAATTCGCTGCACGTCTTGCCCGAAGCGGCCACGCAGACGCTCAACTCGCTCGACACCTTCGTTCTGACCATGGCCATGACCGCGCTCGGTATCGAGACCCGCATCTCGCAGATCCGCGAGGCCGGTCCGCGGGCACTGACCACCGGGTTAATCCTGTATGCCTGGCTGATTGGCGGCGGTCTGGGCATCACCTGGGCCGTGCAACGCCTGTTCGGGTGATACGTCCGGCAGAGTGGTATGTCCCTTGCTTGCCAGCCCCGCCGTGTGCGGGGCTTTGCGCATTTCTGCGCACAACGCGGCGCGCCCACACGGCATACTGGCCGTGCAGGCAGTCTGAAGCAGGCCGAATCAGTCGAAATCAACCGAAAGAGGATCGATCGATGAGCTTTGAACTCTACTATTGGGACGGTTTGCAGGGTCGCGGGGAATTCGTGCGGCTCGCCCTCGAGGAAGCGCGCGCAGACTACATCGAAGTGGCGCGCGGCGACGAAACGAAAGGCCAGGGCACAGGTGCGATGCTGGCCGTCATGAAAAGCAGGCGTGAATCCTGCCCGCCCTTCGCCCCGCCGTTCCTGCGCGACGGCAATCTGTTGATCTCGCAGACCGCCAACATCCTGTTCTACCTCGGCCCGAAGCTCGGCCTCGCGCCCGCCGACGAAGACCTGCGCTACGTCGCGAACGGCCTGCAACTGACGATTGCCGATGTCGTCACCGAAGTCCACGATACGCATCACCCGCTCGCCTCCGGTCTCTACTATGAGGAGCAGAAAGACGCCGCCAGGATCCGCGCCCATGATTTCATCGACAATCGGATACCTAAATTTATGCACTACTTCGAGCGCGTGATCACGCAAAACTATCAGAGCGACGCGCATCTGGTGGGCGACAAGCTGACGTACGTCGATCTGTCGATGTTCCAGTTGATCGACGGCCTGCACTACGCGTTTCCGCGTGCGACGAAGCACTTCGGCGAGCACTATCCCCTGCTCGCCGCGCTGCACGACGCCGTGGCGGAACGTCCGAACATCGCCGCCTATCTGGCTTCGGAACGGCGCCTGGCTTACAACGAATCGGGCATCTTCCGGCACTACCCGGAACTCGACAAGGCCGCCCGGTGACCACGCCGACACCCCGCCATGCCCGGCGCCCCAATACGAGTGCGCCGGCTGGCGTCGCGGGGTTCGCCTCATGGCTCGCCGACGCCAGCGGCGCAATGCTATTCTTGCGCGCGGTTTCTTTCTATTCCTTACCTATCTAGCTGCCGTCGTGCTTTCATTCCTGCTGAAGCTGCGCACCCGCGCGCAAGAAATGTTTCGACTGTCGGAAGCCCATACGATGCTGGTCTGGTCGGTGGTGGTCGGGGTCGCGGGTGCGCTCGCCACCATCGCCTTCCGCCAGGCCATCTCGCTGCTGCAACTGGCGATTTCCGGCGAGTCGGGCAGCTTCGTCGAAATGGCGCGGCGCATGCCGTGGACCGTGCGCGTCTGGCTGCCGGCCGCAGGCGGGCTGATCGCCGGGTTCCTGCTGCTGATCGCGCGGCGCCATACCGACAAGAACACCCACATCGACTACATGGAGGCTGTCGCGATCGGCGACGGTATCGTGCCGGTGCGCCTCTCCTTCTGGCGCAGCGTGTCGTCGCTGTTCACGATTGCGAGCGGCGGCTCGATTGGCCGCGAAGGTCCGATGGTGCAACTGGCGGCGCTTGCCGGATCGCTGATCGGCCGCTGGGTGCACTTCGATCCGGCGCGCCTGCGTCTGCTGGTGGCCTGTGGCGCGGCGGCCGGGATCACCTCGGCGTATAGCGCGCCGATTGCCGGTGCCTTTTTCGTGACTGAGATCGTGCTCGGCTCAATTGCAATGGAAAGCTTCGGCCCGGTCGTGGTCGCCGCCGTGGTCGCCAACATCACCATGCGCGAGTTCACCCACTACCAGCCGCCTTACGAGATGCCGGCGTTTCCACCGGTGGCCGGCCTCGAAGTGCTGCTGTTCGTCGCGCTGGGCGTACTGTGCGGCGCGGCGGCGCCGCAGTTTCTGCGCATGCTCGATGTCTCGAAGGCGAGCTTTCGCAAGCTGCCCTTGCCGCTACCCGTGAGGCTCGCGCTGGGTGGCCTCGTGGTCGGCATTCTGTCGGTGTGGTCGCCCGAGGTGTGGGGCAACGGCTACAGCGTCGTCAACTCGATTCTTCATTCGCCGTGGACGTGGACCGCGCTCGTCTTTGTGCTGGTGTTCAAGCTGGTCGCGACCGCTGCAACCGCAGGCTCGGGTGCGGTGGGTGGGATTTTCACGCCGACCCTGTTCGTCGGCGCGGTGGTCGGCTCGCTGTTCGGCCAGGGCATGAATGCGCTGTGGCCGCACGCCACCTCGGCACCCTACGCGTATGCGATGGTGGGCATGGGTGCCTTTTTGGCGGGCGCCACCCAGGCGCCGCTGATGGCGATCCTGATGATCTTCGAAATGACGCTCAGCTATCAGGTCGTGCTGCCGCTGATGCTGTCGTGCGTGGTGGCATATTTCGTGGCCCGCGCCATCGGCAAGACCTCGATGTATGAGATCACGCTGGTCCGCAATCGCGAGGAACAGGAACGCGTGCGTCTGCGCGCCACCCAGATGCGCGAACTGATTCGCCCCGCCGAGACGGTGGTGCAGCCGAACGCCGCCGTCCAGGAGATGACGCGAGTATTCCTCGAATATCCGGTGAAGTATCTCTATGTCACCGACCAGGCCGGCGCGTTCCTCGGCGTCGTCGCGCTGAAGGACATCACGTCCGACCTGCTGGAAAAGCGCGACACCGCCAGCAAAACCGCGGCCGATTACCTGCAGCCGCACTTTGATGTGTTGACGCCGGATATGTCGCTCGGTGTCGCGCTTCAGCACTTCATGGCGTTCCAAGGGGAGCGGCTGCCGGTGATCGAAAGCGTCGCGCATCCGACCCTGGCCGGGGTCGTCTACAAGACCTCGCTACTCGACGCCTATTTCCGCATGAACCCCACGCGCTGAACGCGCCGTGCCAAAGCGCGACATACCTTCTAGAATGAAACAGGCAGCACGCCGCTTTGCGCGGCGCGGTTGAAACGCCGCGACGGGCGCCCCCGACGCCCGCGCCTTCGACCGGGAGTGAAGATGAGCGAACCCTCCTTCGATGCAGTGCGCCGCGATCAGGCGGGCTGGATTTTCGTGCATGTCGAGGGCGAACCCTACGACCGCGGCGAACAGCACGGCCAGTTGCTCGCCGGCGAAATCCAGAACGCCATCCGCACCGCGCGCTACCTCGCCAAATGGGACACTGGCGAAGATTTTGACACCTTCGTCAACGCAGCCGTCGCCCAGTTCGTGCCCAAGCTCGACACCGAATTCGCCGACGAAATCCAGGGCATCGCCGACGGTGCCAAGCTACCGTTTGCCGAGGTGCTTGCGTGGAACGGTTACATGGACCTGCTGCAAAGCTGGTGGCCGAGCCACGTGGCCGCCCAGCAGCCGCGGCTCGGCGTCAAACCCTGGCGCGGCCGGCGCGGACACCATTGCAGCGCCTTCGTCGCCACCGGCCGCGCCACCCGCGACGGCCGCATCGTGATGGCGCACAACTCATGGGACCGCTATGCGGCGGGCGACGCATTCAACGTCGTCTTCGACATCGTGCCGGAATCCGGCCATCGCATCCTGATGCAGGGCTTGCCGGGCTGCATTTCCAGTCTCACTGACTTCTGGATCACCGCCGCCGGCCTGATGGTGACTGAAACCACCATCTCCAACTTCGTCGGCTATAACCCGGCCGGCGCGCCGGAGTTCTACCGTTCCCGGCGCGCCACGCAGTATGCGAACAGCATCGGCGAGTGGTGCGAGATGTTCGCGATTGCCAACAACGGCGGCTATGCGAATAGCTGGCTGCTCGGCGACGTGAAAACGGGCGAGATTGCCCGTTACGAACTCGGCCTGCACTATTCCGGCTTCGAAAGCACCAAAGACGGCTTCTACAGCGGCTACAACACCGCGACCGATCTGAAGATCCGCAATCAGGAGTGCGTCGGCGAAGGCGAGGATTACACGGACGTGCGCAAGAACGGCGCGCGGCGCTTGCGCTTCATGCAGCTCGCCGAGCTGCATCACGGCAAGATCGACGTCGAGCTGGCGAAAGAAATGATTGCCGACCATCACGACGTCTATCTGGACCGCAACGATAACCCGTGTTCGCGCACCATCTGCGGCCACCTGGAACTGGACGATGCGCGCTTTGGCGGCTCGGATCAGGGGCCGTTCAACCCGTGGGGCGCCAACGACGGCAAAGTGGCGGACAGCGAAACGGCGCGCGAGATGGCCTTCAGTGCGCGCTGGGGCCACCCTTGCGGGCGGCCATTCGATGCGCAGGCGTTCATGAAACGCCATCCGCAATGGAACTGGCTCAATGGCTATATGCAGGACCGGCCGTCCTGGCCATGGACGCGCTTTGAGGCGCTCCGCTGAGTACCGCTCGGTCTGGCCATGGACACACTTTACGGCGCCCCGCTGAACACCGGCTGGTCTGCCCGGTCTGCCGCAACGCAAAATTCTCTTTTCTGCCATGATGGGCTGCAGCTAATTCCGGTCTTCCGGTCTTCCGGTCTTCCGGTCTTCCGGTCTTGCGGTCTTGCGGTCTTGCGGTCTTGCGCGGTTTGTGCGGCAGTTGCAAGATTTGCCGTCTAAGATGGAAGAAGTGCGGCGCGCTGCGAGCGGGGTTGCACTGGGCACGCGCCTCCCCTGCGACCGCAGGAATGGCACGGTGCTTGCTGCAGTCTCTGCGCTGCATGAGTAAAGGAGGTCGGGCGATGAAAACCTCGACACTGATGGTGATGGTGACGCTGTCGGCTTCGTGCTTCGCAGCGCCGGTTCATACCGCGCTCGATAGCACCGCCAATCCGGTCGCCGAACGCGCCAACGCCGCGCCAGTCGCACCGGCGGCGCCTGGCGTTGCCGTGACGGACCAGAACCGTCCGCAGCAGTGGGAACATATCGCCCTGCCCAAATCGCGTCATCTGGACCGCGGACTCACTGGGCAGAACGAACACCTGCAAACCTGATTCCGGCTTTACCTTTGCTTAAGGCCGACCGGCCACGCAACGGCATCATCTCCACCCCCATCAAGGAGTGCGTGCATGGCCGATTCGGCTATCCCTGGCGAAGCGATCAACCTGCAGATCGCCGATCTGTTGCGTGAAGTGAAGTTTCCGATCAACAAAGACGGCCTCGTCGAGATCGCCCGCGACGCCGGCGTCGACAATGAACTGCTGGCGATGCTCGACGGCTTGCCCGAGCAAGACTATGCGGACATCTCCGCCATCACCCCGCTGCTCGCCGGCAATTTCGGCCCCGGCCTCAGCACCTGAGCGGCACTGAGTGTATGGCGGCTGCGAGTGGCACGCCCCCTGGATCAGCGCTGCGTCGGCAGTGCCGCAGCATTCCCGTCGAATAGCGCCAGCAACCCATCAAGACCTCGCAGTTGCCAATCCGGTGTCTGCCCCATTTCTTCGAAGACGCCGCCGCTCCGGTTGATCCAGCAGGTCGGAAAGCCGAAATAGCGCGCCCCCGTTGCATCCCAGGCATTCGACGACACGAACAGGATCGACGATCGGTTCACCTGGAAAGCCTGCTCGGCAAGCAGGTAGGCGCGATCGTCCGGCTTGTACACGCGGACCGGATCGACGCTCAGCAGATGCTCAAATTCGGCGCGAAGGCCGGAGTTTCCCACCACCGCGCCGATGGAATGCGGCGAACCGTTCGACAGCACCGCGAGCTTCAATCCGCGCCGCCGCAATTCGCGCAGCGTCTCAGGCACTTCGGGGAACGGCTGCAGGCGCAGGTACGCGTCGCTGAGCGACTTGCAGGCTTCGTCATCCAGCTCGAGCCGAAGGTGCCGGCAGGTAAAGCGCAATGCATCTTCCGTCTCCTTCTCGAACGGGACGTAGCGGTTCATCAGGCTACGCAGCCATGTGTATTCGAGCTGCTTCTGTCTCCAGAGCGCGCTGATTTCACGCCCCCGCCCCGGGAATTGCTGATCGCAGCGGGCCACCACCGAATGGACGTCGTAAAGGGTGCCGTACAAATCGAACGCTATCGCCTTGATGTGGTTCATCTTATGTCTCCTTAAAAGGGATCAACACAATGCCTGGCGCCTGTCGGGATCCGCTCAGTGGCTTTCCTGTTCCTTGAGCCGTTTCCGGTGCGCCGCGACCTTGGCGCGGTTACCGCAAATGGCCATGCTGCACCACCGGCGCGCGTGGCCCCGTGTGTGATCAGCAAATAGCAACGTGCAGCGGGGACCTTCACACGCCTTCACGTACGTAAAGTCCTCGTCGCACACCAGTCTCGCCAACGCCTCGGCGATGGGCAGCAGCAAGGACTCCGGCGACTTCCACCGCCGGTTCGCGCGTAATTCGAACCTCGACACCCCGTCGGCGACATCGGCGACGATTTCTCCATACCGTTCGTCGCGCTCGAGGAGTTGATTCAGCGGTGCGAGCTCATGCACATCCGCGGCGGCCAGCGGCCGTCCCCTCCTCTGCCGGACAAAGCCCCTGAACCACTCGCGCAGCGCGCGCGCCTGTTGCGCAACGGCGTCGAACTCAGCCGGCGTGGACTGCGAGTGCAGCGCCACGAGCACGGCGGACGCCACCATGCCGGCCTGTTCCAGCCAATTCAACAGCCCTTCTCCATTGCTGATCCAGTCGACCTCTTCATCCACTGGCGTGGCGATCGAATTCAGGAAATCGAGGCCTGGCGCATCGGCGACGAATATCGCGGGAATCTGACGGTAGACCATTTTTCTGATGACGAATAGGTAATGACGATGAAGACATCGTAACCACTAAAAATGCTATTGACAAGTTACAGATGACTTTAGTAACCTTTAAAACATCAACATACAGGTTACACAAACGGCGTGATGGGTCGTACGTCACAGGCAGCATTCACTATCTTGAAAGGAGCGGGACATGTCGTCAGGCAATGTGAGCGTCGTGCTGGTACACGGTGCATGGGCGGACGGATCGAGCTGGAGCAAGGTGATCGAGCGTCTGCAGGAACAAGGAATCAATGCCGTTGCGGCTCCGTTGCCGCTCACGTCGTTGAGCGACGACGTGGCTGCCGTCGACCGCGTACTCGAACGGATCGGCGGTCCGGTGGTGCTGGCGGGGCATGCGTACGCGGGCGGCGTGATCGGGTCGACCCGGTCTGCGAATGTCGAGGCGTTGGTGTATATCGCCGCGCTTGCACCCGACGAAGGGGAAACGGTGGGCGAGGTGTTCCATCGCGGCGAATCGCATCCGCAGGCGCCGAAGCTCGCTCCGGATCAACATGGGTTGATCTGGCTGCCGCAAGGGGCGTTCGCCGAGGCGTTTGCACAGGACGCGACGCCTCAGGAGGTGGCGGTGCTCGCCGCGGTGCAGCGTCCCATTTCGGTGGCGTGCATCGGCGAGGCGGTCGGGCGTCCGCTGTGGAAAGACCGGCCGAGCTGGTTCCTCATCGCCGAGGAGGACCGCATGATTGCTCGCGCGACGCAGCTTTTCATGGCGGAGCGGATGAAGGCG
>Ga0116109_1000113_pt1 | contig 20488 bp, 25 predicted proteins | sample June2015DPH_8_10_2_FD_89718 | JGI IMG/M metagenome (GOLD analysis project Ga0116109, IMG submission 89718) | Peatland microbial communities from SPRUCE experiment site at the Marcell Experimental Forest, Minnesota, USA - June2015DPH_8_10 | ecosystem: Environmental > Terrestrial > Soil > Wetlands... | reverse complement strand
GCCTATTTCGACGGCTGGAAAGGGGCATCTCACATAGGTGAGCCTGTGCCAAAAATGGTGGCCTTGGTCAAGAAGTTTCTAGCCGAAGGCAAGACCGTAAAGATTTTCACTGCCAGAGTTGCAGCCGACGACGACGAGATGACTATCGAACAGAAGACGAAGATCATTCAAGACTGGACGGAGACCCATATTGGGCAACGCCTAGAAGTTACATGCGTCAAAGACCCCGGCATGGAGGTGCTATATGATGATAAGGCAATTCGCGTGGTCCTGAACGCTGCATTCCGACTCAACAATTAACAGGAAAACATGAAACGTTCGATTGCACTAACGGGCACTAACACCGAACTAGAGCTTTCCAAGTTCGCGACTCCTAAGACTGACAAAGAATTCATCCACTTTGACAAGTTGCCTGACGGTACTTGGCGTCTGCTCTTCAACGTGAGCGGTGTAGACATTAAACAGGTACAGGCATTAACAATTATTCGTGAGGACTAAATGACTACTGAATTTCTACCCTCAGCAGAAGGCCGTCGTATTATTCGTGAACTGACTTCTAACGGGGAGGCAATGCTGATGCTGGCCCGCACCGGAACTCACGTTCTTAACCCGTATCACAATCTTGATCACGAGCTTGGGGTCGTATACTGGTCGTATTCATGTGCGATAAATAGCGGTGCCTATGATTATGGCTACGCTCTAGACGAGAATGAAATGCAGGCGCTTCTGAGTGCAGCCCTATTTCACGATCACAATCATAGCGGGGGCTTAGTAACCGATGACATCAATGTGAAACGCGCGTCTGAGTTCATAGTCTCTAGCTCTGCCTACCCCTTGTTCGAATGCTTCGGTCGCTACGCGTCGTTACGTGCAAACATCGAAGTAACCGAATTCGTCAACGGCAAGTTCACACACGAGCCCAAGACGTTTGCTCAACGGTGCATTCGTGATGCGGACCTGATGAGCATCTACACGGACGAGGGCCGTCATCTGCTGCTGGGTCTATTCCAAGAGTTGAAAATCGACATGATGGACCAGTTCAAACGTAGTGAGGCACTGGCCAAGAATGCAGAATTTCTTTGGAAGTCCGAAATGTTTACACCATTCGGTAAGGCGATGAAGGCTCAGCATCTTGAACGCTCAATAGGTGCCTTTGAGAGTTTGGTTAAACGCACGTATCCGTACCAAGTGTCTTCAACCTACTGCAACCAGTAAATAGATGGCAAGCACCCTAACTCTTCGAAGTTCACTATGCTCGATAGATCTTTCTCGTTTGACCCCCCGTCTGAATTATTTGAACGTCGAAACCCCTATGAGGTGATATTAAAGCAGGATACCGGCTGGTCCGAATCCAGACGGCGGATCCTGATCGTCGTTCAGTCGGTAGACGGACGTGACCTTAGGGCCGGTGAACTGCTGGGGTCCAAAGACACTGAGCGCCCGCTCGTCAACGCGATCAAATACAGCCGTAAGATCGCGCAAACCTACATGAAGGATAAGCCGCTGATTCAGGGCGCGCTCACGGTCGCCAACTTCCAGGCGTTCAAGCACCTGCATATGAGCACGGCACAGAAACGCGAATCCGAAATCGCGTTTGCTGACCGAATTCAAAAACTCATCAAAAAGATCAAGCCCACGCACATCCTGTTCTCAGGCGATGAGGCGATGCATGCGACATTCCCTAAGGTTGAGTACCCGCAATATAAACGGGGGTGGGTTCACGATCTTGAACTAGGTGAACTCAAGCTCAAAGTCACTTCGACCTTAGACTTCTTCCGTCTGTTGGAAAAGCAAGGTGAGTATGCTAACCTGCTGGGTTTCTGGTGTCGGCACTTTGCGAATCTGCTGATTGGCCGCAATCCGCACGACCTGTCGGCTACCAAATCGGAACCGCGCTACATACGGACGATTGAAGACTTCGACAAGCTGATGGCCAGATTGGCTAGGGCCGAAACCTGCGCAGTAGATACAGAAACCCGTAACCTATCGGTGCTCTTCAACAAGCTGTACACTATCCAGTTTTGCACCAATCAGAACGAAGAGCTAGGCTATGTGGTGGCTGTAGATCATCCGCTCGCGCACTGGACGAAGGACGAACGCCTACACATCAAGAAGGGGCTACGCCGGTTCTTTACGCTGAAGAAAGGTCCGCTGCTCGTCACGTTTAATGGCATGTTTGATTTGCGCGTGATCCGACAGCAGCTAAAGATTCCGATCATCTGGCATCGTGTCTGGGAAATCACATTCGGGGAACATGCGCTAGACGAAAACGTATCGGCACTGAACAAGGTCACGAGTATCCGCGATACACAGATGGATGACAGTTCAAAGTTCGGTGGCCTACGCCCAATCCTATGTTCGTACGGCAATGATTTCTACTTCCAAAAGTCATCCTTTGGCAAGGCCGAGCGGGCACAAACGGGCACAACAGATCCAACGAACAAAGACTTCCTGAAGTACGCGGCAATGGATGCCGTATCGCTACTTCAGCTAAGAAAGCAGCAGATTAGCCGTGCCTCGTTTATCGACATAGCGGGCAGGAATTTCAAGCCGTTCTTTGTCCGTCATATGCTGTATCAGATGTCGGATACCGCGCACCAGTTATCGCATCTGCGTAATGACGGGTCGAAGATTCAGAAATCGTACCTGAAACACTTGCTGTCGTCTGACGGCCCGCTGCGCAAAGAGTTGAAGCGTGCAGCCGGTGAATTTAAGGTATATAAGGAAGTGAAGCAGGCAAATGCCGAGCTTCTGAAGGAATCAGGGTTCAAGGCCGGTTCCCTGTGGGGCTCCGTCAAGGCTGCTTCTAACTGGATGTTCAAGCTGACGCGCACACCGCATAAGGCGAAGCTGTTCTTCGATATCCTGGGGCTACAGGCGCTGTCACAGACGAAGACAGGGGCCGACGCGATTGATAAAGCGTTCGTTGCCCACTACAAGGATAAGAACAAGATCATCGGCCTGTACGGCGAGTATCAGGCCCTGTCAAAGCTCATGAGCACGTACGTGCGGGGTTGGTTCAAGCGCCTGTCTACCAACCTGGACGCGGCAAAGGACCATCATCTGAGGCCTGATTACAGCGTGTGGGGCGTGGTCACGGGTCGATTGGCGTCCATGGGTCCGAACCTGCAACAGATCCCGTCACGTGGTAAACTGGCGAAGATCATCAAGCGCATGTTTATCTCTTCAAAAGGTTATCTGCTGATCAGGTACGACTATTCAGCGCACGAGGTTCGTGTCTGGTCGATTGCCTCAGGTGACAAAGTTTTGGCCGAAGCCTTCCGTGCTGGTCAGAAGCTCAGACAGGAATTCATCCAGAATCCCTCTGACGAGAATAAGAAGGCAATCAAGGAAAAAGGAGACGTGCACATTCTTAACGTGCTCCGGTTCTTTGGTAAGCTCGTGGACAAAGATCACCCGCTGCGCGATGCGGTGAAGGCCGTTGTGTTTGGCGTCCTCTATGGTAAGGGTGCAGAAACCTTGGGGATCGATACCAAGAAGGGCGACATGGATTCGCTGAAGGGCAAGATTAGTGCTCTATACGACGAGTCTTTGGTCCCCGACATTGATCGCAAGCGCCTGGTCGAAATCAATGCGATGCTTGAAGAACTGGACGTTAAACTCAGCGCCCTGATTGCCGAAGATCGCACGGACTACGCTCAGTCGATTATCGACAAGATGTTTACCGAGTTCAAGGCCGGTGCCCGTTGGACGCAGATGATGCAGGAGATGGCGGAAAAAGAATACTACGTGTATGCCCCGAACGGTCGTCGTCGGTTCCTGCCCGCTGCGATGACTGGTGACCGCGCAATTGTGTCTCAACAGGTGCGACGTGGATCGAATGCTCCGGTGCAGGGTATGGCTAGCGAAATCGGTATCAAAGCTTCACGCCTGATCATGGAGTCGTACTACCGAAATATCAAGATCTTCAAGGAGAAATTGGGTATCGTTAAAAGCGATTGGGATATGCGCGTGTTCTTTTCGCGAGTGGTGCACGATGCAAATTACTTTGCGGTCCCCTACGATATGGTAGTGCCCTTCATCCACATCCTGCAATATCAGGCAACGTACGGCGTGACCCAGGCTTACGCCGACGAATTTAATGTCAAGTTCACTATCGAACCCGAAGTAGAAATTGAGGTTGCTGGTCAGGATGACAGTTCGTATAAATGGGATTGGGCAATGCCTAGCATTGTCGAATGTATCAAGAAAGCGGTTGCCGATTGCGATAAGCTAGGTGTTCTGGAAGGGACACAGGACGAGGTTCTGAACCGCGTTCTTCAACCTTGGCGCAATCCGGATATGCGCAAATTCTTGCAAGATAAGTTTCCGCTCCTTGGGGTCAAGGACCTTGATCGTCAAATCAGGGATGCGGTAAAGCCCGAAGTTAAGGAGAAAGTAGAAGCATGACCGATGAAGCCCTGAGCCTGACTGTGGACAGGGTTGGAGAGTGTGAATGGCAGATATTTCTGAATGAGACTCAGGAGACCCCGACCGTGTATCTGGCGTATGCGGTACCTGTCGCGGGTTTCCTAAACTGGCAAGTGATACTGACTGTGTACGACGCAGCGGTTGCAGTCGAATATGGAATTCCTGTATTTGACATAGAATTATTTAGCACTGCGTTCTATGCTGCGGATGATCAGCAGTTCGAAGACATGATGGAACAGTTATTCAATGTCCTGCACGAATCTGACATCAATAATCCAGTTGAGATGGCTCACGTTTTCGGTGGGACCGTCCGATCACACGCAATTCAGACTTCAACGCTGCCCGACACACATTAACCGACCCTAGAGGTGATAGATGAATAATTCAGTAGTGTATGGGTCGTTAGTTATTTCAGCAACGACCCCTATACACCCATTCCCAATTCTCGATGACAACAAGCTGACCCTCAGCGGGTCACACACAGAAAGCAAATATCGCGGTCTGTACTCTACACTGATTAGCGACCCTTCCTTAGTTGAAGGCACTGTAGCGTTACCCCAGCGTAACAAGTATATGCAGACTTCGGTAATTGCCGACAGTGAAGCTGATGCTAGCCGCCTATCGAGCAAACTATGTGCGTCCTTAACCGATCTTGATTCACGTTTCGACGGCGCGCGGCACCTGTACAAGTTGCAGACGCTGTTGAACGAATTATCTGAATACGATGATGAGGTAGAGTTCCTGGCCCTGATCAACAACACGAGCGAACACGCCTCCTTTTCGATCCTGTCTCATGGTGTTGCCGTTGATGTAATAGGTGTCTACGATGTAGTAAATAGATCGATACGGCTAGTGTGGACTCTAGATGATCAGTTCATACCCAACCTGAAGGCTACGGACCCTACGCGCTATCTGTTCTATCGGTATCCAATAGTGTATGATCGACCGTTATTTATCTACACGCAAAGCGTATGCGCTAAATGGTATTCGTGGTCGAAGGCGTTCACCGACACTGACGGGGTATTCAAGTGTTTCAGTGCGCTGGAAAACTTTCTGTTCAAGAACTCATACCTACGTGAACTGGAAACCGCCCAAGCAAGAGATTAGGAACTGCAATGGTTGATGTGATAGATAGGCATCATCGTTTAGACTTCGTGAAGCAGCAACTTTCGACGTACGGCAGGGAAAAACGAGATACAGGAACGTCGATCATGATCCTGTGTCCGTTCCATACGGAAAAGACCCCCAGCGGGTCTATCAGCATGGATGGGCGTTTCCCCGGCTCCTACAGGTGTTTCGGGTGCCCTGCCAAATGCTCATGGAATGAATTAGCCCCCAAGCTTGGACTTCAACCGTTCTACAAAGGCAAACCCAAGGAAGAATCATCCATGGATTTGCTGATGAGTAAGGGGCTCGCGGCACTGACCAAGACTCAGAAATATCGTGAGGACAAATTCAAGTTCTCTGCCTTACCTCGTAACCGACGTTGGCGTACGATACCTACAAATCTGCTGATCGAGTTAGGCGGTAAATTCTGCATCAAATACAATGAGGATCATCAGTATTGGGAGCGTACGAAGTTCATTTATTTTCCGGTAGTCATCAACGGTGAGCAGCACGGATTCTTTCGGGCACGGCTCAAAAAAGATACGTCGGATAAAAATCTACCCTCTTATCTGTTGGCCAAGGCTGAGTCAGGATCCAAATGGGCATCTACTCACGGGCTCTGGCCCTTTGATCATGCTATCGACCTGATGCGCAAACTTGGAAGCAAGCGAATCGTTCTAGTCGAAGGTCAACGCGATGCCTTGCGTCTGCTCCTGATGGGAATCCCGGCTATCTGTATCTTCGGTACCCAATCGTGGACTGCGAACAAGGCAAAGCTTATAGAACTTGCGGGAATCGAGCACGTGATCATGATGATGGATGGTGACGACGCGGGTATCAAGGCAACAGAGGTCATCAAACCCCAACTACGGTCACTGTTCCAGGTCACCGCCATACGTCTGTGGAATATCAAGGGTTCACCGTATCTGAATTACAAGTCGGCACCAGAACCGACGAAAGCAGCAAAAGCGGATGGGGTCTCACTTTGGGATCCTGGATGTGTTCCTGTTCCGATCTTGCAAAAGATCAAAACCAAGTACTTTTAGGAGTTCTGAGATGTTAGTTAGCATATTATTGAGGTACGTATTGCCTGTAATAGCCGTCGTGGCCCTGCTCGTTGGAGTTTACGAAAAAGGCGAGTCTACTGGTCACACTGAAGGTTACACCGATGGCTACAAAATCGCGTGGGACACTCAGCAGAAGGCAATCAACAACACAGTAGCCCAGCAAAACCTGGAGACTAAGCAACAGGATCTGAAGATTTCGGGTATCGAGTTCGGTTCGATGGTCGCACAGTCCCAAGTGACTAAGGAACTTGCGAAGGCACAGACTGTACGCACGTCAGTTATTACCCGATACGTGCAGGCGAACCCAAAGGCTGCGCAATCTTGCGGCTGGACTCCGCAGACTGCCCAAGCTATTAATCAAATCCTTGACGCTGGTGAAACCCAATGAAAAATTATCTGATCACTACAATTACCGTATTGGCGCTTAGTGCGTGCATGAACGCTCAGCCTAAACCGATGGTAGTTCCCAACCTTCCCCTGATTGCGCCTAAGACTAGCGTCAATATCGAGCCGGGTCTAATCGCTACCTGTACGCCACTCCAGAAACTGGATCCGACGAAGACCTACAGCCAGGAAGATTCGTTGCGCGTGACCGCTATCTGGGCCAGCGCGCACGACGACTGTTCGAAGCGGTTCAGTAAGTACGTAGATTTAACATCCAAGGCTCTGAACATCAATCAGGTGCCGTCACCGGTTCCCGCCTCAGCACCTACGGAAACCCTCGCGCGCTGAACTTCAGCCTCCCTAGTAAATAAACGGTGTAATCAATATATAGAGGTCGGCTGACCCAAACCCTTCCTAAAAGGATCATTAGCATGTCTGCATCTGAGAATATCGATCTGCTGACACCCGGAACCGTATGGCTTCGGCGTGATGGCAGTTCCGCAAAATTTCTGTTTCTGACCAATCAGAAACTCACCGCTAAAACGCAACAGCGGCACCCGCCCCAGGTCATCTACGCGGATAAGAACGGCAACATTTTTAATCGTGACGTTGATGATTTCTTCGGCACCTATCAGTTTCTCAACGTTGACGGTGAACTCGAAAAGAAGATCGAAAATCTGTTCGTGTTCAATGCCGAAGATTATGCTACCGTAGCAGATCCGGCAGACGAGCCGGAATCGGAATCGAAAACTGTAGAACTCGTATCCCCTACGTCTGTGAACCAAGCGCCTGACGAAGCTGCCGAAGAAACGTTGGCCGATTCGCTGCTGCGTGAATTGACGGCTACTAGCCACAGCAGCGAGCGTGCGCTCACCGTCGCGTTTGGGGTCTCCGATCATCCGGGATTGAAGAACCCGACCTTGACTGCTGCTGATCTGTCCGAGGCCGTAGTACTGTATTCGCAGGAACCGAATAAGACGTACAATCTCACGCAGCATCGTTTGCTGTTCAAACTCACGGATACGATCACGGTCGCAAAACTGGTAGAAGTTTTCCACCCGTCTTCGGAACTGAACACCGTAGACTGGTTTGCGATCAAGACCGCGTTGGGCTCTGATACGATTGTGTGGGATTCGTGGATTGGCGTGTACCCGGAATACTCAGCACACGGCCTGTACGCTTCGGTTCTGGTCGGATCGTCTGAAGCTCCGGTGGACAAGCAGGAAACGCCTGGAATCGAAGCCGTTGATACGTCACCGAATCCGATGTTGCTTACTCCCGGACTTCCTACGGAAATTACGATGCCAGCAACGAGCGGATATGCTCAGGTAATCAGTGAAGTGCGCACGGAAGTCCCGACAACTACGGTCGTTACCGAGGGAGATATCTCCTTTGCGACAGTGCATCCGTTAGTCGATAACGTAACGCAGTCGGTAGCCGTCACGACTCCCCCCGGCATTCCGTCCCAGAATCTGCCGAGCCTGCACAATGCCGATGGGTCGGTGATGACCGCAGAACAGATTATGAGCCTCGTGCAGGCGATGGATCTGAGCAGCGTGAGCACGAACCTAGGCGTTAACACCCAAGCCAATGTAGAGCCTGTACAGACTCCGCAACAGGTAGTTTCGGTGGTGAATGTCCACCAGCAGCCCGTAGTTACCGCCCAATAACTAGAAGCGCCCAACCTAGCACCGATTAAAGGAGCACGGTTGGGCGTTTTTCATTCGTACATACACAGAAAGAGAATTCAATGTCAAAATTCGAGAAGGGCGACTACGTTATTGGCCGCACTGTTGACGGAAAGTCCAACAAGCCGTTCCTGTTCAAGGTCACGGGCGTCAACAAGGGTATCGTAACCGGCAACCTGGAAAAGGATACGCATATCCAGACCCTGCGCTCAACGGTTGAGGTACCGGCTAAGGATATCATTTCGGTCCTGATCGGTGACGAGCCGCACCCCGGTAAATCGTACGGTTGCGATACGGCTATGATCTATAGGGGCCGCAAGACTCACGAGCACTTTGGGGCCTTGCATTGGTTCTACAAGCCTGAAACAGAGGTAGGCGAACGCGTTATGAAGGCGTTCGACAAGATGTACAAAATCCTTAAGCAACAGCGTCTAGAATTCACGATCCAGCCCGAATCGTGCGTGTGGGAGATTCTGCCCCACACCGGAGAAAAGTACGCGGGCATGTACAAGCGCTCGCGTAAGCCCGAAGATAATCCGCACCGTTTCCAGATGCGCCCCGAATGCATGGAACCCGTAGACTATCTGTATGTGGTTGCTCACGAGTGGGCACACCATTTACATGCAGAGTTCGCAACCGGCAAGAAGCTTAATGCTGCGTGGGTACGGCTCTACAATACTTCTATCAAGGTCCAGGACATTGCTAAAGAAAAGAGCCAAGAGCTTCTGAACAGCCTATTGGATCAACAGGATTTGCCGTCCGACTTCAAGGGCCAACTTGACGAGGACGACGCGATCAGTTTCAAATGGATCCTCAAGGCGATCCAACAGCAGCACAAGATTTCGATCAAGGAACTGGATCTGTTGTTTGATGCCGAGTTCAAGGACGATATCAAGGCCCTTTGGCCCCTCAACGGAGTATCCAAGTCTGATTTGGAACCTGTTGTATCAGAATATGCAACTCGCAACGTGAAAGAGCTATTCGCGGATTCGGTAAGTTACCATCTAGTCGGAAAGTCGCTACCTAAGGCGGTGACTGCCTTGGTAGAAAAGACGCTTTCCTACGCGCGTTCCAATCACGAGAAAGGTTAATCATGGACTTGACCGTAATCGTTGACAGCATGCAAATAGCGTACAAGAAGGATCGTAATCCGTCAATTCATCTGTACGGTAATGTGATAAAAGCGGGCAAGGTAAATTGTCGATTTATAATGCATGCTGGCCCATACAAATCCAAGCTCGAATTCACGAACGCTTTGATATTCGATGGTAGTGACCCAAGAGAGACAGCGATTGCGGTCAAGAACCAGTTAGTTGACTTCGTAGGCAGTTGTGATCTGATTCCGGAAGTCTTGCGGTCACCGCTTTCTGACGCCATCTACAAGCATCATGAACAGGTGAGGAACCCATAACGCTTATGCTGACCAACCCACCGGGAGACGCAAATGAAGACGATAAAGCACACGGTAGCGATCCTGACTGATTCGACGGGTAAAGTCGTAGACGAACTATCCTTCGAAACCATAGACCTGTGTAGTGAACGCTACGCTAAGGAAAGGGAGCCCTGCCAAGATTACCAGGATGAGAGCCGGGAAATCAGGAAGTTCGAATTCCTGGCCTTCAAAAAGGACAACCGTCGTTTCCAGCAACAGCAGATGACTAAGCTCAAGGGGTACAAGCGATGACCGATCTACGCGGATGCACCCGCTATTTTGTAGCAATGGATGATGCTGGATTTTTCCCTGTAGGCTCAACACAAATGAGTATGGAAATCACGTGGCCTGCTGTTGCGGGTGCTACAGGATATAGAGTGTACACCGCAGAAATGATTGCCAAGCTTGCGCGCACACGTGTTAGGGCCAAGCGCAAGGCCCTGAATAAGAGCAAGCGTCAGGCACGTGCGCGAACCGGGAGACGATAATGACCACGGACGATCTAGACAAGCATATCACAGAGTACATTGAACGCGCGGTTATCAAGTACGCGGGTCCCGATCTGCAACCTATTTGGGAATCGGATGAAGAGTGGAAATCCAACGCACAGATAGGCTTGAACTGGGAATTGATCCTTAGTCTGTGCAAACTCCCTTTGGTTCGTACCTGTGTACAGTACGCTATGGCCTACGAAATGCATGGGTCAGGTCACAGATTACGGGAGGACCTAATCGAAAAGCTTGGTGCCCAGCGTTTTAGGGAAGTGCAGGAACAAATTCTAGACAGAGATATGGCAGTGCTTGAGCGGGACGCACAGGAACGCATGAGTGAATATACGTTGGTAACTATCTCCAAGATCGAATAATGAAACTCGTACATGAACCTTCGTTCTACGTTCAGAAACCCAAGCCTGTTTATGATGTTGACCTACGCGGCAATGGGTTTCTGATCGGTCTCTCAACGAAACTAACCGGTACCCTCCGGGAACGCGAGCCTGATCCGCACGCCAGGGTTCTTCCTCCGAACTTCATAGGCATTGACTTCGAGACCGAAGACGTTCAGGCATGGATCGAGCGCGCACAAAATGCTACCTACGATTTTTCGTCAATGCCTAGGTACACACGTGATCTGATTCTGAAATCCCGTATCTTTTTTGGCGTGTTCCCCGTCGAATACGAAGAACGTAACGTATGGAAATGTAGCTTTGATCGCTACCTAGAAATTATGAGCCACAGACAACACTACCGCGCAAAAGATATTCCGATGTTTTTCCGACGTTGTGAGTTCTCAACCGTTGCTGACTTCAGTCTCATTATCAGTGCCCCTCACATCAAACACGTGATCGTAGATTCGCTGACCCATCAGTTGCTGGCCGAAAACTTTGAAGAGATTCAGGATCATGCACAGATCGCGGGACCGGCAGCAAACGAACTAGGCTTGATCCTCACGATTGGCGACCGCCTGATATTTGCAGACACGTACCTACCGCCTGAGCGTCAGTGGGTGAACAATAATCCAGGGGTTTCAAACAGGCCGCAATTCATTATCGTTGATCCATCGCTCGTAAAGCCCTACGGCGTCTAACAATGACTTAGTTTAAATGAAAAACAAACACAAGCACAAACCAAAGTATAAGAATTCCAGGTATCAGCTATATCTAGGAAAGTCCGAGCACGTCTTGAAGTCAATGCCTGATAATTCGGTGCATTCTATTGTGACCGACCCGCCGTACGAACTCGGATTCATGGGCAGGGGTTGGGATAAATCAGGGATCGCTAACAACGTCGATCTGTGGAAAGAAGCATTACGCGTGCTGAAACCTGGTGGGCACCTTCTGGCCTTCAGTGGTAGCCGTACCTATCATCGTATGGTGTGTGCTATCGAAGACGCAGGGTTTGAGATCCGTGACCAAATCATGTGGTTATATGGAAGTGGGTTTCCGAAAAGTCGTGACCCTTGGAAAAATGATATTTCGCCTGAAGTCGAACGTCAATTGCGGGAGCAAGGTGTAAAGGGGAACATAGAATGGAAATGACTGCGGATGTACTGCGAAACCTTTATGTGGATCGACGCAAGACTACCGTAGAGATTGCGGCAATATTTGGATATGCGTCATCTACTTCTATCTCGAATAAGCTGAAGAATTTCGGAATTCCTGTCCGGCAAGGTCGAGATGCGCAGGTACCGGTAGAGTTTAGCAGAGCACTTCTTTACAAACTATACGTAACGAAAGAGTTGTCTATTTCTGTAGTAGCTCAACGCTTGCACATATCGGAAGAATCTGTTCGAAGGCTACTGATTGGCTATGGAATACCCCGACGCACCAAGACTGCAAAACTCGGTGGTTGGAATAAAGGCATTCCTATCCCTGCTTCACAGCGAGAAGCTATATCTGAACAGCGAACTTTGGCGTACGCCACAGGTGAATTGACTCACTGGAATCAGGGGCGTAATTGGTCGCCAGAAGTTAGAGAAAAGATATCGAAGTCTTTGCTGAAAGATAGGATTCACGCTGAATCATACTACGGGCCTGAGTGGAGACAGCAGCGCACCTCATGTCTCCAGCGTGACGGGTTCGCCTGTCAGCATTGCGCAGCTACAGAAAATCTTCACGTACATCATTGGGAACCCTATCGGTTCTCGTTTGATAATTCACTGGAAAATCTGGTCACGCTCTGCGCCGATTGTCATAGAGACGTACACAATTCATATCGTGAAGAGGGATTCACTGCTGAAGCTGAGGAGGTTATGTATGGCTAAGCGGTTCAAGGTAGTTATCAACGGTATCGAACTGGATATAGTCCGTGACAGTGACGGCAAGTTTCTGATTCCCGACGATTTACGCGGCCTTGGTAGCGCACTTAAACCGGCGCACGAGCCTATCTGTGTGGCCCGCAAGCCGTTCAAAGGTACGGTAGCCAATAACGTGATTGCCAACCGTACAGGGGCACTGAATGTTGATGCCTGTCGTGTACCTAGTAATGGGGATAAGTTAGGCGGTGGTAACAACAGCGCTACCGTAGATCGAACGGGGAAGCATGAAGGCTGGCAGCGTCCTTGGATGAAAGACGCAGACGCTGCAACAGTGGCAGCGGAACGAAGCAAGGAAAGCACCGCACGTTCCGAATTGTTGGGAAGGTGGCCTGCTAATATTATTCATGACGGTTCTGATGAAGTAATAGCCGCATTTCCTGATTCTAGGGGTGCAAAGGCCCCCGTTCGCGGTACCGAATCTAGCCTACCAAAAGGGAAAGGCACTTCAATAAAGTTGGGTATGACCCGGCGGCTATCAAGCATTAATCATGTCGATAATGGTGGATCAGCCGCACGCTTCTTCTATTGTGCTAAGGCGTCAAAGAAAGATCGCGATGAGGGCTTGGAGTCTTTCGAGGAAAAGAAGTGCGGGATGATGGAGGACGATAATTACGCGATCAAAACGGGTAGCGGAAATCTTCGCGACACCAAACGTCGCAATATTCACCCAACGGTCAAACCCGCAGAATTGATGCGGTATCTAGTACGCTTGGTTACTCCCCCCAACGGAATTGTACTCGACCCATTCATGGGCTCAGGTTCAACAGGGAAAGCTGCAATGCTCGAAGGCTTCAAGTTCGCGGGCATTGACATGACTCCTGAATATGTAGAGATTAGCAGAGCGCGAATCAAGGACGCAAAAATCAAGTCTGAGGCTGAAACCGAACAAGAGCCCAAACGCAATCTGTTCGCTAGTAAATAAGATATATCAACATCAACCCTTTCCCAGGATTAACAATGGAATTCCCGACCCTCACCGGCAAAGGCTGCGAAGTCAAAATCATCGAAGCCTCCCTGAGCCAGCACACGGGCCAGAAACTGATCACGTTTGCTTTGCGTTACTGGCGTGCCATCCACCCGGAAGTTCTCACTCACCGGAAGCCTAGTCGTAACGCTAGCTCAAGCCGCGCAACCCCTACACCAAAGCTTCTAGAGCAAGTTAGAACAGCTCCTGCGGGTCCTGTTCACTGGGGAGCTAATCAAGCTGGCATGCAGGCATATGAAGAGTGTAATGCAATGATCGTGCATCCGCGTACCGGTGAATTGCTTACACGCGAAGATGCTTGGAATCATGCAGCAGTAGACGCCGCGAACTGGGCTGAGGCGTTTTACGATGCTGGGTACCACAAGCAGCTTGTTAACAGAATTTGTGAAAACTTTACAAACATCGTAGTTATTATCACCGCTACTGAATGGGATAACTGGTATTCGCTGCGTGCGCACGTTGATGCACAGCCTGAGATCCAGGACCTGGCGTACACGATGCTGAAACTCGTTGCCGAAGTTCCGGTTCGTAGCGTGCACGAGGGTAAGCTTGAAGACGCACGTACCTGGCATTTGCCGTTTGTGAGCATGCAAGAACGCCAATCACATATTGTACCCGACCTGTTGGCAATGTCAGCCGCGCGCTGCGCACGTGTTAGCTATCTGACACACGACAAGCAGAACCCGACCCTGGAACAGGATGACGGCCTATATCGACGCCTGGTTGAGTCGAAGCCCTTGCATGCGTCTCCGTTAGAGCACCAAGCGCACTGCACGTCGCAGAATCGCGCATCACGCAACTTTGACGGCGGTTGGCTGCAACACCGTGCGCTTTTGGAATCCGCTGGCTCTATTGAAAACTTCCGTTCAGCGTTCGGGGCCTGACTATGAAAATGATGCCCGGACGAGAAGTATTCAGGACAAAGGATGAAAAGGGTATCCCTTTGTATATGACGATTGGAATGTGCTTGATCCGTAATGTCGTGATCGAATGGGCATCATTTATAGAGGCCGCACGTGAAGCCGGATGGTACGATTTCCAGACCATAGCACAAGTAAAGTCCGCTCTTGTAGATGCTGACGTAGGTGACGAGTACCGGAATGCCGTAGTCCAGCGCTTCAAGCTCTACATGCTTAAGAACCCTCATCCCTGTATGACGGAGAATTCAAAATGACACAACCGATTGACATCGTACTCAGTTTCGATACTACGGGTTCGATGTACCCGTGCCTGGCTGAAGTACGCCGCAAGGTAGACGAGACAGCAAACAGGCTATTCAAGGAAGTTCCTAATCTGCGTATAGGTATCATTGCCCATGGTGATTACTGCGATGCGCGCACCCGGTACGTGACCAAGCACCTACAGTTGACCAACGACCCGAACGCGGTTTCGTACTTCGTTAAAAACGTAGAAGCAACAGGTGGGGGTGATGCACCAGAGTGCTACGAGTTGGTGCTTCAGGAAGCACGGACTATGATGCAGTGGACGCCTGACTCAAAGCGGCTGTTGATCATGATCGGTGACGAGGTACCGCACCTTACGGCACATAACCCAGGACGTATCGACTGGAAAGCAGAGGTTAAGGAACTGCTTAACCTAGGGGTCGTGATCCACGGTGTGCAGGCGCTGAACAACCGCCATGCTGAGTCGTTCTACCAAGCGATTGCAGATACGACCGGTGGCGCACACCTTAGGCTTTCACAATTCAGTGAAGCAACTGATATGCTGGTTGCTCTCACCTACGGTCAGGTGAGCCCTGAAGCGGTCCAGACGTACGAGGCCGAAGTTGTAGCCGAAAAGCGGATGACTCGTTCGTTGTCTGCTATCTTCGACAAGGTGATGAAGCGTGATCCTTCGACCGGAACGTTCGCGTCCGTAGACGCACGTGCAACAGACCCCGCACGATTCCAGCGTATTCACGTGAGCACCGATCAGCCGATTAAAGAACTGGTGCAAGCCAACGGCCTAATCTTCAAGATCGGTCGTGGCTTCTACGAGTTCACGAAGCGGGAAACGATTCAAGCCTCAAAGGAGGTTCTGATTCTTGATCGCGATACCGGTGATATGTTTGAAGGTACAGCAGCACGCGAGGTCTTGGGCCTGCCTCACGGTGCTTCGATCAACCTGAACCCTAAAGATGCAGGCTTTGACACGCACAGATACACGGTGTTTGTTCAGTCAACGTCCGCTAATCGCAAGCTGATCGGCGGTACTACGTTCCTTTACGAGGCTTAGCCTATGATCAGCGCCTACTCTTCGTTTTTGATCGTTTTCTACATGATTGGGTTTGCGTTCTTTCCTTGGTTAGGAATCTGAATCAATATGTGGTCTGGGGTTCAATTTGATGATCTATAGGCAACAGCAGCAGCATTAGGAGGTCACATGTTAACCCTACCGCAAATTGTCAGGCGCGTAAACGAACGCCGACACCAGTCAGCAAAGTACGTAAGAATTATTCAGGTCAAGAAGGGATGGGATAGTTTAGGACGCGGCTACGTCGCAGCAGCGTCTTATTCTACAAAGATATGGGATAACTACAAACGCAAGTTCGTGCTCAACAAAGTACGTAATCGCTACGTGACGGTAATCGTGTTCCTGGACACCCGTTTGCACGTAGTTGTTAGTTGTAGTTGTCCCGACTTTAAGTACCGTTGGGAAGTAGCCTTGAATCACAAGCAGGCGGCAGAGATCGAGTATTCGAATGGTGAGCTTCCGGTGATCCGGAATCCGTCAATGAAGGCCGCTGAGTGCAAGCATCTAGTAGCGCTTTACAACAAGATCAAAGACGAATTACCGAAGCCTAAGGGTGTGCGCGTTACGCCTATTAGCCCGCCTGAGATCCAGATTCCCCCTTCGCAAAGAAAGCCGATTGAACCTGTGAAGGTAGTGCCTACGATCAAGGTACCGAAGAACGTGCAGCGGTCAACGAAGCCTGGTAAGAAGCAATCGACGCTCCCGCCATCGATGCGTAATCCACCGGCAATGAAGGCACCGCCTAAAGCTGCTCCGACACCAAAACCTGGGTTGAAGGCTCCGACACCGCCAGCGGTCATGAAGCCTACTACGGTAAGGGCTCCGACCAATGTTCAGCGGTCAACGAAACCCGGTAGGAAGCAATCAACGGTACCCCAATCTATGCGCAATCCGCCAGCAATGAAGGCTCAACCGAAGCAAGCAACAAAACCTGCTGCTGCCAATCCACCGGCAATGAGGGCTAAACCCAAAACTCAACCGCAACCGTCGCGCGGCCCCGCGATGATGCGGACAAAGAAGTAATCATGGCAAAGTCATATTCTCATAGTGCTGCATTTAGCAAACTCAAAGACATAACGGAGACAATTAGTAAGAACCTGACGAGTCTGGAGTATTTGCAGACCTTGGATATGTTTCTGTGGCGAGCGCTGGAACCCATTCATGCTGAATGCCCCGCGCTGTTCAACAACTACATGGCGAAAGTCGTTGCTCACCAATCGTTGAAAGCGAGCACCAAGTTTACGAGCGATGACCGAACCAAGTTACCGGTTCACCTGTTCAACATGATCACGGTTCAGGACCCGAAGAAAGCGCATGAGCATGCGAAGGCCATGCACATAAATCGGGGCCTGCTCTTTGGGTTCCTGGTCCTGTTCCTTAGACGCATGGACAGATATGAACGTCTGCATTCGACGTTTGAGAACGTAGATCCTATTGTGCGGAATTCAGAAATCTATCAGATTGAACGCTCAATCGGTTTGCGTCCGCGCGGTACCTTGTATTCTGCTATCCAGCAGGTACGTTTCTGGTACGAGCGCGCACGTGCGTTCAAGGAAATGATTATCGAAAAATATACGCGATTGGCACTGATGCAGGCGCGGTCAACCTACAAGGATTTTAATCATTATACCGATCTGGATGATGTGGTTCAGATTTACCTGGTTGTGGTTTCGCGTGCAATTGATCGCTGCGATGCGCGTCAGGGCGTGCTTACGACGTTCATTACCAACTGGTTCAAAAGCGGGCGTTCAGAGGTGGCCAATCTGTCGAAGGGTCAAACAGACCAGTCATATGAAGCGTTAGTTGATGAGCTAGGTGATTCTGCATCTGACCTTCTAGGGTTTGCGATGCCGGATACAAAGGGTGAACTCGAAGAGCATGTGGCGTTCACTGCTAAGTCAATGGACGTTCACGGCTACATACGGGCAACTCTGCATATACCTGAATTCGTGACCAAGAATCAGCGTGAGGTACTTGAACTGTTTGCACTAGAGGAGGCTCACGCATGAGCTATCAAAGTCGAAACGCAAGCAAGGAAGCCTCGTTAGAGCTATCGCTAGCCGCAACCAAATCCCTGCTCTCTGACTACGCGCTGCGCACCCGGCAGGCCGAGGCAACGGCTAGCCGCCTCGTAGCCGAAACCCTGGACACGGCACAGATGCATGCGCTGTCGGCCCTTATAGGCCAGCAGATTGACGTACGCAACGCTGAGAGATCCGTGCAGCAACAGGCAATACTTCAGGCAACTGTCGTGGCCCTGAATGCAGCGATGCAGCTAGAGGGTGACGAACAGAAGACGATGCTAGCCAAGATCGTCCGGGATCTGACGAGCGCGGTCACACACCTCAACAAACTACCCAAATTGCAGAGCCCTAGTAAATAGGGATAGCAAGTAACAGTCAACACCAATTTTTCAACAGAGGTATAATTTATGGCACAGAAGGGATCCGACTTTGACAGCGTGCGGGCTACGAGTCGTAGTGATAAAGTCAAAGTTACTGACATCATCAATCTTTTCAAGTTTCCCGAAAAGAAGTGGGTGACGGGCCGTCTGTACGGTGCAGTTCATTCGTATGCAACCGGCTGGGTTCAGTCGAAGAACAAGGAAGGCAAGACCATCAAGTTCCCGGTCAACATGCCGAGCTACGATCCGGAAACGCAGCAGTTCGATTCTACCAAGTATGACCCTTGGTACGAAATCTACCAGGCTGAAAAGGATGTAGAGCGCGAGAAGCAAACGGTTCAGGTCGGTCGCAAGTTCTACTGCAACTTCCTGGTCCGCAGCCTTCAGAAGCAAAAGCCGAGCACGCGAGCAAAGCCCACTGCACAAGAACGCAAATCGGGTTTCAAGGACAAGGATTCGGAAACCTGGACACCCTGGGTCGCAGTCGCGCTGCCCGCTGGTGTGATCACGAAGATTCAGGAACTCAAGGGCCTGAACGTCGTGACTTCGAAGAAAACCGGTTCGTCCAAGACGTACTCCGTTGCCGATGAGAAGTTTGGCCGTGACGTGCGTATTCTGTTCGATCCGTCCAAGGCTCCTGCCGATCAGTATCAGGTAGTTCCGGGTGACGCACGTACACCGCTCACCGAAGAAGAACTGGCGTTCCTGCGTTGGGATACGTCGAATCTGACAACGGAAATCGATGAGGAAGAAGTGAAGCGCGATTTCGAATCCTGGGCCAAGCGTACCGGCTACAAGATCAAGAAAAGCAAGCGCGCCGTTGACGACGAGATTGATGACGAAGAAGACGAAGACGACAAGCCGTCGAAATCCAAGTCCAAATCGAAGTCGAAGACAAAGCCCGCAAAGCGCTCGTCACGCGATGAAGACGAAGACGACGAAGACGACGAGGATCTGGATTCGGACGACGAAGATGACGACGACGAGCCGCCTGCAAAATCGAAATCGAAATCCAAGGCAAAGCCTGCGAAACGTTCGTCGCGGGATGACGACGAGGATGATGAAGACGAGGATGATGAAGACGAGGATGGGGACGATGACCTAGACTCGGATGATGACGAGGATGATGAAGACGAAAAGCCGTCGAAGTCCAAGAGCAAGACCAAAGGAAAGTCCAAGGTAGTCGAAGACGACGAAGACGACGAAGACGAGGATCTGGATTCGGATGATGACGAGGACGACGAAGATTCAGACGACGAAGATTCGGAGGATGCTGAGGATGATGACGAGGATGATGACGAGGACGAGGATGACGAGCCGCCTGCAAAATCCAAAAAGAAGCCTGTCACCAAGGGAAAGTCCAAGTCCAAGGTAGTCGAAGACGACGAAGACGACGAGGATCTGGATTCGGATGATGACGAGGACGAGGATGACGAACCGCCTGCAAAGTCTAAGTCAAAGGCCAAGCCCACTGCCGCAAAGTCCAAGTCGAAAGCGAAAGCGAAGCAGGTTGAAGATGACGAGGACGAAGATCTAGACGATGATGATGACCTTGACGATGACGACGAAGAAGATGAGCCGCCCGCAAAGTCGAAGTCAAAAGCCAAGGTTCCGGCCAAGACTGTTTCTAAGTCCAAGACCAAGCGTAAATAATATCTGATCCTGCTGTGCGGAGCCCGACACGAACACTGGTTCTGTCGGGCTTTATCTATTTTCTACCCTTCCCTACTAGGTGCACTGAATGGCAACAAAGAAGCCAGCAGCAACAGCTAAAACCTCAGCATCCGCAGCAGCAGCAAAGAAAGTTCCGACAAAGAAGCCAACGGCCAAGAAGCAGGTACAAGAAGCCGTTGATATTCTAGCGGATATCGAGAAGGCTACCGGCACCGGCAAAGCCGCAGCAAAGTTTGATGTACGCGCATT
>Ga0116109_1000112_pt1 | contig 20606 bp, 17 predicted proteins | sample June2015DPH_8_10_2_FD_89718 | JGI IMG/M metagenome (GOLD analysis project Ga0116109, IMG submission 89718) | Peatland microbial communities from SPRUCE experiment site at the Marcell Experimental Forest, Minnesota, USA - June2015DPH_8_10 | ecosystem: Environmental > Terrestrial > Soil > Wetlands... | reverse complement strand
GCCCGCAGCGTTGCGCATTCTGAATCCGACGCCGGCACCCATTCCACTCGTCGTGTAGACGTCCGAATAACCAGGGACCAAGGTGATTGATGCGGCAGGGTTGGTCGTAATATACCAATCGGCGCCTGGGTTGACCGTGCAGTTCACAGGAACTCCGAACGCCGCGCTCGCACCCGGGATAGGTTGCCCGACAGCCAGTTTGGCGGGAACGCTAACGGCCGGAAGGTTGACCGTGAGCGGTAGCGCGCCGGTGCAATCGGCCGCCGATCCCGCAAACGCGTACGTCGACGTGCACGCTACTGCAATGAGCAACGTTTTCAAGAGCAAACGAGATAGATCGTGAGACATGTTTCGAACCTTTTGATCTGCGGACATCGCGTAGCGATATGAGACGTCGCCCAGGCAGGGATTTCGGTATAAACATTGTCGGGCGCGGAGCAACGGCGGGCGATCAGAGAATTCTTAAAGTCGTCGGATAATTCTTACCCATGCGAGGGCAGGCTAAATCTCGTCAAGTGTGTTCCGATCGGCGAGTGCCTTGCGGGGGTTTGTCGTTCGCCGTAAGGCGGCTCGACTTCACGGGGGAGACGGCGAACTGCTTGTGTTGGTTGCGACGGGAAGTGTTTTTATGTCGTTGTCGCAATGGCGCCGCAAAAACAAAAAGGCCCGCATGGATGCGGGCCTTCGAATTTTTTGGCTCCTCGACCTGGGCTCGAACCAGGGACCTACGGATTAACAGTCCGGCGCTCTACCGACTGAGCTATCGAGGAACAGCAGTACAACCTTTACATAAAAAAGCCCGTCTTGGTTAACGGGCCTTTGCAATTCTTGGCTCCCCGACCTGGGCTCGAACCAGGGACCTACGGATTAACAGTCCGGCGCTCTACCAACTGAGCTATCGGGGAACAACAACAGCAGAGAAGCGAAATTGTAGGGGGTGCTCCAGGACCTGTCAAGGCCCCGAACTCATCTCTATTTCATTCGAACAGGAGGGCTGCAACGGGGGCCGTCCCGGAGGCCGGCGCTCCGCCCATGGCCGCTCAGCGGGCGAGCAGGGCCAGTTTTTCCTTCACGTCCTTGAACTCATCTGCCTCGGGCAGCGGGGCCTTGGTCTTCGTGATACTGGGCCAGCCCTTGGCGAGATCGGCGTTCAGCGCGACGAAATCCTGCTGGTCGCCCGGCACGTCTTCTTCAGCGTAGATGGCGTTCACCGGACATTCGGCGACGCACACAGCACAGTCGATGCACTCATCGGGGTCGATCGCGAGGAAGTTGGGACCTTCGCGAAAGCAGTCCACCGGGCACACATCAACGCAGTCGGTATAGCGGCACTTGATGCAGCTTTCGGTCACAACGTGAGTCATTCAGGCAGCTCCTGCATGCGGTATCTGGGGAGGCGAAACGCCAAAAACGCTATTGTAACGTAACGTCAAGTGGCATATGTAGCAGCGGCCCAACCGGTTTATACGTTTTCGTGATTAGTTTATGGCACCGCGGCCCGGCGGACGGGCGAGCGGCGGCCCGGCGGCGCGATATGGCCGTGCGCATTCGGGTAACATGCGTCAAGTCGGCACGCCGGGGCGTGCCGCAGGCGCATGGGCCAGTTCGGGCCTTCCGTTTCTCCCGCAGTCCGGTTTGTACCATCATGATTATTACTTCGCTGCTCGATACTGATCTGTACAAGTTCACGATGATGCAGGTGGTTTTGCATCATTTTCCTGCCGCGAGCGTGGAATACCGCTTTCGCTGCCGGACTCAGAACGTTGACCTCGTGCCGTATATCGACGAGATCCGTGAAGAAGTGCGCAAGCTGTGCGAACTGCGCTTCACCGACGGCGAGCTCGATTACCTGCGGCGCATGCGCTTCATCAAGGGCGATTTCATCGAGTTCCTCGCGCTTTTCCATCTGAACGACAAGTACATCTCGATCACGCCCTCGCCGAAGGGCAACGGCGAAATCGACATCGAGATCAAGGGTCCGTGGCTGCACACGATCCTGTTCGAGATTCCGGTGCTGGCGATCGTCAACGAGGTCTACTTCCGCAACACGCAGCGGGAGCCTGCCTACGGCGAAGGTCGCGAGCGTCTCTCCGAGAAGATCAAGCTGCTCGGCGCACGTCCTGAATTCGCGGACTGCAAGATCGCCGATTACGGCACGCGCCGCCGCTTCTCGAAGCGCTGGCACGAGGAGGTGATCCTGACTCTGAAAGACGACCTCGGCGAACAGTTCACCGGCACGAGCAACGTCTTTTACGCCATGAAACATGGCCTGACACCACTCGGCACGATGGCCCACGAATACCTGCAGGCCTGCCAGGCGCTTGGACCGCGGCTGCGCGATTCGCAGATCTACGGCTTCGAGATGTGGGCGAAGGAGTATCGCGGCGACCTCGGCATTGCGCTCTCGGACGTCTATGGCATGGAAGCGTTTCTGCGCGATTTCGACATGTACTTCTGCAAGCTGTTCGACGGCGCGCGCCACGACTCCGGCGATCCGTTTGAGTGGGGCGAGCGCCTGCTCAAGCACTACGAGGCGAACCGCTGCGACCCGCGCACGAAGATTCTCGTGTTCTCGGATGCACTGGATATCCCGAAGGTCCTGCAGCTGTACGAACGTTTCCGTGGCCGCTGCAAGCTGGCGTTCGGCGTCGGCACCAACCTGACCAACGACCTCGGCTACAACCCGCTGCAGATCGTGATCAAGATGGTTCGCTGCAACGGCCAACCGGTCGCCAAGCTGTCCGACTCGCCGGGCAAGAACATGTGCGAGGACAAGGCCTATCTGGCGTATTTGCGCCAGGTGTTCGGCATCAGGCCGCCGGACGAGGAAGTGTCGAAGTAATGTCTATAGCGGGCGCGTGTTCCACGCCCGCTTTGGCCATCTGGACGAGTGTTTGCGCGCGGGGTGGCCGGTATAATCCTCGCAACGCCGCACGGCTATCGCAACGAGAACCTCGCGAGGACTTCGCCCATGGATACATCGATCGCCCGCCGCAACATTCTCGCGCGCATCCGCGCAGCGCAGGGGCGCGAAGCCGAACCTGCCGCCTCCGAGCTCGAGGCCGCGGCCGACTATCTCGCACGCCATCCGCAAGGTCCACGGCCGCCCATGCCGGACGATCTCATCGCACGCTTTATCGACGAGGCGCAGAAGATGGCGACCACCGTCGAGACCGTTGAAGCATTGAGCGATGTGCCGGCCGCGGCGTATCGCTATCTCACGCAGCACGGCTTGCCGGTGCAGGCAATTGCCTGGCAAACGCTGCAGGATCTCAGTTGGGCCGGCGCCGGTCTGAATGTCGAATTCCGCAAGCCCGAAGATCTTGACATGGTCGGCATCACGGGCTGTTTTTGCGCGACGGCGGAGACCGGCACGCTGGTGCTGTTGTCCGGGCCTGAAACCTATGCGTCCGCGGGTCTGCTGCCCGAGACGCATATCGCCATTGTGCCGGCTTCGCGTATCGTCGCCGGTCATGAAGAGGCATTCGAACTGATCCGCACTGAACGCGGCGAGCTGCCGCGTGCGGTCAACTTCGTGTCGGGCCCATCGCGCACCGGCGATATCGAGCAAACCATCGTGCTCGGCGCACATGGGCCGTATCGGGTACATGCGATTGTTGTGCGCGGTGCGTGAGCGGGTTATGTGGGCGGATTTGTCCATACGCTGTGTGCCCCGTCCGCTTCTGATACGCGCCTCGCTTAGCCAGGAAAACAAAGGGATTCTTCGAATATGACGCGACATGTCGGATGGACGAGCATGGGGCTCGCCGCCGCACTCGCACTATGGTCTCAACTGGCGTCGGCCGCTACGCTGGACGGCGCGATCCTGTCGGCATGGTGGGGCTTGCCCTTTGCCGGCGTGCTGTTGTCGATCGCGGTGTTTCCGCTCATCGCGCCGACTCTCTGGCATCACCATTTCGGCAAGATCGCCGCGGTATGGGCGATCCTGTTCCTCGTGCCGTTCGCCGTCACGTTCGGCGCGGGCGTCGCGTTCGGCACATTCGTTCACGCGATGCTCGAAGAGTATGTGCCGTTCATCGTATTGCTGACCGCGCTCTATACCGTGGCGGGCGGTATCTGCGTGCGCGGTAACCTGCACGGCACGCCGCGCATGAATACGGCGATCATCGCCCTGGGCACGGTACTCGCGAGCATCATGGGCACGACCGGCGCAGCCATGCTGCTGATCCGGCCGCTGCTGCGCGCCAACGACAATCGCAAGCATGTCGTGCACGTCGTCGTGTTCTTTATCTTTCTGGTCGCCAATGCGGGCGGCTCGCTGTCGCCGCTCGGCGACCCACCGCTTTTTCTCGGCTTTCTCAATGGCGTGAGCTTCTTCTGGACCACCACGCATCTGGCGTTGCCGATGCTGTTCGTCTGCGGCGTGCTGCTTGTGACGTTTTACGCGCTCGATTCGTACTATTACCATCGCCGTGAAGAGGAGCGCTCGCCGTTTCTCGATCCGACGTCCGACGCGCCGCTTTTGGGCATCGACGGTAAGATCAACTTCGTGCTGCTCGGATTGGTGATCGCTCTCGTGCTGATGAGCGGGCTGTGGAAGCCGGGCATTGAATTCGACGTGTTCGGCACGCACGTCGCGTTGCAGAATGCGGCGCGCGATGTAGCGCTGATCGGCGTCACGCTGCTGTCGCTGGCCGTGACGCCACGAGCGGCGCGCGCCGGTAATGCCTTCAACTGGGCGCCGATCGAAGAGGTGGCAAAGCTGTTCGCCGGCATCTTCGTGACGATTGCGCCGGTCATCACGATTTTGCGGGCCGGTGACGCGGGTGCTTTCGCGGGCATCGTGCATCTGGTCAACGACGCCTCCGGCCAGCCGCATGATGCGATGTATTTCTGGGCGACGGGTTTGCTTTCGTCGTTTCTCGACAACGCGCCGACCTACCTGGTGTTTTTCAATCTCGCCGGCGGCGACGCGCAGACCTTGATGACGCAGGGTGCCACCACGCTGGCTGCGATCTCTGCCGGCGCGGTATTCATGGGCGCGAACAGTTATATCGGCAATGCGCCAAACTTCATGGTGAAGGCGATCGCGGAGTCTCGCGGCGTGCGCATGCCGAGCTTTTTTGCTTATCTGGGGTGGTCGGTCGCGATACTGGTACCGGTGTTTCTCGTGACGACCTGGTTGTTCTTTTAGCGGTTGATGATGCCGGGACCGCTGACGGTTCCGTCGCGTTATTCGGAGAATTGCAATGCAGAAGATCCTTGTTGCCCGTCCGATTTTTCCGGACGTAATCGAACGCCTCAAACAGTATTTCGAGGTTGACTGGAACAACGGCGAGGTCCTCTCCGCCGAAGAACTGACGCGCCGCCTCGCCGACAGGGATGGCGCGCTGACCGCCGGCGACCCCGTCGGCGCTGCTGTGCTCGCGGCGGCGCCGCGGCTGCGGGTGGTGTCGAACATGGCGGTTGGCTACAACAATTTCGACATGGCTGCGTTCAACGCGGCGAACGTCCTCGGCACCAATACGCCGGACGTGCTGAACGAATCGACCGCCGATTTCGGCTGGGCGTTGATGATGGCAGCGGCGCGCCGTGTCACCGAGTCCGAACACTGGCTGCGCGCCGGCAAGTGGCAGAAGTGGGCGTACGACGGCTTTCTCGGTAGCGACGTGTATGGCTCGACGCTCGGTGTGATCGGCATGGGCCGCATCGGCCAGGCGCTGGCGCGCCGCGCCCGCGGCTTCAACATGCAGGTGATCTATCACAACCGTTCGCGGGTCGCGCCTGAGATCGAAGCCGAACTGAACGCGCAGTACGTGTCGAAAGCAGAGTTGCTGAAGCGGGCCGATCACGTCGTGCTCGTGTTGCCTTATACCAAAGACAACCATCACACGATCGGCGCAGCGGAACTCGCGCAGATGAAGCCGACCGCGACGCTCACCAACATCGCGCGTGGCGGCATCGTCGACGATGCGGCGCTGGCTGAAGCGTTGCGGGCGAAGCGTATCGCCGCGGCGGGGCTCGATGTTTATGAGGGCGAGCCGAGCCTCAATCCAGCGTTGCTCACCGTGCCGAACGTCGTGTTGACACCGCATATCGCGAGCGCCACCGAATCGACCCGGCGGGCGATGGCTAATCTCGCCGCAGACAATCTGATCGCAGGGCTCGGCGAGGGTCCGAATGCGGGACGCCCGGCGAGCCCGGTCAATCCCGAAGTGATCGGCAAGGCACGCGCATGACGATGATTTTGCTCGCGGCGGTCGTAGTGCTGGCGGTCGCCCTGGTGATCGCCATGCTGATATTGATGCGTGGCGGCCGCCACGGCAATCTGGAGGCGCAGCTCGACGATTTGGGCGACCACATCGGCTCTACTGCAGAAGGGCAGACTCGCGCGTTCGAGCGGCTCGAGCGCGAGTTGCGCAGCGAGATTGTCGAAACCGCCCGCGTCTCGCGTGCCGAACTGAACGGCGGCTTCTCGCAGTTTCAACAGACGCTCGCCGCGCAGTTCACCAGCATGACGACGCTGCAGAACGGCAAAATTGATAGCTTCGCCCAACAGCTTGTGAAGCTGACCGAAACGAATGCGCAGCAGCTCGAGGCGACCCGCCACAGCTTGCAACAGCAGGCGCAACAGGCGCGCGACGAGCAGGGCGTGGCGCTGCGGCGCTTCGGCGAGACGTTGACCTTGCAACTGGGGCAACTGACGGAGTCGAACGACCGCCGCTTCGCCGAAGTACGCGCGACGATCGAACAGCGTCTGAAGGACATCGAGGCCAACAACTCGGCCAAGCTCGAGGAGATGCGCCGCACGGTGGACGAGAAGCTGCATGCCACGCTCGAACAGCGCCTGGGTGAATCGTTCAAGCAGGTGTCGGAGCGCCTCGAGCAGGTGCATCGCGGGCTAGGTGAAATGCAGACGTTGGCCGCAGGTGTGGGCGATCTGAAGAAAGTCTTGACCAACGTCAAGACGCGCGGCACGTGGGGCGAGGTGCAACTCGAAGCCTTGCTCGAACAGTTGCTGACGCCGGATCAGTATGCGAAGAACGTCGCGACCGTTCCGAAGAGCGGCGATCGGGTCGAATTTGCTATCAAGCTGCCGGGCCGCCAGGACCCGGATGGCACCGCGGTGCCGGTGTGGCTGCCGATCGATGCCAAATTCCCGCGCGAGGACTACGAGCGCCTGATCGATGCCCAGGAGCGGGCCGATCCGGCGGCTGTCGAAGAAGCGTCGCGCGCGCTGGAGGGACGTATTCGCGCCGAGGCCCGCGCGATTGCGGCGAAATACGTGTCGCCGCCGCACACGACCGATTTCGCGCTGCTGTTCCTGCCGACCGAAGGACTCTATGCAGAGATCCTCCGCCGGCCGGGGCTCACGGATATGCTGCAGCGTGACTACCGCGTGACGATCGCCGGGCCGACCACGCTCACCGCATTGCTCAACAGTTTGCAGATGGGCTTCCGCACGCTCGCCATCGAGAAGCGTTCGAGCGAAGTCTGGCAGGTGCTCGGCGCGGTGAAGACCGAATTCGGCAAGTTTGGCGATGTGCTGGCGAAAACGAAGTTGCAGCTCGAAACGGTGACCCGTTCGATCGAAGCCGCAGAGACGCGCACCCGCATGATGAACCGCAAGCTGCGCGATGTCGAAGCGCTGCCCGGCGATCAAGCGAGTGGTTTGCTTGGGGACGCGCTACTCGGCGCGGACGCGGACGAATAGCGCGAGGACGCACGCCCGCAAGTGCAGGCGGGACCCTCTCAGCCTGCCCTCACCCGGCGTTCACTGACGTCGTGCCGGCCAGTTTTTCCAGCGCTTCACCCGTGATGCGCACGACCCGCCAATCGGACAGGACAGTCGCCCCCATCTTCTCGTAGAAGTCGATGGCCGGCTGGTTCCAGTCGAGCACCGTCCACTCGAAGCGGCCGCATTGTCGCTCCACTGCCAACGCCGCGAGTTCCTTCAGCATCCGGGTGCCGAGACCGCTGCCGCGCTGTGCGGGCTGCACGTACAGGTCTTCGAGATAGAGTCCGCGCCGACCCAGGAAGGTCGAGAAATTATGGAAGAACAGCGCATAAGCGACGACGCGACCGTCTTCTTCCTCGGCCACGATGGCTTCCGACGACGGCCGCGCGCCGAACAGCGCATCATGCACGCCGGCTTCGGTGGCGACGAACAGATGAGTGAGCTTTTCGAACTCGGCCAGCTCGAGCATTAGCGAAAAGATGGCGCCGACGTCGGCGGGCGTGGCGGTACGGATCGTTGCGGTCATTACGCTTCCTCGGGTACGTCGCTCAACTGGATCTCGATGCCACCGAAACGCGAGGCCACCCAGTTATAGGCATGGCAGGCAATCCACAGCAACACGAAACCGAGGATCGCATTCAGCAACAGCGCGCTGAACACGGTGCTCAGTTCGACTGAACCGTAGCGGATAAAGGCGACCAGTACGCCGAGCAGCACGATAGGTACGCTGAAGGTCAGATACACCAGGATCAGCGCCTTGGCGGTCTGTCCCGGCGCGATGAAAGATATCTGTTTTTTCATTTAGGTCAAACCCGTTGGTCTTGATGAGGGTAGGGGGTAAGGGTTGGGAGGAGGCAGCCGGTGGGCGCTTCAGATCAGGCCGTCGAACAGCATGATGTCGACGTTCTCGCCGGAGGCGACGTCAGCGCGCTCGTGCTCGAGCACGATAAAGCAATTGGCTTCGCTCATCGAGCTGAGCACGCCGGAGCTTTGCGAGCCGGTTGGCGTGACATGCCATTGGCCGCGGGCGTCGCGTTCGGCGACGCCGCGTTGATACTCGGTGCGGCCTGCGCGCTTGCGGATAACCTCGCGGCTGGCCGCCTGCAGAAGCGCGACCGGTTGCTGCGCGGCGCCGGACATGACCAGCAACGCTTCGCGCACGATCTGGTAGAACGTCACCATCACGGCGACCGGATTACCGGGCAGACCGAAGAACAGTGCGGGCAGGCCGAGGCCAGGCCGTTCGCCCGACCAGACCCGGCCGAACGCTAGCGGGCGCCCTGGGCGCATCGCGAGACTCCAGAACGCGACGTCGCCGAAGGTCTGCAACAACTGCTGGGTGAAATCCGCTTCGCCGACTGAAACGCCGCCCGAGGTCAGGACCACATCGGCGCTGGCCGCGGCGCTGCGGAGCGCGGCTTCGAGCGCGACGGGCTGATCCCGCACGACGCCGAGGTCGAGCGTATCGATATTCATGCGGCGTAGCATCGCAAACAGCGTATGACGATTGCTGTCGTACACGCAGCCTGGTTCGAGCGGCTCGCCGAGCGAACGCAGTTCGTCGCCGGTCGAAAAGAACGCGACCCGCAGACGCCGCCGCACCGGCACTTCGCCGATGCCGAGCGAAGCGATCAAACCGAGGTCCGATGCGCGCAGAATGCGGCCGGCACGCAAGGCTGCGCTGCCGCGGGCGAGATCCTCACCGGCGAGGCGCCGGTTGGCGCCCCCACGCACGGCGGAGACGGGAAACTGGATCGTATCGCCACTGCGCGTAACCAGTTCCTGCGGCACGACCGTATCGCAACCGGCCGGGATGCAGGCGCCTGTCATGACCCGGACACACTGCGTGACCGCCACGGCGCCGCCAAATGGATGACCCGCCAAGGCCCTGCCGGCAACCGTGAGTTCGACCGTGGCGGCCGGATTCGCGAGCGCGGCGCTCTGGAATGCGTAGCCGTCCATGGCCGAGTTGTCGTGCGCGGGCACGTCGCCTGGCGAGACGATGTCTTCGGCCAGCACGCGGTCGAGCGCGTCGTGCAGCGGCACGCGTTCAATGGCGGTGACTGGGGTGGCCCACTGCCGCACGATTGCCTGCGCGGCCGTTACCGGCAATGCATGAGGATCGTACTGGGCGACGCAACTGGAAAATTCGTTAAGCGTGGTCATGAATGGAGGAGCGTCGCGACCGGATAGGGTCGGCCGGGCCCGGTTGGCCGGACGCGGATCCGGTGGCCGCCATGCGGCCGGAGCAGGATGACTGCGGCGGCCTCCGGGACGTCTCAGTGACGCTCGAGGTCGGCGAGTTCTTGCAAAGAGTTGATATTGTAAAACGCGCGCTCATCGGGAAAGGCGACTTCAACCGTCCTGTGGCGCGCGTACCACGCGCGCACCTTGCGTTCACCCGCGTCCAGAAAGGCTGCGAGGTCGTCGGCCAGACTCGTGCGCAACAACGCGAAGACCGGGTGAATCGACGACAGTCCGTGCGCGTCGGTGGTGGTGACGGTGGCGATATCAACCTCGTTTGAGTCGAAGGCAAGCGCGAGGCGTGCGGCAAGATCGGCCGGCAGCCCGGGCGAGTCGCACGGCGCGCTCAGCACGAACTCCGTGCCGGCGGCGCGCAAGCCGGCCAGCAGGCCCGCCAACGGCCCTGGGAAGCCGGTCAGGGTGTCGGCCACGACGGCCGCGCCGAACGGCGCGCCAAGCTCGGCGTAAACCTCGGCGTGGCGGTTGGCGCTGATCAGGAGCGCTCCGGTTTGCGGCGCGAGCCGCTTCAGGACGTGCGCTGCGAGTGGCTCGCCGTGCAGCCGTTGCAGCCCTTTGTCGACGCCGCCCATGCGCGTGCCGCGGCCGCCGGCGAGGACGAGCCCGGTAAGGTTGGTGGTAGTGATGTTCATGGGCAACGCAGCCTCAACCGCCGATGTACGACATTTCGACCCGGCGCTCGTCCGGCGAATGAAGCGCGGCATCGCCGCTGCCGCGCAACTGCGAGTAGCGATCGGTCCGGGCCTGCCAGATGTGCGCGACGGCCGAGGCGATCTCGGCGTCGCTCGAACCGTTACGCACGAGCGCGCGCAGGTCGTGTCCCGCCGACGCGAACAGACAAAGGTAGAGCTTGCCTTCTGTCGAAAGCCGGGCGCGCGTGCAGGTTCCGCAGAAGGCGCGCGTGACGCTCGAAATCACGCCGATTTCGCCGCTGCCGTCCGTGTAGCCCCAGCGTTGCGCGGTTTCGGCAGCGCTATGGGCCTCGAGCGGCGCAAGCGGGAAGTGTTCGGCGATCCGCTCCACGACTTCGGCGGAAGGCAGCACTTCGGCCATGTTCCAACCGTTCGACGTGCCGACATCCATGTATTCGATAAAGCGCAGCACGCTGCCCGAACCTTTGAAGTGGCGTGCCATCGGCACGATTTCCGTGTCGTTCGTGCCGCGCTTGACCACCATGTTGACCTTGACCGGCGTGAGGCCGACCGCCTGGGCCGCGGCAATGCCTTCGAGCACGTCATCCACCGCAAAGTCGGCGTCGTTCATGTGGCGAAACAGCGTGTCGTTGATTGCGTCGAGGCTTACCGTCACGCGGGTGAGTCCGGCGTCCTTGAGGCTGCGCGCCTTGCGGGCGAGCAGCGAGCCATTGGTGGTGAGCGTGAGATCGAGCGGTCGGCCCTCCGGCGTGGTGAGCCGCGCGAGCCGCTCAATGAGGAATTCCAGGTTCTTGCGCAACAGCGGTTCACCGCCGGTCAGGCGGATTTTTTCCACGCCATGCGCGACGAACAAGCTGGCCAGCCGTTCGATCTCCTCGAAGCTCAGCAGCGCGCTATGCGGCAGGAACGCGTAATCCTTGTCGAACACTGCTCGCGGCATGCAGTAGACGCAGCGGAAGTTGCAGCGGTCCGTCACCGAGATGCGCAAATCTCGCAGCGGGCGCGACAGGGTGTCGCGCAGCACGCCGCTTGGCGTCTGCACGGGTCCGGAGATGACCGGCACCGCGCTGACATCGGCAACAGGGATGATGCGTCGGGACATGGAAGGCTGGATGTGCTTTTAAGATGTGCAGACTTCTATTTTAGCGGAAGGGTGACTCGGCCGTGGTGGAGGGAATACACGCACGCAGGCAACAAAAAGCCCGCCGGTGACGGCGGGCTTTTTGAGCGACGGGCTAACTGCCCCGGAAGCGACCGCTTACTGCTGGTGCTTCGCTGTTTCCACCTGTTGCATCGGCGCGCTGTCGGCCGGCGGCGCGGGCTTGCGCTCGCGCGGCACGCGGGCCGGCTTGACGGCCTGTGCAGCGGCTTCCTGCGCGTTACGCAGCTTGGCCGTGTCGGTGTTGACCCACACGAGGCCGGCGCTTTCCAGCACCGGCTTCAGGGCTTCCGGCGACAGGCCGCTGCGTGCTGCCGGTTGCGCGGCGGCGACCGGTGCCGGTTCGGCAGCTTGCACGGGTGCTTGCTCTGCAACAGACGCCGGCTGCGCTGCAGCCGGAACTGCGGCTTCGGCATGGACCTGCGGCGCTGCTTCGGCTGCGGGTTGTGCTTCTGCCGGTGCGGCGACCTGGACGGCCGGCGCAACTGATGCTGCGTCGCTGACGGGCGCCTGAGCGACCACCGGTGCGGCGACCACCGGCTCAACTGCGGCCGGTTCAACGATGGCCGGCTCAATCGCGGTCGGTACCTGCACGGGCGCTTCAACCACCGGTGCTTCAGCCGCTGCGCGTGTCGTTTCGACGGGCGCGGCGGCTGCGGCTTCGGTCACGACCGGTGCCGCCGGAACCGGGGTCGGTTCAGGTTGTGCAACCACTGGCGCTTCGGAAACGGCGGGCTCGGCAGCCGGTACGAAGGCTTCCGTCCTCGCAGCCTGCTCTGCAGCCAGAACTGGCGTTTCGGTTGCAGCGTGCAGTTCGGCGACGACGGCGGTTTCCGTTGCGACCGCCGCGACAACCACTTCAACCGGCGTGACTGCCGGCGTTTCGTGATGCGGCTGCTGAGCCGGGGCCTCGCTCGCTGCGCTGGCCGTTTCGCTTTCCGCATCGGCGCTTTCAACTGCTTCAGCACCCTCGGCGCCTTCCGTGCCGACGTTACCGTTCACGCCTTCTTCTTCACGCTCGCGACGACCGCCACGGCGGCCGCGACGACGGCGGCGGCGCTCTTCACCTTCGCGTGCCACGGCTTCCTGATCGACCGGAGCTCCACCTTCGACGTTGCCGGCCTGGTTCTGCGCGAGCAGCTCCTGGTTTTCGTCCTGGTCCAGTGCTTCTGCGGCTTCCGGCTGTTGCTTGCGACGCTCACCGCGTTCCGGGCGCTCGCCACGCTCACGACGCTCGCCCCGTTCCGGGCGTTCGCCACGCTCGGCGCGCGGTGCGCTTTCCACGGTTTCGCCACGTTCTGCACGATCCTGGCCGCGCTCGCCACGGTTGTCACGGCCCTCGCGTTCGCCACGGGTATCACGCGTGTCACGGGCTTCGCGCGGCTCACGGCTGCCACGCGGCTCGCGTACCTCACGAGCCTCGCGACTCTCGCGCGGTTCACGGGCCTCACGGGCTTCACGCGGCTCACGAGCGTCGCGCGCCTCACGACCTTCGCGTCCTTCACGTTCGTCGCGACGCTGCGGCGCCTGGCCCTGACGGCCACCGACCGCCGCCCCTTCGACGCGAGCGGCGCCGTCACGGCCGCTAGCGCCGCCACGGCGATTGCGGTTACGGTCACCGCCGCGTTCGCCGGTACGCTCACCGCGTTCCGGACGGTCGCCGCGGGCCGGCCGCGCTGTCTTGTCGGCGGGCGTCGGTGCGGTGGGAGCCGGCGCAGCCGGTGCCACGCCGAACAGGTTCTTCAACCAGCCAATAAAGCCGCCGCCAGCCGGAGTGACTGCGACAGGCGCGGGTGTAGCGGGGGCAGCAACCGGACGAACCGGCGCGCTCGGCGCCGGCTTTTCAGGCGTGATGCCCTTGACCGCCGCTTCCTGCTTGGGCTTTACTTCCTCGGTGCGCTTGCTGTAACCGGTTTCCGATTCCAGTTCGCGGGCCGCTTCTTCGGCCATCTTCCAGGATGCACGCGGTTCGTCGAGGCGTGCATCGTCGTGACGCAGGCGCTCGAGCTTGTAATGCGGCGTGTCGAGGTGCTTGTTCGGGATCAGGACAACATTGACCTTGAAGCGAGCCTCGATCTTGTTGATTTCCGCGCGCTTCTCGTTCAGCAGGAAGGCGGTCACTTCGACCGGCACCTGGCAATGAATCGCCGCGGTGTTTTCCTTCATTGCTTCTTCCTGAATGATCCGCAGCACTTGCAGGGCGGACGATTCGGTATCGCGGATGTGACCGGTGCCGTTACAACGCGGGCAGGTGACGTGGCTGCCTTCCGACAAGGCCGGGCGCAGACGCTGGCGCGACAGCTCCATCAGGCCGAAACGCGAGATCTTGCCCATCTGGACGCGTGCACGGTCGTGCTTCAGGGCGTCTTTCAGGCGTTGTTCGACTTCGCGCTGGCTCTTGGCCGATTCCATGTCGATGAAGTCGATCACGATCAGGCCGCCCAGGTCGCGCAGGCGCAACTGGCGGGCCACTTCGTCGGCGGCTTCGAGGTTCGTACGAGCAGCGGTTTCCTCGATGTCGGCGCCCTTGGTGGCGCGCGCCGAGTTCACGTCGACGGCCACCAGTGCTTCGGTGTGATCGATCACGATCGCGCCGCCCGAGGGCAGCGGCACCGTGCGCGAATACGCCGTTTCGATCTGGTGTTCGATCTGGAAACGCGAGAAAAGCGGCACATCGTCGTGATACCGCTTCACCTTGCCGACATTGTCCGGCATCACGATATCCATGAAGGCACGGGCCTGGTCATGGATTTCGGTGGTGTCGATGAGGATTTCGCCAATATCGGGCTGGAAATAATCGCGAATCGCGCGGATCACCAGGCTCGATTCGAGATAAATCAGCATGGGCTGACCGGTCGAGCCGCTTTGCGACGCAGCCTCGATGGCGCGCCACAGTTGCATCAGGTAATTCAGGTCCCACTGCAGCTCTTCGGCGGAGCGGCCAATGCCGGCCGTGCGCGCGATGATACTCATGCCTTCCGGCAATTGGAGCTGCGCCATGGTTTCGCGCAGTTCCTGACGGTCGTCGCCTTCGATCCGGCGCGACACGCCGCCGCCGCGCGGGTTGTTCGGCATCAGGACCAGATAGCGGCCTGCCAGCGAAATGAAGGTGGTGAGGGCGGCGCCCTTGTTGCCGCGCTCTTCCTTTTCGACCTGAACGATCAGTTCCTGACCTTCTTTCAGGGCGTCCTGGATGCGCGCGGAGCGCATGTCGACGCCGTCACGGAAATACTGACGGGCGACTTCCTTGAACGGCAGAAAACCGTGGCGGTCTTCGCCGTAGTTGACGAAACAGGCTTCGAGCGACGGCTCGATGCGGGTAATGATGCCCTTGTAAATATTGCCTTTGCGCTGTTCGCGCCCGGCGGTTTCGATGTCGATATCGATGAGTTTCTGCCCATCGACGATGGCTACGCGCAGTTCTTCCTGCTGCGTTGCGTTGAACAACATTCGTTTCATTGAACGGCTCCAGAGCGGCTTAGCCTGCCCACGCCTTGCGTTTGTCGGACGCAAAGGACGATCAGGGCAGCGGCATGCCGCGCCTTATTGTGTTTTCACAAGCACGCTGGAGCGGGAAAAATGGCGGGAGAATTGCCTGAGAGGGCCCGGTCCACACAAAAGGACACGGTGCCGCAGGGCACATGCGAACACGGCTTCAAATAACGACCCGACACGCCGCGGGTTCTGCCGGCTGACCTCGATCTGCCTTCGTCCGCTCGCGCCGGTGCGCCAACTGGCGCGTGACCGGAGGGCCGAAGGATGGGGTCATGCCGCAGCGGGAAGTTCGCGCAAAGGCGCGTCTTTTCTCGCCGGGGGTGTCTCGCCTCATTTTGACGTCGCCATGTCTTGTACTTTCTACAAGACGCCTCGGGCGCACGCCGTATTTTCGCAACTGGAAGCCTCGTCCTGCAGGGCGTCAAACCGCCCGATACCAAGGCTCGCAGTCAAATTCTTTTCTACCAAAATTCCGTTTCCGCGGAGCCGACCATGACCGAACGCGCCTGTGGGCGCCGTCCCTGCCGGGTGCTGACTCCGTGCGTACAACTTGTTGCATCTCGTTATGCGGGTGAGCAACCAGACCCGGGCGCAAGTAAAATGACTGTTTATCGCTTGCACCTGCGCAGACCGCCGGAATACCGGACAATGCGCCGGCCGCCGCAGACTGCTGGGCAAATTATATTCAGAATGAAAGAGTTAGGCAAAATATCCCAGAAATCGGTCGCAAGCGACCAGGTCTCGATGATCGAGATCGACGACGGCGCGGCCGGACAGCGCATCGACAACTTCCTGTTACGCGTCTGTAAAGGGGTGCCGAAAAGCCATATATACCGCATCTTGCGCAGCGGAGAAGTGCGTGTAAATAAGGGCCGGGTCGACGCTCAATACCGCCTGGAGCATGGTGATCTGGTGCGCGTGCCACCCATCCGGATCGCCCAGGGAGCCGAAGCGAGCACTCACGCCGCAGTACCGGCCGCCCATTTCGATATTCTTTTTGAAGATGACCACATGCTGGTCATCGACAAACCGGCTGGCGTCGCCGTGCATGGCGGCAGCGGAGTCGCCTTCGGGGTGATCGAGCAGATGCGCGAAGCGCGTCCCCAAGCGAAATTCCTCGAACTGGTGCACCGCCTGGACCGCGAAACCTCGGGCGTCCTGATGCTGGCGAAGAAGCGCGCGGCATTGGTCGGTCTGCACGAGCAGATCCGCGAGAACAAGATGGACAAGCGGTACTATGCGTGCGTCCATGGCGAGTGGGCGAGCAACTGGGGTCGCCGCCGGGTGGTCAAGGAGCCGCTCCACAAGTATCTGACCGCGGACGGCGAGCGTCGCGTGCGGGTGCAGGCGGATGGTCTCGCGTCGCATACGGTTTTCAATCTGGTGAACCGCTGGCCGGATTACGCGCTTCTCGAAGCAGAACTGAAGACGGGGCGCACGCATCAGATCCGGGTTCACCTCGCGCATCTGGATTTGCCGATCGTCGGCGATGCCAAATACGGCGATTTCTCACTGAATAAAGAGCTGGCGCGCACCAATGCGCGACCCGGGCTGAAGCGGATGTTTCTGCATGCGTACCGGCTCAAGCTGGCGCACCCCGTCACGGGCGCGGTACTGCAGTTCGAAGCGCCGGTGCCGGCGGAATGCCGGCGTTTCGTCGATCAGCTCAATGAATTGAACAAAGGGTCAAACCCGGAGACGGATACGCATGGCTAGAGAGCAATTTGACCTGATCGTCTTCGATTGGGACGGCACCTTGATGGATTCGACCGCGCACATCACGCGGAGTATTCAGTCGGCCTGCCGCGACCTTGGTTTGCCAGTGCCGGCGGACGAGGCGGCGAGCTACGTGATCGGTCTCGGCTTGCGCGATGCGCTGCAGATCGCCGCGCCGACGCTCGATCCATCGGACTATCCGCGGCTCGCGGAGCGCTATCGCTTTCACTATCTGGTGAAAGACCAGACCACCGAACTCTTCACCGGCGTGCGCGAGATGCTGCAGGCGTTGCGCGACCAGGGTTATCTGCTGGGCGTCGCCACCGGCAAGAGCCGCGTGGGCCTGAACCGGGCGCTCGACCAGTCGCGCCTCACGAGCCTTTTCGATGGCACCCGCTGCGCCGACGAAACCTTCTCGAAGCCCCATCCGGCGATGCTGCACGAACTGACGCGCGAGCTGGGCCAGGATCTGACGCGCACCGTGATGGTCGGCGATACGACCCATGACCTGCAAATGGCGATCAACGCCGGTGTAGCTGGCATCGGCGTCACTTATGGCGCCCACCCGGCCGCCTCGCTTGTCGCGCTCGAGCCGAAGTTCGTCGCCTCGAGCGTCAGCGCGCTGTCCACATGGCTGATCGAGAACGCATGAGCGGCACCGCCATGGAACCGGTGCGGATCTGCGCCTCTGACGAGCTGATCGAGGGCGGCGCCGGGCTGCGCCGCCCGGCGAAATATGCCGGCGGTGACGCAGTGGTCTTTTTTGTCCGCTATGGTGGCGAGGCTTTTGGTTATCTGAACCGCTGTGCGCACGTGCCGATGGAGCTCGACTGGGTCGAAGGTCAGTTCTTCGAATCTTCGGGTTTATACTTGATGTGCGCCACGCACGGCGCAATTTACGCGCCGGACACAGGTAAGTGTGTCGGCGGTCCGTGCCGTGGCGGCAGGTTGCGTCCCGTTCAGGTCGACGAACGGGATACACCGGATGGCCGCGCGGTTTTCTGGCTGCCGGACGACGACCTGTGTCCGGTCACTCCCTGACTCTTCGATCTGCGACGCATGGCCGACAATCTCACTCCCGATCCGAACCAACCGTCCTCAGCGGGCCGCAAGCCAACGCCTACTGATGAACCGGGCTGGGAACGCGCCGCCCTCGAACGTATTGCGCTGGCTGCCATCAGCGAACAGCGTGCGGCGCGCCGCTGGAAAATCTTTTTCCGTTTCATTTTCATCATCATCGTCCTGCTGGTTGTCTGGGGCGTGTTCGACTTTTCCGGCGAGAAGGTGGCGACCACCGGGCGCCACACGGCGCTGGTTTCGCTGGACGGCGAGATTGCCGCGGACACCAACGCCAATGCCGATGACGTCGACTCCGCGCTGGAAAGCGCTTTCGACGACGCCGGCACGGCAGGCGTGATCCTGAGCTGCAATAGCCCGGGCGGCAGTCCGGTGCAGGCAGGCATCATCAATCGCGATATTCGCCGCTTGCGCGCCAAATATCCGTCCATTCCGCTGTATGTGGTGGTGGGGGACATGTGTGCCTCCGGCGGCTACTACGCGGCCGCGGCAGCGGACAAGATCTACGTGGACAAGGCGAGCATCGTCGGCTCGATCGGCGTGCTGATGGACGGCTTTGGCTTTACGGGGCTGATGGACAAGCTCGGTATCGAGCGGCGTCTGCATACGTCGGGCGAAAACAAGGGCTTCTTCGACCCGTTCTCGCCGGAGACGCCGAAGATGGATGCGCACGCGCAGGAAATGCTCGACCAGATCCACCAGCAGTTCATCGACGCGGTGCGTGAGGGTCGCGGCAAGCGACTGCATGAGACGCCGGATATCTTCTCGGGCCTTTTCTGGACCGGTCAGCAAAGTGTCGACCTCGGTCTCGCCGATGGGTTTGGCGACTCAGACTACGTTGCGCGCGAAATCATCAAGGCGCCGGATATCGTCGATTACACGGTGAAGGAAAGCATCACCGACCGCGTGGCTCGCAAGTTCGGCGCCGCCGTGGGCAGCGCTGCTGTGCATGCGATGGTGCTGGGTGGGAAGATGAGTTTGCGGTGAGGGTTGGCCGCTGCCGATTGCCGTCAGCTGTTGCTTGAAGCGGCGTCGGCGGCGGACCAGTCAGCCTGGCGCTGACCGGTCAAACGGCGGTAGCCTGGTCGGGTAGCGGCTGTCACGTTGGGCGGCCGTAGCCAGGATTGGCAGCGGAAACCCCCGTCAGACAGCCAACAGCAAGAAAATCGCCGGGCGCTTGTGCAGTTCGGGCGCCGGCGCCTTTTTCCAATCCGCCACCGTGCGGCTGACGATGGTCTCGGTTTCCAGCGTCAGATCAACGGCCACGCAAACCAGCGTGGAGGGTGCGCACGTCGCCAGCAGCGTATCGAGCAGCGACTTGTTGCGATAAGGCGTCTCGATAAAGATCTGGGTCTGCTTTCCCTTGCGCGATTGCTGTTCCAGATCGCGCAGCCGTTTGGCCCGCTCAGCGGCATCGACGGGCAAATAGCCATGAAACGCGAAGCTCTGGCCGTTCAGGCCGGATGCCATCAGTGCCAGCAGAATCGAGCTCGGTCCGACGAACGGCACGACCTTGACGCCGCGCTCGTGTGCCCGCCGTACCAGCAGCGCGCCCGGATCGGCGACAGCCGGGCAGCCGGCCTCGGAGACGAGCCCGGCATCGGTGCCGGCCAGAATTGGCGTGAGTAGCTTGTCGATCTCGCCGGCCGGCGTGTTCACATTCAGTTCGCGGATCTCGATTTCCTGGATCGGGCGCTCCGTGCCGACCTTCTTCAGGAATGCACGCGTCGTTTTCGCGTTTTCGCCTATGTAGTAGTGCAGCGCCGCTGCCCGAGCCCGCACCGGCGCGGGCAGGACGGCGTCGAGCGCCTCTGCGTCGCCCTCACCGAGGGTATTCGGGATCAAATAAAGTGTGCCGCTCATTGCGCCCCCAACAGTGGAAAACCAGCCGCCAGCAGCATCCGCGACAAGGCAATCAACGGCAGTCCAACGAGAGCCGTCGGATCGTCCGACTCGATCGCGTCCAGTAGTGCAATGCCGAGCCCTTCGGATTTGGCGCTGCCGGCTACGTCGTAAGGCGTTTCGGCGCGCAGATAGGCTGCCAGAGCGGCGTCGGGCAGGTTCCTGAAACGAACCGTCGTGATGACATCGAGCGTCTGGGCGTTACCGTCACGGTTATCGAACAGGCACAGCGCGCTATGAAACTGCACTTCGCGGCCGCGCATCGCCTGCAATTGGGCGAGGGCTTTGTCGTGCGAGCCGGGTTTGCCGATTTGCAGGCCGTCGTAAGTAGCGACCTGGTCCGAACCGATCACGAGCGCATGCTCGCCGGTGGGCAGTTTGGCTGCAACTGCCCGTGCTTTGGCCTCGGCGAGCCGCAGCGCAGTCGCTTCGGGCGTCTCGCCCGACTGGGGTGTCTCATCGAGCGCAGGCACGACGACGTCAAACGGCACGCGCAGGCGTTCCAGAAGTTCGCGGCGATAGCGCGAACTCGAAGCCAGAATCAGGCGCGGCGGGCGGGAAAGGGTATCCGGCATGGTGAACCAACGGCTAGAGAGGGGAGGCCGCACGGGCCTTGGCGCGTGCGGGCTTAAGTGTTTGACTC
>Ga0116109_1000111_pt1 | contig 20685 bp, 14 predicted proteins | sample June2015DPH_8_10_2_FD_89718 | JGI IMG/M metagenome (GOLD analysis project Ga0116109, IMG submission 89718) | Peatland microbial communities from SPRUCE experiment site at the Marcell Experimental Forest, Minnesota, USA - June2015DPH_8_10 | ecosystem: Environmental > Terrestrial > Soil > Wetlands... | reverse complement strand
CCTGGGCAAACGCGCGCAGCAGGGTCTTGTGATCCTTTTGGCCTTCGTCGAGGCGCGCCACCGAGACGATAAACGTTTCCGCCGGACGCTCGATCGCCGCGCGCGCCTTACGGCGCAGCGATTCGACGTCGATAACGTTGGGCAATTCGACGAGATTCACCCGACCGGCCGGGAACAGCGCCTGCCCCTCGCGCAACATGTCGGGAGTCAAGACCGCAATCGCAGCGTAACGGGAATACTGCTTGACGCGGCGCGCCAGGTAGCGCGCGCTCTTCTCACCAAGGCGCACGGCGAGACTGAAGTGACTCACGCCGATCCAAGGCACGTTGCAGGTGCCGGCAAGGTGCCGCAGCGAAAAATCGAAGTCACAGACGATATCCTGGTCCCGCACGATCTGCCGAAAGCGAAGCGCGGCGAGCGGCCGGATCACGCCATAGGTGAGCACCTTGTGCAGCAGCTTCAGGTGGCCGCCTAATTTGCCCTGCCGGCGCGTCTCGTGCAGTGTGTTCATCCACTTCGAGGGGGCCAGCACGTGAACGGGGACGTCGTCGGGAATCGAGTGGGCGCGCCAGAAAAGCAGTTCGTCAGTTGGATAGGTCACGCAGACGCTGGGCGCAAAGAGCTGGCGGTCGAGCGTCTTCAACCAGGCCAGCAGGGAGGTTTCCGTGCCGCCTTTGCCGAAATCGTTGATGTGAAACAGGATGCGCCGCGGCGGATCGAGCGGTTCGGTGCGGTCGTGTCGACTATCGTATTTCATGCTCTCAAAGCGTCCATCCTGACTTCAACGTGTGATCGTGACATCGCATGGCGCCTGCGTCCTAGAACGACCCGCGCGAGCCACGCCGCGATCCGTCCTGGGCAAGCTGCTGCGCACTGCCCAACAACAGGCCCGCGAACGACCAGAAAGCGAGGATGGTGGTCTGCCACATGAAATCATCCGTGGTATTTTTCGCGATCATACCGGCAACCAGCGCAATGCCCGCCGCGCACAGCCACGGATCCTCCCGCCGCCGCCTCCAGAAACTGACCACCAGACACACCAGCAGCGCCGTTTCCAACGCGACGCCAATCACGCCCGTCTGCAGCCAGGTGTTCAGAAACAGATTGTGGGCGTGGGTCAGCGCCTGCGGTTCGATCCTCAACAAGCTTTGCGGCATCTCCTGCTGATACGCCATACCCGGCAACGGCTTGCCGAAGCCGACACCGAGCCACATCCGCCGCTTCGCTTCAGCCGTGTAAAAGGCCCACAATTTAGGCCGCGTGTCGGACGACACCGTGTCGCCGATACTGGAAAACGCCTGCGGGACAAACACCTGATGGCCGTCGATCGCCATGTCGTGCGCGGCTGTGACGGGCATGGCGGCGCCGAGGCGCAAGCGCGCACTGTACTCGAGCGTGCCGACGGCCGCCGCGCCGACCACCGCAAACGCAAGCAAGGCGAGCAGCACGTGCCGCCGATACAACGGAAACAGCGCCATCAGCAGCGTCGCGGCAGCGGCCGGCCAGAAAAACCGGTTGAGTGTGGCAAGGCCGATGAACAGACACAGCACGAGGCCGCTCAGGCCGAACACGCGCCAACCGGGACGCAACAGCACGCCGGCAAACAACGCCATGGCAAACACCGCCAAGGTGCTGGTATGGCCGACGCGGTTATAGAAATGCAGCGGAAAGGTGGTCGCGGTAGGCGGCTGCAGATGCCCCCAGTAGAGCGCGCTAATCAAGGCGAGCAGGACACACGCAACCCAGGGCACCAGCACGAAGGAGGCAAGCCGCTGCGTGCGTGCGCCGAGCAGCCAGAAGCCCCAGAACGACACCAGCGGATACAACACCTCATCGCACCACGCATGCATGCTGACAGCCGGATAGGTGGACCACGCTACGGCAGCGAGACTCCAGAGCGCCCAGCAGAGGATCGGCACGACGAGCGGCCAGCGCCATAAGGATGGGCGCTGCGGCGAAAATACCGCGCCCAGCGTGCCGAGCGCGAGCAGCGCCAGCGCGATATACACGATAGCGGTCATGTGGCCGAACATCACCGCGAACAGGATAACCGGACACGCAATCCACAGGACACGCTCGACGCGCGGGAACGCGTTAGTCATTACACTTCCACCAGAATGTTTTGCAATGCGTTGTACACCGACTCGACCGAGATGCGCCCCATGCAGTCGGCGTGGTCGCCCTTCCAGGCAACGCAGGTCTTCCAGTTGCGGTCACAACGGCGAACCCATGCGACTTCACGCCGGAAAATAAACGGTTGATCGCGGCACGGCATCTGCGCAATCGTCACCGGTACGAACGGCATCTCACTCCAATAGCGGCCCGCGCCATGAATCTGCGCGTTGCCGGGACCGAACAGCGCGACCGTCGGCACACCGATCAGGCGCCCGAGATGCGCAACGCCCGTATCCGGGCACACCACTGCTTTGGCGCCAGCGAACAGATGCCACAACTGGCCGAGGCCGACCCGCCCCGCCATATTCGGATGATGCGGGTCCGGGTCGATCGTGCGTATCAGTTCGGCCTCACCCGGGCCGCCGCTCCACACGGGAATATAGCCGAGTGCCTCGACTCGCTGCGCAAGTTCACGCCAGCGCGCGTCTGGCCAGCGCTTGACTTCCGTGCTCGCGCCGGGATGCAGGACGACATAAGGTTGCGTAAGCAGATCGGCATCGGGCAATTCCGCATGCTGAGGGGCCGGCCAGTCGGCGGGCCGGTAAGCGCGTGGCGGCGGCCCATCGACCAGTTCGGCGGCGAGATCTGCCCACGCCGCGGGCGTGCCGGGATACGGCACGCTCTGGTTGACCGGCCAGTTCTTCCACGCGGGCACGTCGCCAGCATGCGCCACGATCCAGCGGCAGCCCGCGGCGAGTGCAAGCCAGCTATGGCGATTGTCACCGAGCACAAAGCCGAGATCGTACGGTCCGGAATCGAGTACCGCCTTGACCGAGACGAAATCGCGCGGGTCGAACGGCAACGCGTTCACGCCGAAGGGCCGCCCTGCGTAAAGCGGCACGATCGCCTTCGGGCAGGCAAGGTCGATCTGCGCCTGCGGATATTGCGCACGCAGCTTGGCGAGCAACGGCGTCAGCAGCAACGTGTCGCCGAGCAACAGATGGTGCGCAAGGAGAATGCGTTGCACCGACGACGGCTGGCGGCGCAAGGGCTTTACGGCGAGGCGCGGAATGGCACGCGCAAAGATGCGAATACGCCCGGGAAGTCGGCTCATTGGGTCATCGGCACGTTGCTCGCGTCCGCGATCTGTCTATACGCCGGCACCCGGCTTGAGGTCGCGTTCCCCACGCAGAATCTCCAGCGGTTTTCTTGTCGATGACTTTCGCCCCAGTGCCGCCCTGAGGCGCGCACGGCACCGCTGACGCGGTGGCTGCGGGCGACCCTGCACCCGCCGTCTGACTGCGCCGACACTGGAAGCGAAATAAAAAAATGGATTGGCTGGCCCGTGGTCGAGCCACAGGCTCTATATTCAAAAATTATAGCATGGGCGCCAGGCTGGACCGCAGGATGGACGGGGCTGTGCGGGCTTTCACCGAGGACAGGCACGCGTTTCCAGCACCCCGACTGCATGGGTCAATTCCCGTCGCAGATACGTTTGGCCAACGCCAGCAAGGCGTCGACATGGCCGGCCACGCTGGCGTCGTACAGCACGGCGCCGCGCGCCACGTCCGCCTGCTCCTGCGGCGCTTCGGCGAGCCGCTGCTGCACCGCACGTTCGAGGGTTGCGCGCAGATCCGCCTCGTCATCCGGTGCGAAGACGAACTTCGCGTGCGGCGCGATCGCGTCGCAGCAACCAATGCTCGAAGGAAAGATCACCGGCGTGCCGCACATCACCGATTCGACGCCAACCAGTCCGAACGGCTCGTACTTCGACGCGAGAAGGGTGAAATCGGCCGCACGGTAGCCGTCCTCGATCTCTTTCACGTAACCGATGTAGCGCACCCGCTCCGACGTGCGCGCGGGCGGACGCCCCGCCACCGCGAGCACCACGGGCAAGGTCGTATCGCGCAGCGCGGCTTCGATTAGCGGCAAGCCCTTACGCTCATGACTGCTCGACGGAAACAGCAGCACGACTTCGTGATCCGCGAAGCCGAACTTGCGCCGCAGTTCGGCGCGCCTTGCGGCATCTACGGGCGTGAAGCGTGCGGCGTCGACCGGCGGATACAACACGCGGATCTTCGCTTCTTCGACACCGTAGAGTTCGCGTAGCTCATCATGCATCAACTGCGAATGCGCGACGATCATGCTCGACTGCTCGTATTGGCGACGCTCGAGCGCAATCTGCCAGGTGTCCGAACGCTTTTCCGGCCGGCCGGTGGCACGCAGGAAACCGAGGTGGGTGCCACCGCAGATTGCAATCTCGGACGAATCGACGCGGTTGCAGCCGATCAGCACGTCGACCTTGGCGGCACGGCGCGCGCGGCGCAGTCGCCAGGAAAACCAGCGGTCGCGCAGCTTGCCGGGCAGGAACGACACGTTGATCCGATGCGCCTCGACCATCCGGCTTTCCGGCACCGACATGTCGAAACGGCGGGCAAAAAACGCCAGCTCGATGCCCGCGGCAACGAAGCCGCGCACCAGATCCATCGCATAGCGTTCGAGGCCGCCACTATGTTTCAGCGCATTACTGGAGAGTCCGATTTTCATTATTCAGACGGGCACGCGCGGGGCGTCGGGTCAAACGTCAAGGGAAAGGCGGCCGGGCATGGTTTCCCGTCGGCCGCGGCACACCCGCGCTTAGCGAACGTGGCACGGCACGGATTAGAGCACACCAAGTATGCGTTTAACTTTCAACGCAAGATCAGTGCATTAGTTCATCAGGCCGCGTTCTGCTGGAACTGGATGCGGTGCAGGTGCGCGTACAGACCGTCTTGCTGCAGCAGTTCGCGATGACTGCCGCGTTCGACGATACGCCCTGCTTCCAGCACGAGAATCCGGTCCGCGCGTTCGATGGTCGACAGCCGGTGCGCGATAACGAGCGTGGTGCGCCCCTTCATTAGCGTTTCCAGCGCCGCCTGCACATGGCGTTCCGATTCCGAATCGAGCGCCGAGGTCGCTTCGTCGAGGATCAGGATCGGCGCATTCTTGTAGATGGCGCGCGCGATCGCCAGACGCTGGCGCTGCCCGCCCGAGAGCATCAGGCCGTTGTCGCCTACCAGCGTCTCGGTGCCCTTCGGCATGGACTGCACGGTGTCCCACAGGTTCGCAGCCTGCAGTGCAGCCTTGACCTTCTCCGGATCGGCCGCTTGGCCGTAGGCGACGTTGTGCGCGATCGTGTCGTTAAACAGCACGACATCCTGGCTGACCATCGCGATCTGGCTGCGCAGTGCGTGAATGTCGTATTCCGGCAAGGGCACGCCGTCGACGAGGATCTCGCCACCAGTCGGATCGAAAAAGCGCGGCAGCAAGTTGACGAGGGTGGTCTTTCCGCTACCTGACGGGCCGGCCAATGCCACCATTTCGCCCGGCGCGACCTTGAACGAGACGCGGTCGAGGGTCTGCCGGTCGTGCGTGCTGGTCGCGCCGTAGTTGAACGAGACGTAGCGGAACTCGACCTCGCCCGAGGCGTGCTCGAGCGGCTTGCCGCCGCCCTGCGGCTCAGCCGGTTCGTCGATCAGGCCGAAAATCAGTTCGGCCGCGGTCAAGCCGCGTTGCAGCGGCTGGTTGACGTCCATCACGTGCTTCAGCGGCGAGACGATCAGCAACATCGATGTAATGTACGAGACAAAGCCGCCAACCGTAGTGTGCCCATGCGCCGCTTGCACGACCGCAATCGTGACGACGACAGCGAGCGCGATCGCCGCCAGAAACTGGGTAAGAGGCTGAGCCAGCCCGCCCGAAGTCACCATGCGCAGCGAGTACCCGCGCAAGCGCCGGCTCATTTCGGCAAAGCGGTCGCTCTCGTACTTTTCGCCGTTGTGCACCTTGACCACCTTGTAGCCCCCCACCGTCTCTTCGACGATATACGACAACTCGTTGGTGAGCATCTGGTTTTCGCGGTTGAGCCGGCGCAGCTTCCGGTTGATCTTGCTGGTCACCCAGCCGATGGTGGGCAGCATCACCGCTTGTATCAGGGTCAGCTTCCAGTCCAGATAGAACAGATAGCAGAGCAGAAAGAAGACCGTCAGCGAATCGCGCACGAGCGTGACCATCACGCCCAGCAGCACGTTGAGAATCTGGTTGACCTCGAAGACGATTGCGTTGATGACGGTACTGGCGGTTTCACGCTGGAAGAAGCCCACGCTGGTGTGGACCAGCCGGTCGAACATCTCCAGGCGCAAGCGGAGCAGGACCGTATTCGATACGTAGGCAATCAGATATCCCGAAGCGTATTGGCTGACGCTTCGTACCAGCGCAAGTCCGATTATGCCGAGCGGCACCAGCCACACCAGGTTGCGGCTGGCAGTCGGGCCGAAGCCCTTGTCCAGCAGTGGCTTGAGCAGCATCGCAATGAGCGCGTCGCTGCCGGCGCTGACGGCCATCGCGACAATGGCGCCAACCAGGATCCACAGGATCGGTTTGATATAAGGCCACAGCCGGCGTAGCAAGGCGATGGGCGACGAGGCATCCCCTGATGAACCGATGACTTTGCTTAACGTGGGCTTCGCGCTCAAGGAATCCTCTGGAAAGGCGAACAGTGCGCCCACCCGGCGGGTCGACGCACAAAATACCGCATTGTAAACGCTTGTGCGGCCCCGGCGCCGGAGCCGTTGCGCCGGGTTCACACCCTGCCGACAACGGGCAGAGATGAGGCCGCGTCGCGCTGTGTATACTTGCGCGACGCGTTTTGCCCACTCCGCACCTTCTACGCTATTCCGGCATGAAAAAAACCACCCTCGGCGTCGCCATCATCACCAAAAATGCGGCGCCGCGCCTGGCCGAATGCCTTTCCGCCGTGGCATTTGCCGATGCGATCGTCGTAATCGACGGCGGCAGCACCGACGGCACCGTCGAGATTGCCGAGGCACACCGCGCGCGAGTACTGCAGCAGCCCGACTGGCCGGGCTTCGGGCCGCAGAAAAACCGCGCGCTAGACGCCCTCGACACCGACTGGATCCTCTCGGTCGACGCCGACGAAATCGTCTCGCCGGAACTCGGCGCGGCAATCCGCGCCGCCATTGCCGCGCCTGCCGCCGATGTGTACGCAGTGGACCGGCTGTCGAGCTTCTGCGGACACTGGATCCACCACAGCGGCTGGTATCCGGACTGGATCCCGCGTCTGTTCAAACGCGGCGCCGCCCGTTTTTCCGACGACCTCGTGCACGAGCGGCTGGTGTTCGATGCCTCGGCGCAGCGGCTGACAGGCAAGCTGATGCATTACTCGTACGAAGACTTCGAAACCGTGCTGCGCAAGCTGGATGCGTACTCGACAGCGGGCGCACAACAGCGCCATGCAGCAGGCAAGAGCGGAAGTTTCGGCAAGGCGCTTGGACGCGGGGCGTGGGCGTTCATCCGCACTTACGTGCTGCGCGGCGGATTTCTCGATGGCCGCGCCGGCTTCATGATCGCGGTGTTCAATGCAGAGACCGTGTACTACCGGTTCCTGAAGCTTGCGCGGTTGGGCACGCGGGCGCGGTGAGCGGCTTTTCTTGCACGGGGCGCCGCTAACGAGGCCGCGCGGCGAAGCGCGGGCCTTTTCTTTCCATTAATAGACGATCTCGATCGAGCTCCCGGCGAACTCAACGCGCAAGGCTGCGAGCAGTTCGTCGGTGGGCTTCACGCGCCAGGCGTCGCCGAGGCGCACTGCGCCTTCTGCATTTTCGCTGCGATAGACGATCTGCACGGCCAGTCCACTCGGAATCTGTACAGCTTGGCGCTGACGACCGCCGTCGCCACCGAAACCTCCTCCGCCGAAGCCTCCTCCGTTGCGGCCACCGCCACCGCCGCCCCGCGCTGGCGCTGCAGGTGCTTGCGCAGCCTGTGGTTCATCCGCACCGGCACTGTGCGCCTCCAGCACGCGACGCAGCGCAAGCGCATCGGCATTGCCGTTCATCTGCACCTTCACAGCTTCCGCATATCGGCAACGCGCGCGGCCGAGATCCATCACGGTGTCGACCGTGAAGCGAATGCCACCGGTGAACGCATCGTTACGCGCCTGCCCCTGCACCACCAGCAGTTCGTCTTCCTTGAAGAGTTGCTTGTGGGCTTCGAACGTCTCGTTGAAGACCGTCACTTCGCACTGACCGGTGCCGTCATCAAGCAGCGCGATCAGCATTTTGCCGCGCTGGGTCATCTGCGTGCGCAGCGAGGCGATCACGCCCGCAATCAGCTTGTCGCGGCCCTCCTTCATCTCGCCGATCTTCTGGCGCGCGAAGCGGCGTACTTCGTTCTTGTAGGCGTCGAACAGGTGACCCGACAGGTAGAAACCAAGCGCGCCCTTCTCTTCCTGCAGCTTCTTCTTTTCGGGCCATTCGGGCTCGTCGACCAGTTCGTGGCCTTGCGACGGCGCGTCGCCCATGTCGAACAGGCCCGCCTGCATCGCGTTGGCGCTCGCCTGGTCGGCAGCCTCCATGGCGAGCGAAACCGACGCGATCAACTGCGCGCGATTCGCATGCAACGCGTCGAACGCACCGGCGCGGATCAACGCTTCGACCGTACGGCGATTGACCACGCGGCGGTCGATGCGATTGCAGAAGTCGAACAGGTCGATAAACGGACCTTCTTCGCGCGCCCGCAGGATTTCTTCGATCGCGTTCTGCCCGCTGCCCTTGATGGCGCCAAGACCATAGCGGATCGTCTTCGAACGCTTGCCGTCGGCTTCCGCCACTGGCTCGAAGCGATACGCCGATTGATTGACGTCCGGCGGCAGAACCTTCATCCCGTTCGTGATGCAATCTTCGAACAGAATCTTGACCTTGTCGGTATCGTCCATGGCGAGCGACATATTCGCTGCCATGAATTCGGCCGGATGGTGCGCCTTCAGCCACGCGGTGTGGTACGCGAGCAGCGCATACGCGGCGGCGTGCGACTTGTTGAAGCCGTAGCCAGCGAACTTCTCCATCAAGTCGAAGATTTCGTCGGCCTTCTCGCCGGTCAGGCCGTTCTTCGCCGCACCGTCGCGGAACAACGCGCGGTGCTCGGCCATCTCTTCGGCCTTCTTCTTACCCATCGCGCGACGCAGCAAGTCGGCGCCGCCGAGCGAGTAACCGCCGATGATCTGTGCCATCTGCATCACCTGCTCCTGATAGACCATGATGCCGTAGGTCTCTTTCAGGATGGGCTCGACGCGCGGATCGGGATACTCCACCACCTCGCGGCCGTGCTTACGCGCGCAAAAGCTCGGGATCAGGTCCATCGGGCCCGGACGATACAACGCCACGAGCGCGATGATGTCCTCGAAGCGGTCGGGCTGCGCGTCTTTCAGCATGCCCTGCATGCCGCGGCTTTCCAGCTGGAACACAGCGACCGTGTTGGCCTTCTTGAGGATCGAGAACGACGCCGGATCGTCGAGCGGCACTTGCGCGAGCGACCAGTCCTGCTTCGACGGATCGAGACGGCGGATGTAGCGCTCGGCCCAGTCGAGGATCGTCAGCGTGGTCAGACCCAAAAAGTCGAACTTCACGAGGCCGACCGCTTCGACGTCGTCCTTGTCGTACTGGCTCACGACGCCGCTTTCGTCACCCTGCGTATAGAGCGGGCAGAAGTCGGTCAGCTTGCCGGGCGCGATCAGCACGCCGCCCGCGTGCATGCCGACGTTACGCGTCAAGCCCTCGACGCGCTGCGCCAGTTCGATCAGCTGATGCACTTCGTCTTCGTTATCGAAGCGCTCCTGTAAGAGCGGCTCCTCCTTCATCGCGTCGGCAATGGTGACGTGCTTGCCGGGCTTGAACGGAATCAGCTTGGCGATGCCGTCCGTAAACATGTAGCCGAGGTCTAGCACGCGGCCGATATCGCGCACGGCCGCCTTCGCGGCCATCGTACCGAAGGTGGCGATCTGCGACACCGCGTCCGCACCATACTTTTCCTTCACGTACTGAATGACGCGGTCACGGCCGTGCTGGCAGAAGTCGATGTCGAAGTCAGGCATCGACACCCGTTCCGGATTCAGGAAACGTTCGAACAGCAGGTTGTAGCGCAGCGGATCGAGGTCAGTCACGCCGAGTGCGTACGCGACCAGCGAACCCGCGCCAGAGCCCCGCCCCGGCCCAACCGGCACGCCGTTGTTTTTCGCCCAGTTAATGAAGTCCGCCACGATCAGGAAGTAGCCGGGGAAGCCCATCTTGATGATCGTGCCGCACTCGAATTCGAGGCGCTTGTAGTACGTCTCACGCTGTGCTTCGCGCTCCGCCTCATTCGGGTACAACTGCTCGAGGCGCTTTTCCAGGCCTTCCTTGGACAGATGCACCAGATAGTCGTCGAGCGACATGCCGTCCGGTGTGGGGAACAGCGGTAGCTTCGGCTTGCCGAGTTCGAGCGTGAGATTGCAACGACGGGCGATTTCGACCGTATTGGCAAGCGCCGACGGAATGTCCGCGAACAGCGCGGTCATTTCCTCTTGCGTGCGGAAATATTGCTCGGTCGTGAAGCGCTTCTGGCGACGCGGATTCGCGAGCATGTCGCCTTCCGAGATACACACGCGCGCTTCGTGCGCGGTGAAGTCGTCGGGCGTCATGAACTGTAACGGGTGCGTGGCGACCACCGGCAGTTTCAGCGACGCCGCCAGCGTCACCGCCTGTTGCACGTACGCCTCACCGCCCGGCTGACCGCAGCGCTGCAACTCAATATAGAAACCGTTGTGGAAAACCTTAGCCCAGTGTTGCGCGTTGCGCCTGGCCGCTTCTTCGTTACCGGCGGCAAGCGCCATACCGATATCGCCTTGCTGCGCGCCGGAGAGCGCTAGCAAGCCCTCACCCAGGCCGGTTTCGAGCCAGCCGGCTTCAACCTCTGCGCGCCCGCGGTATTGATTCGTGAGCCACGCTTTGGTCAGCAATTCGCACAGATTCAGGTAGCCGCGTTTGTCCTTGACCAGCAGCAGCAGGCGCGAAGGCTTGTCGCGATCATCTGGATTGGTGATCCAGACGTCGCAGCCAGCAATGGGTTTGACCCCTTTGCCGCGGGCTTCCTTATAGAAACGGACGAGGCCAAAGGCGTTGCCCAGGTCGGTGAGCGCGAGCGCGCCCTGACCGTCTTTGGCCGCCGCCGCGACGATGTCGTCAAGGCGCACGATCCCATCGGCAATCGAGAATTCGGAGTGAACGCGGAGATGAACGAAGCGAGGATCTGACATGGGCGTCATTGTAACTCCACCCTCCCGAAGATTTTAGTCGAACCCGGCGCGTTAGCCATCTGGCCAGGAGGTGGCTGGCGCGGTGCCTACCCTTTGCGGTGCCTGCCCTTTGTGGTGCCGACCCTTTGCATAGGCCGCGAGCCCCGGGCGACGCGCCGCTTGCCCGTAACGAAGTGCGGCGTGCCTGGGGCAATTCGCCGACCTCTTGCGCTGCCGCAACCAGATAACCATTCGGCCGACTCGGGCAATCCGGCCGGTTGAGCGATAATACGGGTTTCGCCCTGTTTGCCGTGGCCGCGCCACTCGCGCGGCCACCTTGCGCCGCGTGCGCTGTTTGCTGCGTCGCCGGCCACTTTACCGCTGGACCATCATGAGCATCGTCAACCTCGCCGCCTATCAATTCGCGACCCTCGAAGCCACTGCCGAATGGCGCCCGCTCGTCACTGAGCGGTGCAACGCCCTCGGTCTGCGCGGCACGATCCTGCTCGCGCCGGAGGGCATCAACCTGTTCGTCGCAGGCACGCCGGAAGCCGCGCGTGGGTTTATGGAGTACATCCGCCACGATCCACTGTTCGAAGGCAAGTTCGCGAACCTGCAGTTCAAGGAGAGCGTGTCTGAGAAGCAACCGTTCCGGCGCATGCTGGTGAAGCTCAAGCGCGAGATCATCACGATGAAGAAACCGGCGATCCGCCCCGAACTGGGCCGCGCGCCGTCCGTGGACGCGCCTACGCTCAAGGCCTGGCTCGACCGCGGCCACGACGACGAAGGCCGGCCGGTAGTGATGCTGGACACGCGTAATGCGTTTGAAGTGGACGTCGGCTCGTTCGAAGACGCGCTTGACTACCGCATTACGAAATTCAGCGAATTTCCGGCTGTGATCGAGCAGAACCGTGCAGACCTGGAAGGCAAGACGGTGGTGTCCTTCTGCACGGGCGGGATTCGTTGCGAGAAGGCGGCGATCCACATGAAGGAAGTGGGCATCGAGAATGTGTACCAGCTCGAAGGCGGCATCCTGAAGTATTTCGAGGAAGTGGGTGGCGCGCATTACCACGGCGAGTGCTTCGTATTCGACTACCGCACTGCGCTCGATCCCGAACTGAAGCAAACCGCGACGGCGCAATGCTTCGGCTGCCGCGCGGTGGTGAGCCCGGAGGCTCAGCAGTCGCCGCTGTACGTCCCCGGCAAAACGTGCCCCGAGTGCCATCCGGAGCGAAACGCTGCGCGGGCGGCGTGATGGCCGTGGCGGCTCCGGTGCACGAATTCCTACGTTGATTCGTGCGTAGATGACGATCCCATGCGTGATTCGATACGCGGCGCGACACGTCTCCCAATAAGTGAGCCGACAATCTGCATGAAGGCCCCCGAATCACCGGCGGCAACGCGCAAGCGTCGTGGCAAGACCGAGAATGGTGCTGGATCGAGAACCAGAACATGAGCTACCGCGGCCGTTTTGCCCCGTCCCCTACGGGACCATTGCATTTTGGCTCGCTCGTCGGCGCACTTGCGAGCTGGCTGGACGCACGCGCGCATGATGGCACGTGGCTGGTCCGAATCGAGGACATCGACGGACCCCGCACGGTGCCTGGCGCAGCCGAGGACATCCTGGCGACGCTCGACCAGTTCGGCCTACGGGCAGACGAGCCGCCCATCTGGCAAAGCGAGCGCACCGCGCGTTACCAGCAGGCGCTGGACCAGCTGCGAGGCGCGGGCCTTACATATCCGTGCGGCTGCACGCGCAAAGAGATCAGTGATTCGCTGCTGAACACCCACGCCCGCAACACAACCCTTGCCTACCCAGGCACATGCCGCAACGGCCTGCACGGCAAACCCGCGCGCGCATGGCGGCTGCGCGTACCGGATGGGGATGATGGGAAGAACGCAGGAGGGGTCTCTACGTGGGACGCGGCGAGTGATATCGGGGTTGGCGCCGCGGCAAAAACTGCGCGGGGTACTGACCTGGATGCTGCGGGGAAAACTGCCGAGGACGCGGCAGCAACGACTAAACAAAGCTCTGCGACGATCACGTTTGACGACCGCTGGCAGGGTTTGCAGACGCAGAACCTGGCGACTGAGGTTGGCGACTTCGTTTTGCGTCGAGCGGACGATCAATGGGCGTATCAACTGGCGGTGGTCGTAGACGACGCTGACGCGGGCATTACGCACATTGTGCGGGGCGCGGATCTGCTGGACTCGACGGCGCGCCAGATTTATTTGCAGCGTTGCCTGGGTGCAGCGACGCCGGCTTACCTGCATGTTCCGGTGGTAACGAACAGCGAAGGCGAGAAGTTAAGCAAACAAACCGGCGCGACCGCGCTCGACACGAGCCACCCACTGGACGCACTGCACGCGGCAGCGCGGCACCTGAACCTGGATGTGAATTTGGGCGGGCAGACGCACACCTCGCTGGACGCGTTCTACGACGCCGCAACGAAAGCCTGGGCGAGACGCTTCAAATGAGGGGCCGCTGACGCGGTGAGGCTCTCGGCTCTCGGCTCTCGGCTCTCGGCTCTCGGAGAGTGAAACAGTAATGCGTTGAGAAAGTGGCGCAATAACGCCGCGACCAGTCAGAGCGAGGAATGACGAATGATGAGATCACAGCGCGGGGCCACCATGAGGTGCAGAAGGAAGTGAAAACACAGACCGGGGGGAGAAAGACCCATCGGCGGCGCGCAGCGCACGCTGGAGCGGATGAGTGCTGTGTCACTACGTGGAGTGGTGCGAGAGCAGATCTCTTCTCGGACCACTCCGGCTTCATGCAGGAGGTGGACACCTACGAGCTAGCGGTGTGAGCCCGCTTTCTTTTGCCTACTTTTCTTTGCGGCCGGCAAAGAAAAGTAGGTGCCGCCCCGCACAGGGGCAACGCTAATAGACCAATAACAATACAAGGAAAGGCCAAGACGACAGCCCACCCACCAACCCACCCGGAGGAGGCCAAAACCTCAGGACGAAGTACTCTTCCTGGGCATCCCAAACCCACCAAGTAGAGCAGCGAGCGGCTGCTTGGAAGCCACTTTGGTCACAGCAACATCGGCGACTTCATCAGCCTTGCGACTAGAAGGCGACGGCTCATACGGCTTGGAGAAGAAATCATCCACAGGCGCTTGCCGATGGTGATGCGGCCGTTCAAACGAAGCAGCAGCACCCGAACCAGAAGCACGCCGACGACCGCCAGCCCGCTCATCGCGCCCTTCGCGCTCACGCCGCGGGCTACGCTCTTCATGATGGTGCCGCACAGGCACATCCACGGTAAGCCGTTGCACATCAAGCGGCCGTTTGATCAACTTCTCAATATCGGCAAGCTGCTTCCGCTCATTCGGGCTGCACAACGAAAGCGCATCTCCAGAAGCACCAGCACGTCCAGTACGCCCGATCCGATGCACATAATCTTCCGCATTGAACGGCAGATCGAAGTTAATCACAGTCGGCAACTCAACAATATCGAGCCCACGCGCCGCGACATCCGTTGCCACCAAAGCCGCGATCTCACCCCGCTTGAACGCGTCCAGTGCCTGCATCCGCTCGTTCTGCGTGCGATCGCCGTGAATCGCCGTCGCCACGACGCCGTCCCGCTCAAGGCTGCGCGCGAGGCGGCTCGCGCCGATCTTGCTGTTACAGAACACGAGCACCTGCTTCAGACCGCGCTCGCGAATCAGTTGCACCACCGCACCCGTCTTGTCGCCCTCGGCCACTTCATAGACCGTCTGCGTGACATTGGTGGCAGTCGAATTGCTGCGCGCCACTTCGATAGTCTGCGGGTTGCGCAGATACGTCGCGGCCAGCTTCTTGATCTCACCGGAGAAAGTCGCCGAAAACAGCAGCGTCTGACGTTCCTTCGGCAACAGGTTCAGAATGCGCTGCAAATCCGGCAGGAAGCCCATGTCGAGCATGCGGTCGGCTTCGTCGAGCACCAGCATCTGCACCTGGCCCAGATTGGCCGTCTTCTGCTGCACGTGATCAAGCAGACGCCCAGGCGTCGCGATCAGAATCTCCACACCGCGGCGCAATTGCTCGGACTGCGGATTCATATCCACGCCACCGAACACCACCGCGCTGCGCAGCGCCGTATGCTTCGCGTAAGCATGCACGTTGGCGGCAACCTGGTCGGCCAGTTCGCGGGTCGGCGTGAGAATCAGCGCGCGCACCGGGTGGCGAGCCGGTGAAGCGCTCGTACTCGCGTGCTGCAGGAGCCGTTGAATGATCGGCAGCGAAAAACTGGCGGTCTTGCCGGTACCGGTCTGGGCGGCGCCCATGACGTCGCGACCCGACAGCACGACGGGGATCGCCTGCTCCTGGATCGGCGTAGGCGTGGTGTAGCCCTGCTCCACGATGGCTTTCAGGATGTCGGGCGCGAGGCCAAACTGGTCAAAAGTCGCGGTACTAGGCGTGACGGCTGTGTCGGACATGGTGGCTTTCGCTAAAAATGCGCCTGCGCGGGGGGGCGCGGCAACGGCCGGGGCCGCGGAGGGCATCAGGATGAAGCGGAGCCACGGCGTGCCGCACGGTACCCGATTTCGTCAGGGAAGAATGCAGCCGGCTCCGGCCGACGGAAACACCCGCCGGAAAGGCCGGTATTGTAGCACTTCAGCAAAAACACTCATGGCGCACGAGCCCGCTTTCTGCTCACGCCCCGGACAGGCGGGTGACAGCCCCCCGGAGACGACCGCAGGCCCGCACAGACTAGGCCACACAGACGACAGTCCCGTGACAGCGACAAAGCGGCGCCCCACCCGGCGCTACGCGGGGCGGCGAAGCGCCAGCGGCAGTCAGTGGCAGTCAGTGGCAGTCGGCCGAGCCACGCGCCCCAACAAGGCCGTCAACAAGACGGTCAACCCTTGCAAATGCGCGCCGGCCCTGGGCTCGGGCGTCTTTCCGCCGCCCACTCACCACGTCTCGTGCATCACCATCAGCCGCATCTCGGTCATGTCCTCTATGGCGTAACGAATGCCCTCGCGCCCCAGCCCAGAGTCCTTGACCCCACCATACGGCATGTTGTCCACCCGGAAGGACGGCACGTCGTTGATCACAACACCGCCCACGTCCAGCTGGTCCCACGCCTGGTGAGCATGCGCAAGCGAATCCGTGAATACGCCCGCCTGCAGGCCGAAGTCGCTATCGTTGACGGTCTCGAGCGCCTTCCCGAAGTCGTCGAAGCGCTCCAGAATCGCCACCGGGCCGAACGCTTCCTTGCGGTACAGGTCCGAATCGCGCTTCACGTCTTCGAGCAGCGTCGCCTCGAACATCGCGCCTTCCACCTTGCCGCCGGCCACGATCTTCGCGCCGTCCAGTACCGCGCTCTCCATCCAGCCGGCCAGGCGCCTCGACTCCGACTCCGAGATCATCGGTCCGACAAACGTCTTCTCGTTCTTCGGATCGCCCATGATCAGCGAAGCGGTCTTCGCAATCAGCTTCTCGCGCAGCACGTCGTAGATGCTCGAGTGGATGAGAATGCGCTGCACGCCAATACAGCTCTGCCCCGACTGATAGAACGCGCCGAACGCCAGCCGGTCGACCACATAGTCGAGTTTGCCGCCCTGATCGCCGTCCACAATTGCCGCGGCGTTACCGCCCAGTTCCAGAATCACCTTCTTCTTGCCGGCTTTTTTCTTCAGATCCCAACCCACTGCCGGTGAACCGGTGAAGGACAGCAGCTTGAACCGTTCGTCAGTCGTGAACAGGTCCGCGCCGTCCCGATGCGCCGGCAAGATCGAAAACGCGCCCTTGGGCAGGTCCGTTTCCGCGAGAATCTCACCCATGATCAGCGCCCCGACCGGCGTGCGGCTCGCCGGTTTCAGCACGAACGGCACGCCTGCGGCCAGCGCCGGCGCCACCTTGTGCGCGGTGAGGTTGAGCGGAAAATTGAACGGAGAAATGAACGAGCACGGCCCGATCGGCACGCGTTTCACGTACCCGTGATAGCCCTTCGCACGCGGCGAAATTTCCAGATTGATGATCTCGCCGTCGATGCGCACCGCCTCTTCCGCAGCCACTTTGAACGTGTCGATCAGACGCGTGACTTCGCCGCGCGAATCGTTGATCGGCTTGCCGGCTTCGATGCACAGCGCCATCGCCAGTTCGTCATAGCGCTCACGAAACCGGCTCACGCAGTGTCCGAGCACCGCCTGGCGCTTGAACGGCGGAAAGACGCGCAGCGCGGGCATCGCCTCCACCGCGTGACCGATTGCCTTGTCGATTGCTGCGGCGTCCGCCATAGCGACGCGGGTGGCCACCTCGCCGCTGAACTTGTCGGTGACTTCGAGATCCGTATTGGCCGCCACAGCAACATTGGCCAGGTAGTACGGGTAAGTCTTTTTCAACATGACACGTTCTCCTTGATGCGATCTGTCCCAACCGGTTTCATGCAGCAAGCCGCATGCCCCGCCCGCGTTCAGAGTTGCGCGCTCAGACGCTTGATCTCGCGGTTCAGCACGCGCTCGTTGTCCGAGTAGTCGATCGGCAGATCGATCACGTGCACACCCGGCGTCGCAAAGCACTCACGCAGCAATGGCGCAAATTCGTCCGCCGATGAAATGCGGTGACCCTGCGCGCCATAGCTCTTCGCATAGGCCACGAAATCGGGGTTCTGCAGCGTCATGCCGTAGTCGGGGAAGTTCATGTTTTCCTGCTTCCAGCGGATCATGCCAAAAGCGTCGTCGCGTAGAACCAGCACGACCAGATCGAGCTTCAGACGCACCGCCGTCTCGAGTTCCTGCGAATTCATCATGAAGCCGCCGTCGCCGCACACGGCCATCACCTTGCGGTCCGGATGCACGATCTTGGTTGCAATCGCCGACGGCAGCCCCGCACCCATTGAGGCAAGCGCGTTGTCGAGCAGCAACGAGTTCGGTTCGTGGGCACGGTAATAACGCGCGAACCAGATCTTGTACATGCCGTTGTCCAGACACACGATGCCGTCCACCGGCGTGGTCTCGTAGACGTCGTTGACGATTCGTACCGGGTACATCGGGAAACGGTCGTCGAGTTGCCCTTTGATCAGATGCTCCTCGAAGTGCTGCTTGATCTCCTTGAAGCGCGAAAAATCCCAATGCTCCTGACGCTGCCTGAGACTCTCCTTGAGTTGCCACACCGCGTTGGCGATGTCGCCCACCACTTCGATTTGTGGGAAGTACACCGGATCGACTTCCGCGCCGAGAAAATTCACGTGAATCACGGTCTTCTCACCCGCATCGCCGCTGCGCATGAAGAACGGCGGCTTCTCGATCACATCGTGACCGACGTTAATGATGCAGTCCGCGTGATCGATGGCGCGGTGCACGAAATCGCCATCGGATAGCGTGGCATTGCCGAGCCACATGGGATGCGACTCGTCGATCACGCCCTTGCCCATCTGCGTCGTGAAAAACGGAATGCCGATCTGGTCGACGAACTCGCGCAGCATCTTGGTGGTGGTCTTGCGATTGCCGCCCGCACCGATCATCAGGAGCGGGTGCTTCGCGGCGGTAATCGCCTCTACTGCCCGCGCGATGGCCTTTTCTTCGGCAATCGGGCGGCGGCTAAAGCTCTTGGGGATCGGCTTGCCGTCGCCCTCTTCATCGGCGACGTCTTCCGGCAATTCCAGATGCGCGGCGCCGGGCCGCTCTTCCTCGGCCTGACGTACCGCTTCGCGCACCAGCGCGGGAATATTGCCAATGGAAACGATCTGCCGCGTGTATTTGGTGAGCGGCTCCATCATGCGAACCACGTCGACAATCTGGAAATGCCCCTGCTTGCTGGTCTTGATCGGCTTCTGGCCGGTGACCATCAGCATCGGCATGGCGCCCAGCTGGGCATACGCGGCAGCCGTAACGAGGTTGGTCGCGCCAGGACCTAGCGTCGACAGACATACACCGATGCGGCCCGTCAGACGCCCATACGTCGCGGCCATGAATCCGGCCGCCTGTTCGTGGCGGGTGAGGATCAGCCTGATTTTTGAGCGGCGCAGCGACTCGAGGAGATCGAGATTTTCTTCGCCTGGAATGCCGAACACGTATTCGACGCCTTCGGCTTCCAGCGACTTGACGAACAGATCCGATGCTTTCATTGAGAGTCTCGCTTGACGAACGAGCGCGGACGGCACGCCCACGCAATGGGTCCGGGAACGGATGATCGAAGACGGTGACAGGCGCGGCCACGTGTGAAGCCGTGGGCGCGTGGAACAGCTTACTACCTGGGAGAAAAAGCTGCGCGCAGACTGGCACAGTCGCCGGGCGTGCGACGATGCATCATTGGCAAAGGGAATTGCTGCCTGGACGGCCAAGGTGCCTAAACGTTTTGCGGTCGTGCCGTCGGGTGGCCTGCCTGGCTACCGCACAATCGTGACGCAGTCCGACAGAATCGGGGGAGCGTTCTCACCCGCCGTCGCATCGTACAGGTCGGCGCGCGGCCCCTTGGTCCACCAGGTATAGCTGCCCGCCTGGTATTTCGCACCGGACGCGGAAAGCGTATTGACGAACAGCATCGGCTGACCTTTCACGGGCACGAGCGCGAAGCTCTGGCCATTCGCAGCCTTCCAGTAGGTTACCTGCAGAATCTTGCCGGTGGCGCAGGTGTATTTGTGGGTCTGCCGGCCTTTTGTCTGAATTTCGGCGAGGCGCAGGGGCGCAGCCCACGCGGTGCCCATCGACGCTGTGACTGCCAGCACACCTGTTACCGCAACGAGCCACTTCCGCATTCGCTTCCTCGCCTGGTGGTGATTTGCCTGGAACGTGCCTGAACGAGCCGCCGGGACACCCCTGGCGATTAAGTCCTGCCGATCAAGCGCGGACTAACTGCCACGCGATCACCGTTCAGTTGCCGATCAACCGCGAATCGCTCACGGATCGATCACATCCGCGCACGCGTCAGTCGGTGCGGCCGCCACATGGCCAACCACCGGCACGATCTTCAAGCCGGCAGAAGCGACGCGGCACGGTGCAGCGGCAAGGCCGCAACCTGCCAGCCCCGCGCAGAGCGTGACCAGCACGCCCAGCGCACCGAGGCGGCCAGTCTGGCGAAGCCGCGCGATCTTGCGGGTGTCTGAGCTCATGAGTCCTTCTCCTGCCTTCAATACTTCAACGATTCGCGCGCCTGCGGCATGCTTGAGATGCATGTCCCACAAGGTGCGCGAACTGCGTGAGTTGCACCAGCGTCCACCTTAACGCGCCGCTTACTGCGCCGATTTATTGGCCGACACCGGACGCACCGCGGCCGCAGCCTGCTTTGCGCGGGTACGGGCCTCGTCAGTATCCGCACCGGTGGCAAGCGCCACGCCCATACGACGCTTGACGAAGCTCTCTGGCTTGCCGAACAGCCGTAGATCGGCATTCGGAACGGCCAGCGCAGCCGCCACGCCTTCAAATGCGATGCCGGCTTCGTCCAGACCGCCGTAGATCACCGCCGACGCACCCGGCGCGCGCAGCGACGTATCCACCGGCAAACCGAGAATCGCCCGCGCATGCAACTCGAAT
>Ga0116109_1000110_pt1 | contig 20928 bp, 18 predicted proteins | sample June2015DPH_8_10_2_FD_89718 | JGI IMG/M metagenome (GOLD analysis project Ga0116109, IMG submission 89718) | Peatland microbial communities from SPRUCE experiment site at the Marcell Experimental Forest, Minnesota, USA - June2015DPH_8_10 | ecosystem: Environmental > Terrestrial > Soil > Wetlands... | reverse complement strand
ACCGGCCATATCGTCATGCCGGGTTTTGTGAATCCGCACCAGCATGCGTGGCTCGGTCTGCTGCGTGGACTCATGCCGAACGTCGAAACGCTCAATGAGTATTTCGAAGCGATTCCGTTTGCAATCGGCCGCTACTACCGCCCTCATGACATGCACCTCGCCACGCTCCTGACGAGCCTGTCATGTCTTGATGCGGGGATTACGAGCATCCTCGACGCGGCCCACAACAGCCTCACGCCCGAGCACACAGATGCTGCGCTCGAAGCTTTCGACGTCGCCGGTCTGCGCGCAATCCACATGATCGGTCAACCGGTGGGGATGGTTGTGAAGCATTGGCCCGGCGAAGTCCAACGCCTGAAGAGGTCCGCAGATTCCGTAGTGAACGTCGGCCTGTTCGCCAACACCTCCGACGCCGATCAATGGGCGGTCGCGCGTGAATCTGGCTGCCGCATTCTGAGCGAGTTCGGCAACTGGGATGGCAGCCTGTCACCCCTGCGTGATCTGCAGGCAAAGCAGATGCTGGGCTCGGACAACATCTTCAATCACTGCGTCAGGCTGACCGACGACGACTGGCGGATCCTTGCGGAATCGGGCGTACAGGTCACCGTAAATCCGCGCTCGGATGCGTTGTTCGGGCTGGAAACCGACGGCTTTCCGTACCAGACCGCCCTTGAGCATGGCCTGCGCCCCGCGCTTGGCATCGATATCGACACCTCCCAAAGCGGCGATATGTTTGGCGAGATGCATGCTGCCTTTGCCCAGCAACGAACCTTCAGCCAGAAGCGGCGCGCAGCCGGCGATACGTCCGCACCCACGCCGACTCACGTCAGGCCCATCCTGGAGGCTGCAACCGTTGACGGTGCGCGCGTCATGGGGCTGCAAAACAGCATCGGCAGCCTGACGCCCGGCAAGCAGGCGGATCTGATCATGATCCGCACGGATGGCATCAGCATCTTCCCGTCGCACAACGCGGTCGGCAATGTCGTACACATGGCGAATCGAAGCGATGTCCGCACTGTGATGGTCGCCGGCCGACTTCGCAAACATGAGGGGCAGCTGGTTGACGTCGACCTGGCTGCGGTGCGACGCGCGACCGAAGCCTCGCGCCAATATCTCTTCGACGCGGCCGGTTATCAGCCGGACACGTTCGAAGATGACTTCCCTCGTCTTCAACCGGCGGCCTAAGCCTCGGCGTCTGAATCGGAGCCTGTCGCTCGCAGCGACTACGGCAGGCTCCCTGTTCTGCAAAAGCGTCGAGAAGGCCTCTCCCGTTTCACAGGATCACATCATGTCTTCATGTAGAGGAACTCGATTGGCTTCCGAAAAACTAGCCAAATAACTTCCGTTTCGACCGTTTAGACGGCGACTTTCGCAACTGTGAGGCCCAAGGCCTTAGCCAAATAGCTTCCGGGTTCGACTTTTTAACCATACATCTTCCTTGGACCGGACGGCTTCAGAAGGTAGCATCCCAAACCTTGCCAGCGGTGCAAAGCCCTCCAGGCTTCGCTGCAATTATTTCTGTCGACGGTAAGCGACCTGAACGTTGCCCGCTGACTGAGAGACTGCCCTTCTGTCGCCGGCCATCTTGTGGGTGCGGCGTCGACCCAGGCGATCGATCGGGGGACGTCCCTGGTCGGTCGCTTGTTTTTTTCAATGACGGCATACCGGCAAATACGTCGCGAGCGTTGCCCACAATTTCGCGATCGCTCGCACAATTTGCGACCACCACTGCACCCTCACACGCAAGAGCCCCAGCCAAGACCGCGCCAATACGCTCTGATGCGCCAGCATCAATGGCAATCTTTTTGAAAGTTCGTTTCATTTGTAATTGTTCCGTTTTACGAAATCTAATAAGTAATCCGACACAACATCAGAATTAAAATTGCGCCCCGGGGAATTTTCTCGACGCGGCCGCTGTTTACCTAGGAAATTCGAAATGCATGGTCGGCTACTCGAATCGAAAACGATGCAGATAGCGTCGAGGCAAACAAAGCATGAAGTGAAAACATCGCGACAGCCTCGCCGCAGTCTGCCTAACCGATAGATTCAGTCATTCATTTCATAACGATATGCCTCTACTTTCTAAGGTTCCTAGATTCTTCACCAGAAGCACCGAGGTGGACACGACGGTCACTCGCGCCGGTCGATCAAGTCTGACCGCATCGATCGTTTGGGCGTTTGTCGAACTACCGTTCAAATTGTCTTCTGCACAGACCTCAACCGCGACCGCCTTGCTTCTGATGGAGACGCTCCTGTCGGCATGGGTCGCCTTGCTGACGCTCCGAGGCGCGGCGTGGGCAAGGTTGGTATTTCTCTTCCTCTGCGGCACAACCATTATGGTCATCGTGTCAGGCCTCGCAACGGAGACCAGGTTCTACCCAGTCTGGTCCACGCTATCGTTGATCGAATTGATCACGAAGGTTGGCTCGCTCGCTCTGGTTGGTCGCAGTGGATCCAGATCAACGTGATCTAGCCTCTTCACCCCGTTCCGTGTAAAGCGACCGCAATGCCGCGCTCCTAGATTGGCGTTTGTTAGATCCGTGCAGTAGACGTGTCGACCCGCGGCAATCCCGAACCACCCAATGTGCGATCGATCATCGTGTTCACCATCACTGCGGTTCGCTCGCTGCCTGGGCCACTGTCCGGCAGGAGCCTGGATCATTGCAAGCGTATCCCGCTCCTTTCGACCGTAGCGGAGGTATCAGACGACCAACATCATGCAGAAGGCCTCATACGGGCAAATTGGTCCTACCGCATCGCATCACCGTCAAGTGACGGTAGCCAACAGACGGGCGAGAAACCATGCAGATGACCGCCGCAGACGACTTACCTCAGTTGCTGCCACGCTTGCGGCCGAAGCTCTGGGCATTCGCATTGCGCTTGTGCGGCGATCGTCATGACGCCGAGGATCTGTTGCAACGCACCTGCCTTCGAGCCCTGGAACGCCCGCACCAGCTTCGCCCGAATACCACGCCATTGAGTTGGATGTTTTCCATCATGCACACTACCTGGATCAATGAGTTGCGAGCTCGCAAGATCCGTGGTCGCTGCCGCGTCGAGTGGAATGACGTGCTTCTCGATACAGTCGCAGACCCAATCACACCCACGCCCGAACAAAATATGATGACTGGGCAGATCATTGAAGCGGTCGAGCGGCTGCCCGAAGCGCAACGGATAGTCTTGATTCTGATCGTCTTCGAGGGTCTGAGCTACAGCGATGCTGCAGAGGAGCTAGGCGTCCCCATCGGGACTGTCATGAGTCGGCTATCGCGCGCACGTCAAACCTTGGCGAATGCTTCTACTCCCTTGGGAATCCTTCGAACGGTGGTCGGGAAATGAGTCTTCGAGAACAACGGATCAATGCCGGGAAGGTGCGAGCATGCGCTCTATTCATCGACTGCTGCGACACGCAATTCTTCGCCAGTCCTATCATATGGAAAGGCTCGACTAGTGTCACCAACCTCGTTGGGGTCGCTGCTGGCACCATTCGATGGCGGATAAATCAGAGCGATCCATTCAGGCACAAGGTGACCGTGTGGAACTACATGATGAAAGTCAATACCGACCCAGATCACAACCAGGATCAGCAGGGCTAAGCTCTCGAGGCAAATGAAAACTACGAATGGATCGAACATGGTGAGTGAGCTCAGCAGTCGAAGACGGCACGAGCATCTGCTGCTGTCTGGGTAGGAGTGTGCCTACACCACAGAACAACTACGTGCTCTTATCTATTCCAATGAAACGCCGCACGGTCGCGACTCTGTACCGCTACGTCGACCGCCACGCCACACAAAATAATTGTCGCCACACACTGGAATAAAGGAGACCGGTCGGTGTTTTCGAACAGGAAACACGGTAGTCATAGATCATGAACTTAGCGACGGTGCTTGCAACCTCTTACCAGTCAGGAGCGAATGAACATGTCCAGCAGTGAATACGTCCTCAGTCACCACTCGGATGGCGAAATCAAGCGTTTAATATTTGAGTCCGAGATGCTTCGGCCGATCACGGGTCGGATGTTGTCCGCAGTGAACGTCCGTCCGGGCATGCGTGTGCTAGACATCGGTTGCGGCGTTGGCGGTATGAGTCGGCTGGCCGCGGATCTGGTGGGAGAGAATGGATTCGTACTCGGGATCGACCGAAAAGAAAACGCCATCGAAGTAGCTTCCTTCCTTGCTGGCGTAAGCAAGCTGTCCAACGTCGAATTTCGTTGTTGCTCGCTGGAGGACTTTGAGGATGACGAAGGTTTCGATATCGTGGTGGGGCGATGTGTGTTTCTTTTCCAGAATGATGCGGTATCGTTTTTAAAGCGCGCAGCTCAATTTGTCCGTCCAGGTGGCTACATAGCTTTTCATGAATTTGACAACCGGCGGCAGTTCCTCTCCGAACCCAAAGTGGATCTATGGGACGCGGTCGTGCGAGAGATCCTTTCTCGATTCAGGGAGGAGTGTCCGCAATATGACATCGCTCGAAGATTTGTGCCTACATTTTCCCTGGCAGGCCTGCCCGTTCCACAACTATGCTACGAAGTTCCGGTATGCGGCGGATCGGCGCCGCTGCTTTGCACGTGGGCGTCCGAAATGTTGCGTAGCCTATCATCTGATCCCCGAAGAACGCGGTTAGAAGGAGGCGTGATAGTCGATCTGGACTCCCTCAATATCGAACTCCAACGTGCGATATCCGACGAACGTGCACAGGTGGAGTTTCTCGGCCAGGCGTGTGCCTGGACTCAACTATAAGAAGTCTCCTGCACGGAATAAAGCCACGGCCCCAAGCGTTCTGCTTACATTGCCCGGCGAATCGAAACCGGTGGAATTCGGATCTTTATGAAATCGCAAGCGCCTAACAGTTCAAAAGCCTTGTCATCGAGACTCGGTACCGGTACATCGATCGCCGCATCGTTAGCGGTACTGCTGTTCACCGTGGTCACATTTCGCCACGTTGCCGAGTGGCTTCGGTTCCTCACCGGTTGGCAGATCCCGTCGATCGGAAATGTTGGCTACACCCTGACATTCAGCGGATTCGCAGTGCTACATGGCTGCGCGTCGCTGGGCAAACGCCGCACGCTTGTGTTCTTTGCGCTTTCCGCTATCGTTTCATGGATACTCGAGGAAATCGGCGTTTCGACAGGCTGGATATACGGTGACTACCACTACAGCAACTTGCTCGGACCCAAGCTTGGGCTAGTCCCCGCGATCATTCCTCTCGCATGGTTCATGATGATCTATTCGTCGTGGGCTGTCGCCTCAACATTGCTGGGGTCATCTACTCGAGACGCTTCTGAAGGCGTCCCGAGCCGCTCGATCGCCGCGTCCATGGTGATGACATCGTGGGACACCGTGATGGATCCGGGGATGAGTCGCGCGGGAAACTGGGTGTGGGAAGCAGGCGGAGCCTATTTCGGCGTCCCCTTCCACAACTACGCCGGTTGGCTTGCAACGACATTCATCGTGTACTCGCTCTTCGGCATTGCCTCCCGATACATTCGCCCCGAGCGGGTAAGCGTTGGAGATGCGTCCTTCTTTCACGCATTGCCAGTGATGTGCTACGCCATGGTCGCAGTGGATCACCTCTTCGTGCAAAGCGTGCCTGAGCTTCGCGTGGTCGATGTCTTCACGATGGGATTTGCCACCGTTTTAGCCTGTATCGGGCTCAGCCGGGAACGCTCCACGAAGCTGAATTAAGCGAACCGCTGGACACTCCCACGCAAGCCTAAGTCGGGCCTTTTGGCTAGCCAACCACTTGTATATCAACGGCATGTGAGAAAATGTTAAAAGTCCTGAATATCCATGATGAACCTGCTCTCGGAGAGGAAATCACAAGCGGCCTTAGATCGTCCGGGTACAGTGTCGATACAACGCGCCTGGGGCTTGCTGGCGTAACCCGCGCGATGTCGCATGACTACGATGTCCTTGTCCTCGGCGAAACACTGCCGGATATTGGCGGCCCAGCCATCGTTTCGGCTTTGCGCGGCGTAGGCGTGCAAACGCCCGTAATCATGGTGAGCGGTACAGCGGATATCGAACAGCGGATACAAGGTTTGCGCGCAGGCGCAGATGACTATCTGGCGATGCCCTTTTCGCGTGCAGCAACTCCTGCCACTCCTTGGCGAAGGGAGCAGCATCATATTCGTCTCGTCCGTCGCCGCGCGCTCCGCGGTGGATGGCTTGTCGGTCTACTCCGCGACGAAAGGTGCAGTCAACGTTCTGGTGCGTAATCTTGCGAAGGAACTGGGCCAACGTAGCATCCGCGTCAACGCCGTTTCACCCGGTGCCATCGATACTGACATGGCGCAGGTCCTGCTATCGACGGACGATGGCCGCGAAATGATCAAGGGACTCCAGGCTTTGAAGCGGATCGGGCAACCTGATGATGTGGCCGATGCGGTGCTTTTTCTGGCATCCAATCACTCGCGGTGGGTTACGGGCGAGTTCATCGACACGAGCGGCGGCGCTTGTCTCTAAGCTTTGAGATCAGGCTAGCCTCTGCCGCGCAACGGGCGGCACTCATCGCTTCGCCGTGCGTGAAGCTGCTGCCGTCGGCGAAGGGGCGAATATTCCATGCTTGTCCGAGGACGTTCGCTGTTGCACTTACTGTCGTACTCCTGCGACGAGCGCCGCCAGTTCGGGACTCACGTGGCGTACCAGCCAGAGAAAAAATAGCCAGTCTCATGGCACAAATGACCCTGTTAATGTCGTGAGCAACCCTATCCGCTGGCAGATTCGACAGCTAGACTGCGGACTAACGCGGCCATCGCGATGCATTGGCCGAGCATTTAATCTACGGGGGACGATTTCATGAGACGTATCCGCCATGTCCGATCTTCGTAACCTGACTTTCGAACATCTTCTGAACTACATCGCGGTAGTGGAAACGGGCTCGTTCACCCGTGCGGCCGAGCGGCGTGGCGTCGGGAAGACGACGGTCAGCGATAGCATCCAGCGCCTGGAACTCGAACTGGGCGCCAGCCTCATGGTCAGGACGACACGGCGTGTCAGTGTCACAGAGGCGGGGGCATTGTTCTTTGAAACGTCTCGCGAGATCGTGCGTCTTGCCGAAGAGGCCGTGTCCGTCGTCAGCCCTTCGCAGGCTCATCTGCGTGGCACGTTGAGGGTCGCGTCTTCGGTGGAGTACAGCGCAATCGCGCTCGCGCCAGTGCTTGCCCGCATGCGAAGCATGCATCCAGAGCTACGCGTCGAGCTTGTATCCGGCGACCGTCACATCGACCTGATCGCGGAGGGCGTCGATGTCGCGATCCGCCTCGGCGAACTGGCTGAATCAAGCCATCGCGCGGTACGCATTGGCGAATACTCCAAGTGGCTGGTCGCCAGCCCCGACTTTGTCGAGCGCAACCCGCTTCCGGAAGACATTGGCGACGCGGCGAACCTCGCCCTTGTCGGGCTCTCGATTCTGCCCCACCCGTCGCGCTTCGAGTTGCGTCGCGCCGATGGGGCGTCGCGCGACATCGAATTCGCCGCCGGCCTGTTGGCCGACACCGTCTACGCGTGCCGTGCTGCGGTGGCCGAAGGCGCCGGCATTGCGCTATTGCCCGATTTCTCGGTGAGTGCCGACCTCGCCGCAAATCGGCTGATCCGCGTCTATGCCGACTGGTCAACCGCGCCCGCGGCAATTCATGCGCTGCTTCCCCCGGGCAGACATACTGCGCCAAAGACCCGGGCGCTGATCGATATGCTCAAGCCTCGGCTTCACGCGCCGCAAGCAAATGACCGCGGCGCCGCAGGATGATCGTCGGCACCGCAGTGAATTGTGCGTGCCTCGCGCCTGGATAGAGACGTAAACCACGTTCAAGCCGGATTCCGTTCGTTCGCATCCCACGAACGGAACGCCGCATTGTCCGCCAATCCCGGATTCTGTTTCGCCCTTGACCTCACTTATCACGCGTGACGTGGTTGCACACAATCTGGCTAACGGAAATTCATTCGAATTCCACTACCGAGAGCCCTCATGAATACGTCCGCTTCAGTGAGCACGTGTGGCACATCGACTACATTTCGGGCAACCGCCGCAGTGGCTGTCACGATCCTGTCGTGGGGCGCCGCGTTCCCTTTCATTCGACTCGGTCTGCAAGGACTCTCGCCAATGCAGCTCGCCGCTGCGCGCTTCGCGACGGCGGCGGTGCTGATCGTCGGATGGCTGATTTATCGGCGGCCAAGACGACCGTCGCTGCGCGATTCAATGCTCTTCGCGCTTTGCGGCTTCCTCGGCATCGCGAGCTACAACGCGCTTTTGAACACGGCCGAGCTGACCGTCGCGCCTGGGGCAGCAGCCTTCATCATGAGCACCTCTCCCATCTTTACCGCGATTCTCGCGATGGTTTTCCTGCACGAAAAATTTAATCGATTGGGTTGGCTCGGCTCGCTGTTCAGCTTTGCAGGCATCGGGCTGATTTCATGCGGACAACCCGGCGGCCTCGCGCCTGGTAGTGGGGCAACCCTGATCCTGCTCGCCGCCCTCGCGTCCTCAGCCTATTTCGTGTTGCTCAGACGCTTGATCCCGGTCTACGGTCCGCTCGCGAGTACCGTCTATACGCTGCTCGCCGGTGCATTGCTGCTGTCACCATGGTTGCCGGGCGCCATGAGCGCGCTCGCTGCACCGTCTGCATCGGCAAGCACCCTGCGGGCCGTTCTGGTGCTCGGCATATTTCCCGCCGCGCTCGGTTACGCGACATGGGCCATCGTCCTCGGTCATTTCGGCGCGGCACGAGCAACCAACTTCCTGTATCTCGTACCTGCCACCGCGACCGCATTGTCGATGTGCTTGACAGGCGAGCGCCCCGGGCTGACGACCATCGCCGGTGGACTCATGACGATTGCCGGTGTCGCATTCGTCGCGTGGCGCGGGCGGCCTTGACGGCAATCTTTTTATACCGTCGACTACTTTGGCGAGAAACCACGAAGCGCATCGACAATCAGTGAACACGGTTGACCACCAGATTGGCCAATTCGCGCAGAGACACAGCTCGCGGGCCGAAGGTATCCAGCGCATCATGTGCATCGCGCCCGAGTTGAGCGGCCAGTTCGCGCGAGGCATCGAGTCCGATCATCGACACGTAGGTCGGTTTGTCGTGCTGCGCGTCCTTGCCGGCTGTTTTGCCGAGCGTGGCAGAGTCGGCGGTAACGTCCAGAATGTCGTCCACCACCTGGAATGCGAGGCCGATTGCCAAGGCATAAGCGTCCAGCGACCTCATGGCGGCCGACTCCGGCGCTTCGCCACAGAGTGCGCCCATTCGCACGGACGCGCGAATCAGGGCGCAGTTTTCTTTCTGTGCATGGTTTCGAGTTCGTTGCGCGAAAGCTTGCGGCCGATGCTCGCAAGGTCAATAGCTTGCCCGCCCGCCATGCCGGTCGAACCGCTTGCCCGTGCCAGCTCACGGACGACTGCCGCCTGCTGCTCGGGGCTCAAGCCATTATCGTTCGCCGTCAGCGCGATGAATGCCTGCGACTGCAGCGCGTCCCCCACCAACAGCGCGGTCGCTTCGTCGTATCGCACATGTACCGTTGGTCTTCCACGACGCAAAACGGCGTCGTCCATGGCCGGCATGTCGTCGTGCACAAGCGAATAGGTGTGAATAAATTCCAGCGATACGCTCGCGACTTCGAGTCCATGGGACCCGGCACCGACCAGTTCCCCGGTCCCATGGCATAGCAGCGGAAGTACTCGCTTGCCACCACCGAGTACTGCGTAGCGCATGGCTTCGTGCAGCTTTGCGGGCGCGACGTCGGTTCCAGGCAAGTAGTTCTCTAACGCAATTTCCACGCGCTCGAGCTTCGCGCGGATCCATTGAGCGAAGGTCATGACTCGTTCCTTCAATCGGTATCGACAACTTGAGAAGATGCATCGGCCGCAGGCCCGAAGCCGGGCATGACATCGGCCCGAGACCCGGCGTTGCAATAATCCTGAACAATCAGGCTACGAGCGATACTTCCAGCATCGGACCTCCGGTCCCTGTCATTTCCCGCCGCATAGCATCGCATGAATGTAGCGCGCTTACTGGCTTGATCAGGTGCAACACTTCGAACAGTAGTTTGTGGGCGTCGGGGTCATGGCGTGCCGCAAGATTGAGCACGACCTGACGTGCAAGTACTTTTTCCAGATCCGCCGGACGTTCCCCTCTCACATTCGGATATGCAAGATCAGGAAGCGCTGACAAGGCCCATGCGCTTTCGATGAGCGGTTGTATCGCGCAGAGAAATTGCCGACCCAGCGTGGCAAAGGTCTCGTCTTGTGTTGCCAGCCTCGCCGCAAGATTACGCAGCACGACCGCCTCTTGTACTGCGACGCTCATTCCCTGTGCATACACGGGATTGAAGCGGCACACTGCATCCCCGATAGGAATCAGGCCACGCGGGAAATCTCCGATACGGTCAAAGTGCCTCCGTCGGCTTTCAGGGAATCCATACTGGATGATCTCGCCGCGAAGCGTTGCACCCTTGATGGCGCGGTACAAGGTGGGAGTCTCGAGACCGGAAGCGAAAGCGAGGAATGCCTTGCTGTCGGCGGGCGGAAAATCAATGCCGCACCCTCCAAGCACGACAGACCAGTAGCCATCTTCACGCAGTTGCATCACGCCACTACGGCTGCACTCCGGCGCGTTCGGCATCGTTGCCAGAGCCCTGAAATCGGGTTGATATCCAGCAGGTATGTCATAGACTGCGCTCGAATAGCCAAGATCGACACCAATGACTGTTTCTTCGGGAACCGGTCTACCTGTCGATTTCAGGAAGTTCAACGTGGAGATTCCGCGGCCGGATGCGTCCACCACCACGTGTGCCGGCGCTACTTCCAGTTCTCCTTCCCCGGTCATGAAAGACACCGAAGCGACAGAATCTCCGTCGGGCGTAGCGGCTATGTCGACGACACGGCATCCGCTGCGTAAACCCACATTCTTCCTCTCCTGCACACATTGACGCATAGTGAGTTCAAGCAGCGGACGAGTCATCATGAAGAAGGCCACGCCGAGATCGCGCCGCGGAAGGGCCTCTCGTCCCGGAAACTCAAATCGCAGATGAAGACCACAGTCCCCGGCCCGAGCTCCCGCTCGCGCAATGGTGGATTCGAAGTCCGGGAACAGATCGCATAGCGCTCTCAGGCCACCAGAGAGCAGAGCGTGCGGATGTCTGCCTTGCGGCACGCCAGGGCGCGGAGTTGCCTGAGACGGCACGTCGTCCCGTTCCAGCACGACGACCTGCTCGAAATGATCGGCGAGCGCTTGTGCTGCTGCCAGTCCACTGATTCCCGCGCCGATGACAACGGCGCGTTTCGCCGGGGATATATGCGACATCAAAGCTCCTCGATTGCAAAGGTGATGTTCCAGTTCGCCGAACCAACGTTGCACAGCGGATACAAATCGTGTCCGAGCCGTTCCGGTGAATCCGTCTACGTATGCAGAACACCTCTGATCGCCACTTTATTCGGCACCGGAGCGATCTACCCAACTGTCCGATTCAGTCATTCACCGCATAACGATATGCTTCGATTCACCACGAAGACTCACTTTCTTCCCCAAAATGACGATGTTGGAACCAAGCTCATCAAGGCTGAACGTTCAATGCCGATAGTGACAATCCTCTGGGTGTTTGTGGAGCTCAGCTTTGCGCCTGGCCTTTCTCCATGTCCCGCCGGCTAACCGGCAGCAACCCTGAATACGATATCGGTAGTTCAATCCTGCACTCCACTGGCCAACGCCGACATCGTGTTTATGAGGATGGTTGATTGAACAACCGTAACCCCAGAACGGAGCTACGGCTTTCCGCGAAAAACCGCTGCCTTCAAGGTTTTTTGTATAGATTTTGCGGCGCATCACCAGGATTTAACAACGGCTTGCGAAGACGTTGCGCGTGCAATTGATTGCACTCACGGACAACAACACCGTAATGCTCGGGAAGCCTTGCCGGGCGGAAGGCAACCGACTCCAACTAGCGGCCGCAAAGCCCCGTCAGGGGCACTCGTCGACCAGTTGGCGCAACGAGCTGGCGATGGTGGTCTCGAGTACGCTCTTCTCGGTTTCCGTGAGCCACGGAGCCGACCTGCCTTGTCCGCCACGAGGTCCGTGTACATAGGCATCGATGCGGCTTGCGCAGGCGACAGAAAGAAGACTTTCGTACGCCCTATTCGTCGCCGCTTCTGATCACGAACTCGGCCTGGTACTCCTCCCACAGCAGCGTGAGCGTCATACCGTTGCGGCGCAGCTCCTGATGGATGCGCCCGTAGTCAGGCTGGGTGTAGGCCGCTGGCCTCGTCGGCTTGCCGAGTAGCTCTCGGCCTCGTGAATCGAGCCGTCTCGCCTAAACAGCAGTCCAGCCCCCATCGACGGCCATCGAATGTCCCGTCACGAACGATGCGGCATCGGACAGCAACCATTTCGCTGCTGCGGCGACCTCTTCCGGCTGCCCTGGGCGCCCTACCAGGTGCTTTGCCTTGATTTCATCGAAGTGCGACGCGTAGGCCGGGGCGCGCAGAGCTTCAACGACGATGGGCGTCATGATGAGTCCCGGCAGAACGGCATTGACGCGGATGCCTCGCGTGCCGTAGTCCACCGCAGCCGCCTTCGTCAGGCCGATGACCCCGTGTTTGGCCGCAGTGTACTCACCTGCAATGGGCATGCCAACCACGCCAAGTATCGACGAGGTGTTCACGATTGACCCTCCACCGTGCTTCAGCATGGCTTCGATTTCGTACTTCATGCACAGAAACACGCCCGTCAGGTCGATGTCGATGACGCGTTGCCATTCTTCGAGACTGATTTCGTGGAGCGCTTTGTGACTTTGTGCGATACCCGCGTTGTTGAAGGCGCCGTCGAGTCGCCCAAATTTTGTGAGCGCCATCTCTACCATGCCAGCGACGCTATCTTCGTTGGCGACATCCGTCCTGACGAACAGCGCCGTCTGCCCCTGGGAGACGATTTGTTCGACCGTTTCTTCACCGCCTTTTTCGTCGCGGTCGGATACGACTACCTTCGCGCCGGCTGCAGCAAATGAAAGGCTTGCTGCGCGTCCAATTCCTCCACCAGCGCCCGTGACGACGATTGCGCGACCATCCAGTTCCTTGTCCATAACTTCCTCCATGTGCCAGATCAGAATGTAATTACACTACTTCGAACCGCCGTGCGGCAACAACAACCCAGGTCGCCACACGACGTTCCTGCGCTACTGCGGTCGGTTCAGTTGCGATGCATCGACGTAGACGCGGTAGTCGGTGATGAGGCCTCGTGCGTCGACGTTCAGAACGTCTACAAACGGGGCGTCGAGCGTCTGTCCCAGTCCATCGACGTACAAAACGCGCCCCTCGCAGATGGCCACACCGTCCAGAGACCAGAAGCGCTGGGCAGTATGCGCAATGGACCGCAGCGACTGAAGGACAGCCCGAACAGTCGTGACGATGGACTCGCGTCCGTGAATCGCCTCACCATTGCCGAACACGAACCGGGCATCTTCAGCGAGAAAAGTCCCGAATGCGACCATGTCCTGCCCGTCGATGGCAGAAAGCATGTCGCGAATCCTCTGTTCCATAAAATTTCCTTGTCTTCGCAAAATCAACAAAAAGCGGTCGGCAATCTTGAAAAGCGATGTTGCTTTGGTCCGCATGCCCGATATCAAAATGCACGGACCGGCAACGCTGTTGATGGCGGTCTTCGGTGCGCTTGAAATCGCTCTCAGTTTTACTCCATTTACGTAGCACTACTACATATACAAGACATATTCTGACTGTCTTTTCATGACCACCCAGTCTCGTAATTCAGGCGTCCCCTCGTCCTCGTATTTGCTTTGACTAGCGGCGTGGTGCTTCTGATAAAGGGCTCACGTAGCCTGACTCCCCTCCCCAGATCATTGCGAAAGCATTTGTCACCAACCGCGACCGTAGAGTGCCTCATGAAAAGCGCCGACGGGCCTTACGCGGGAGATCACGGCCGCGTTTTCCTGACACCATAAGCATACTGGCCGCACCATGACCGGTCATTGCAAGAGGTCGCAGGCCGCGACCTCGCGTGCTTCAACGCGGCTGCTACGTGCGCGTGACGGCCCACTTCTTCAGCTCGGTATGGGCAACCTTCTCCGCCCGGAGCATGAATTCCTCTGCCATGGGCGGTGAGTAGCATAACTCAAGATTCATGCCGTTCGGGTCCCTAAGGTACAGCGAGTGGAACGCGCCGTGGTCGATATAGGTGCATCCATAGCCCTCGGCCTCCAGCTTGCCGCGGAAGTACTCAATCGCTTCGTCGCTGTCTACATTGATGGCGATGTGGTGGTGGTAGACCGTCTGCACCTGGAAAGGCGGTTCGCCATCAAAAAAATCGGGGTAGTCAAAAAACGCAATCGAACTCCCGTCGCCCATCTCAAAGAAGAAATGGCAGTACGGAGACGGTTTGCCCGTGAACACCTCCTCGGGAATGCGCAACGCAATTGTCATCGGCAGTTCCAGAATGTCTTCATAGAAATGCCGGGCCTTTTCGACATCGGTGCAATAGTACGCGTGATGGTTGAGTCCGCGGATTCTGTTCTTCGCGCGGCGAGCAACTACCTTCTCTTTGTCCTTCGGGTCAATCGCGGCTTCGCCGACCGCGCCAAGGACATTTTCTTCCTGATGGGACATAATCGTGCTCCTCCAATGGACTTATGAAACCCCCCTGCCGGGGCTGGTTAATGACGCCGCCCGGTGTCTATGCGAGCGGCGTTGAGTCAACTGCCAATCTGTTCGTGAGTCGAGGGGCCACGCATCCGGCGACCTTGCAACACGGCGCGAGCCAGACGTCGTCGCGCGCTTGAACCCGTGCTCTTTGAGCAGCGTCAGAGACGGCGGATCGGTCACGCCTCCTGGCGGTCGAAAGCCCACGGGCGAAATGTTAATGTTTCGCAGCGCTGCAAGGATATGCGCAAGGTTCGAACGCTTCCGGGCGTGCGATAGACGTCCCCAGTTCTCATGGTGCCAGGTGTGCCAGCTGATTTCGTGTTCGGCAGCCTGCAACGATTTCATCTGCTCTGGATACAACCGCACATTCACGGACTCGATGAAGTAGCTGATGCCAAGGCCCTCGACATCCTCGATCAACTGGGCGAAAACACGGCGCGCAGTAACGTGGCTGCCAACAGGACTGTTCGCCCGCCGCCGGCCCATGTTGATGTCGCAAGCCTCACCCAGGTTATCAAATGTCACACTCACGGAGGCGCGACAGCCTTGCGGCCCCCACGTGGTTATCTCAGTCTGTTCCATTGCTCTTCCCGGAGTAGGTTTAGGCAAGTTGCCTTGCCGTCGCTTCCGTCAGCTGACAAGCCCTGCGCGCTGTCTCCCGCGCAACATTCAAGGTGTCAGGACCAAGCATAGGAGAAAATGCACACGTGAGCAATCTGGTTTACCCGAGCACGCAGAGAAATTGAGACGACGGGGGCTGATGGCTGAAGCTTGGAACGAACCGGGCCGCAAGACGAAAGTTGCGCGCCGCTTCTCCAAAACAACAAGAGCGTGAGGCGGGTTCGAGCAGCGGACAAAACTCAGACGTATACATCGACACTGTTCCACGGCTTCGGTTAAGCGCAATTGATGTTCGCACAATTGCAGGCATTTGGGATCGACGCCGAGGAAGCGCGAACCATTGCTGGGCGCCGATCGCTGCGTGTCCAGAACCACGCGGGAATATGTTTCAGCCGTGTGGTTCAGAATCCGCCGAACTTGGGTGACACGGTCGATCATCGCCCTCCCGCCTGTTAAGGCCGGCTGAGTTAGCCTTTTGCCGACCCTAACCCGGTCGGCTTTTTTTCGGCCGAATCAGGCCGAACAAGCCCCTCGTTGAGAGACGGGCAGAATTGGTTCGCCGATCGTAACCGATCCGCCTTCTATTGGCGTTGTCCCGATAACGATTGTAAGGTGATAATCGTTCGATATGTAGAGGAGTGCTTATGTGGTCGCCCACGAAGATTTGTTTCTGCACTGGGACGCCCAAAAAGGCGATATCGGAAGGTAGGGCGCAACGTAACTGCGCCCGACTTGCGGTAACAGTTCACAACCGCGCCTGGTCAGACGGGTCGAAATCAGCACTTCTCTCTTTTCTTGGCGCGATAATCCTGCCGTGTTTGACGAATTACGTAGCCGCGGAAATCAGGCCGCCTCGCCTCGCTGACTGCGGCCGAATTTTTCTCAAACGTCATGGAGATGACATAGCCGACAGCACTTCGCGTTGCCCCGACATCGGATGAACACGGCATGTCATCGTGCCGCCCTCCAGGAACGTTTCACCCAATGGCATGGGTGGACTGTCACTGCCGTAGGTGACAAAGTTGTCTAATAAGGATAACTACTCGTAAAAAGATGACTACTCGTAAGCCAAACAGGTAGCCTACGTCCGTCAACTTGACAGCGCCGTCGCCAAGTGTGGCACCGACAAGCTCACCCGCGTGCATCCCGGTCGCGTGGGCGAAGTCGAGAAGGAAGCGCCGACTCTGATCAGCCGTACGACCATTCGAGCCCCTCGACGATCGCGCGTACCAGCGTCCCATTCACCTTCGGTGAAGCCGCGTGCCGTGTCGAGTGGCGTCACGCGCGTCTTGTCGCGCACTTTGATGCCGGCAAAGGGGTTTGCGAGCGCATAGCGCTGGAGAGACTGCCCAGCGCGACATACAGATTCTCCTGGGCGGCAGGTCCGCCAAACAGCAGGGAACTCTGGTAGGTGCGCGCCACTCCGCGCCGCGCGCCCGTTGCCAGGACGGCAGGCGGGTAATATCCTCGCCGAACAGACGAATCATTCCGAGGTGGCGCGCAGGTAGCCGGAAATTGCATTGAACAGGGTGGTTTTGCCTGCCCCGTTCGTTCCAAGCAGCACATGACATTCGCCCGTGCGCACCATCAACGACACATTGTCGATGGCCCGCACGGCACCAAAGCGCACGCCCAGTTCCTGCACCTCCAGCGCCACCGCCGGTCGATGCTGCGAGTCGCCAGTCATCATGGGCAAGACCGATTGTCGCGTCCAGCTTCACCCTATCGCAGGATACGCCTCGCGCGGCTGGCCAGGCGTCTGGTTGACACCCTTCCATGAAGTGTGCGGGAAGTGTCGGAAAGACTGAAGGGAGGAAGCCATGGAGCGGACCAATGCGGCCAGAGCTGTACCGCTATGGGGATTGGCATGTTCACACGCGGACCGGGGATGATGGCGAGATCCGGCGAATCGGGTCGTGCGTACGCTGCCACGTGCGGTATGCCTGAGGGAGCGGTCCGGGTAGACTAGTTATCGGTCGCTTGGACCACAGGGTGGTGACCAGTCCCTCGCCCGTCGGACCCTCTGCCGGTTCCAATCGCGGAAAATCCTACGCGCGCCAGAGTCAGGCTGGTCGCAGCGCAATAGGAGGGAGCGTGCTCATCGCGAACTGTCAGACCTTTGAGCGGATCTGCGCAACAGCGGGATCGGACCTCTACCGTGGCCGCCGATTGACGGATGGGATGCCGGTGCTATTGAAGTTCCCAACCGAAAACGCCGACGCGGCCCAATCCGCCCTTCTGAAACGTGAGTACCTGCTGCTGCAATCGTTAGATGTCACAGGCATTGCCAAACCGCTCGCACTGATCGATGAGCGCGGCGCTTTCGCGCTGATCCTGAAAGACTTCGCGGGCGCGTCGCTCGAAGTCGTCCTGGGAGGCGACCTGCGCCTGAATCTGGCTGTTTGCCTGCGCATCGGCCGCCAACTGGCGGATACGTTGGCCGGTATCGATGCCGCGCAGGTCATTCATCGCGATATCCGGCCCGCCAATATCCTGTTCAACCCTGACGCTGACGAGGTTCTGCTGGTGGATTTCAGTATGGCAACGGCCCAGGGACCCAGCACGGTCTTGCCGGAGGACGTTGCCGTCCCCGTGGGGGACTGGGCGTATGTGTCTCCGGAGCAAACGGGCCGCATGAATCGTCCGGTGGATTACCGGACCGATTGCTATTCGATCGGCGTGTTGCTCTATCGCATGTTGACCGGTCAATTGCCGTTCCAGGCGGACGATCCGCTGGAATGGGCGCATTGCCATATCGCCCGCCTGCCGACTCTACCGGGCGAAATCGTGTCCGAGCTGCCGCAGGCGGTGTCGGATATCGTGATGAAGCTGCTGTCCAAACTGCCAGAAGACCGCTACCAGAGTGCGCACGGGCTGCAGGCCGATCTCGACCGATGTCTCGCGCAATGGCAGGCAGGCCGGATCGAGCCGTTCCCGCCCGGCATGGAAGATAGCCCGACGCACTTCCAGATTTCGCACAAACTGTACGGCCGCGACCACGAAGCAGGCCTGCTCCTCGCCGCCTTCGAACACATGGTGGCCAGCGGTCAGGCGGCCCTGGCGACCGTTTCCGGGTACTCCGGCATCGGCAAATCAACGTTAGTCGATGCCTTGCGCAAGCCGATTGTCGCGAAGCAAGGCTATTTCATTTCGGGCAAGTTCGATCAGTATCAGCACGATATTCCGTATGCCACACTCACGCAGGCGTTTCACGAACTGGTGCGGCAACTGCTCGCCGAAAGCGAAGCGCGCATCGCCGGCTGGCGGCAACGGATCCAGGCCGCGGTCGGGGTGAATGGCCAGCTCATCGTCGATGTGCTGCCGCAGGTCGAGATCATCATCGGCCCCCAGCCGCGTGTTCCGGCGCTGCCGCCGATCGAGGCGCAAAACCGGTTCCGGATGGCGCTCCGGCAATTTGTCACGGCGTTCGCGAGCGAGGCACACCCGCTGGTCCTCTTCCTCGACGACCTGCAGTGGATCGATGCAGCCAGCCTGACGCTCATCGAGGACCTGCTCACGCACCCGGACACGCGCTATCTGCTGCTGATCGGCGCGTACCGCGATAACGAACTGGACGCATCTCATCCGCTCATGACCACCCTCGGGACGATCCGCCACAGTGCGGCAGTGACGGACCTCAAACTCGCGCCGCTGTCGGCTGTGGATTTGAACCAGCTGGTTGCTGACACGCTCCACGCGCCACCCGACATTTGCGAGCCGCTCTCGCGGCTGATTTATGAGCGTACCGAAGGTAATCCGTTCTTCTTTATCCAGTTCCTGGATGCGCTGCACAAGGACGGATTGTTGCGGCGGGATGCGCAACACCGCGCCTGGCAGTGGGACCTGGATCGCATCAAGGCAAGGGACTTCGCCGACAATGTCGTCGACCTGATGGTGGGCAAGCTACGGCAACTGCCGATGCCGACGCAGCAAGCGCTGCAGTGGGCCGCCTGTCTGGGCAACACGTTCGAGCTGCGCCATTTCGCGCTGCTTAGCGGACATTCAGCGTTTCAGGGGCGGCAGGGCATGAGCGAGGCCGGGGTCGAGCAAGGTCTCGCGGCGGCCGAGCGCGAAAGTTTGATCTTGCGCAGCGGCGGCAGCGGTAAATTTCTGCACGACCGGATACAGCAGGCGGCTTATTCGCTAATTCCTGAAGCGGACCGTGCCGAAGTCCACCTGCGCATCGGCCGCGTGCTGTTGGCAAACCTGACGGCGGATGACCTCGCGGAGCATGTGTTCGATGTCGCGAACCAGTTCAATCGGGGCGCTGCACTACTGGATGACCGGGATGAGCGCGTGCGGGTAGTGGCGCTCTATTTGCGTGCCGGGCGCTTGGCCAAGGCGTCTGCGGCCTATGCGTCGGCGTGCGTCTATCTGACGGCCGGCATGGCGATGCTCGACGGCAGCGACTGCAGCAGCCAGTACGAACTCATGTTCAGCCTGTGGCTCGAACGCGCGGAGTGTGAGTTTCTGACCGGTCGCTTCGACCAGGCCGAGCAACTGATTGACGAGCTCTTGCAACACGCGGTGACGAAAGTCGACCAGGTAGCGGTCTACCAGTTGAAAGTCCACTTGCATGTCGTGAAGTCGGAAAACCCGCAGGCCGTCGATAGCGCGCTCACATGCCTGCACCTGTTTGGCATCGACCTACCGGCGCATCCGACACAGGAGCAGGTCCAGGCGGAGTACGAGACGGTGTGGCGCAACCTGGCGGGGCGACCGATCGAGAGCCTGATCGACCTGCCGCTGATGACCGATCCGGAAATGCAGGCCGCGATGCGCCTACTGTCGGCTCTATTCGGCGCCGCCTACTACACCGACTTTCGGTTGCTTTGCCTGCACCTGTGCCGCATGGTGAACATCAGCCTGCAGCTCGGCACGAGCGGCCCCTCCGCGCACGCCTATGCCTGGCTAGGCGTGCTACTCGGTCCAGTGTTTCACCGTTACCGCGAGGGATATCGTTTTGCCAGACTCGCCTGCGACCTGGTCGAGAAGCACAACTTCATGGCCGACCAGGCGAAGGTCTGTCTGGCGATGGGACGCGTTGCCGTCTGGACACAGCCGATCGCGACCGCGATCGATTTCAATCGTGTGGCCTTTCGCACTGCGATCGAGACGGGGGCTCTGACCTTCGCTTGCTACAGCATGGTCCATATCAGCACAGACCGTCTGCTGCGCGGCGATCCGCTCGACACGGTATGGAGTGAGTCGGAACGGGGTCTGGCCTTCGTGCGGAAAGCCCGGTTTCGCGACATTGCGGACACCATCGTGAGCAACCAGCGCTTCATCGCGACGATGCAGGGTCGGACCGCGACCCTATCCACCTTCAGCGACGCGCAGTTCGACGAGACGGCGTTCGAGGCACAACTGACAGACAACCGGGTAAGCGCGCTGGTCTGCGGATACTGGATCATAAAGCTGCAAGCGAGGTTCCTGGCGGGCGACTATGCAGCCGCCCTCGCCGCCTCGCAACAGGCGCACCCGCGGCTGTGGGGCATAGTCGGCCAATTCCAGGTGATCGACTATGTTTACTACACCGCGCTGACGGTATCCGCGCTCTATGACAACGCCTCCGCCGATGAGCAAGCCGGGTGGCGCGAGCTCCTGACCGGGCACCGCGAACAACTGCGCGAATGGGCCGACAACTATCCGCCGACGTTT
>Ga0116109_1000109_pt1 | contig 21034 bp, 24 predicted proteins | sample June2015DPH_8_10_2_FD_89718 | JGI IMG/M metagenome (GOLD analysis project Ga0116109, IMG submission 89718) | Peatland microbial communities from SPRUCE experiment site at the Marcell Experimental Forest, Minnesota, USA - June2015DPH_8_10 | ecosystem: Environmental > Terrestrial > Soil > Wetlands... | reverse complement strand
CGAGATCAAGGTGCCGTTCAAGCACCCGCGTAACCGTCTCGACCCGGCATTCCGCCGCCTAGTGGACGAGATCTACGCGAAGATGACCGCGCGCCAGACCGACGAATCCACCAAGAAGGGGTTGGAACTGGGCAGTTGGTTGCCGCATGTCTCGACCAACCTGATGGCCGGTCTGATCGAAATGCTGGCGGCCCCGCCTTACCACGGCCGCGCGGACATGCCGGAAATCGCCCGTTCGTTGCACCTCGAGGTGGATGATCTGTTCCCGGTCGCCGAAGTGCTGCAGCATCTGGGTTTTGCCGACGTGCGCGAAGGCGACATTTTCCTGACGCCACCGGCCCGGGTGTTTTCCGAGTTCGGTACCCAGGAGCGGAAGATGATGTTCGCCGAACATCTGCTGCGCCATGTGCCGCTTGCCGCGCGGATCAAGAAGGTTCTCAACGAACGTCCGGGGCACCGCGCGCCGCGCGTGCGCTTCGAACAGGAACTGGAAGATTTTCTCTCGGACAGCGCCGCGGAAGAGACGCTCGACGCGGTGATCAACTGGGGCCGTTACGGCGAGATATTCTCGTACAACGACCAGACGGAAATTTTCAGTCTCGAGGACGTCGAGTCCTGATCCCAAGGTTTGAAACTGGGATTGAAGCCGAGAGATTGACGCAGCGTTTAAAAGGGGCGGCGCGATGGGATCGGCCGCCCTTATGCTTTATTGCAGGTTGCCCCAGCGTTCCACCGCCGGTTCGGCTGACGCCCACCTCCAGCCGTTGTCCTGCAGGCAGGCGCTTGCGGTGTACCAGTCTTCGTGCGCGTCGGGCTTGTCGCCATCGGCCACCGAGAACACGAATTCCTTGCAGATGGCGAGCGCCGACGTGAACGCGCGCGTCACCTGCACTTCACCATGACCGTTTTCGATCGGCAGCTTGTGCTTGACGCTCCACGGCTTGGTATCGCCCACCGGCATGCCGCCCGCGAGCGCGGCGATCTCGTTCTGCTGATCGGCGTGCATGCTACGCATGTAGCGTTTCACCGCTTCGTCCGTGACCGCCTGCACGGCGATGCCGACACCGATGCCGACCGCCGGGTTGGCCGTCACGAGACCCGAGGCGACGCCGGCCGCCGCGCCGCTGGCCGCGCCTACCGACGAGCAGCCGCTCGTCAGGACACTGGCGCCGACGCACAGCGCGCCAGCCAGCAGGAGCCGGAGGCTCACCGGAAACCCGATGCGCAGCGGCCACGACCGCGTGTCACTCGCTGTCTCTGTCAGATGCGGCTTCATTGCAGCGCGCCCCAGCGTCCGGTGGCGGGTTCGGCGGAGGCCCATTTCCACGCCGTGCCGTCGCGGCAGATCGAAGCGACATAGAAGGCGCTGCTGGCCGGTTTGTCCTTGGTCGCGTCCGCGTCGACCGAAAAGACGATTTCTTTGCAGTCGAGCGCGCCTGCGCTGATGGTGCGGCTCACGGTAACGCGGCCGTGTTCGTCGTCTTCGATCGGCACCGTGTGGGTCACACTCCACGGCGCGATGGCGCCGACATCGAGCGGGCCTGCCACTTTGGCGATGCCGTCCTGCGTATTGCGATGGACGACGCGTTCCGTGTACTGCACGCCGGCCCCGGCCGCGGCGACGACGCCGAGGCCGATACCGGTCGCAACCGCCGCGTTACGGGTGACTTGGCCGGCGACCGCCGCGCCCGCGATACCGGCGCCAGCGGTGGCGGTTTCCGAGTAGAGCGAACTGCAGCCGCCGAGGTTGGCCGAGATCAGAACGGCCAGTGTGACGAACGTTGCGAACGATGTGATGCTCGCGCGCGGGGCCTGTTGAGCTCCGCACGCATGACTGTTTGGTTTTTGCATTTCCCTGCCTGTGCTCGTGCCTCTGCCATTCGCGCCGACCGGTCGCGGCACGCTGGGCTGACGACGCGTCGTCAGCGACGCTGCAGCATTTTGCAGTATGCGTTTTGCAATTGGGATAGGGAAAATGCAAGCAATTGCAAAAGATGATGCGACGCGCCGCCTTTTCTGGCGTGGCTCACCGTACATCGCGGTGTCGATCGGGGTGGCCTTCATGCCAGGGTCCAGAGGCGGTGCGCCGTCAGGCTGCCCCGCGCTGAGCCATTGAACCAGAAGAGATCGCCGCGCCGGCGGGGACTAGGCGGGCCTCAAGGCTCGCCTTCCTCCGGCGCGTCGTCGGCGCCGTAAGTGCTAAGCCGGTTGTAGAGCGTCTTCAGGCTCACGCCGAGAGCCTTTGCTGCGCGGCGCTTGTCGCCGCCGCAATACTTCAGCGTGCCGAGGATGATCTGCTTTTGCGCATCAGCAAGCGGCGTACCGATCCACACGCTCATCGCGTCCCCTTGGGTGACCGCCTTCTTCACGCGCGAGGCGAGATGCGGGTGGGGCAGTTCCACGGCTTTCTCGGCAAGGATGAAGGCCCGGTAGACCGCGTTCTTCAGTTCGCGCACATTGCCCGGCCACGACCACGTGCGCAGCGTCTCGATGGACCGTTTGCTGAAGCTTTTGCTGGTGCTCTCCTGGGTGTTCAAGGCGGCGAGGAAATGCTGGGCGAGCAGTTCGCGATCGCCGTCGCGTTCCCGCAGCGGCGGAGCGCGCAGCGGAAACACCGCGAGACGGTACATCAGATCTTCGCGCAGACCGTTCTCCTTGACGGCGACTGCAGGGTCGCGGTTGGTGGCCGCAATCACGCGCACGTCGCTGTGGATCAGCTCGTTGCCGCCGACCCGAAAGAACGTGCCGGTCTCCAGCGCGCGCAGCAGCTTCACCTGGCGCACCGGCGCCATCTCGGTGATTTCGTCGAGAAACAGCGTGCCGCCATTGGCGTGCTCGAAGTAACCGACGCGGCCCTGCACCGCGCCCGTAAAGCTGCCCTTTTCGTGGCCGAAAAGTTCGGCTTCGATCAGTTCATCGGGAATCGCGCCGCAGTTCACAGCGATAAAGGGCGCGTCCTTGCGCGCACTGTGATCGTGAATCGTGCGCGCGATCAGTTCCTTGCCGGTGCCGGATTCGCCGATGACGAGAGCGGTTGCATCGGTGGACGCGACGCGTTCGATTTGATCGTATAAATCCAGCATCACGGGTGACGAGCCATACAGCAGACCGTACGACTTCAGTCCCGCGATGCCGTCCGTCACGCGCGACTTGCGCTGTGCCGCTGCGTCGCCGCCAGTGGTCACAGTGGGCGAGTCCAGATCGATTGACGCCATAACCAGGTTGTCCTGTGCAAATGTATTCGATAGTGCCGCGCAGGCCCTGTCCACAATGTGAGCCCACGCGAGGGCGCGATGGGCCACTATCTCACAAAAAATTCATTTAACCATTCGTCGCGCGACACAGCAATCCGCGCATCTACGAGCCCCGATGATTGCAGCGTCGCGCTAACGATCGCGCGCCTGCGTTGTCCAAGAAATACGACGTATGCGTGCTCGCAACGCACCGATGCCGTGTTCGTCGGCAATATTGACCGCACGTCACGGTCCGGATCGGCACCTTTGTCGGGTGTGATTCGCGGACCGGTATGCTGACCTTCATGGACTGGATTATCGGGTACGGCGTTTGCAACGCTATAACTTTTTCGAAGTGCAGCGCGTGCCGATGTCGCGGAATCGGTCACTCAACGCGGCTGCAGATGGACAGACAGGAGTGACGCATGACTCAAACCACGCAGCAACTTGAACTGGGACGGCAGAAGATTGTTGAAGACTTGCGCGTGTTGGTGGCGGACTCGGAGGAAATGCTGCGGCTGGCAGCCAACGTTCCGGGCGAAGGCGTCGGCGCGCTGCGGGAGCGTTTGAGTACGCATGTCGACTCGCTGCAAGCGGCGCTCGGTGATGCGCAGAATGCGGCGCAGCGGCGTTATCGGGTCGCGGCGGTGAATACCGAGCGTTATGTGCGCCACAACCCGTGGCGCGCCATCGGCATTGCTGCCGGCGTCGGCTTTCTACTCGGCGTGCTGGCGGCGCGTTAGGCGCGTCAGGCGCCGCATCGGCTTCCGGCGTGCTTGACTTTACTGGATAAGCGCGTTGAATCAGCATATTGAAGCAGCTAGTCACCGATTTACCCTACGGAGGATGCACTATGGCACGGCCCAAGATTGGCATTTTCGGTGCACTGGTCGCGGTCGGCGGGTTGCTGGCGTGGCGCTGGGCGCAGAAGCACCGGGCCTCGCAAGCCAATTTGAACCGCGAACTCAGTCGCTGGGAGGACGAAGGTGGGACGGTTGCGCCAACTACGCAGGCCGCGCCGACCGTGGCGAAGGCGCCGGCTGTCGCAGCCGGCGGGACATCCCCGGCCGCGACGAACGGCGCGAGCCATCCGAATGGCCTCGGCGAAGCGTGGCCTTTTCCCCATAGTTGAGATGTCTCGGCGCGACCCTTTCAGTCGCGGGTGAAGGCGGCCCAGCGGGGCGGCGCGATTAGCGCGCAAAAGGCGTGCGGGCATTCAGTTTGCCTTCATAAAGCCGTATAATAGGAATTCATACAACAATACCCCGGTTTGGACCTGAATAACGCACGTATTGTTGCAAATTCGTGCCAAATCAGATTTTGGCCATAGGCGGTCGGCCACACATCAAGTTAGTATGTACTCACACTGACGCGCCGTCTCTGCGGCGTCCGGGCGGTGGCGCTAAAGCGCCAAGCTATTTCTCCATGCCTTTGCGCATGCCATCTTCAACCAGAACTTTCGGGCTTTCGAGACGCGATGCCACACGTATTGATTGTTGATGACGACGCCGGTACCCGCGAGGCGCTTGCAGCCATCATTGGGGAAGACGGCCTCACTACGGCCACTGCGGGCGATTTGCGCGAAGCGCGCATCCAGTTGGTCCGGCAGATGCCGGATGTCGTATTTACAGACCTGAAGCTGCCGGACGGCAGCGGGGTCGACCTGTTTGAAGATCTCGACCCGCGTTCAGGTGTCGAGGTGATCGTGATTACCGGGCACGCCACAGTGGAGTCTGCGGTCAACGCACTGAAAATGGGCGCGACCGACTACCTGGTGAAGCCGATCAACATGCAGCGCGTGAAGGCGATTCTGTCGCGCCTGCCGCGTCCCGGGGACCTCAAGGCCGAAATCGGCACCTTGCGCGGCGAGCTGCGCCGCATGGGGCGTTTTGGACTCATGCTCGGCAACTCGCCGGTCATGCAGGAGGTCTACGACCAGATTAGCCGGGTTGCGCCGACAGCGGCTTCGGTGATGCTGGTGGGCGAGTCCGGCACCGGCAAGGAAGTGGCCGCGCAGACCTTGCACCAGTTGAGCTTGCGCCGCAAACACGCGTTTCTCGCGGTGAATTGCGGCGCGATTTCGCCGAACCTGATCGAATCGGAAATGTTCGGCCATGAGCGCGGCTCGTTCACGGGCGCCGACCGTCAGCACAAGGGCTATTTCGAACGGGCCAATGGCGGCACGCTGTTCCTCGACGAAATCACCGAAATGCCTATCGAGCTGCAGGTCAAACTGCTGCGCGTGCTGGAAACGGGCATGTTCATGCGGGTCGGCACGACCAAGGAAATCGAAACCGACGTGCGCCTGATTGCGGCAACCAATCGTGATCCGGAGCAGGCGGTGCTCGAAGGCAAGTTGCGCCTCGACCTGTACCACCGCCTGAACGTGTTTCCGATCAGCCTGCCGCCGCTGCGCGAGCGCGGCAAGGACGTCGACCTGTTGGCGCAATCGTTCCTCGATGAACTCAACGAGCGGCACAGCACGCGCAAGCACTTCCCGGTCGCGGTCAAGGAGATGCTGCTGTCGTATCCCTGGCCTGGCAACGTGCGCGAACTGAAGAATTATGTGCAGCGCGCGCACATCATGTCCGGGACGGATTCGGATAGCACGGCCACGGTGCCGTTGCAGATCACGCTGTCGAAACCTGCTGCCGGCACCGCGATCACGATTCCGTTTGGCACCTCGCTTGCGGAGGCGGACCGTCAGCTGATTCTCGCCACGCTCGAGCAATGCGGTGGTGTGAAAACGCGCGCGGCGGAAATTCTCGGCATCAGTCTGAAAACGCTGTACAACCGCCTCGTCGAGTACGGCAATGACGCGAGCCGTGCTGAAGACGGCGATGTTTCGGACGAATCGCGGGCCTTGGGCGACGCCGACGCCTGATGTACTGATCTACTGATGTATGGCTCGGGGGCGTATACGCCTCGGCATAAGCCTTGCTGCGGTTGGGTTAACGCACACAAGGGATCTTTTTTATGCCGCTACACGCTCCCGCGCTCGACGCGCACCGTCCCGAGCCGACTGACCCGCCCAATCCCGCCGAACCCGATACCGTGCCGGAGCCATCGCACGAGCCGATCGAACCCGTGGCGCCGCCAATCGGCGATCCGCCTGCACAGCCCAACGAAACGCCCCATATCTCGCGTGGCGCGCGCCGTTACATGATGTAGTGACGTCAATTTTCAGCGCCGTGGCCAGCTGGGGCCGCCGCCCGCGCGGGCCATCGTTCATTTTGGTGTACTTGTTACAAAGCGGGCGACGCTTTTACCGGCAAATTGCTGTAGCGGGCCCTAGACTATGTTCAGGCCGTCCATCAGGACGGCGGGCTTCCCCAGGAGGCATCGACATGAGACACCCGGCATTGCGGCGCTCCGCGCGCCATTCCAAGCGCGATTCGCGCCCCGGCAGCGGAGCGGGCGGCCCGCCTGTAGGGCCGGATCCGGCAGGGCAGAACCGCATCGCTCCTGATGCCCCGCCAGACGGCGAACACAATCAGGGCGGCGTGCGCCCTGAAGGTCTCGAATATCAGCGTGACCTCGGCTCCGAGCAGGATGCCTGACGGCTCGCGCCGACATCGCCACACGCGGAAGATTCTTTTTGCAGAATGCCTGCGGCAGGTAGGTTTCAGCTCGCCTGTCACATTTGCATACATTTCTATTCTGCTTGTTTTGAGATAGCGGCACGCGATTTGCATGCACCACGACGGCACATCCCCGCATGCAACGAACAACTGAATGAGGTGGAGCACCAATGAGCAGATTGATCGTGGTATCGAATCGTGTCGCGCCGACGCAGGAAGGCCGCCCCGCAGCAGGTGGTCTTGCAATCGGTGTACTGGACGCCCTCAAGGAAACCGGCGGCGTATGGTTCGGCTGGAGTGGCGAGACGGTGGCAGAGCCAGCCGCCCCGGTGATCGAAAAGCAGGGCAACGTGACGTACGCGACGGTGGGCCTCACCAAGCGCGATTACGATCAGTATTACCGCGGCTTTTCGAATGCGACCCTGTGGCCGACTTTCCACTACCGCAACGACCTGTCGCGCTTCGATCGGCAGGAGTACGCCGGCTATCTGCGCGTGAACCAGACGCTGGCAAAGCAGTTGAAGGAGATGATCAAGCCCGATGACATCATCTGGGTGCACGATTATCACTTGCTGCCTTTCGCCAAGTGCCTGCGCGAACTTGGCGTGAAAAACCCGATCGGCTTCTTCCTGCATATCCCGTTTCCGGTGCCCGAAGTGCTGCGCAGCGTGCCGCCGCACGAGGAACTCGTGAAGGCCATGTGCAGCTACGACGTGGTGGGTTTTCAGACCGAAGCGGATCGCCAGTCGTTTGTCGACTACATTGAGCGCGGGCAGCACGGCACGTCGAGCGAAGACGGCATGGTGCACGCCTATAACCGCTTCCTGAAGGTCGCAGCCTATCCGATCGGAATCTATCCCGATGCGATTGCCAAGGCCGCCGAACAGTTCACCGATCGCAAGCCGGTTCGTAGCCTGCGTGACGGCATGCGCGGCCGCAAGCTGATCATGAGCGTCGATCGCCTCGATTATTCGAAGGGCCTGGTCGAGCGCTTTCAGGCCTTCGAACGTTTGCTGCTGAGTGCGCCAGGTTGGCATGGCCGCGTCTCGCTGGTTCAGATCGCACCGCCGACGCGCTCGGACGTGCAGACGTATCAGCGCATTCGTCAGACCCTTGAGGGTGAAGCCGGGCGCATCAACGGCCGCTTTGCGCAGCTCGACTGGACGCCGATCCAATATCTGAACCGCAAGTACGAGCGCAATCTGCTGATGGCGCTGTTCCGGCAATCGAATGTCGGCTATGTGACGCCACTGCGCGACGGCATGAATCTCGTTGCGAAGGAGTACGTGGCATCGCAGGACCCTGCGGATCCGGGCGTGCTGGTGCTGTCGCAGTTTGCCGGCGCCGCCGAGCAATTGCCGGGCGCATTGGTGGTGAATCCGTTCGATCTGTCGCAGATGGCCGAAGCGCTGGAACGCGCGTTGTCGATGCCACTCGCCGAACGCCAGGCCCGTCACGCGGACATGATGGCGCCCCTGCGCGAGAATAATCTGTCGGTGTGGCGCGATACCTTCCTTGCCGATCTGCGCAATGTCGCGACGGCGTCGTCGGTGACGGCCAAAGCGGTAAAGCTCGCAGACGTGACGGCGACGTAATGCGCTGAGCAATAGCGAGGCTCTGGCGGAGAGTGCCAAAGCAGCCTCGCTTGCGCTGTCACGTCGAATTCGCAAAACGGCAAGCGAAGGCTGGTGCGGAGTGACTAGCGCCTGTCACGCGCGGCACAAATGATCGCCACGGCGGCCCAACTGGGCCGCCGTTTTTACGCGTGCTGCTGATTCAGATCGCGCAGCTGCAGCGGCGTCATATCGGATCAGGTCCACCCCACGATGTCACGCGTGAGCCGGGTCGGTGCGGTGCATCACGCGCAACGTGCTGACCACGGACGCGACTGCCGAGAAACACGCAGCGACGTACAGCGCGACGGTCGGCCCGTGCTGCGGCGCGACCCCGAAGATCAGCGCCACCAGCGCGGCGCCGAGAGTTTGCCCGGTCAGACGTGCAGTACCGAGCATGCCGCTTGCACCGCCGCTGCGGTTGCGCGGCGCCGCGGCGAGCATGGTGCGATTGTTGGGCGACTGGAAAATGCCGAAACCTGCGCCGCACAATGCCATGCGCCACGCAATCTGTAGCGGTTCCGGATGGGCGCCGAGCGTGGCGAGCAGCACCAGACCCGCGGTCAGCGCCACGAGTCCGATGCCGCCTAGCCAACCCGCCGACAAGCGATCCGACAACACCCCCGAGAGCGGCGCGGCGACCACGATGACGAGCGGCCACGGCGTCATCAGGAGCCCCGTCTGGACCTGCGACAAGCCGAGCGTGTCCTGCAACATGAACGGCACCGACACGAACGCGAGCACCTGCGCGGCGAACGAGCAGACCGAAGTGCCAATCGACAGTGCAAAGATCGGAATGCGCAACAGATCGATCGGCAGGAGCGGAGCCGTCTGGGTCAACTGCCTGCGCACGAAGAAGTAGCCGATCACCAGGGCGCCGAGTGCTTCGATGGCGACATATCCCCATGCTTCGCCGTGTCCGAGACCGTCCACGGCGAAGATCAGCAGGCCGAACACAAAGGCGTTCATCACGGCGCTGAGGTAATCGTAGGGCGCCTTATGGCCCGCATTGACCGGCAGCGCCTTGAAGCCGGTGACGATGGCCGCGATGCCGATCGGCACATTGATCGCGAAGAGCCACGGCCACGGCGCGATGGCGAGCACGCCCGAGGCGACCGTCGGCCCAACCGCGGACGAAACTGCCACCACCATGGCGTTGATTGCCACGCCGCGTCCGAGGTGGGCAGGCGGGTAGATCATGCGCACCAGCGCCGTATTCACGCTCATGATGCCGGCCGCGCCGAAGCCCTGGATCACGCGAGTGAGGGCGAGCGTCGGCAGCGAGGTGGCGAGCGCGCAGCCAAGCGAGGCGATGGTGAAAAGGATCAGGCCGCCCAGATAGACGCGCCGGTAGCCGATGCGGTCGCCGAGTGACGCCAGCGGCAGCAGCGAGATCGTGACTGCCAGCTGATACGCGTTGACCACCCAGATCGAGGCGGCAGCACTAGCATGCAGATCGCGGGCGATGGTGGGGAGCGCGACGTTAGCGATCGCGCTGTCGAGAACGGCGAGCGTAATGCCGAGCGCCACCACGACGATCGCCCAGTAGCGTTGCGGCAGGGGCAGCCCCAGTTCGGATTCGGGTGGGGTGGGGCGGGCGCCGGCGGGAGCACCCTCAGGGTTGGAAGCGTGATTGCCGGAAGCTTGTGCGTGCATCGTGTCTGGGATTTTATTGACTGCTATGAGATGCGAATCCGAGTTGGCGGCAAAGGACGTGCACCTGTCTCCGGGTCGTCGCATTGCGCCCGCGGCGCCGGGACGTGTATGACACGCTGCCCGGCGCCGCTTCGCGTGGCTATTTCAGTTCGTACAGACCGGTATGGGTCGTTGAATCGAGTTCGTTGAGATGGGTCATGAAGCGTGCGACCGCATTGGTGGTGTCCGCATTGATCGGCAGTTGCGCGACCTTCAGCGCATGCAGGCGGAAGATATAGCGATGCGTCCTGTCGCCGCGCGGCGGTGCGGCGCCGCCGAAGCCGACCGTGCCGTAGTCGTTGCGCACCTGCAGGGCGCCTTGGGGCAGCAGGCCGCTATCGGGCGTGCCGGCGTTGCTCGGCAGCGAGCGGACATCAGCGGGGATGTTCACCACGACCCAGTGCCAGAAACCACTGCCGGTGGGCGCGTCGGGATCATGGACGGTGAGGGCGAAACTTTGCGTGCCTTCCGGCGGCGCTTCCCACTGCAGCGACGGGGAGATGTTTTCGCCATCCACACCGAATGCTTTGTCGTGATATTCCTGCGCTTTCGACATGAAGCCGTTGGTGGGGAACTCGTCGGACCAGAGACGGAAATCAGCCATCGTATGCCTCCCTTAAGGATGGTCCTCAGATGGGCCGAGCTGCCGGAAATGGTGCTGCGGACAGACACGGGTGAGCTAATCGAGTGTATCACCGGCGGCTGATTCGATTACTCGAACCGGGTCACGTCCAACGGACCCAAACTGTGGAATTGTTGTGGACCAAAGGCGGGACTCAGCCGCGCTCCTCGAGCTCCGTGGCGTCGCTGTGCAGCCAGTCAGTCAGCCGTTGCAGCACGCCGTTGATATCCCGATTGGCTCCACGCAAAGCGCATTCCCACACCACGGCCACGCGCCATCCGGCGGCGAGCAAAGCGGCGCGCGATTTGTCGTCGTTGCTGCGGTTGCGGCCTATCTTGTCGCGCCAGAATTCCGGACGAGTCTGCGGCCATTTGAAGAGCGGGCAATCGTGGCCGTGCCAGAAACAGCCATGCACGAACACGACGGCGCGATAGCGCGGCAGGACGATATCGGGACGCCCCGGCAGGTCGCGTGCGTCCAGGCGAAAGCGGAACCCCTGGCGATGCAGCAGGCTGCGGATCAGCAGCTCCGGTTTGGTGTTGCGGCCGCGTATGCCGGACATCATCCGGCTGCGCGTGGCGGCGTCGACGATGTCGACCATCAGCCGAAGCGCACGCGCGCCTGTGGGGCCGGCTTCAGCAGCGCCTCTACGTGCGGCAGCATGATGCGCGCGACTTCCTGCATGACCGGCATCACTACGCTGTTGCCGAACTGGCGGTAGGCCTGGGTGTCGCTGACCGGAATCCGGAACGTGTCAGGAAAGCCCATCAGCCGGGCGCATTCGCGCGGCGTCAGACGCCGCGGGCGCAGCCGCTTACCCTGGTCGACGAGGATTTCGCTACCGTCCTTGTGATAGCGGGCCGACAAGGTGCGCGTCACGCTGTCCGGATAGGCCATGCCGAAACCGAAGCCGTTGCCCGCCGCGCGATGCTTTTCCGCGTAGTTCTGCAGATAGGTCCACAGGTTCTGCGTCAGCGTGTACTTCGGCTGGACGCGTTTTTTCGCGTGGTCGAAGAAACGATCGTGATCCCACGGCAGCATCGGCTCGCTGCCGTCGGTGCGATGCAGGATTGAGCCGAGGCGCGGGCCGACGGTGGGCAGCTGCAGGTCGTCCCAGGAGAACGCGGTCTTGTCGCGAAAGCCAACGATAATGATGCGCTCGCGGTGCTGCGGCGTGAAATGCTGGCCGTCCACGATGCGATAGTGCACTTCGTAGCCCAGCTCGTCGCGCAGCGTCTGCAGGATGACTTCGAAGGTACGGCCCTTGTCGTGCGACAACAGGTTCTTCACGTTCTCCAGCAGAAACGCGGCGGGGCGCTTGGCCGCGATGATGCGGGCGACGTCGAAAAAAAGCGTCCCTTGGGTGGCGCATTCGAAACCGTGCGGCCGACCCATCGCGTTTTTCTTGCTGACCCCGGCGATGGAAAACGGCTGGCAGGGAAAGCCGCCGAGCAGCACGTCGTGAGCTGGCACCTCACCGGCGGGAAACGACACGATGTCGCCGATGAACGAGTGATCCGCGCCGTAGTTTTCCAGGTAGGTCTTCTTCGAGAAATCGTTCCACTCGCTCGTGAAGACGCATGCGCCGCCTTGTGCCTCGAAGCCCATCCTGATGCCGCCAATCCCGGCGAACAGGTCGATGAAGCGGAAGTTGGCTTCGCCGTTTGAAGCGCCCTGCTTGCTGGCGGCGCTCGCGTGCAGCAGGTCGCGCAGCGCGGGTTCGAGCATCGCCGGGCAAGGTGTGTCGCCCTTTTCCCAGCGGCGCACGGTCTTGATGTCCTTGCCGACATGAGCGGCGATTTCTCGTTGGGTGAAGCGGGTGCGCGCCTGTTTTAGCAGCTCGAGCGGTGGGGCTTGGGTCACTAGCGGTCCTTGCTGGGGATTTTTGCGGACATTATGACCTGGAGTTGTCCCTTTTTCCCGATATTCCCCTTTTTCGACGAGCAAAGATGGCACATAGAAGACGTTTTGATGCTGCGCGGGAATAGCCAAGTAGAACCTTGCCAATACGTCAGGCAAGAAAGCGTCCTGTATGCAGGTTCGACATTTTGAAACGCTAACGGTCTCGAATGTCAAGGCAACTGTTGGCTTACGGTCAACAACGGTAAATTCGCGGTCAGTCAGATTGCTAGCGCAATAAAGGGTTGTTAGGCTAGACCCAGTGACGCTGATCTCCGCGTTACGGTGTGTTCGAGCCGCGGCGTAAGTCCGCGGCTTTTTTTTGCCGACTGCGTTGCCGGCAGGAATGGGAATCGGGAGGGAAGACCAGGCGGCAGAGAGCCGCGCGGTTAGCTGACGCGCTGGCTCGGCGCCGGCTGGCTCTCGTGTGCGCCAAGCGGCATGGCTTTCCACTCGGGCAGGCGGTCTGCCGGGTCGAACTGGTCCAGTTGCAGCAGCAGGCCGTCGACCGCGCACAGTTGCGCATGGGTCAGGTGATCGGCATCGAGCAGGTTATGCAGACGTTTGCGCCAGTAGGCAGGCGGCAGGATCGGACCACCCAGATCGCCGAGTAGCGCGGGCTCCATCACGCGGCGAATGTGCGCGATGTCCTGATCGATGAGCGTTGCCAACAAGGCGTTGTTCGGCGCGGTCAGAGTGTGGTCCATGCCACATTAACGGCAACGCGATTCTTGACTTTAGGGTCGGGGCGAAAATTTTTTCAGTTTGGATCCGCGGGGCGGTTCGCCGCCGGGCACACCCGTTGCTGAGATAAAAGTACTGGCGCAAATTCGCGCTGGCACTGCAATCGCAAGGAGCCGAACATGAATAAGGACCAGGTGAAAGGTGTCGGACAACAGGTCAAGGGCAAGGTTAACGAGGCTGTCGGCAAGGCCACGGGTAACAAGGCCAAGGAACTGAAGGGCGACCTCCAGCAAGGCGCGGGCGAAGTCCGCAAGGCGTACGGTGACGGTAAGGAACAGGCCAAGGACAACGCCAAGCGGAACGCGCCGTAACGGGCAGGCCGGTTTGACGAAAAAGGCGCTTCGGCGCCTTTTTTTGCGCGCTGCAGCAAAGGACTGGCTGCAAACGATGGGCGGTAAAACCTGCTGCGCGTGGCCGCACAAGCCTAGACTGGGTGCATCGAAAGGACGCGAGGTAGGCGATGACACCTGAGAAAGTGATCTCAATGTTCGAGCGGCAATATCTCGAGGGCAAGGCGCCACTCGAGGTGGAATATGTTTGCGCCGGCTTCGCGGATTGGCTGTCTTCGGCGTGGGAATACCTGGACGGCGAGGAGAAGGTCCTGTTGATGTCGGTGGGGGCGGCCTTGTGACGCGAGGGTTATAACCGGCGCGCCGGGAGCGCGGCGCACGATCCGTGGTGAGAGGGATGGGCTTTCAGCATCGCGAGAACGGTGGAAGTTGATCAGTACAACTGCTCGCAGGATGGGGGTTGGGATTGAGGCAAGCGCCCGCTTCCTTCGTGAATGTCGGGCAGACCCGCCTTGCGTACCCGGGAGAAAAGTTTGGCGAGAGCGTTTATATTGATCGCTTTGTTCGCCGGACCCGGTTGCCTCGACGAGGCATCAGCGTTACCGCGTCCACTCATCCTGTCCAAAGAGCCTCTATGACCGATCTTTCCGCGTTTCCCATCACGGCCAGGTGGCCGGCCCAGCACCCCGATCGCCTGCAACTCTACTCGCTGCCTACACCGAATGGCGTCAAGGTCTCGGTGATGCTCGAGGAGACCGGTCTTCCTTACGAACCGCATCTGGTGCGCTTCGACACGAACGATCAGATGACGCCTGAGTTCCTCTCGCTGAACCCCAACAACAAGATCCCGGCCATCATCGATCCGAACGGCCCCGATGGCAAACCGCTCCCGCTGTTCGAATCCGGCGCAATCCTGATTTATCTCGCGGACAAGACCGGTCGGTTCATTCCTCAGGATGCCGCCGGCCGCTACGAAACGATTCAATGGGTGATGTTCCAGATGGGGGGCATTGGCCCGATGTTCGGCCAGCTGGGTTTCTTCCACAAATTCGCCGGCAAAGAGTATGAGGACAAGCGTCCGCGCGAGCGCTACGTCGCCGAGTCGAAGCGCTTGCTTGGCGTGCTGGAGAAGCGGCTGACGGGGCGTGAGTGGCTCATGGGCGACGCCTACACGATCGCGGATATGGCGACCTTCCCGTGGGTGCGCAATCTGATCGGCTTCTATGAGGCCGCTGAGCTGGTGGGAATTGCAGATTTCCCGAACGTCAAGCGGGTGCTGGATGCGTTTGTGGCGCGTCCGGCGGTGGAGCGTGGCCTCAACATTCCGAAGCGCGATTGAAGCGCGGACGGCGGGCAGAGAGCGGCGGTGTGGCGCGCTGGTTCTGGAATGCGTCGCCCGCGGGCTAACGCCCCGCGATAGCGCTCCCGGCGCGCGTTGCAAGTGCCGCGCGTGCTGCCTGGATCGCGTTGTCCCAATCGCCCAGCACCGGCTGGCGAAACAGTTGCGCGCTCGGATACCACGGGCTGTCCTGGCGCTCGAGCATCCAGCGCCAGCAGGTATCGAAGCGATTCAGGATCCACACCGGTTTGCCGAGCGCGCCGGCAAGGTGGGCCACGGCCGTATCCACCGAGATGACCAGGTCAAGGTTCGCAACCAGAGCGGCGGTGTCCGCAAAATCGGCGAGTTCTGCCGAGTAATCGACTATTTGCTGGCCGAGTTCTGGCGTCTGCGCCAGTTGCTGTGCTGCCGGTCCTTTCTGCAGGCTGTAGAAACGGACATGCGGGACTTCGAGGATCGGCCGCAGCGCGTCGAGCGTGATCGAACGTCGTGCGTCGTTTTTCCTGAGTTCTGCCACATGCGGTCGACTTCCGCCCGCCCACACCAGGCCGACTTTAAGGCCGTCGCCCTCTGCATCGTGTGCAATGCGTTCGGCCCAGCGTTGTGATGCCTGCTGGTCCGCGAACAGGTAGGGCGTGGTGCCGGGAATACTCGCAAGCTCAGTCTTGAAAGCGAGCGGCAGGCTGAGCAACGGACAGTGGCAATCGAAGGGCGGCAGCGGTTGCCCCTGCTCTATCAACCGGGTCACGCCGTCCAGATTCGTCAGCAGCCGGATCAGTTCTGAGGGGACTTCGAGGACGACTTTTGCGCCCAGACCGGTCACTAGCGCTGCGTAGCGGCAAAATTGCAAGGTATCGCCCAAGCCCTGTTCAGCGTGCAGCAGGATGGTCTTGCCGGCGATGGAGAAATCGCCCAGCCATAACGGCTGCTCGAAGACCCTCTGGCTCGCTTTGATCCGATTGCGTTTCCAGCGCCACTCATACTTTTGCCAGCCTTCCTCGAGCCGGCCCAGTTGCAACAGGCATAGGGATTCGTTCCAGTGCGCTTCGGCGAATTCGGGGCTTAGCGTCAGCGCATGTTCGTAGCTCTGCAGCGCTTGCTCATGCTGGTTCAGGTCGACAAGCGTGAGACCGAGGTTGTTCCACGCGTCAGCAAACGCGGGCGCGAATTCGAGCGCGCGCTGGTAGCTCTGTTGCGCATCCTGCGGGCGATTCAGATCGCTCAAGGCGTTCGCGCGATTGCTCCATGCGTCCGCGTAGGCCGGTTGCAAAGCGATGGCCCGGTCGCAGCTCGCGAGGGCGTCCGCGGGACGGCCGAGATCGCGTAGCACGCAGGCACGGTTGCTCCATGTAAGCGCGAACTCAGGGCGCAACTTCAGGGCGCGATCGAAGCTCACCAGCGCTTCCGCGGGCGTGTCCAGACCCGCCAGTGCGTTGCCGCGATTGTTCAAGGCATCGACGAAATCGGTCTGCAACGCGAGCGCGCGATTTGCACTGGCGAGCCCTTCCTTGAAGCGCCGCACGGCGTTGTAGGCGAAGGCGAGATTGGAGTGGATCGGCGCCTGCATACCATTGATCGCGACCGCCTTTTCCAGCAGTTCGATGCCTTCCTCGAGGCGACCCGACTGCAGCGCCAATGCGCCGAGCAACTGGATGGCGTCGAAGTGCTTGGGCCGCACCTTAAGAATCTCGCGGTAAAGGTCTTCCGCCTCGGCGTACGCGCCGTTTTGCTGCAGGGCTACGGCCTGGCGAAGCAGGGTATCGACCTGGCGCTGTGGGTTTGCTGTCTTGCTCATAAGGTGCGTTGGGGTGGGGGCGTGCCGGAATGACCGGTTTAACGTGACCCCGCCGGATAGTCTTCGATCGCGGTGTCTGGCTAGTCTGTCGTATCCCGGGCGACGCGATTGCGACGCGCGGGCTTGGGCAGACGGATGGCGGCGATTATCGCTGAAAAGGAGCCAGCCGGCACCGCTACGCCGTTGCCGATGCCGGGAGTATCATGGCCCGGTCAAGACAAACGGAGATGGGACGATGAAACTCCTCGGTTCGCTTTTGTTGGCTGGCGCCATGGCTGCAGCCGTATCGCTCACGGCATGCACCCAGGGCGGTCCGGTTGAGTTCTCTGCCAGCGGGGCCGATGCGCCTATTACGTCGCAAGCTGACGATCTGGATTTTGGACCGATGGACCATTCCATTGCCGTTTGCAAAACCGCAGCCCAAAGCGCGGGGCAGGGCCGCTGCGTGAAAGTGCGGGCGTACGAAGCATGCATGAAGACGCGCGGCTACATTACCGTGCTGGGGCCGGAGAATCCTTCCTCCTGTGGACAGCCTGCGTGGGAGCAGGATGTGCGCAAGTGGCTCCAGTGAGTCGGGTGTTCCTATGCTATGTCGTCGCCATCCGCTTCGGTAAGCGGATGGTTTGATGGCTACGATGTTAGTGGAGAGTCCTGATTTATTGGGCGGGTTGGCGACGAGACGTAGCGAACAACCACCCTATGTGCTGGCAGTTGTTGATTTTCACCTGAGCGTCACGAGCCATGCAAACAACAAAGTGGTCGGTCCTGCCGGTGTCGGTTCCGGATGATTCGCGTGTCGCGGGGATGTATGCCGCGCCCTATCTGGCGGATGCTTACGCCATCCGCTTACCCGAAGATGCGATCACCGATCCCGAGTTGTTAGCGCGATTCCTGTTTGCCCATCAACCTTCCTGGGTGGCGTGGCTCTTGTCGATGCGCGATGTGCTGGTTGCCCGATTCGGTATCAAGACCACGAGGCAACTACGAATGTCGTCCAGGCCAGCGAGCAACGAACGCGTTGATATCTTCAGGATTTACGAGCCGCGGCCGAACGAGATCATTTTGGGCGAGGACGACAGGCATCTCGACTTCCGGGTGTCGGTGATGCGCGAGATGAGGGCGCTGTCGACGGGACCACGCCCGTACCTGATTGTCTCAACGGTAGTGCATTGCCATAACCGTCTGGGGCGGACCTACATTACGCTGATCGCGCCGTTCCATCATCTGGTGGTTGAATCTGGTCTGCGGCGAGCGGCGCGTCTCGGATGGCCCACCGTAGCGAAGGCCTGATCGAGAGGCCTTTTTCTCTATCTGCAGTTGGGTCCGGCAGACTGTACTTGTGATCGTGGCGAAGCGCTACTGGGCCAGTTGAAGCTGGGGCTGTCGGGACAAGGGCAGCTTGGTACAGAGATCGAATTCGTCCAGTTCCAGCAACAGGCTGTCGACCGTGCGAAGCTGCGCATTCGTGAGGTGCGCGGTATCGAGAATTTGATAAAGACGCTGGCGCCAGTAAGCGGACGGCAGATAGGAGCCCCCGAGATCTCCGTGCAAGGCCGGTCGCATCACTCGAGCGATATGCGCGATGCCTTCGTCGATAAACGTGTTCATACGTGTCTCCATGAGCCGCTCCGGCTGGTCCAGCCGTGTCGATTACGTCTGATGAATAAGGCGGTTTGACGGGAGCGTGATGAGGACGGCTATCTGCTTTCGTCAGATAAGGGATCCGTCAAATCTCGCGCAATCCAGGCACCGCATAGATTGAAGCGTACGCGTGTGCCACGCGGGTCAATCCGACGAATACGGTGGGTTTACGGCGTCAATTTATGCCCTACGGATTGCGTGGTCGATGACCTGACAAGGGCGCATTTCAACGCGATTGCGCTTTCGCGAAGAGGTCTGCGCGAACGGCTCGTTGAGGAGCAACCGGTGACAGTGTTCAGCGACCGGGCCGCCACTTGGCGACGCCTTGACCGCTGTGAAACGTGCGGTGGTGATTGTGAGATTTATCACAACAGTGAATTCGAAATAGCGGTCTTCATCCTAGGATTCAAGGGCTCTAGACTGTTGTTATGGGCTCCAGACATTCACGTTTGTAGCGCCGCATAAAACAATCTTTGGAGGTGCCACCATGAAATCACTCATCAAGGCCATTGCGCTTGCTGCCATTTTGACCGCTCCTGTCGTTTCGTTTGCTCAGACAAATGAGTCGCTGACGCGTGCACAGGTTCGCAATGAACTGATCCAGCTCGAGAAGGCCGGCTACAACCCGGCGACGGCGGACGACTACGACTACCCGGCAAACATTCAAGCCGCGGAAGCGCGCGTGGCCGCGCAAAACGCCAGCGCTCAAACTGATGCGACTGGTTATGGTGTGGGTGCTAGTGGTTCAACTCAAGCGGGACAGCGCGGTGAAACGACGGTTAGCACTTATTCGCCGCCGGTTTATAACATTCGCTAATGGATTTCGGCTGGCACGATTGCAGATAGCCTAGGGCGTCCGTGGGTTGGCGTTTGTCGACAGGAAGCAGGCCCGCATCTCGACGGAGATGCGGGCCTGTTTGCTTATGCGGACGGATTTCCGCGTGGCTGCGCCGGCCACAGCAGCGGATTGGCTTTTGCGGTATTTTTCATCCACTTCAATCATTTGCGGCGTGGCCCGGGGATTCTTTATGACAGAGCGTAAGGCGTTTGATGCAGCTGTACGTGGTTTCCTGGATGAGCAGGCGGTGGCCGCAGGCGCGGTGCCTCCGGCTACGTCGAATGAGGAACGGGTGCGTATGGCGCGCGGTTTCATGATGCGAGCGCTGGAAAGGCGCGAGTCGATAGCCGGTTTGCCTAATAGCGTTGAGACGCGCGATGTGGAGATTGCGGCTGGGCTGGGCGCGCGGATTTATCTGCCGCCGGGTGGAAACACTGCCCGTCCGGTGATGGTGTACACCCATGGGGGCGGGTGGGTGATCGGCGAAGTGGCGACCGTCGATCCGTTCTGCCGTCTGCTGAGCGAGGCGGCGGGGGTGATCATTGTTTCGGTCGAATATCGGCTCGCGCCGGAGCACCCTTATCCGGCGGCGTTGGAAGATACGCTGGCGGCTTTTGACTGGGCGGCCGAGCATGCGCATGAGTTTGGTGGCGACGTGTCGCGGCTGGTTCTGGGTGGTGATAGTGCCGGCGCGAATCTGGCCGCGGTGACAGGTAACCGGCTTTGCGCCGAGGAGCCGGCGAAGGCGCATGCGTTGCGTGCGCTGCTGCTGCTTTATCCGGTCACGGATCATCCGAGCGCGGATTATCCGTCCTATGCAGAGAACGCGAGCGGCTACGGGCTCGAGGCGAATCTGATGCGCTGGTTCTGGGAGCAGTATGCACCGGGCGTTTCGGCGGACGATCCGAATGTGGCGCCGCTGCGGTTGCGCGAAGTGCCTGCGCTACCGCCGACGCTGGTGACCACCGCGGACTACGACGTGTTGCGCGATGAAGGGATTGCTTATGCGGGGAAGTTGAAGGCGGCGGGCGTGGCGGTGACTCATCTGCATGCGCCGGATATGGGGCATAACTTTCCGGTGACGCCGGGCCAGGTCGCACGGTTTCCGCAGGGGGTGGAAGCGTTGGGGGCGATTGCGGCGTGGTTAAAGGGAAGCTTGGCGGGCCGCTAGTCTGAGATGAAGATCGCGACGGGTTTCGGATGCGTCAACTCGAAGGTGTGAAGCCGGCCCGCGCGGACGTCGAGTATCAGGCGTTCGATTAGCTCGACCTGTCGTGACTCCATTTCGACGTTGCCGCTTGATGCGGCTGAGATTTTTGCAAACCAAGTACGACGTTGACCCAGTAAGTACGTCACGGCGCTCCCGCGTCCCATGAAAAACCGCTCCATTTCCTTTGTCCGTCTGTTTCAGTTAGGCGTGGTTGAACTGGGGGTGGAAGATTGCATGGGGAGGGGGATTCTGTGGGGCGAAGGGTTGGGGGATGGGGCGGTTGGCCCGGTTTTATACCCCGAGCATTGGCGGTGCGAAGCGGATGTGACGCGATAGACGAAAGCAAAAAGCCCCGTGTCGGGCAAGCGACGGGCTGAATATGAAATCTGGGAGAGGTGCTGCAGGACCTGTTGGTCCCCCCGACAGGAATCGAACCTGTATCTAGCGCTTAGGAGGCACTTGTTCTATCCATTGAACTACGGGGAGATAGACCTTGTAACGGGGAAGGCAGAAACCTTTTCAATTAATCTCTTG